>Ga0114918_10005649_pt1 | contig 10698 bp, 15 predicted proteins | sample LantaG_FD_87015 | JGI IMG/M metagenome (GOLD analysis project Ga0114918, IMG submission 87015) | Deep subsurface microbial communities from Baltic Sea to uncover new lineages of life (NeLLi) - Landsort_02402 metaG | ecosystem: Environmental > Aquatic > Marine > Oceanic > Sediment | place... | reverse complement strand
TCTTGCCAATGTCCTATGTTGAACTTGTCCATTTTATAAAAAAGGGATGCAATTATGCATCCACTAAAAGATTTTTTGTTCTGCCTTTGTTCATCATGGCTACATATTGCGATTTAGCATATTGGCACGAAGTCACTCCTGAACAGCTTCCTAAATAATCAAAATTCTTATCATTATCTAATTGCTTAAATAAGGTTATTAATTTTATAGGATTAATTGTATTCCGGTTTGTGTACCATATTCTAAAGATTGCAAAGAATGGTGTACTTCTAGCAGCTTTATTGTTTTTGATAGGTCCAAATATTTGTAGCCAATCCATCATAAATGCTTTCATAATTATATAATCTTTATGACCTAGGCTTTGAGCATATTTAACAAAGTTCCATGCATTACCTATGAATCCTCCTGGGAATGTTTGTCTTGTCGCTGCAAAATAAGCACTTATTAACGTGAATAAAGACATGCACCCAGTACCTCCATATACCGTAATCTTTACTGGAAAATTATTTTTTATCAAAGTAAAAACAGGTATATCAAATTCAAACTGTTTAACTACATCATTTGTACTTTGCTTTACACCTTTATTCCATTGACTGTAAAGATCTTTTTGTTCTGCTTCAGATAATCCAGTATATATCTGTAGTTCAACTTCTACTTTATGTGTAGGGTTTAATGTAAGATACTGTTTGATAGCTTCAAAACGATTATTACCATCAATAAGTTTATCTTTTCCATTCCTATGTATAACAAAAGAACTATCAAAGTTTTTACCATCTTCAAGAAGCATCCTAACTCCTTTTACAGTACTTGGACGTAAGTTCCTTCTGTTATCCAACTGCTCGAACTTGTCGATATTATCTATAGAAATCCAGACCTTTTCAGATCTACACTGTCGTTTTATATTTCTTATAGCCATGCGGCTCACCTTTGTTTCGGGTTACGTTAGTCTTAGTCGACTGTTGTTCCCTTGTTTAATATCTAGCCTTTTAACGGGCTATACTAATGAAGTTATTGTGAATTATATAAACATTCCCATTATTATATTTAGGCACTAGTATTGACAATTTTCACACTTGGTTTGCCACAACATTAGCGATTATATGTTCTTTAATAATTTCAGGACATATCTTACAAACTTTGTTTTTAAAGCAACCTAAACAAATACTACCTGTTGGCAATCGTACACAATCAGTATCTTTATGCATATATAATCCACATATCTTACAGATTCTATGTGATTTAATTTTTTCAAGTTGAAAATTGATCATTGTTATTTTATGATAGATGTAGGCAAGGTAAAACTCTATGAGCGTGTATTAATAGTGTTCAACCTTGCCTACTGTGTCACTACTCTACCTCTATGTCTTAAGCATTATTTATTGTAGCTAAGATGTATATTAATTTTTCGATTGGGGTGGGTGTTTTTTCCAATAGCTAAATAAACTGCTAGGGGGTTTTTTTGTATCCGGAAACAATGCTTTCCACGTTTATGGGCGTTACGACCCGTATAAGCATGGTTCACATTAAATATAAATAATAAGTAAGTACCCACTTATTAAAAAGAATAAGGATCTCTGATGGCTCGTTATTAATTAATTAGCATTTGTCCAATACACTGTACAGTGACACATACGGCAACTAATTAAACATTTTAATTATTAATTAAATAAACTATTATTATCATCAGATAATTTAATGATTATTTAAAACATGTTACTTTAGCTTAGACTACTATTATTAACCAATAGTAAAAGTAATTAATGAGTGACAACAGGGTGTCATTGTCATAGTAAGTCATAGAAAGATTAATATACCTAAAGAAAAAAGATATAGTGATGGATCAAATAACAGAGAGGAATAATATTATGCAAATATTATTCTGATGATAATATTCAATAAGGAATAATAACACAAGAATATTATTCCTTGTATATTATTCCGATAAGAATAAAGGAGGTAAACAAGATGAATTTAAGATTTAAATGTCCAACAAAAGGATGTATGGCTGAGCAATGGCTTATTGATTTTGATACTGAAACAAAGAAGCATAAGATAACTTGTATTAAATGTGGTGGTACAACAATCATAGAAGATTTATTTAGCAAACGTAAGGGGGGAGAAAATGTTAAGTCCAAACCAAATGTCTCAATCAGTAAACAATCAGGAATTAATAAAACAGAAGGGAATACTGGAAAAGTTTGGAGTAGTCAACGATCAGGAGCGGAAGCAACAATTAAACCAACCAGTAATCAATACAGTTCTTCCCAAGAGAAAACTATCAGCAAGGATACTATCTCTGTTCCAAAAAGTTAAGAAAAAAGAATTTGGTTGGGATAGAGAAAAACGATTCATGGATGAATTAAATACTGCTGAAAAGTTATTAGTTCACTGTGAAAAGAATTTATTATTTGAACCACATGATTGGAAAACAAACGACATTAAATGGAAGAGTCAATTAAATGCTCTTTTTACTTCATCAGAAGATTATGCTAAGATAAGAATCTATAAGATGTCGTTAGCTATCAATAAAAAAAGGAATGATGAAAGTCCAAAGGAAAAACGATGAGGGATATTTCACTATCGCCAGTAATGTTATTAATAATTATTTTAATAACTATTATAATTACATTTACTTCAACATCATTATTTTATGATCCTTTACTTGTCAGAGGTGTAGAACTTAAAGTATCAAATGAAAGTAACAGTATGGGTGTTACTGTAGATTCATGGGATACAGTAAGAGGTATTGATATTGCAGATGATAATTATAAATTATATGAAGGACATATTTATGTTTATAAAAAAAATCAAACCAGAATAATTCATAGGTTAATTAAATGTTTAGATCCTGATTGTAATGAATCAGTATTTTCAGGAGATGCAAACAGAATTGGAGAACTAGTAAATAAGTCGCAAATAAGTTATAGGGTATCATCAATTAATTTTAATTAAGAGGGGGGGTAAAAAATGGATCCAAATGATTTATTACAAGCAATATTATACCTTGCTATGATTATAATTGCTGTAGGGATTATATGGATGATGTTACCTTGGTTAACAACTGTAATTCCTGGCTTAGATGATATGATACCAACAGTAGCAATACCTGGTTTAGGATAGAAACATTAATATATTGGGGGGGCTAAATATTGTTCTCCATGTGTCGTTTTTGGCAGTGAATTATTTTGCTGCCAATACTTCACTGACGAGTGGGAATTCAACTTATTAACGAAAAGCTTATATATTGTTAAGGGGTTGAGAATTTACTTCAATAAGGAGGATGAAAAAATGAAATTAAATAAAACTATAAAAAAATTAGTAGCATTAGGAACAGGCGTTACTATGCTAGGTGCAACTATACTCGGTGGAATGGCTGCTGATTTAGCAGATTATCCTAACCAATATATTAAAGATGGATTATTTGATGGACTAATGGTTGTTGGGGCTGCAGCAAGAACTGAAGATGTTTTAGGTGTTGTTGACATTGCAACAAGTTTACAGTATACATCAAAAATAGAAACTGTAATCAATACCAAGACTGGCAGTACTTCATCAAGTTTATCAGGTGATACTGTAGAAATTAGTATGGGTTCAGACCTTCTAGAAATTAATGAAAGGATTGGCAACGTAAGAGAAACTCTTACTTCAAGTGACATGATTGCACTTCAGGGTGGAATTATCAGAACACAATCAGGAAGTACACAATATAATCAATATTTAAGATTCAATGAATCTACTGGTTATGATGGTGTAATAGGATCTAATGGTGTAGTAAGTGGTGGTTATGTTACATACGGAGAAAATAATTATGATGAAGTTGAAGATTATCTTTATTTCGATGATAATGAAGTAGCATTTGAATATGAATTAGAATTTATAGAGGGTGCTAAATCTAAGATAGAAAATTCAAATGGTGATGAGATTACTACAGGTAGTGGTCAGCTAGTAGATCTTGAAGATGAAAACATTAATATCTTAGGAAATACATATAGTATTGTTAGAGCTGATGTTACAGGAACATCACTGCAGTTAACTTTTTTAGGTGGAAATATGGTTGACACACTTAAAGAACGAGAAACAAAAACTTATACTGTTAATGGAACAGATTATGAAGTTACTGTATTGATAATAGCTGATTCAGACAAAACAGTAAAATTTAGCGTTAATGGTGAAGTAACAAAAGAATTAGGAGATAGAGGGGACACATATACGCTAAATGATGGAACTGTTATTGGGCTTAGAGATGTAATGGCTAATGAAGGAACTGAAGATAACGGTTCAGATTTAGTTGATTTCTACATTGGTGCCAATAAGCTTATTCTAAAAGATACAGATTATACTGACAATAGATTTGTATCAGGCGTAAAAATCAATGAAGATACAATTGAAGATGCAAGAGTTAAGATTAAAGGTACATTAATTGGTTCTGATTTTACCTTAAATAACATCAAATATAGGCTATCTGTTGATGCAGTAAAAGGAAGTGCTTATATTAAGGAAGGTGAAGGATTAAGACAGTATCTAGATGAGCCTGAAGGTATGATTGGGGTAGATTGGGATATTACTTATGAAGGTCTCACTGATTGTGATAATTCAATTATAGAGATAGAACCTTCAGGTGATGAATCATATGAGCTAAAATTTACAAATAATGAAGATATTGATTTTTCAGTACCTTTTGTAGACAGCTCAAATGATAATGGTGAAGGCTTCAAGTATGGATCCGAAGATGATGCATTATTTTTTATTGAAGCACCATCATTGACATCTATGGCGGATTACACCATTGGGCAAGATGACTACTTTGTAGTTAATAAAGCTTCAAGTGGTGAGAAGGCATTTACTCATGTCTTAAGATTCAATAATATAGATGATACAAATAAGATAATATCATTTGATGACCAAGGTTCTGGATCCAAGGAAGTAGTTTATACTGGGGATCCTAATATAGTAGGTTTAGCAGTTGGTGATTTACTTATTGGTGGAAGCACCTATAAAGTCTATGTAGGAAAGATAGATGCATCCTATAGGTTAGCTATTGATCTAAACGGTGATGGGCTTATTAATGGTCAAAAAGCATCAGTAGTTATAGCAGGTGGTGGGATACTAGATTTAGGTACACAAGTTCCTAGTCCGGCATCATCACCAGTTCCTGCAGGTGGTAATATAATGACTTTAACCACACTGAAGAAAAACATGGACGAAAATGATGCAGATTTGAATATAAACTGGACAATAACAAGTACAGGCAATGAAGTAGATTTAAAAGTAGGGAATGATGATGATTTGCTTGCATTTGAGAATGTTCAAGGTTCAGACAAAAAATCAGGAATGAACAGGTATGGTACCTATATTGAAGAAAATGATGATAACAATGATGCAAACAGCTTGTACATTGAATATCCATTTGTACAGAGAGCACCACATGTTTATGTAACTAGTGGAGCAATAGAAAGGATATCTTCAGTAACAGGTGCAGGTACTGTAACAACTACAAAGCCACAGAGGATAGACGTAGGAGTTTCTGTATTGGATTCAACTGTTACAAGCTTGACTGCCAATAATCTCATAGTTGTGGGTGGGCCTTGCGTGAATACAGTTTCAGCAACATTGATGGGTAATCCAATAAATTGTGCAGAAGGCTTCGAAGAAGGCAAAGCTATCGTCAAGCTATTTGAGAATGGTAACAAGGTTGCCATGCTTGTAGCAGGATATAGTGCAGCAGATACCAGGAGGGCCGCTCAGACAGTAGCACGGTATGATAAGTACAATGAAGACTTTAAAGGTGATGAGATTGTAATTACTGGAACAGGACTAATTGTAACTGATATATCTAGTCCTAAAATAATTGCTCCAGTAGTTATGCCTGAATCTGAGTTAGAAAATAATTCAGAAGACAACCTAAGCACAGAATAAACTTTTTTTATTTTTCTTATTAGGGGTGATAACGATGATCATGCAAGGAACAGTATTAATAGACGATAATGGTCAGCTAATAGTTAGAATACCAAAACGTTATGGGTTTTCAAGTGGAGATGTAGTAAATATTTCCCGGGAGGAATGAAAAATTTCCAGATTATTTTTACATTGGTGTCCTAACAAATGTGGAAAGAAAATAATTTTTGATAGATATAAGAAATTATATGTTTGTCAGAAATGTAAACAAGAATTTACTAGGGAGGAAATATATCCCAAATTATATCCTGAATTTAATCCTGAAGAAATATTAGATGACAGACCTCTTAAAAAAGAAAATGAGGATTTTGAGGATATTCATATAGGTGATGATTTATGACAAGATTTGAATATTGTGCATTTAAACATAAAAAGAATATTTGGGTAGGCATACTACTTTTAACTTCAGGTTTTATTTATTCCTGGATATTTTTAGGGTTAGGATTAACGATGAGTATATTATTAATAGCTGCAGGAGTGTGGTATATTTTAGAGATAATAGATCAGATGGGTATATAAGGTGATGATTTATGACAAGATTTGAATATTGTGCAGTTAAAGATTGCAAAAATATGGTATCAAAAGTTTGTAGTATATGTAAAAAGAGATTATGTTTATCTCATTATGTAAAACATGATTGTATTGATAATGATAATAATGCTATTTATGGTACAAAAGGAAAAAAGGTGACAAAGTAATATGGCAGAAGAAGTTACAGCACAACAGATGTATAATGATTATGCAGAACAATATAGGGTAGTTAAAGGTAAGACTATTGAAAACATTTTAGAGATTGGTAAGATTACTTATTTAGCTAAAAAATCATTATCACATGGTATGTTTTTAGAATTCCTAAATGATTTTCGAGTAAACGAAAGTGTTAGAACTGCACAACGTTTTTTAGCTATTCATTCTGATTTTGGTCATCTACTTGAACATCCAGATAAATTAGATGCTATCACTTGTTTAGGTGTAACAAATTTATTAACACTTAAGAAACTTCCTGATAGGTTCAAGAAAGAGATTGAAGTAGTCTTTGAAAAAGATGGCGAAGAGCAGCATGAAATGAAAAAAGTTATTGATGAAGATAAATTAACTGATTTTTTAGATACTCCTATAGAATTTAATGGTAAGATGGTAAAGATGAAAGATCTTCCTGTTCCTGAGCTTAATAAACAAGTAAGGATAGTTAATGGGATTTTTGAACCAGATAGTTATGATGATTCACCAACTCCGGATTCCAATATAGTAGATTCATCATTATCAGAGGAAGATGTTGGGGGTAATGAAGGGACTACACAAGCTGGTCCAGATCCTGTGAGGATAGTTTTAGAAAAATTATCTTTACTCCTGGACCAGTCTTCATCTTTAATGGAAGATTGTGATAAGATTGATGATGTTTCATTAGCAGAATCTTCTGAAGGTGATGTTGAAGAATTAAGATCAATGGTTAAAAGGTTTAAATCTAACCTTGAAGCAATCTATATAAAATTAGGGAAGGTGGAGTGATGAAATATGCGAATAATATTATCTTTGGAAGTTTAGTTGCAATAGTTATTATATTGGGATTAATAATAACTATTAAACTAGGATATATTGGGTGAAGAATATGTGGAAAAAATTATTAAGCATTATTTTTTTATTTATTATGATGTGTAGTGTAGTGTTAGCGAATATAACTATTTCTAATGTAACTACAATGCCAGAACCTGAACCAATTATTATTACCGCACCAATTCAAACATATTCTAATGAATTATCAATTCAATGTAAAGATGAATGGAATAGGATTATGGGTATGCAGCCTGGAGAAAATATTAAAAGATATTGTAATGTAATTGATTTTAGGATATTTATATTATTAATATTAGTTTTCATCATATGGTTAACTGAACCAGTATTAAATAATAAATTATCTTATAATTACAAATATATTGGGTTTGTCTATAAATGGTTAGGTTTAGGTTTATTATTCATGGCTGGATATTTATTATTTTCCAGAAGCTTTGTATAATCTTATTGGGGGGATTTTATGATTAGGAGATCTAATACAACATTAGAATTTATAAGGGAATCGAACAAATCTGACGTAATCGTATATTACACAGGGAAGAAGTTAGGTAAATTCTACTGGAGCATTCATTCTAAAAAATGGATATATAAAGAGAAGGAGCAAAAGCTATGATAAATTGGTATAAATCAATGTTAAGGATAAGGAGATATGAGGAAGCTATAGCTAATCTTATCAATAAAGGTGAAGTTAAATGTCCTTGTCATTTATATGTTGGTCAAGAAGCAGTAGCAGTAGGTATTTGTACAGCCTTAAGAAAGACAGATTATGTTTTCAGTAATTATCGTGGTCATGGTCATTATCTTGCAAAAGGTGGTGATGCTAATGAGATGATGGCAGAGATAATGGGTAAAGTTACTGGTTGTTCAAAAGGCAGAGGAGGATCCATGCACCTTGTCGCACCAAAGGTAGGCATATTAGGAAATACTGCGATTGTAGCAGGTAATATTGCTCCGGCAGTAGGTGCAGCCCTTAAATCAAAATTATTAGGCAAAGATGATGTTAGTGTAGTTTTCTTTGGTGATGGTGCTACTGAAGAGGGAGTATTTTTTGAAGCATTAAATTTTGCAGTATTAAAGAAACTACCTGTGATCTTTGTCTGTGAAAATAATTCTTATGCGGCTCATATGAAATTAAAGGATCGTCAACCTTTTACTGAGATGGCATCTAAAACACAACCTTTCCTTGAAAGTATGTCAATTGATGGTAATGATGTTACTGATGTTAGTGAAGCAGCAGTTTATGCAATTAATAAAGCTAGAGATGATCAAGGTCCAACTTTTATTGAATGTAAGACTTATAGAGTGTTAGGTCATGTAGGTCCTAATGATGATGTTGATAAAGATATTAGGACTCAAGAAGAGGTAGACGATTGGAAGATGAGGTGTCCTATTAAAACTTTAGAACGAAAATTACTGAATAAACAAATTATTACAAGGAAAGAGATAACTCGTATCAATAATGAAATAAAAGATAAAGTTAGGGAATCAATTGCCTTTGCAAATAAATCACATTATCCAAGAGAAAAAGAGTTGATGATGCATGTCTATTAGAGAATTATCTTATGGTGAAGCAATTTGTGAAGCATTATCGCAGATGTTAGAAATTAATAATAAAGTCTTTGTTATAGGCGTGGGTGTCAATAGTCCTTGGTACATGGGTAATTCAACAAAAGATCTTAATAAAAAATATAATGATAGGATTATTGATATTCCTATTTCTGAAGCAGGTATTACTGGTATAGGTGTAGGTGCTGCAGCTTCAGGCATGCGACCAGTAGTTTGTCATCCAAGGATGGATTTTATGTATTTAGCCATGGATGCGATCATTAATCATGCATCATCAGCTCATTATATGTTTGGTGGAAAAGTTAATATTCCTATAGTAATTAGAGGAGTTATTAACCGTGGTGGAGAACAATCAGTTCAGCATTCACAATCAATCCATGCAATGTTTGCTCATGTTCCAGGATTAAAGGTAGTGATGCCTTCCACAGCTTATGATGCAAAAGGTTTAATGATTTCAGCTATTAAGGATAATGGTCCTGTAATATATATTGATGATAGATGGCTTTATGAAACTATGGATAGAGTACCAAAAAATATATATGATGTACCAATCGGAAAAGGTATAATACGACATGAAGGAAAAGATCTTACAGTTGTAGCAACATCTTATGCTTGTCATTTAGCTAATATTGTAGCAGAAAAATTAGAAAAAGAACATGCAAGTATTGAAGTAATGGATCCTAGGACGATAAAACCTTTTGATTTTTATACACTTAAAGAATCATTACATAAGACAAGAAAGTTATTAATCATTGACGGTGGCTGGAAGACATGCGGTTTTGCAGCAGAAGTTTCTGCAATGGTTGCAGAATCAAAATTATTCAGTATTTTAAAATGTCCTATATATAGATTAACATTACCTGATTGTCATGCACCAGCAAGCAAAGTGTTAGAAAAAGAATATTATTTAAATGAAGCAAAAATAAAATCAAAGATAGAGGAAATTATTGCAAAGTGAGATTACCAGAACCACAAGAATCAAAATTTGATTATGAGATGATGTTATTATTAACTTTTATAGATATAGAAGGAACAGATAATATTTATATTAATGATTTTAATAAATTAGATATAGAGGAGAAATCTAGTATTTTAGCTTATGTTATTGTTAATGGGGTGAAATAATTATGAGAGTACCATTTGTTAATTTTAAAAGACAGTATGAAACATATAAAGAAGGTCTTGATAATGTTTGGCATAATGTTATGTCTAATGGTGATTTTATCATGCGAAGTCAATTAAGAGATTTCGAGAACAAGATTGCTGATATTGTTGGTGTTAAACATGCAATTGGTGTTAATACAGGTACAGATGCACTTTATCTTTCCGCACATGCATTAGGTTGGAAGAAAGGTGATGAAGTTATTACTGTTGGTCATACTTTTGTAGCAACTATTGGAGCAATAGTACAATGTGGTGCAAAACCTATTTTAGTTGATGTTGGTAAAGATTATAATATAGATGTAACACAGATCAAGAAAGCAATAACAAAACAAACAAAAGGTATTATCCCTATACATCTCAATGGTCATCCTTATGATATGGCTATGTTAATGCAGTTAGCGAATAAACATAATCTAACAGTTATCGAAGATGCAGCACAAG
>Ga0114918_10005648_pt1 | contig 10699 bp, 5 predicted proteins | sample LantaG_FD_87015 | JGI IMG/M metagenome (GOLD analysis project Ga0114918, IMG submission 87015) | Deep subsurface microbial communities from Baltic Sea to uncover new lineages of life (NeLLi) - Landsort_02402 metaG | ecosystem: Environmental > Aquatic > Marine > Oceanic > Sediment | place: Baltic... | reverse complement strand
CTTCTTCCTCCTCTTCCTCCTCCTCCTCCTCTTCCTCCTCCTCCTCCTCCTCCTCCTCCTCCTCCTCCTCCTCCGAGCGCGACCTGCCGCAGCGCCGCCTCGAGCAGCGCCGCGCTCGCCGTGGCCCGGGACTCGGAGACGAGGTCGGCGATGAGGCCCAGCGCGGACGCGGAAGCGGCGGGTTCGACGCGGAGGCCGCGGTCCTCGAGCAGGGCCGCGAGCGCATCGGAGACGGCCTGCGCCGCCGAGCGAACGGCGCTGCTCCCTCCTTCGTTGTCGTTATCGCTGGTTCCGTTTCCGTTTCCTTCTTTCCTCCCTCCTCTCCTGGGCCTCGGCACGCGCGCCGCGTCGCAGATCTCCTCCTCGAGCGCGTCCCAGTTCCTCAGCGCGTCCCTCAGGGCAGAGACGGCCTCCTCGCCGCAGCCTCGGGCGAAACAAAACCGGAGAACCGGGTGCGGCCCCGGCAGGGAGCCGCCGCCGCCGCCGCCGCCTTCGTCGAGGCGGAGCGAGTCCGGCAGCAGCGCGCCCCCGCCGGCGGCGGCGAGGGCGTCCCTCGCCGCCGAAGGAGTCCCGTGGACCAGGAAGCCCATGGCGGAGGCGCGCACGCGGTCTGCTCTTGCAGGGTCCAGAGGTGGGAGCGAAGAACCAGGCGGAAAAGGCTCGCCGCGGAAGCAGGCCCGGAGGAACGCGAGCAGCCGCCGCGTTGCGGTCGTCGTCGAAGAAGATTTCGAAGCGTTCGACGACGGGTTCGACGGCGACGACAACGCATCCGAGCCCGCTTCCAGCAGCGCGTCGACCAGGAAGGCCGCCCCGGGCGTCGCCGCGTCGCCCAGCAGCCTCACGAAGATCCCGGCGAGCGCTACGAGGCACCGATTGCGGCCGCAGGCGCGGACCGCGGCGTCGAAGTCGAGGCAGCCCGGGTCGAGCCGGAGCAGCACGCGCTCGAAGAGCGACGACAGAGAGGGGGAGGTCCTCTCTTCCGTCGTCGTCGCTGCTTCTCTCGTCGTCGCGAGCGCCGCCACGGCGTCGGGGGGCAGCGTCCGCGCCCTGCCCTGCATGACCTCGGCCGCGAGGGCCCGCAGGAGCGCGTCTCTGGCGCCGGCGCCGTCGAAGCTCGGGGACAGGCGGCGCCAGGCCGTGCCGAGGTAGGAAGCGGATGACGAGGAGAAAGGGTCGTCGCCGATCCCACTGCTGCTTTCGCCCGCCACTCCCGCGTCATCTTGTCCTGACAAAGGACGAAAGCAGCACCTCGAGAGCGCCCGGAAGTACCCGACCGCGAAGGCGGCGAGCGCCGGCGCGAACCCCGGCGGCGCCGGCGGGGGCCCGCCCGAGAGCAGCGAGTCGACGCTAGAGCGCTGGGCCGCCGCGGCAGAGAGCGCAGCCGCGCAGTAGGCTGCGACGGCGTCGGCGGCGGCCGAGAGGGCGAGGCGTCGGTCCGCTCCTCGTCCCTGGCCGCGCCAGAGGAGGCTGGAGGAAGACGAGTTCGAATGGGCCACGGAGGCGACGGACAGCCCGACGGAGAGAGCCTCGCGCCAGCGCCCCGCGGCCGCGAGCGCGGCCGGCCGCTCGCCCCAGCCCAAACACCGCGCCGAGGCGACGACGAGCGAGGCTGCTGCTGCCGCCTGGTTTCCCGGTTCCTTCAGGAGGAGCAGCAGGCGGTCCCGAGCCGCCGCGGGCCTGGCGAAAGAGGAAATAGAAGGACCGAATCCGATCGAGCAGCAGCAGCCGGGGAGCTCCACCTCGTCGCGCGCCTCGACCTCGGCGCCTCCGACTGCGTACAGCCTCAGAACCGCTCCGGCGCTCTCCTTCCCTTCTCCTTCTCCTCCTTGTTGTTGCAGGACCACCGCCAGTGCCGGACCGTCGTCGAGCCAGGCAAGAGAGGCCACGGGGCACCTCTCGTCCCAGGCGCCGACTTGCACCGCCGCGGGCAAGGCGGAGGAGCGAGTTGCTGTTGCTGCTGCTGTCGTCGTCGTCAGAGGCGGCGGCGGCGGCGCTGTCGCTTCCCTCTGTTGCTTCATCCTCCGATTCGACGGCGAAGAGGAAGGCGAATACGACGACGACAGGAACGCGCGGGGCGAGGGAGGCGCCTGCATCGGAGGGTCCTGCGATTGAGGCTCGGGAGGAGGGGCGAACAGCGGGACGTCGAAGAGAGAAACGTCGGAGCTGTTGTTGCTGCGGTTTTGTTCTTTCTCTCCTTCTCCTACTCCCGCTTCCGCTGCTGCCCCCCACGAGACAGCGACGCGCGCGCAGAGAGGCGCCGAAGAAGAAGAGGAAGATGCACTGGACCGCACGGCTAGCGTCCAGGCTGCCACGGGCGAGCAGCGCCAGGGCGGCGGCGGCGGCGGCGGCGGCGTTTGCCCTTCCTCTTCGTTCGTCGCCGTCGTCAAAGAAGGCGAGGGAGCCAGCAGCAGCGGCGGTCTCAGGACGTGGAGCTGCGAGAGCCTGGGCGCCCCCCCGGAGGAGAGCAGTCTCGCGATCAGGACGCCGGTCTGCCCCACGAGGAGCACGGCACCGTCGGAGGCTGCTTCGAGCGACTGAGAAACGGAAGGGGAAGAGGAAGAGTAGAGGAAGGCGCGGGCAGCGGCGTCGCCGCCACCGCCGTCAGGGTTTGAAGCTCTCGGCGTCACAGCGGCGACAACGCTCCCGGAGCTCTGATTCGCCGCCGCCGGCACGGTCAGGCCCGAGATCGAAGAAACGACCCCGACGGGGCTCGACCTCGCGTCGAGCACGGGTGTGACCGAGGCCACGGACGACGAAGCGGCCGCCGCAGCCGCCGCCGCAGCAGCTGCGGCGCCTGCCGCGGCCCCCCGCGCGAGCGCCGCCGCCGCACCGCCGACGAGACCCCTGTTGCTGCTGCTGGTGTTGTTGCTGCTGCTTCCTCCGCCACCTCCTCCACCGAGCAGCCTCCCCGCGAGCGCGGCAGCCAGAGAAAGATACGCAGCCAACGGGTGGTAAACCACCCTGCCTCTGGTGTCGACGGTCAGCGCCGCGGGCGAGGAGAAGACGGAAGAGGAAGAAGAAGAAGAGGTGTTTGCGGTGCCGGCGAGGCCATTGTTGCTGCTGTTGCTTCCTCCTCCTCCTCCGCCTCCGCCTCCATCACTCACCCCTCCTTCGCTCACGAACGCCGCGGAGCAGCACGCCGTGACGTGCGCGTCCCTCACTACGCGGGCGCACTCCCAGATCCCTCCCTTCCGCAGCTCGAACAGCGACACGTCGCCGTCTGCCGACCCGGAGAGTAGCAGCGCGCCGCCGCCACCAAAGGCCAGCGAGGTGATCGCCTTGCCGCTCTTCCCACCGCTGCTGCTACCACCAGCCAGCGTCACGGCGACCGTCGCTGCGTCCGCCGGGGCCGCGGCCAGGGCCTCCTGCGATGAGAGCCTGCGCGGCAGGGCGACGTGGACCGAGCCCGAGGAGGTGCCGGCGGCGGCGAGCGGGCCGAACGCGGCGAGCGCCGTCGGGAAAAGCAGAGGCCGAGAAGAAGCCTGATTTGAAGAAGAGGAATTCTGAGCGAGCACCGTCGACAGCGCTGCGTGCCCCTCCGCGGTGACGAAGCCCGACTCGCCCAGGGTGCGAGGAGGGAGGAGGAGGGCGGTGGCGGCGGCCGAAGCTTGCGGCAGCCTCTGGGGAGGCGCGGCGGCAGGGAGGGGACAGCCACCGGAGGAGGGCTCGAGAGAGGAAGCAAAACCGTTGAAGTCTTCTTCTTGTTGTTGTTCTTTTTCTTCTTTTTCGACTGCAGCCGGAGCGGCGAGCCTCGCCGCCTCCTCGAAGTCGGCCTCGTCGAGGGATGCCGAGCCCGGATCGGGCTTCGCACTTGCTGCAGCAGCGGGCGCCAGCGGCGTCGAGGCTGCCGACGAAGCGCGGCGGGAAAGAGAGAGGCTTGGGTGAGCGGCGGCGGCGGCGGTGGCTTCTCCGTTTCCGATTCCGTCTTCTCGCTCTCGCTCTCGCTCCTCTTCCTCATTCACCAGCGGCGCCAGCGGGGCTCTGAGGGCCAGCGGCGGGGGTGGGAGCGGGTCGGAGGACAGGAGCTGATCAGCGGTCGCGCGCCGCCGCTCCTCTAGAGCAGCGTCGGCGTCGGCGTCGAAGGCGGCGTCGGCGGCTGGGAGAGGCGAGGGCGGCCCTTCCTCTGCGTCCTCAAAGACCTCTCCGTCGCCGCCGCCGCCACCGAACAGGCCCCGGCCAGCAGCAGGGGTCGATCGCGGAGAGAAGCCCTTTCCTGTCGAAAGCGCCGCGGCGGGCGTGAAGAACGGGGTCTGCTGGAGCTCCGCGGAGGCGGCGCTCTGCGGAGGAGGAGGAGGAGGTCGAGGCGAAGGGGTGTGTTGCGAAGGGGTGGCGTCGTCGGCATCGTCGTCGGCGTCGTTTTCTTCGCCATCGCTTTCTCGCCTCTCTCCTGCTCGCGCCTGTCGCAATATCGCCTCTAGATCCGCGTCGCTGTCGCTGCCGTCTTCGCCTCTGCCTGCAGGAGAAAATGAAGCATCGATCGGAGCTCGAGTGGCAGCAGGCGCGGTGGGAGAAGGAGGCCGAGGCATTGGCGATGGGATCGATCCCTCGTCGTCGATCGACGTTGCATCCACCGTCACCTCGCCGCGTGGTGCCGCTCTCGGGGCATCCGATGCAGCCGACGAACGCACAGGAGCGTCCGGGACGGCGCCTGGGACGACATCGTCCTCGTCGCTGCTCGAGAGCAGGTCGCTGAGGAGGGCGTCAACGGCCTTGTCGTCGTCGGCCATTGGAAAGAGCGAAAACGAAAAAAATGAAACGATATTGTTTTAGTTTACTTTTTTATACATCTTTTCCCGGTTCTGTTTCCTGCCTCTCCATCAGCCCATGTCCAGCTTCCGCAGCGCCGCGACGACGTCCTGTTATAGAGAGAGAGAGAGTGGTTGAAGAGAGAAGAAGAATTGAGCTGGTGCGATAGAAGGAAAACAAAAAGAGTCTCCTTCTTCAAAGTTAAAAAAACAACCGACAGGCAGAACTCTTCCAACTTTCTCACCGTCCGACATTCGGGGCACGTCCCGTGCGCCAGCAGCCACGGGAAGCTGCACTCCGCGTGCTGGATATGCGCGCAAGGCAGCGTGATGCACCGCCCCCCTTCGGCAGAGAGCGCCGAGGTGCAGATGATGCAAGTCTGCTCTTCCTCCTCCTCCTGTTCTTGTTCGCCGCTGCCGGCTTTTTTGGTGCTACTCGAGCTCTCGCCTGCTTGTTGCTGTTGTCGTCTCTGTTGCTTTTCTTCGTCGTCTTCGCCGTCGGCTTCATCGATGTTGTGCCCCCTGGCCGCTATTGTGAAGGTCGGGAGGCGCTCGAGCAGCCTTCGGTCGCTGGCGCTGAGGCGCGGCTGCTGTTGCTGCTGCTGCATCTGCTGCTGTCGCTGCTGCTGTGCGGAGGACGAGGTTTCGCCGAAACTGTAGGTAATCCCGCCTGCGTAATACGCCGTGGTCTGGTGAGAAGCGGCTACCGCAGCAGCAGCAGCCGCCATCGCCTCCGTCGCCGCGACGAGCTCCGCCGGCGGCGGCGGCGGCGGCCGCGGCGGCGGGAGCAGCATCCTCCGCAGCGGCCTGACCAGCAGCAGGACCAGCGCGCAGAGGAGCAGGCCGAGCCCGGCGAACCAGATGGTGGACCAGCCGAAGAGGGCCATTTTCTTTTGTTTCCTCTGTGAAGGAGGGAGGGAGGGACGCCCCGGAGGAGAAGAGCGGAAGCAGGAGAGAGAGAGAGAGAAGCAAGGAGGGTGGGGTTGAGAGAGAGAGGAAGAAAACCGGAGCGAATGCGATTGCAGTCTTTTTTCTTTTTCTTCTTCGAAAGAGCACCCTGGCCTTTGGTCCGCTCGGATCTCGAGGCGGGGGGGAAGGTAGATGCGATTGGTTCTCTCTAGGAGAGGGTTGGTGATCGGGAGCGTGCAAGGCGACAAGGCTGCGCGCGGACAGAGATGGCTGTTGAGCGCAGAAGAAGAAGAAGGAAGAACAAAAAGTGATGGCGAACGAAACGAGACCTCGACACTCGACCTCGAGACCCAGACTCTCTTCCCTTCCCTCTCTTCTTTTCACCCTTTTTCACACCGCTTTCCAGTTCGCACACAGAAGACGCACACAGAGAAACACACTGGCACTTTACAAAAAGGAAGATCGAAAGAAAGAAGTAAAGAAACAAAAAAAGCCCCTCGTCTCTGCTACTTTTTTTACCGATGCCGCCTTCCCCCGTGCCTCCGGTGCGACCGCGGCGCCCCTCCCTCGACCTCCGCCGCCGCCACTCCCGCCCCTTGCTGCTGCCCTTCTCCCCCTCCCTCGATCTCGAACCTCTCGTCCTCGTCCCCGAGAGCAGAGATCAGCGAGCTCGTGATCTCGGTGCGGCACTCGGGGCAGGTCGCGTGCCGCTCGAGCCAGTCGCCTACGCAGTTCGAGTGGAAGAGGTGGCCGCAGGGAAGGGCCATCACCTTCTCGGCGGAGCTGTTTTTTGGTTTTTGGTTTTTTGGTTTTTGTTTTTAAGGGAAGAAATAAAGCAAAAAAAAAGGAGTGAGTGAGTGATAATCCCCCCCCACCCCTTCGTTCTCTCTTCTCTCTCTCTCTCTCTCTCTCTCACTCACAGGGGGTCGAGGCAGACGATGCATCTCCGCTTGCCCGAAGAAGAGGAGCGGGCAAAGGTCTTTTTCGGTTTCGTCGCTGCTGCTGCTGCTGCAGTGGCGCCGCCGCCGCTCGCCGCTTCTCCTTCTTCTGCGGTGTTGCCCCTTTCGGCGTCGCCCCCCTTCACGAAACCGGCTGCTTCGTCGTCGTCCGACTCCTGCCCCGCGGGCGGATCCACGTAATTGAACGTCGGAAGCCTCGCGATCATCGTCCTCGACAGGCGCGGAGCTGCCGCGAGAGCCGCTGCTGCCGCCGCCGAAGAGGAGGAAGGTCTCCTCCCCCGCCCGCCGCCCGTCGCCGTCGCCGTCCCCGCCTCTGCGGCCGCGGCAGCCGCGTCCGAGGCAGCCTCGGCGTCGATCTGCGCTCGCTGCGCCGCGATCACCAGGGCCTCCTCCCGCCTGCGCGCGGCGATGCGCGAGCGCGTCAGGCGCAGGCAGACGAAGCAGGCCAGGGCGGTGCCGAACACGAGGATCGCGGACCAGATGACGGACTTGGAGTTTTTTTTGAGTTTTTTTTGTGGGGAAGAATCGTGAGTCGAGAGAGAGAGAGGGTCGAGGTCATTTTGGTGGCCAGCTTCTCTTCTCCATGCCTCTCTCTCTGCTCTCTGCTCCTCCCCTTTTCCCAACTCACGCTCTCGAGCTGCCCCGTGTTGTCTCCTTTGAACACCGACATGGCGCGTTAGGTTTTGATGTGACCTTGCCGCTGTGGGTTGGAGGGAGGCAGGAGCGTGTCCTGGCGAGAGCGGCGAGACGCAACGAGATGCGAGTTTTGTTGATGCTAAGAAAGCGACGTCGTAACGTTGTCGTCGACAACAAAGAGAGGAAAAAAAATGTGGAAAAAACTCTTGTCGAGTTCACTTTTTTCACCTCTTTTCGCTCTCGCTCTCTCGTTTCGGCTCTCAGAGCGGAAAGGGCAAGCATGGCGCCCTCATCCTCTTCCCTCCAGCAGCCCCCCTTCTCCCTGGAAGACGTCTCTGCCCGCATCGCCCAGCTCCGCGCGCAGCTGCGAGCGGGCAGCAGCGGCGGAGACGTTGCAAACGCAAATCCATCTTTCTCTTCCTCCTCTCGCTTTTCGGCGCTCGTCGAGCTGGGCGGCCTGCTCGCGACGTGCCCACTGCCCGAGTACACGGCGCCGGTAAGGAGAGAGATGCTCCAGCGATGGATCAGAAGCCGGTCATTCGGCCAGCGATAGGGGGGGGCGTGGAAGAGAGAGAAAGAGGAAAGAGCACCGTCGCTCTATCGATCTCAATCGAATTTCACCACCAGCGAACCTCGACAAAAAAACATCTTCTTTTCACCAAAAACAGCCGGCGCCCTTCTCCGGCGCCTACGTCCCGCGCTCGCAGGACGAGGAGGCCGCGTTGTGTCTCCTTCTCGCTGCAGAAGAGGGATCGGACGAGGTAAGAGAGAGTGTTTGAGAAGGAGAGGTGGAAGATGCAACAGAGGGCGAAACCGACGCCGCTCTCTCTCGACTTCGTTCTCTCTCTTTCTCACACACACAAAAAAAAAAACGCTCCAGGCCTTGTCTTCCTCAACCACCTCCACCTCCGCAGCAGCAGCAGCCCCGGCCTGGCCCCTCGCCCTCTCGCTCACCAACGACCCTGCCAGGCTCGCCTCCGCCCTGGCCAGAAGGCCCCCACCTCCCGCGGCGGCGGCGAGGCTCTGGTGCGTGCGGGGAGAGGCGCTGCTGGCGGCCGGGAAACCCGAGGCGGCGCGAGCGGCATTCCGGGCCGCGGCGGCAGCCGCGGAGGCGTCCGAGGAGGACTCGAAAGGCGCTTCTCCTTCGAGCTCCTCTTCTTCTCCTCCTCCTTCGAGCTCTCCTCCTTCGGAGGCTCTCCTTCCGACGCTGCTGAGCGTCAGGGCCGCGCTGGCGGCGAGGGACCCGGCAGGCGCCCTCGCGGCCGCGCGCTCGGCGGCGGCGATGGTTTCTTCTTCTTCTTCTTCTTCTTCTTCTTTTTCGCCGCCGCCGCCGACGCCGACGACTACGAAAAAAACAACTCCTTCCTCTTCATCGTCGACATTGTTCCCTCCGCCGCCAAGGCACGCCCCGACCGCCCTGGCCCTCTCCTCGGCCCTCTGGGCCGCGGCCCACTCCTCGGGAGGCAGCGCGGTGCTCCCCTGCGAGGCGAGGGCGGGGGCTCTGTCGGAAGCATTGGCCAACGCCGAGGCGGCCGCGGCGGCGGACCCGGCGTGCCCTCGGGCCGCGTACCAGCTGGCGCTGTGCCTGGCCGAGGGGCGGGGAGATCTCGAGGCGGCGGCGCGAGGTGTGTGAGGGGGGGAGTTTCGGGCTCTTTTTGTTTGTGTGTGCGTGTTTTTCGGAAGCGAAAAGCGAAAGAAGAAAGAAAGAGAAAAAAACTCACCTTTTCTTTTTCTCTCTCCAAACTCTCTTCCCCTCTCCTCCTCCCACTCTCAGGCGCCGCCCGGGCGGTGGAGCTCAGCGGGGGCAGGCTCGGCCGCGCCTGGGCCCTGCTCTCGTGCGTGCTCTCGGCGCAGCGCAGGCCCAGGGCAGCGGCGAGCGCCGCCGCGGAGGGGCTGAGGAGGTGCTGCCGCGCCGCCGTTCCTCCTCCTCCTCCTCCGACTCCGACTCCACCTTCTCCTTCTTCTTCCGCAAAGGGTCCTGCTGCTCCCACCACCACCGCCGCCGCCGCCTCGGCGGAGCTCTCCGACGACCGCGCCCTGCTGACGCGCCTGCGCGGGCGGGCCCTGGCCGCGGCGGGCGACGCGGCGGGGGCGCTCGCCGTCCACGCCTCGGCTCTCTCCGACGCCAGAGAAAAGGAAAAAGAGCAAGCTTCTTCTTTTTCTTCTTCCTCTCTCCCCCCTCTTCGATGGGGCATGACCGCGGTCTCCGAGGCGTGGGTCGAGCTGTCGAGGGCTTACCTGGCCTGTTACGGCAGTAAAGGGGCCGCAGGCGCCGCGGAATGTGCTGCCGAAGCCTTGGCCGCTGCGCCCGCCGCGGCCCCGGCGCTGACCGCCGCGGGCGAGGCGGCCGAGGCGGCCGGGGATGCGGACGGGGCCGCGGCGAGGTACGAGGCGGCGCTCGGGGCGTGCCCTTCCTACGCGAGGGCCGCGGCTGCGCTAGGAAGGGTCCTGCTGCTTTCGTCAAGCTCGAGCTCGAGCTCGGGTTGCGAGGGAAACGGAAACGGGAACCAACTTCACTCAACCTCCCGCCACCACCACCACAGCCGCCGCTTCGGGCCTCACGCTCGCGCGCTGGCTCGCTCCGCCGTCGAGGACGCGCTGCGCGCCGACCCGGGCCGCGGGGAGGCCTGGCGGGCGCTGGCGGCCCTGGCCTCGGCCGACGGCGACGCCGCCAAGGCCGCGGCGGCGGCGAGGACCGCGGCGGCGCTGGCGCTCTCGGCGCCCGTGATGAGCTTCTCGAGGCTTCCCCCGGCGCTTTGATGGATTGAGAGAGAGGTTTAGAAACTGTAACAAAAGAATAGAATAGAATGTCGCGCGATTTGAAAAAGAACAGGGAAGAGAGCAGTTTTTGTGTTCTACATTTTTTGATTTTTTTGATTTTCTCCGTCACCACCTCCCTCCTCGACCTCCACCTCTCCCTCGCCCGAAGCCACCTCCACCGCCGGCAGGCCACCCTCCACCTTTCCCTCGCCCCCTCCAACCGCCGCCGAAGTATCCCCCGCCCCCGCCGCGGCCGCCGCGAGAGGAAGAGCCGCCGCCGCGCTTCTTGAAGGCGTCTGGGTTGTCGTGCGCCCCGTCCTCCTCCTCGACGACGAAGGCCTCGCACCCGTTGTTGTTGCTCCGTCGCTCCTCCGTTTCAGCAGCACCAGCAGCAACGCCACCAGCAGAAGTAGAAGCGAAGACGCCCCTGGCCCTCGCGGCCTCCGCCCTCGCGCCCTCGGCGGCGGCGCGCGCCACGCGGGCGAAGTCGACGTGCGAGTACCGGCCCCAGACGCCGCAGCGGCTCCACTCGAGCGCCGGGAAGCAGGGCGACCCGACGCCGTGGAGGATCCGAGCCACCGCCCTGGCGTGGATGGGAGGGGACTGGGGGAGAAGTTTTAATTTGGGGGGGGGGGGGGGGGGGAAGAAGACGGGAGGTGGGAAAAAAGGGGGAGGAGGAAAAGAACAATG
>Ga0114918_10005647_pt1 | contig 10699 bp, 8 predicted proteins | sample LantaG_FD_87015 | JGI IMG/M metagenome (GOLD analysis project Ga0114918, IMG submission 87015) | Deep subsurface microbial communities from Baltic Sea to uncover new lineages of life (NeLLi) - Landsort_02402 metaG | ecosystem: Environmental > Aquatic > Marine > Oceanic > Sediment | place: Baltic... | reverse complement strand
GGGCGTACTTTTTACCTTTTATAAGCCAGAACATTAACAACGCCCAAAAAATCAGAGAATACCTTTATAGTAAAAGGCCGAAAATCCTTGCTGTTGTAATAGTCGGAGTATTTATAGTGTTTTTTGCAGCTCCTGCTGTTCTATATGCGATATACGGCGAGACGTACCGGCAAGGGACGGTCGTGCTGAGGATATTACTGCTTGCGTTGGTAATGTATATGTACACGCTTTTTTACGCCCCTGTCTTCAACGCCTTGAAGGAGTATAGGTTTATACAGATGGTTAATGTGGTGCAGGTCTCGATAAATGTTGTGCTGAATATTGCGCTTATTCCCGTACTTGGAATGTACGGTGCAGCTGTAGCCACGGTGATAGCATACATCTGCCAGGCAGTTGCATTCGAATTGTATTTCAGATTGAAATTAAAAAGGCAGCTTTTCGGTGAAAGATGAAACCTTAACATGTTATAGCAAGTCCCTTAACATTTCCCGGCTCATAATTTGGTTTACCTTATAATAGTGGGTTTACTAATTCTTTCGAAACACAGCAAGTATGCCTCGAGTGTACGACCGGACCTGAATGTAGATTTTGATGAGGAAAGCCCTGACAAGCTCAGTAGGGCTGGTCTTGCCCAGCACGCCACTGAGGTACCAACGCTCAAAGCTTATTAGGCCGAACGAGGTTTTCAGAAAATACTTTATCGACTCGCGTATCATAAGCCTGCCGAGATTGAGGTCGTGGCTGGCCAGACAAAACCGAGGGTCGACAATGCGGGTATAGGCGCTGCTCGTAAAGATGGTATACTCGTCGGGCGTCAGAGGTGGTTCAACATATTCCTTGTTAATCTGGGTGCCCAAAAGTGGAACAGTCAGCGACATGGCCACATGCATCGGCTTGGCCTTTTTCAGGAACAGCTTGGTTAGCTTGATATCGTGTTCGGTTTCGCCAGGCATGTTAAACATGATGTTGGCGAAGGTTTTGATGCCGTGCTGTCGGCACAGCTGGAACGCCTTTAAGTTTTGTGCGGCGGTAATACCCTTGTTGACCCGCTTGAGGACCTCATCAGAGCCTGATTCTACGCCAAAGCTAACATGGACACAACCTGCTTTGGCGAGCACAGGCGCAAGTTCTTCGGTGAATAAGTTGGCGCGTGTCTGCATTGCCCAGGGCATTGCCAGGCCGGATTTCGTGTATTCTCGACAGAACTCGAGCGCACGCTTTTTCTTCGCCAAAAAACATTCGTCAAGGATGAGAAAGGAATTGAACTTGTAATTTTCCTTGAGGAGTCGGAGCTCTTCCATCAGTACGTCCAGCCGCTTGTACTTGACGTGGTGATTGGCGTTGGCACAGAAAGTGCATCTGTAAGGACAGCCAATGGATGAAAACACGAGTGCACCTTTGGTGTAAAAGGGGCGAATGGTAATGGTCCACATCTGTGAGTAGTAGTGCATATCCACCTTGTGGTAGCTGGGGATATAGTCGATTTCATCCCGCAGACATGCCAATCGGTTGTCATGCACCGCTCCATCAGCCCACCAGGCGAGTCCTGGGGTGTTGTCCCAAGACTTGCCGCTGAGCAATTCCCGGCAGGGAACTTCGCCATCCCTTCTTACGACGACATCCACTGGCGAGGCCTCAAAAAGGAGGCTTTTTGGGTCGACGGTCGGCAACACGCCGCCAGCTACGATCTGAGTAGTGCTGAACTTAGCCTTGATGCCTCTGGCGAGGTTCAAAAAAACCTGCAGGTCAGCTGGGAGAAGAGAAAACCCAAGAAAGCGCGGTTTCAATTGCTCAACAGCAGCAAAAATCTGCCCGCGAATGCGCTCTTCGCGGCGAGGGGTCAGTTCTTTATAGAGTGGGATTTTGGGGTCGAGAATCGCGCTGTGGTAAGCGGTGTGTTTATCCAGAAAACCCGACAGGAAGAGGAACCCCATAGGGGGATAAATTGAGTTTGCGCGGGACGGCATCGAAACAAACAGGATATCAACTAACTGGGATTTATCGTTGGTCCCATCGTTCATTGTGGCCTCTGCAAATAATTAGATACAGTTTTGTTGCCGATACCTACCTCTAAAATTTCTTTTACACCCGATTCTTTAACTAGACTTGTCTGGTAATGGTAACTTACAAACCTTTCTCGTGTATCATATTCTCTGCCAAAACTGTAATGTGTAGTACTGTCAGTTGTCTCCTTCTGAAGCATTACGTTCTTCCCCAAATCTTTTACCGTTTCATATGAAGAAGTCAAAAACTGTTAGAATGTCTTCAGATATTATGCAGCCTTTTCTCCGCGAACAAGTACTCTTCTAAGAAAAGGAGTTTGCAGCTTGTAAAGCTTGCGGAGTAACTTACTATTTGGAAACATCGCAGTAAGATAACCAAAAGGCAGCCACGACGCCAGCGCAGAAATCAAAAGACACATTACACCTCTGTAATGGTTGCTCTGATATATGCCCTCAATGTGGTCAAAGCCGGCGCTGATTAAAAGTCCCTGTAATCTTCTCCATGTTGTTACGTAGTTGTGGGTAAAATCACTTAGAAAAAAGTGATACTTCCAGTTTACATAATCCGGCGAGTAAATTACTAACCTGCCTCCCGGGCTTAGCATTTTATATACCTGCTTGGCAACTTCCAGTGCTGTTGTCATATTATCCATGTGCTCCATAACATCAATCATCACTACCACATCGAAATTCTTTTCTATTTGCGGCATAGGGGGAACGATATCTCTTAATACCTTGACCCCACGTTTTTCAAGTGCGTCGGCCATTTTTGCATTAGCCTCAATAGCCATGTATTCAGCACCACAGTTAATACAAATATCAGCAAATACTCCCTTCCCCGGACCTATTTCCAGCACACTACTTCCTCGTTGTATTTGTGCAAATTCGAAAACCCCTTGCTGCAGACACTTTACCAACCAACTGCCAAACTTTGTTGGTCTGCCTGGACTGAAATGGTCAAAGAAAGTGTCTTTTTCGTTTTCTGCCATTGCCCTTAGCCTCTTCTATAAGTTCCATATATATTTTCTCAATTTCTTTAACGTGTGCTTTAATATCAAATCGCTCGGAAAATTCGTAAGCTCTCTGAGCTAACTGTCTCCGCAATTCTTCATCATCAGCCAAACGCTCAACTGCCGCTGCAATCTCCTCCGGGCTGTTCTCTCGCGTTACCAAGCCAGTTTCCCCGTCTGTCACCAACTCCGACAAGCCCCCAGCACCTGAAGTTACTATCGGCACCTTCATCCTCATCAGTTCCGCAGCCACCCTCCCAAAAGGCTCCTGTCGTGATGGTATCACACTTATGTCAAAAGTAGACATTATCTCTGGAACGTCATCACGCATTCCGAGGAATTTCACTCGGTCAGCAATTCCCAACCGGCTGACCAAAGTCTCTAATCTCGTCCGCTCAGGTCCGTCACCAGCGAGCAGCAAAAAATAATTTCTATCTCTCTCCAGCAATATTGACATTGCTTTGATCAACAAATCTACTCCTTTTATTTTGTGCAGCCGCCCAACGTAACCTAAAACGGTATCTCTTTCATCAATTCCGTACATTTTTCTCAGGTGGTTACGCGAACCTGGCTGCGGCTTAAAAACAGAAAAATCAACCGGATTATGCAGCACTATTATCCTATCCGGCCTGATTTTAATCCTCTCAACCAGCTTGTTTGCTGTTGCGTTTGAATTGGCAATGAAAACTGAGGCTCTCTTTCGCAGCAATTTCAATAATCGCCAGTACAGAAAAAGGCTCAGTCTCCCCATCTCTTGTGAAAAAACTGCACCACGAATGTGTACTACAACCGGACACTTGCAGATAATATTCGCAGCCAAACTACTTATAATTGCCTTTGGCAGATGAGGGTGCATAATATCTATTCTATATTTTTTGCAAAGACTCGCTATAGCGAAAATGACGCGAGGGTCATACCTGCCGTATCTTAAGCCAATGAACTTCCCCTTGATTGCTACTGCGGGAGGATTTGGCCTCAACTCGCAGACAAACATCTCACATTGCTCACTGTCCACATTTTCTACGATGCCTTTAAGAGAAAACTGACCGCCTCCATAAGCCAAATGGTCCATAACTTGCAGCACTTTGAGAGCCATTTATATCCCCTTGATACTCCAAGAACTATTTATATAGAGCAATTAGTACTTAATGGCAATGACTCTCTCATTATAATACATTATGACCAAAATTACATAGCATTTTTATGAATGAGAATTTTGGAGACTGTTTCAATTTTGATTTTTGCAGCGGAACTTGCAAAAAAATGTTGCGATTTGAAGTAGTTTTTAGTATCTTATTGGTGTATCAAAATGATTGGAAGACTTGGGAATATTTCAAAATTTGTTTTAAAAGTGTGATGTCTAATTAGAGGTATCAAATGAAAGTCGCTTTTGTGTATCCAAAGATGGGGGGGATTTTCCCTCGCATGCCCATTAATTTATCAATATATCCTCCATTGGGGATTATATATTTAGCCTCCGTTTGTAAAGAAAATGGGATTGATGTCAAACTTATCGACTTGACATTTGACAATAGTTGGGTTGCTTATGAAAAACGAATAACAAAGCAAAAGCCCGATATTGTTGGCGTTACCGCTTTGTCACCATTTTATGATGATGTGCTTAAAGCAGTGGCAATTACTAAGAAAATTGTTCCACATGCAAAAATAATTATTGGTGGCCCTCACGCAACCGCACTACCCTTAGAAGTTATAAAAGATGATTTTGTAGACATCGTAGCCGTAGGAGAGGCGGAAAAAACCATTGTGCCGTTATTGAATGCACTGCAAAATCAAGGTGAACTAAAGGAAGTAAAGGGCATAGTTTTTGAGCAGAATGGACAGATTATACAAACTGAAAGAGAGGAGCCTGTAGATCTAAACAGTCTTCCATTGCCAGCAAGAGAAATGCTCCCAACGATTAAAAAATATTTTCGTCAAATACCGCTTTTCCCAAATGTGCCGCCCGTTGGTATTATTATCGCCAGCAGAGGTTGTCCGTTTAATTGCACATTTTGTCAGCCAATGCTAAGGGAGATTTTTGGAAAGAAGATGCGCTTCCGAAGCCCTCAAAGTATTCTGCAGGAAATTGATGAATTGGTCAAAAAGTACAAAGTCAAAACTGTGTTGTTTACCGATGACAATCTGACAATCAATAAAAAATGGTTGTACGAAATTTGCGATGGCATTGAAAAGAGGAACTACAATCTGATAATTGGAGTCCAAGGCAAGGCGGATACGTTAACGCCGGAAATGGCGGAAAGACTAAAGAGAATAAATTGTCGAACCATGTCATTTGGAGTTGAATCCGGCTGTCAGCGCATCCTGAATGATATAATGGACAAACAGCTTACTATCCCCCAGATAGAAAGAGCTTTTGAGATTTGTGAGCAAAACAATATTCTAACGTGTGCATCACTAATGATGGGCACCCCAGGTGATAACAAAGAGTCGATATTAGACACTGTTAAATTGTTGGAAAGGATAAGGCCTAATTCTATAGACCTTCATTATACTACACCCACACCCGGCTCAAAAATGTATGATATGGTAGAGTTTGATAAATCTCATGAGGACCGCTGGAGTGCAGGGGCTATTAAACTTGAAGGTATAACTGCGGATGAACTTACTGACCTGTTCCATCAGATACAATTACGATATAGAGAAACAAAAAAACGCCCTCCACTTAACTTCTTGTGGGACTATTTTTGTGGGACTATGAAATTTAGTTATAATTTCTTTTCATTAGCCGCTCAATATGCTTACTTCTGTCTGGATAATTCCGTTTTAGTCTATAAACTGTTAGGAAAATGGGTTTTCGCCCTTAAAGGTAAACATTAACTTGTTGCTTTAAGAAACAGGCTCATACGTCTTAGACTTGTGATTTTCCCCCGTAGGCAGCTTCCGATGTTTCGCTCTGGTTCTTTAGTTTCCACATTCTTCGGTGGTTTTCTTGAGATATCTATCGTAATGTTTCATTCCTTTAGTGGTTTTTGAACATCCAGTAGTTGAACACAAAAACAAGCCATAACTGTCGGGTGTTATCGGCTTTGTTGTTAATATGAGCGTTAAACATCTGTTGAACATAATCATAATCTAACAAGTTATGTTCGTAAAACTTCCGATTAGTTAAAAACTCCCGGATTAAATCGCTTTTTTTAATCCATTTGGAAACCGGAACAGTGAATCCTCTTTTTGGTCTGCGAACTATCCTTTTAGGCAGATAGCCGGAAGCGATTTTTTTCAGGAGCCATTTAGTTGTAAAGCCCGCTACCTTGTATCTTTCCGGCAAAGATAAAACCAGAGGAACCAGGTGGTGGTCCAAAAACGGAACTCGTGTCTCGAGAGAATTGAGCATTGAGGCCAAGTCGACCTTTTTTAGAATATCCTCTGCAAGATAGTTGTGAATGTCGTTTAGCTGTATCGAGAGAAGGCTTTTTTCGCAGCCGCAGTTGATCAGAGACTCAGCTGCTATGAAGTTTCCGTTCAATAGTTTTTGTCTCTGAGAGTCGTTGAAGGTAGCCATCCAGTCCAGGTGTCTTCTATTAACGCTGGCATCAAAATCCCTTACGAACCTTTTCATCTTAAAGGCCAAAGTCACCTTTTTGTCAGACGGTGGCAGCAGGTCAATCAAATACTTTGACAATTTTATTACAGGCCACGGTACATATCGAGCAAGTTTGTATGCTTTATAAGTGTCATAGCCCCCAAAGACTTCGTCGCCTGCGTCGCCGGACAGGGAAACAGTAACTTTTTGGCGTGTAATTTTAGACAGCAGATAGGTCGGGAACACAGAAGAATCGCCAAAAGGCTCATCCATATTTTGTATTGTATATTCTATCAGAGCCTGGTCGATGTCCAGATATTCATAATGGTGAGCGGTTTTGATATGCTCGGCTGCAATTCTGGAAAAATCCAGCTCGTTGTACGATTCATCCTTAAAGCCGATTGAAAATGTGTCGAAATCTTTTTTATCTCTGGCAATAATTGCTGAAATCAACGATGAATCAATACCGCCGGAGAGGAAACTTCCCACGGGCACGTCGGCTACAAGTCTTTTTTGAACGGCGTCGATAATCGCCTCTTCAATCTTCTCAAGCTTCTCCTTTATCGGGGTGTCTTGATGTTTGGATATTTCCTGTTCAAGGTGATAGTATTTCGTTCGGACGATTTTTCTTTGGTTCAGGTCAAATAGCAGGTTTTCAGAAGGCCTTAGTTTGCAGCAGTTCTTGAATATAGTCAGGTCATCGCCTATGTATTTTTGGTAAAAGAAGAAGTTTACAGCGGACTCGCTGATACTCATATCCGGATTGTGCTGCCTGATTGCTTTCAGCTCTGAAGCGAAGATGAATTTATCGCCATCAAAATAGTAATACAGCGGCTTTATTCCGAACCTGTCCCTCGACAGAAAGAAGGTATTTTTCGTCTTGTCGTAAATGCAGAAAGCCCACATCCCGTTGAACCTGTCAACACAGCTCGGCCCCCAGCGGTGATAACTGCACAGAACAACTTCTGTATCGGTATCGGAGACAAAGTTGTAGCCGTAGGACCTGAGCTGTTCTCTGAGCTGTCTGAAATTGTAAATTTCACCGTTATAGACGATAACCATATCCTTGAATTTCATCGGCTGATGGCCTCTTTCAGAAACATCGATGATAGACAGTCTGGTGTGTCCGAGCGAAACGTCACTGTCCACATAGAAGCCGAGGTCATCCGGGCCTCTGTGTCGCAAAGTCTTAGCCATCTTCTCGACAATGAACTGATCCGGCCAGTTGAAACCAGCTATTCCGCACATATATATTCTTTTGTCGCCTCACAATAGACCATCTTTAGGGTTTTGCTTTCGAATCTATTTTCTCTTAAGTGCTTTATTATTTTTTCGAGTCTGTTCAGGTATAGCTTCTGCTGAAATTTGTTGCGTACAAAGGGCGTTTTTCCCGGCAGGGTTTCCATAGAATGGAACATCATATTCAGAACAGGGTCTTTGTAATTTCTTATGAATTCTTTTACAAGAATTTTCATTTCAGTCAGGGTCATATGTGAAGGTCGTAGCCACCGAAAAAAGAGCCAACTGCCGGCCGGCAGAAAAAAAAATCTCTTTTTTGAGATGGTTATTGGAACTTCAAGTATTTTCGAGCTACCAGCGGCATAAAAATTACCAGCGGAGACGAAATACGGCTGCTTTGGCGCTTTTGAATGGTTTGGCCCGCCCCTGGATGACCAGTCTATCTCAGGCGTGACGGAACTGTCGATTTTGTAATCCAGCTTTTCCAGAGATTTTATCGTATCGAGGTCGGCGCCGTATCTGGCAGCCCGATAGGATACGGGATTGACGCCCACTCTTTTCGCAATCAGTTCGGTCAGATTTTTTATCTTGACCAGTTCAATCTCTCTGCTGTATGCAAAACACGGAAATTCGTCGCTCGGCGTTCCCGCAAAGCGCTCATATTTTTTCTGTGGTTCTATGTATTCGCTGTGCAGATGCGTGCCGATTTCGGCGCCAAGCTGGATTTCCTGACTTAAAACTCGGCAGCAATCGTCATTTTGAACCACTTCAGGAGAGACAAAATACACTGGCTTGATATCGTACCTACTCCATAGTGGCCGCAGGATATTGGGTATGCCGGACAAAACCGACTCGAAGGTCAGTGGGTCGGACCGCTTCCAATGAATATCACAATCAGGTTCGGTGTCGATTGTTATACAAAGAAATCTTCCCATTGAGAAACCCTACTATTTAACAGTGCCGGTAGTGACGGGACTATGCATGTTTTTGATGCTCTGATAGTGCTTCAAATATTCTTCGGCTACTCTTTGCCAGCTGAAATTTTCCGCCTGTTTCCTGGCTGCAACGCGCATCGTATTATACGCCTGTTCGTCTTTCGCCAGGTTCATCACGGCATCAGCGATTGATTTTGCATCTGCCTTCTCGACCACAATTCCGTTGTCGGCTATCAGCTCCTGTACACCTTCGCAGCAGGTGGTGACAATCGGTATGCCTGATGCCATCGCCTCAAGCATCGCGTTGCTCATCCCTTCCTGCAGGCTTGCGCTTATGAAAATATCGCTTTCACAATATAGTTTGGGCATCTCTTCCGCCGGTACGATGCCCAGCATAGTGATGCAGTTTTCCATGTCTTTATCTTTTACCAATTTGCGAAGCTGATTTTCAAGTCCTCCGCCGCCCGCCATCTTCAGTGTAGCATTCGGAAATTGCTTTCGTATCAGCTCCATCGCTGATATCAACAATTCGATGCGCTTGCTTACCGAAAGCCGGCCCACTGTAAGGAGTTTTAGGTCTTCGATTTTTTGCTTATTACTGGCTGGCTTGAATCTATCCAGCTCGACACCATTTGGTACTACGTACATTTTGGCTTCGGGCATAAACTTTTGTGCTCGCTGCCGAAGTCCTTCACTGCAGGCGTACAGTGCGCTTGCATTTCCCCATATACGTCTGAAAACGGGGGCCAGCAATTTATAGTCTAACGAGAATCTGACGTTGACGCCCGGGACGTCAGAGCCGCGAAGCGAAATAATGTAAGGCAATTTGGAGACGGTACGCCAGGTAAGCGCAGCGGTTGGAAAGCCAAAGAACGCATGGGCAAGGTCATACTGATTTTGTTGCAGAAGTTTTTTATGGATTCTATAGGCCTTGGCCATCCATTGTATCATTTCCGTCCTGGTCCAGAACTGCAGTGCTTTTTTTCGCACACCCACTCGGTACAGAGTTATATTATCGGCAAATTTTTCTACTACAGTCGGTGGGCTCGGCCGGGAAACAATAACGTCAAGCTCTATGTCACTGCGTCCGGCAAATTGCCTTAGGATGTTGCGGCCGGCGTAACCACCTCCGCCTCCGATAGGCGGATACTCGTGATTGAGCATTAATATTTTCAACTTTGACACTACTGATGCAGCTCCTTAATTGTGGCTGACTCTTTCAGTTGGAATACTCGATGCTCACCGAATAATCTGTGAAGAACCTGGCCATCTTTCATAGCTACATATAAGTGCGGCTCTGTAAGCTCGTAGTTTTTCATAACGAATTCTCTGAACGGCCCGAGCACCTCATATCTTGCTGCTTCACCCTCGCCAAAATTCTTTCGCAGAACATCGCTCCACCATTTGTCATACTGAGCGATTAAGTTTTTGTTATTAGGTGGCAGCAGCCCCGGCTTTTGCACTCCCATAAAGCCTCTTGGTAATGTAGGCCATAGTTCGTAAGGCGGCCTCTCGGTAGGTATGTGACGCTTACGTGAGTCGACAATAAACTTAGGTAGTTCCTGCTCAAATTCAGCCAGCAGAGTGGCGATTGTCTCTGCCAGCTTCTGTGGTGCCGGCCGGGGCATACAAAAAGCATTTGAAGCCGAGCTGAACCGCTGGGCCGCAACGTATATTCCTGGGTACCACCCCCAGACGTAAATCTTGTCGGCTGGCTCAGAATGCGTTCGGATATATTCGCCCACGTTTTCCCACGTCCCTCTGCCGCCTTTGCGGCGTTGCGATATCTCTTTAAGTTTTTGCTGGTAGCCCCATCTTTTATATCCGTAATTTCGTCCTGTGTGCGGGCTTTTCTCCGTGCCGAAGAATATATGCCAGGACATAATTACCATAACGACAAGTGCTGCTGTGCCGACCAGCGCCCACTTGCGTTTATTTGTAGTGCTGGAAAGTTTATCACTATATAGT
>Ga0114918_10005646_pt1 | contig 10700 bp, 11 predicted proteins | sample LantaG_FD_87015 | JGI IMG/M metagenome (GOLD analysis project Ga0114918, IMG submission 87015) | Deep subsurface microbial communities from Baltic Sea to uncover new lineages of life (NeLLi) - Landsort_02402 metaG | ecosystem: Environmental > Aquatic > Marine > Oceanic > Sediment | place... | reverse complement strand
TCAATTGTTGATGTTGTTCCACTTAAATTTTGAATAACGTCAACATCAAATAAATTACTTGAAGATCTCCATCCAAAATCTAATTTCATTTGGAATATACTGTCAATTCTAGAGTTTCTTTTAAGAATTTCTATATCTTCTATTCTAACTCTTTGTACAACAAAAACATTATTTCTATAATAAGATATTACACCTATTCGATTGATTTCTTTTTGCAAAAGTGTTAATTGACCGTCTGATAAATTTGGTTTTGAATAAATAACAATATTTCTATAATAATCCAATTGACCTCTTGATCTTGGATCTAAAATTGGTATCCCATTAGCATCAAATTGTGGGGGAGGTGTATTTTCAGCTTTAACCTCTTTCATTGTGGTTTTAATACTTTTCCTTTTTTCATTTTCTGCGGTTTCAACTGTTTTATTTTCAACGGTTGTGGTTCCAGTACTTGTTATTGGTGGTAGGTTATTTCTAATATCAATAAACTTCATATTTTCGAAAATTTTAAATTTCCCACTATATAATAAACTTTTTGTTTTATTAGCGTTTAAAATTATATAAAAATTATCAGATTTATCTTTTGACATTTGTTTTAGAACAGGAATATCTTCTTGATTTATTTTGAAAACAACAATACCTAAATCAAATTTATTTTCATCTGTTTGATAATAAATATCTTTTTCAATATATTTAGAATCTGATTTAAAAACTAGATTTAATTTACTATTCAACATTATTTCACTTAGATTATAAGGTAATATTGGTTCTGAAATAGAATTCTGTTTACCCAATTGAAATTTTATCACGTTATCAAATGGTGTTATAACTATATTTAAAGTTCCCATTGGTTTATAATCATCTTGATTATTAGTATAATTACTAACTAATATCTTGTAATTATTAATTAGAATGGGGAATGGAACTTTAACAACATTTAAATTGGTTACATTTGGATTATTTTTATTTCCAAAATTCATGATCTTATCAGCTTTGTAATTATATATCTTAGGTTTGGTAACGGTGGATACATCTAGTTTAGCTAATTTTTTACCATATTTCAATAGATTGCTTGTTAATCCAATGGAAGCAAATCTACTAATAGAACTATTATCAACCAAATCAATAACTTTCATTTCAACATCTATAGCCGCTGTTGTATTTGAATATTTAATGATAGGTCGATATTCGATTTTTTGAGCAAAGTTATCAGTAACTAAAAAAGTTGTTGGAAACCCACTAATTAAATTCTCTTCATATAAAGTAATTTTATATTCAATATTTATTTTTTTACCTTTATTTTCAAGTTCATTTACAAAATTATCTAAATTTTCATTTGAATTATTATATGTTCCATAAATTTCGAAAAAATCCCAATCTGTAGATTCTTTTAATGTAACTCCAAGTGTTTGATATTCAGGTTGTCTGGATATAGATAATTTAGAAATATCACCTAAAAAATAATAATCTGTACCTAAAGTATTCACTTTGGATGTTATGAATGAGTATTCAAAAAATATAGGATTACTTAAACTTAACCCAACTCCATTTGTTAAATTATCATTTATTGAATCAGGTGTAACTCTATTTACATCTGGATTTATATCTCTCTGATTACTAACACCTTCTAAAGAAGGAACAAAAAATTGAATATATTTGCCCCATTCTCTTCCATTATAAAGAAAAGGTTGACCTAAATTTATCATATATTCAGCATATTCAGTATTCCCATCTATTACTTGAATTCCAGTTTTATCATAATAAAAATTACTAAATGAATATTGTTTTTTATTATAATAATCATAAGAGAACATTTTTAAGAAAAAACCAACATATGTATCAAAGTCATAATTATTTGGAAAATATAATGTCACTTTATCGTACATTACTGGTGCTGTGAAATAATTTTGAACTTTTAGAAAATTAAACTTTGTAGTATCTATTTTTGCGTATTTTTTTAATACGGGATCAACTTGGAATAGATTATGGTTTATATCGTTGTAATTAGTTGCTGAGAGGAAGTTTCTAGTTCCTTTTGATATATCACTCCACACTTTATAGTTCTCACTTAGGTTGTTACTATTGTATTCATATTCTAATAAAATATTTGGATTTAAATTAATTAACTTTTTTGTTGGAGTTGCTGCCATTCTAACTATTTCTTTTTATTTATATATTAAAATCTTGGTGTTGAAAATAAATATATATGATTATGAAAAGTTTCAAAGATTTTATGTTTGAAAAAGTATCAGATAAAGATTTATTGATATATGATAAGATGATTAAAAAAGAATGGTTAGATCCAAAAGGAAACATTAAAAGAATATTGGATGGTGGGGATTCTTTTGGATATCATGGAACAAATAAAAATTTTGATCAATTTAATATTTCTTATTTGAGAGAATGGAGAGCTGATCAATTTCTTGGTAAAGGGATATTTTTAACACCAGATAAAGATATAGCTATTAAATATGCAAATGCTAACGCAAATAACGAATTACCAATAACTTTATTATCTGACGCTAAAAAAGTTAATAAACAACTTTTCGATTTTATGAATTCTTTATATTATAAAGGAAATCTTACATGGGATCTTCCTGAATTTAGAAAATGGATAGATTCATATTATTTAAAAGATGGGAATTGGAAATATGGTGATATATCACCAAATGAAATAGCTGATATTGTTAATTTAATTCCTGATAGTCAATCAGAAAAAGATTACAATAAAGATAGAAATCAAGATAATTTTTTCATTGATTTATTTTCCACTTCATCATCAGCGTTATCGGATTATCATATAGAAGATTTAAAGAAATTAGGATTGGGTGATTATACACCAAAAGTATTTACTGTTTATATAAAGGGTACAGAATCAGTATTATTATCAAAATCTGTGGATCAAATAAAGAAATCAAATCATGATATTATCATAGCTTATAATACACCCGATTTAATTGCTGATGTTCCTGAAATTATAGTGAAAAATACAAATCTTTTAAAAATTCTAAAGAAAGATATTATATAAATTATTTTTTAATTATTAAAATTTCATGAGATTCTTTTGGTGTATTATCAATTTTATTTTTTCCTATTCTAGTTTCACCTGAACCGTAAGAATATGCCCATTTAGGATAATAGAAATCATAATCTTTATACCAATTTCTAATTGTTTCACAATTATTATAACTTAAAACAAATTTACCATTATGACTATGTAGAAGATCTCTTAAAAGTTCATGATTAAATTTAGTGTGATGTATAGAAAAATTAGCGTTTGGGTACAACCCTTTAAACATTCTATTATCATTATCATCTTTATTTAAATAATAAGGTGGATCCAAATACATGAATTGTGTTTTATGATTAGATATAACATCTTCAAATGATCCCACGTTAATATTTAAATTCTGACATTTAAAATCTCTTACTTTTTCAATCATTCTTTTATATCTATCTTCATTTAAATAAACATTAGATGGCCATCCCATATACATTGGACCATAGGATAAATTATGATTAAACCAATAATATGCTGCCCCTTCTATATTTGTTAAATTTATTGGTTCTTCTTTATAATAATCAGTTTCTAATAATGAAAAAAGATTTTGTGACTTATCCCATCTTTTTAAAATATTTTTAACTCTAATATAAGATTCTTTGGTGGGTTTTATATCTTTTAAAAATTCATATAATTCATGTGGTTGTGTTAATTGAATTTGCCAATAATTGACTAATATATCAAATATATCATAACCTATAACTTCCACCCCTTTGTTTGCCAGATGAATTTCTAAAGAAGCACCACCAATAAAGGGTGATACCAATTTATCTGTTTTTATAAATGGTTCTATATGTTTTATAGCTCTAGTTTTACCACCATCATATCTTATTGGACTTTTCATTTATCTTTTATGTTAATTAAATCATTTTGTTTTATTAAATGAAAAAAGGGGAACCACCCCCTTTTTTCTGTCAAACCAAAAACCAAAAACAGATTAACAAAAAATTATTTAATATCATCTTTTATTTTTTTCTCTGCAATCGGGTATAAAACTTGCAAATATTCTTTATCACATTGAAATTTGGATAAATTATCTGTCATAAACCATCCAGTTATTTTTCTTTGAAGTTTATAAGTATTATTATTTGACCATAAATAATATTTACCTCCACTAGTACTTTCTGCTGAATAAATATAACCATCAAATATTTCACTTGGATAATTTAAATCATATGTATAATTTTCTATAAGTTTTCTACTCTTACTTGTAATTTTTCCATCAAAATAAATAAAATTCCCGGTTGTTTGAATTCTTGCCGTTTTAATTGTCACGACACGCACGGTATCTTTAATACTATCCATAGTCGGAAAGTTTAAAACTTTATTTATTTCATTAGCAATATTTTTTGGTAATACATAAACATTATAAGCTAATATAATAGTAGTGACAATTAGAATAGGTGTTAAATAAGGGGATATTTGTGTTAATATTTTTTTCATTTATCCATTTTATTTTTACCAACTTGATAATTCATTTTACAAATGAAGAAATTCAATTCTTTGTTTATAGTGCACTCTTTCATATGCCAATTCACACATGATACAGCTGTACATTTTTCAATTGTTTTCTTTTTCTTAAAAAGTTTCATTCTTTAATGGATTTTTCGGTTAAATTTTTTCCAATAATTAACCAAGTTGATGGTTTATTATCATTAATTGGTAAGAAAACTAACATGCCAAAGATACTACATACTAAAATAAAAGTGAATAATATCCATATACAAAATGATATAACAGATGAATTACTTGAAAGTTTTTGATGTAATACATATCCAATGTTCATCCAATTTGATCTATTATCTGTCCAACCATCGGCTACAAATAACATCATTCCAATTATTGTGAATGTTAGTAACATTGTGAATATCATCCACAAAAGAAATAAAATTAAATTTCTCATACATCTTCTATTTTAATATTATTATCTTTTCTATATTCAAGTTCATTTTCAAAAGCTATTTTATATCTATCTGATATTGATTTTTGGGTATCAATAATAGCTTGAATATGTTCATTTGTCATGTCTTTTAAGAAAACATATTTCAAAGGTTGATCACCATTTTTACCATATGTCCCCCATAACATAACATCTCTTGGTTCAAAACCCATGTTTAACATGAAATCTAAATCTTCGGTATAATACCAAAATCCGGGAAAATTTGGAATTGTTCCTGTATTAACTAATACTTGTGTAAATCTCCAATCCGGATTTTCCAACCAAATTTTTTCTAATTCATCATAATCTGGTTTAGATTGTGATAAAGTTATCGATTCTTTTTCAGAAATATCAATAGCATTATTCATCCCTTTCAAAAGATGAATATATGGTTTTATTCTTTCTATTGGTCTCATAATTTTTACTTTTTTTTAATATTTTTAACATCGGATGTATTTTTCTTCCTGTGATGTTTTATCTACAATGAATAAAAAATTAAAAATTTAAATATTCATTTAATTTTGTAATTATATTTTCTTTATATGATATTCTTAATAAATTTATGTTATTATTTTTACAAAAAATATTTTTAATGGTATCTTTTTTAACAGAGTCTTTTAATTTTTTTTCACCCCATTCAGCAATTTTAAAATGTTGTAAACCATCATATTCAATACATAGATTATATTTTTCTAAATAGAAATCAAATTTTAATCTTCTTATGTCTTTACAATCATCAAACATTTTTTGTTTTTTGAATTCTATTTGATTTTTAATTAAATACCATTCTATTATTTTTTCACCTTTTGAATCTTTACACTTTGGACAACCGTGACCTCTTAAATGACTATCTACAATTTGTATAAAAATACCATGTTTAGGACAAATTATTTTTGTTTTACTGTGAGTACCATTTATTTTGGATAAACTATAATCATATTTATTTTTATGAATATCTTTAGAACGTTTAATGAAATCATCATCTGTTAATTTTTTATTACCCTGACAAGTGGGACATTTTTGACCACTTAAATGATGTCTTGGTTCTTGTTCAAAAATTCCATGTTTAGGACAAATTATTTTTACTTTTGTTCTATTATTTTTGTAATTTTTTATTAATGAATAATCATAAAAATTATCATGTATTTTATTAGATCTTTCTATAAATTTATCTTCACCTATTTTTTCACCAAATTGAGGATTACATTTATTACAACCCTTTCCAAGTAAATGATTATACGGTAACTGTTCGAATATTCCATGTGTGGAACATACAATTTTAATTTTTTCTTTTATTCCATTATATTCTACTTTTGAATAATCGTATTTATTACCATGAATTTTAATACATTTTTTAATAAATTCATTTTGTGTTTGCATTATTTATACCATTATTTTTAATAGTATATATTAATTCTTCCAAGTCTTTTATTTCTAATATTATAATACCCATTTCTATGGCTTTATTTTCCTTAGAACTTCCAGAACCTTTTTTCTTCATCACCAAATAAGTAGTATTTCTAGATACACTATCTAATACTTTACCACCCATTTCTTCTATCTCTTTTTTTAATCCTTCATTTCTAAATCCGGTAAAAACGAAAGATTTACCGAATAATTCAGAAGATGAAGTTGTAAAAGGCTCATCTTTTTTGATACTAATTGGGAGTTCTTTCATCCATTCGAAGAAACGATCATAATTACTACAATAAATAATTGCTGATGTTTCCGAAAAACCATCAATCTTTATAACTTCGGATAAAGGGGGTCTCTGAGTGAAGTTTTCCAAAAGAACAAGTTTCCGACTTCCTAAACTGAAACCACTTGTTGGGTCTGTGAAGAATCCAGAAGCGTGTTGTAATTTTGAAAGTTTAACACCTTTAATTTTAGATTGAATCGCGTTGTATACAATTGTTGATTGTCTTTCACCCATTCTATCAAGTTTCTTTAAATCTTCAATCGATAAAGATAAAATTTTCTTGATTGTGTCATATCCTGAATTATATAATAGTCTGAAAGTTGTTTCTCTTACACCTTTCACATCCAAAATATCAAAGAAAGATGTGATTTGTTTAATTTTCCTTTCAACACAATTATCATTTGTGCACATCATATGGGTGTTGGTGTCATTCCAAACAAGGATTGTTCCACAACTTGGACAATTGGTGGGGAAAAGATAGAAATCTTCTGATCTTTTGACAACTTCCATAATGAAAGGAATAACCATTCCAGACCTTTTAATTTTAAGAATGGCACCTTTTCCGATTCCGAGATCATAAACCATCTTAGCATTGTTACAGGTAACATTGGTAACTTCAGCTCCATCTAAGGTAACTGGTTCAACTTCTGCGACTGGAATTACAAAACCCAATTTACTGACTTCAAGTTTTAATCCAACAACGGTTGTTTCTTTAACTTCTTCGAAAGATGCTTTGTAAGCTCTTGCGAAACCGGGATTTTTCACTTCTGGGTTATCTTTTGTTGATCTTTCTGGTTCAATTGAATTACGAATATCTTTATCATTCACTTCGATGATAAGACCATCAATTTCGAAATCTTTTGACCATTCATCAAAAAGACTTCTTAAATAATCAGTTGTGAGTTCATCGATTTTATGAAGTTTGTAAGGAACTGATGGGTTATTGAAATATTGATTTAGGATATCAAGTTGAACACTTTTATCCATATCCATTCCACAAAATAAACCATATCTCATATACAAAATATCATTGAGTCTTGGTTTTAATTCTTTTTTATATTTGTTGAAACTTCCACCTACTGTATTTCTACCATTATCAAAATCCTTCGAATATTTTGATTGGAATGTCGGTTTCGACATAATCGCTTCACCTGTGGTGTATAAGAAAGGCGCGTATTGATATGATTGTAGAAAAGATTCAATTTTATCGGAAGGGTATTTTTCCATAATATCTTTAAAATGTGGATCGGAATTTTGTCCGGTAAATCCATCTCCTCTTGTCCACGCTTTAAATAATCTTACATCATTTTCTATAGAAAGACCATCATATTTGGGTGTGATACAAAGTATAGTATCAGATGGTATATTCTTTTTTCTCATCCAATCCTTAGTTTCATCTAACGATTTGGTTTTGTTCATGGATGCCATGATAATTGGTAGTTGTTCTTTCCTTTCATCATCAGGTGGGGTTTCACCCACTTTTGTGACCCTTGAATTATCAGGATCTAATTCCGATAATTCTTCTAAATGTGCATCATAAACAGAGTCCGGGACAATTTGAACACCTTCAAAACGATATGAATAATTCCATTGATCGAGAAGGATTTCTAATTCTTTAATACGGTTGGTTGATTCGTTCATTTTTGTTGGTTTTTGATAATACAAAGATACAACTCTTTAATGATATAAAAAAATTTTAGAAATGTTTTTATTCACGTTTTGACCACCAAGTTCCATATAAAAATAATAAAATAACACCAGCTATTATGATACCTGTATAATCTGTTTTTTGTGGTGTTTCTGATATTTCTTTTATTCTAACTGGTTCGTAAAAATACCAACCTGTTAATACAACGGGGACAAAAACAGTTTCACTAAAAATTACAGATAAAACAATATTTCCTGCATTGATTTGATAGATGATAGAATCATTTTTTAGTGATTTTTCATTAGCCCAACCAAAAGGTTCAACGGTAAAACTTTCACCTTTGTTATTTTTAAATTCTTTTGATTCAGCACACGACATTAATAATGTCATTGAAAAAAGAAAAAGTGTTAAAATTTTAAATGTTCTCATTTAAATAATTTTTAAGATTAAGTTAATATAATAAAAATAATTGATATAAAAAAATTATTTTCTTCTACCTCCCATACTTCCACTACTTCTACTTGGTGATGAACTTCTAGTTGGTGTCGAATAACTTCTACTCCTAGTTGGTGTCGAATAACTTCTACTCCTACTTGGTGTCGAATAACTTTTTCTTTGTGGTGTAGTTCTTGTAGGTTGATATTTTTGAGTAGGTTGAGTTCTTGTAGGTTGATATTTTTGAGTAGGTTGAGTTCTTGTAGGTTGATATTTTTGAGTAGGTTGTGTAGTTCTAGTAGGTTGAGTTCTATATTTAGGTTGTGTAGTTCTAGTGGGTTGGTTATATTTAGGTTGTGTAGTTCTAGTGGGTCTAGTATATTCTTTATTACTTTTAGGTTGTTTATAAGTGGGTGGTGTATAACTTCTAGTTTTTTCTCTTTGATAATATACATCATCACCAATAGTTCTTTTTTGTGTTTTTTGTTGAATATTTCTTTGGTTTTGAATATTTGGTTTTTGTTGAATATTTCTTTGGTTTTGAATATTCCTATTTTGTGGATTTTGTCTTTGATATCCTTGATCACCTCCATATCTTCTACCATAATGATTTGTCATATAACCATTTGACCAATGATTGTAATTATTATTTCTCCAATATGGGTTATTATGCCAACCATAATAAGGATAGTAACCATAATAGTAAGGATATGGGTAATAACCATAGTATCCATAATAATAAGGATAATAACTATAATAATAAGGATAACTATACGGATACCAATAATTGTAATAAGGTGTCCAATAATAGTAATTCGGAACTAAATCAATATTAATATAAAGATTTACTTCTGGTTCAGTTTGATAGTTAGTTGAATATTCAGGATCAGATGATTGGTATTCAGAATATTCATCATAATAGGTTTCTCCACCTTGATTAGTGTATTGTGGTGTTGTATCAGGTTTTGTTTGATACGACATCATCCTAATTTCTTCTCTTGTTTTATAGGTTGGTTGAACAACTTTCTGTGAACAACTCATTACCATAAAAGATATTAGAATTCCGATGATAAAAAATAATTTTTTCATGATGATTTGTTTTTTATTTATATATAACAACAATCATACCACAATGTTATTATCTAGTTCATTTTTGATTATTTTTTCATATTTCCAATGAGAACTAGTTTTAACATGTTTTTCTCTAACCCATTTTGCTACACATTTTTGAAAATCATTATAATGAAAACTATCAGTAATACGAACAACATAACCTTCATTTTTTTCCGTATCCATATCTTCAGATATTTTTCTTAGAATTGTTTCATCAAATATTCCACGATATAAAATTGGAACGTGTTGTAAACCAAGTAATTCACACCAGACTAAAGTTTCATCGAATGGAATACACATATTATTTTCATCCCAAATATTATAAACCATGAAATATGATGGTAGATTTGTATAGTGGATTGAATGTTTTGCATATAAATTTTCACCACAAATTCTCCAATTTTCAGGAATATCATATCTAATATTACCCCATAAACCTTTTAACCAATGATTTGCTGGGTGATCGGAACTATCCAATGAACGGGCATAATTATAATCAGTCATTAGGGTTGAATTTTCACCATCCATTTTCATACCAGCAATAATTTCTTTTCCGATAAAAGAATCAAGATTTTCTATGACTTTATCACCTCTGGTTAAACCTAAAGACCAAATTAAATGTTTCGTTTTTGGATATTTTATTTTCATTCTATCGACCAATTTGATTTACTTAAACTCATATGTTTTATAAAAAATGTCTTATTGTTCATATTTTCGAGTTTATTAATCATTTCTTTTTTTTCTTTTTCGATGATGAAATCAAAGACATCATCGGTATCAACTAGAAAGGATCTAGTTTTATTATTAT
>Ga0114918_10005645_pt1 | contig 10702 bp, 11 predicted proteins | sample LantaG_FD_87015 | JGI IMG/M metagenome (GOLD analysis project Ga0114918, IMG submission 87015) | Deep subsurface microbial communities from Baltic Sea to uncover new lineages of life (NeLLi) - Landsort_02402 metaG | ecosystem: Environmental > Aquatic > Marine > Oceanic > Sediment | place... | reverse complement strand
GTAAGGGTTTCGGCTGTCAGATAGCTTTTTTGCTGACATTTTCGGAACCATCACAATAATAAACAAGGCTCTTGTGCATCCATACACAAGAGCCTTGATATAATAGGGGTGAATTGTTAGGGGTTTAAGCCGCTAAAAGCTCGATTCCTTTTGAGGTTGCTACCGTCAAAAGAATCTGCTTTTGATGCTCCAAATCACCGGTTTTATCCAATAATTCAGAGATTCGAGTAGCCTGCTTTAGTAAGTTCTGGTCAGCGATAGTCTTACGATTTCTTACAGCGGTCATAGTTTTTAAGTCATCCAAAATGAGGGAACGATTAACTGTGCTGAGAGATGCACAATTAAGGTCATTTTAGCAAATATTTTATTAATCCTCATTGCCATAACCCCATAACTTAGCCAGAGTAAAAACGTCACTTTTACTAACTGTAAAACAGGTAGGCTCTTGAGCTGACTGAATTAGAACGTTTTTTAAATCGTCCTCATAGTTAGCTTTTTTAATTACAGCAATTGCTAGCAGTTCTCTAAAACTGTCAGCATTTTTTACACCTCTCTTGACTTGCAATGATGCGTTAAAGTCTTTAACACCATTTTCAATTTTATCAACGATAGAACGCCTAACTGATTGTATTGAGCCGTTATGTGACTGTGAGAGCGCTAGCAGTTCAAAACCTATTCCTACAGAATGGCTCTTAGAAAACTCATAATAATCGATATGAGAGCGCATATCATCATATTTATATGTTTCAAAAAACCTTTTACTTAACAACGGTGACCCATTGCTAATTCTGGTTTTAGATAGGTTTGCTAAAGTTTCTCCATTAGTTTCAAAGTTCCGTAATTGTGATTCGTTTAGGAATAAAAATTGTGAACGGCTAACTAATTTCATTAGCTTAACTGACTGTTTTGTAAACCCTGTAGGATGAGCTATTTCACAATCCAATTCTTTTAAAAATTTGATTGCAAGGTCATTACCTTCACCGAATTTAATTACTTGAGATTCGACATATATATAGGGAAGTTTATAAGTGTCTTTAATGCTTCCAACGTACCAGGGTAATAAACCATCGTCTCTTTTTGATGAGTACGAACGTGCTTTAATTTGTCCTGACTGCTCTGTAAAACTATACTCATGTTCATCAATTAATAATGATGATTCAGACATTCCTTTTACATAGTTTGCCCCATTGTTATTCACGTACCAGTTATAAGTATCTGTCTTTAATGTGACTTTTTCGTCTGAGGTTTTAGAGCTTTCACTTAAAAAAGTCTCAATTTCTTTATTAGTAGGAACATAATCTAGTGAGTCAATCCAGTTTTTTAAAACCTCATCACCATACTTTGTTAGAAAGCTCTCAGTCTTTAACTCATAATCAAATAGTGTTACCAAATAGTGATTTATATCGACTTCAAAAAAGCTAGCTAAATGCTCTTTAAAAGTTGAGTTAATCCACTTTTCCCCTATTTCAGAGTCTTTCAAGCCTGAAATAATAGATGAGTCATAATGGTTTAAATACTTATCAGACTGCTTTAGAAGCGCTTTAAAGGTCATGCCTATAGGCATTGTATCCCAACTAAAGCACGCGCCATCAGTGATTGGTGAGAAGCCGTTGATAGCATATGTCATGCTCCACGTTGCGGCTCGTGCTGAAGCTGTAATCATATTACTTGCCAACAGGTTATTAACATTTAAATACATACAAGCAAATGCACCATAACCGGAGTTTTGAACGATCTTAAAAACCTCTTGTATAGGATTGCCAGCTTTTTTATAGCCGTTGCGTTTAGTTCTCAAAACGTCCCAATATTCCGATATAGGAAACCTCAGAGAAACATTGTTTTTATAGTGTCTCGTTTCTGTAATCAATACCCGCTTATCAAGGTTTAGTTCTTCACTTTCCGGTTCTTCTGGCAATGATTCAACTAACTCTTTATATTCGTCTAGAGAGTTAGCTACAAGACTTTCAGGGATATAGACAATAGCGTCAACTGCTAAACCTAGATATTCATCTAACCATTCATCTGGTAAAAGTTTTAAAGCTTCTAACAGTGTAAAATTGATTAAACCGAATTTTACTTCCTTTAATAAAACCGTACTGGTAGCTTGCTTTTTACTCGTTTTCTCAGCATTAAATTGTCCTATACTATTTCGATTTAGTGAAATAGTATTTTTATCTGGGATTAAATCACGTCTAGGCTTAAACCTTAAATCCGACATTATTAGAGTGTTAACAGCTTTTTCAAGCTTGCCAGATACCCTGATAAACCATGCGTCATTGGGTGATTTTTCAGATTCAATAAGCTTTAAAGCATCCCTTAAAGTAGGTTTATATTTTTTATATCTAAAAGTAAATGTGATTGGTTCACCAAAATAGATATTTAACTTACTTAAAATAGTTGCATAACAGCTTTTTAAATCTAAATCACCTAAACGTCCTTCGACATATGCCGATAACGACATTCTAGAAAATAGCAATCCACCAACGGTTAAAAAGGGTTGTATTCCAAAATGGTTGCTAGAAATAGACTGTAAGTTTTTACCTTGTGAAAGCTTATATAAGCGCTTGATAACCTTAATTTCATCATCATCATTAATATTAAAATGATGGTTAACTAAATCTTCTATAACAGTTGAAACATTTTTACCTGTAGTATCTGAAATATCTGTAGCATCTAGCTTGATATCGGCTCTCAAGTTATTTAAAAATAACTGTTGAGTAACGTCTAACTCAGCAGTTGCGAAAATATCTTGAGCGTTGTACTGCAGGAACTCTATAAGCCTATTATTTTTAAAAAGTGTCATATTTTTCATGATTTCATTGGGATTATTAAGCCCTAAATCATCGCTTAACTCACGCTCAATAATATCAATTTTTGCACTTTTTAGCTTAAAAGCTTTAGATTGTCCTGACAGACTTTTATCGACTGTTGGCAGTCGGTACATTGTGTCACGTAATTCATAATTTAATTGTACAAGACCCTTGTTAGTGTACAAGAGTTTTGATGGTAACGGGTTTAAAAACCTTAGTGACCGGAATTGATAGAGCTTGCTTTCTCTAATTAATTCGTAATTATCACGTCCAAAAATTTTAAATAGGTCAGCAGGTGCGAAAAAGAATAAGAGCTTAGCAGTAAATTCTAATGGCTTAACTTCTATAAAATACTCAGTCCCATCATTACCCCTAAATTTATTTAAGCCTAGAGCATCTCTTTTAATATCCCATTTATTTAAAAAGTAATCAAAGTAGCCTGACTCTAAAGCCTTATTAAATGCTTTTTTAATAGAACGTCCTTTTAATCCTTCACAGTCTCCATACACAAATGACTCAGAAACGATTGCTAAATCATTTTCTAAGTCACCAATCTTTTCATTCTTTAGCTCTGAAAATTCGACTCCTGAGTATTTAAGAATCTCTGTTACAGGGTCAAATGTGGCTGTTAGTTCATCATATGTAAAAATCAGGGTCTTATCAGGGATTAACTCAGGTGCATAAATCCCTATGCAATCTACAGTCATTCGTCTTGACTGTGTGTATTCAGTGTCGGATATAAACCTAAATGACTCTATATCGCGGGGCGCCATGGGGCAGGCCACGGTCACTTCTAACGAGTCTTTATCAACGAAATAGGGCATAGCTGCAAACCGGGGTAAAACGTTTATGGGGTCTACATAGACCCCATTGGTGCTCGAAATTTACTTGACCAATTGCAACGTTTTTAAGTCGATTTGCGATAACCCGCGATTCTTAGCGCTCTCAATTGTTTTGAATTTTACTGATGCACCCTTAAGTGCTTCTAACCGATCACCCAAGTCATCCGGGTTAAATGTACTCAGCTCTGATTCAGTCAGCAGTCCTAGCCCGATACAGAGCTGACTGAGCTTGTTTAACTCAGGCTTAGCTTTTGGACGCGGTACCCAGTTTTTATCGGGTGAGATTGTGATACCCGTCCACATTTTCATCACGACTGGCCGGATTGCGCCAGGTACCAAAAAGTCAAATAAGAGCTGTTCAGACTCAGTATCACCAGACTCATAGGTGGTTTCAGTGATATCTACTAGCTCAGCAGTTACAAACCCGTCATCAGTCTTAGAAATGCTGTTTGCTTTACGTGGCCTGATCGACATTGTGTTGCCTCTTGAAAATGTGCAAGACACTTGTGCATGATGACCTATGCCGGTGAACCGTCTATCCGAGCTGAAATAGCTTTCAGCTTCAGATTCTGTTAAGGATTCGAGATGCCAGCAAGTAATCAATGCACTCATATGTATAGAGTACATGATAGATACAAAAATGACGACTTTTACATAGTATGTGGATATTAAGCACTTAATAAGACCTTAGTAAGAGAAGTAAGGTGATAGTCGACAATACTGAGAAGTTGGCATAGTATTTAGATAGCGGATGATTTAAACCCTTTGTTTATATACATTGTTTTTGTACATACACAAGGCTAATGTATATAATTCAATCGGTCTGGAGAAACATATGGGCACTTTATTTAATGGCTTTAGTAGGAATGAGGTTAGCGAGTTGTCTGGGTTAGCAATTCACAAATTATCCTATTTAGATAGAGCTGAAATAATCACTCCAGAACGCATATTACCCCCTGGTAGTAAGCGTAATTTACTGGCCTATAGCTGGTTGCAAGTACTAGAATGTCGCGCTGTAGCTAGGCTTAGAGAAGACATATCACTGCAATCTTTACGCAAGGTAATCGAGTTTTTAGAGCAAAACTTTAACGACTCTAGATTAGGGAATAAAAACATCATCGTAATAAATGATGAGGTTTTTTGGATGAATCCAGATTTTTCAGATATGCCTGAAATAATGTTGGCACTATCTAAAGACCCTGGTCAGCTAACGCATTCTGAGTTTTTCATAATTCCAAACATCAAGAGTGAAGTTTTCGAGATTGCAGAAAAATCGAATGTAATCGATTACGAATCTTTCAAGGAACGCGCTACAATGTCGCAAGTTGCCTGATAGCTTTGGAACTGTTCAAGACAATCTAGAGCTGTACAAAATATTTGTACAGCTCTTTTTATTCCCAATCTTTTAAAGTTTCTTCCCAATTGCTTTTAACTGATTTTTTCTCATAGTTTAACGGACCTTCTAAGTCAAAAAAGTTTTTTGACCTAAAGTTATTTTTGGTTTTGCAAGTAATACTTTCAAATATTCCTATCATTGTTTGCAGTCCCCTTATTTCGTCTGCAGGGTATTTAGTCAAACCATTCATATACGCCTGTTGTTTGGCAAGCACTATAGATAATTGATTAACTACTAACTCAGTTAAAAATAACTTAGAAACATTGGCTAAATCATCTTTATTTTCAGAGCATCCTAAACTTTTTAATAGTTGGCTTCTATCGATAATTAGAGGGTTTACTTCTGAATTAACCATAGGTCTTATATCTGGATTATCCCTTAAAATATCCTCAGCATTACTCTTAATATGTGTAATTTGTGCTGACTCTTTGAATCCTTCTATATGCGCTGTACAGTGTCGCCTGATACTCATATGAGTTACCTTAAAACCTCTATCATTACACCATTTTTCAATGTATGAATATGAATGGTTACCTAAGGCTAGCTTGTCAATTTCTTCTCTAAAATCAGATGAGCACACTTTACATTGTCTAGGCATTTTAAAAGCTCCTAAGGTTGAATGACTTAAAGCCTACCAGTAAAAATACTGGTAGGCTTTAAGCCGTTTTAGATAATCCCTACAGCTACATCTAACGCAGTCATATCAATCGATGCGACGTTAGAGTTACGGTGATTAGGTTTAAAGCCTTGTGACTGATTGTAAGCGTCAAGAGATTTGGAGTTAGCCTCAAACCATGCTTTTATAGTTTGGCGATTGCTACCAGTAATTTTAAAAACCGTACTCTCAGTAAGCATGATTTTATCAGCAACATTTTCACAATACTCATTATGTTGCTGGATAGCTTTGTAGGCTCTTTCAATGATTATTTCTGCTACTCCCCTAACGCGCTTTGTTTTCAATTCCGAGGTTTTCATCGAATGATATTCTGACAGTGTTTTACGAGTAGAGTTGTAATATTTTGCCTCAGCAACTAAGCCTCTCGAAATTAGTTCTAACTCGTTTGCACCATTAGAAACGGCTTCATTTACTATCAACTGCTCATCATCAGTAAGAGAGTATGAGGACTGTAAACCCATCAGTTGCTCTAACAATTCTGACTCACTGAGTTTAGATTTTTTAACCATCTCTTTAAACGCATTAACAGTATCGGGATTGAGCTTGCGTAGGTCAGACATTGGGTCACCTCGTTTTTCAAGACTCTTATATACTATACGAGGTCATCATGCATTGTCAAACCGTTTGTACATGTTTAATAAACGTTTACAAACGGCTTGTACACTCTTAGAGCAATGAGAACTCTTTGTACGATTGCGCTGTTGTCTGGTCACCGTGGCCATGGCCTAAGATTCTGGCTAGGTACTCATCATCACCAATCCCCATTGTGTGAGGGTTGTAATACGCTTCTAGACAGCAAGCTGCGTAAATAGCGCGTAAGTCTTTTGGCTTAGGAGTCTCGAACACGCCAGCAAACTTACGTCTAACCGATTCCCCTAGAGACTTATTGCACTTGCTATGTACTGCTTTCTCAGTCAGCTCTGAGAAGTCCTTAAGCGCTCTTAAGCGCTGTAGAGCATCGGTTACAGTATCAGCGTCGATCAGTGTGGGGATTGTGTAGGGGACTGTTTGAGCGGTACTAGCCCCCCTAGTCTTGAGCTGGCCTGTAAACTCTACAGACTCATCACTGATTTTTTCAAACTGAGCTGTTTTTAAAATCTCGGTAGCACGGCGACCAGTAACAGCCATCAATCCCAGTGCTACAGCTAAGTAAGAATCACTTTCTAGCAGGTCTTTAGCAGTATTTAAAAATAGGTCTGCATCTACAAACCTTCTGGTTTGTTGTTTTGCAGACTTTTTAACCCTTAAGTTTTCACCCCTAATACTCTTTTCAACGTCTGCTTTTACTAAATATTTGAGAGCTACATGATTAATATGGCGCTTCCTATCTTTAACGTACTCCCATTTTAGAGAGTCAGGAATATCCAAGCTCTTAACAGCATTCCTATATAGTGTGAGTTGTGAATGCAAGCCCGAAGCGCTACCAGACATTGAAATAGGAATACCGTCTTGATATTCCCAAGTGATACCTAGTGACTCTCTCAGATAGGCTAATTCAGAATCACATAATGCTTTTACAGCGCTCTCAGAGCTTGCTTTTACCAATTCACCGATAAACTCTTGAACCCTTGCAACTGCCATCGTTTTACCCGTTTTCTCAACAGCTCTTAAATAGAGTATAGCGCGAGATAGCGGGGTATGCAAGTGTCTTGTAAAAATAAACCTTAATCCTTGATGAGTATTGTAAAATACTGCTCTTTACTCATTCCCTGAGAGCTAGCTTGTAGTCCTATTTCGTCCACACAATCAGACCAGTTCTCTGATATATACCGCTCTAAAGCTACTTTAGTTAGTCCTGCGGCTGAGTCTTTTTTAACCTTGGCTAGTGCTCTTAGTTTTGCATAGTCTAGCTCTCCCAACCTGCTAGAGAAGGTTCGAGTATCTTTAAATTTTGGTAATTCGACTTCGGAATAATCAAGCTCAGACATTAAAGACCCTCATAGTAAAAATGACAATTGGGGAATGATTATAAAACCATCCCCCAAATAAGCTATATGAAAATAGCTATTAAAATCACAATCAGAATTGTTTCTAATCTTGTGAACCCTCCAACTCTTGAATAAACGCTTGTAACTTTTTTGCTCTTACAGCGGCTTTCAAGTTTTTAAACTCAGATACTAGCTCTTTAGCGTCTGCTTTACCCTCACTACTAGCGCGTTTTATAGCATGTTCAGAAAGCATTCCTATGACTTGCTCGAGTTTATCTGTTGACTCGTCTAGAGAGCTTGTATCGATGTCATCTAACTTTAGTGTTAGATGTTCGATATAAACGTTAGTGACTGGTGAAGCTTTCCTAACTGCAATAGCTGAATTAGTCGGTAGTTCAATGCAATCTACTAATTCAGTCATACTAACAGGGATAGTCAAGTTCATAGACTCTACTAAAGCAGTTTCATCATCATGAGTTAATGAGTATGCTCCTGATTCGTCCTTACTCCCAATCCCTAATTCCCTAATCTTCCTACTAACCTGACCCTTATTGACACCCCATTTTGCAGCAAACTTAGACAGTGTAACAGTCATTTTAACCCCCTTGTAACCGATGTATAACGAGTGTTTGAGCGATTTTAGCAGGTTACTAACCCGTTACAAGGCGTTAGCGCTTGTTAATCAAGGGTTGCAAGCCGTTTCATTGAAATAACTATAGCTCATTAGCTACAGGAATGCTACAATCCTAGGATGTTATTAGGATTAAATACATGTTTGCCAACTCCCCAGAGGTCTGGAAAGTCCGTAGTGAAAGGGTTAGAGCCGATATGGAACGGCTTAAATTTGAGGATTTATGTCGTAAACGCGACGTCCTACGGCAGAAAAACGAGCTTACAAAGCTCGATTATCAGATAGGAACTGAGAATTTTAGAAGTAAACACTGGGATTTAGAAGGTGCTAGGGCCAGTGCTGAGATATCCCACGAGCAAGCCAGAATGACCCGAGATGACCTATACGCGATCAGAAGTGAACGCGCTATCCGTTCAGAAGTTCACAGTCTGAAGGGTGAATTAATGGCAGTTGAGGTTAGGGAACTTCGACAACGGATACAAGAGAAAAACGCGATAGAAGTATTACAAAATTCTGATGTTTATGGACTCTTAGAAGGATATTAGGATGCTTGATACCTTACAGCATGTACTAGAAAAACTTATTAACCCAGTTGGTAAAACATCTGTCGAATTAATGAGAGAAAAAGATAGTATTTTAGCTGAGCTTAGAAATGAGGGTCAGCAAATAATTTATGAATACACTGATAAATTTTATAAACTACAAGAGTCTATAAGCATTAGAAGTGAGTGTATTCCGACTTTGGAAAATAGAAGAAAAGTATTAACTGAGGATATAAAAAAACTTGAAAGTCAATTAGAAAAATTAAAAGTAAATAATAATGAGTACATTGAATCTTTAAAAAGTAAAGCTTTAGAACGTTTAGAAAACCATCGTTTAAGGTCTGAAAATGAAGTAGAAAGAGCAATACTATACGCTGAGAAAACTTTAGAAAGCAAGTTGGAAATGATGCTTTCTAAGAGAGTACAAGCCATTACATTACCTCTAATTCAAGAGAATAGAGAGCTTAAGTACAGATTGGTTAATAGTGGTTTAGTTAATAATGGTGATAGTACAAATAAGGTTAGCAATATAGATTGTCTGTTTTTAGATTCGTTTTTAGTTAACCTTAAAGACGATGTTTTAAGACCACAGCATTTAAGATTATCCGGACCTAGCGAGTCTGGTAAATCACATCTAATTAATAATTTAATTGCATACTATAGAAGCAAGTTTAAGAGCTTAGAAATATGTTTATGTGACCCGTACGAATCCGAGTCTGACTGGGATGTATCACCTAAATCGTTTGACCCTGAAAGCACTATTGACGAATTAGAGAGAGCTTGTGAAATAGTTGACAATGGCAATATTAAAGGTTACAGGCTTCTAATCATTGATGAAATTGATACCTTGGCTGCTGACAATCCTTGTGTTTTAGAGATGATCAAAAAACTTTGGAAGCGTGGCAGGCATAAAGGTATATATCTATGGTTATTAGGTCAGAATGCGAACGTAAAGCATTTAAAATTACAATTGAATGACCTTAAGAATGTTCACGCAATCCACATAGGCGACTGTGGTTTAGATTATCTAAACTCAGCCAACTATCTAAAACGTGATAAAAAAGACTTAATGTTGTTATTAGAAGGAACACTACAGGATAATAAATATACATGTGTTGTGATTCCCAAAGGTAAAAACGGGATAATTAAGGGAATGCCTGAAAAGTTAGATTTAAATCAGAATAAGAAAGTAGTTTCAATTACTGCTAATAATAAAGATAAGCCAGACTGTAAGCATTGTGGTAGCTCTAGAGTCGTTAAAAACGGCAAAAAAGACAATGTACAACTGTATTTATGCAATGAGTGTAAACGTCAATTCCTGGAAACATCTATACGAGTTAGTAACAACGGATAGTTAAAGATTTTTAGAATTGAACCTTTTTCCTATAGCGTCACTAACACCGGTTGCTATCCCGTAATAGTCTGTAAATTCACCTAACCGCTCTATAAGCTCGACGCATAGTGTTTGAAAAATCTTTCCTATTGAAAGTACAAGGTCATTGGCATTAGTTCCTTCAACCTCAACACTTGTTAGCTGGTCAACTAAATCTTCTAAAAACTTTTCATGTAAAGCCATCATTTCAGATAGTTTTTTATAATTTATTTGTAAGATTTTTGCTTTCTGGTTTGAGGCTTTAAGGTATGTTTCAACGTCATTATCCTGTATAGCAATGATTTCCAATGCTTCTAATCGCTTTAACTCTTTAGCATGGTGCTCTATTAATGGTTTAAAAACGTTTGATGTATCCATAATTCCCCTAACAATTCACCCCTATTATATCAAGGCTCTTGTGTATGGATGCACAAGAGCCTTGTTTATTATTGTGATGGTTCCGAAAATGTCAGCAAAAAAGCTATCTGACAGCCGAAACCCTTAC
>Ga0114918_10005644_pt1 | contig 10702 bp, 20 predicted proteins | sample LantaG_FD_87015 | JGI IMG/M metagenome (GOLD analysis project Ga0114918, IMG submission 87015) | Deep subsurface microbial communities from Baltic Sea to uncover new lineages of life (NeLLi) - Landsort_02402 metaG | ecosystem: Environmental > Aquatic > Marine > Oceanic > Sediment | place... | reverse complement strand
TGCCGAGAATCTTGACATTGCTTTTACCGCTGGCGACAAGACCGGCACTGGATAGCTGCTCGGCGTCAACGGCAGCACCGTCGGAAAATCTGTCTAATTGCGATACGTTGACTATCTCGTAACGCCTCGCAAAGTTATAATTACTAAAACCCTGTTTAGGCAGCCGTCTGAACAGTGGCATCTGACCACCTTCATACAGGGAGATAAGCCTTGCGCCGGCCCTGCTCTTACTGCCCTTGTGTCCTCGTCCGCAGGTCTTGCCATCTCCTGTGCCCGTGCCCCGTCCGACACGCCTGCGGCCCTTTCCTTTACCGGCGACAGCAGTTATTTCATGACTGAGCATCTGAATCATCACCACCTTTTATCGCTTCTCGATAACTTCGCTCTCTACCCCACGAACGGATTCAACCATTTCTTTGCTGCGCAGCTTAAGCAGCCCATCCAGTGTGGCCTTTACGACGTTTTTGGCTGAAGTGCTTCCATGAACTTTGGTAAGAACGTCCTGCACGCCCGCCAGTTCGAGCACCGCTCGGGCGCTGGAGCCGGCTATAACACCGGTGCCGGGACTGGCCGGTACCAGGATTACCTTCGTTGCCCTGTATTTGCCGGTAACCTGGTGCGGAATTGTTCGACCGACCAGAGGTATCTTGTGCATGGACTTTTTGGCATCTTTAATGCCTTTGTTAACTGCCGCCGGTACTTCGTTAGCCTTGCCATAACCGATGCCTACCGTCCCTGTACGGTCGCCGACTACGACCAGGCCTCCAAAACTAAAACGCCGACCGCCCTTGACCACCTTGGCGCAGCGAAACACCTTTACCACCGTCTCTTCCAGTAGCTTTTCTTCTTGTTCATATCGTGTAACCGCTTCTGCCGCCAATCTTTACCTCCGGAATCCCCTCAATTTACCTTAAAAAACCAGACCAGCCTTTCTGGCCGCCTCGGCAAGGGCCTTGGTCCTGCCGTGAAACTTACAGCGGCCCCTGTCAAAGCAAACACACTTAATACCGACGCTGAGTCCCTCTCTCGCGATTGCTTCTCCAACTGCTTCAGCAGCTTTTGTATTGCCGCCTGTGGGTAATTGCTCTCTAAGTTCTTTGGCCATCGTGCTTGCCGACACGAGCGTCGCACCGGAAACGTCATCTATAATCTGGGCGTAAATATGCTTATTCGAACGAAATACCGAAAGTCTGGGTCTGTCCGGCGTGCCAAAGATTCTTTTTCGAACGTGGAATTTACGCCTAACCGTCGCATTTTTCGCCCTGTTAATCTTCATATAATCCGAATCCCAATTATACCGCTGCCGAAGTAAATGCCTTGCCGGCTTTTCGCCTTATGTGTTCGTCGGCATAACGAATACCCTTTCCCTTATAGGGTTCAGGTGGTCTTATCCTTCGCACGTCGGCGGCAAACTGCCCTAAAGCGAACTTGTCTATTCCCGAAAGTGTAAACTTGGCCGGTGTTTCATCACCCCTGGTTGCGCCTGTTTCAATTGTAACTTTTACACCCTTCGGTACCTTCACCTCCACAGGATGGCAGAAGCCAATTTGAAAGAGTAGTTTTCCGCCCTGCTCTTTCACGTTGTAGCCGGTGCCGTATACTTCCATCTTCTTTTCAAATCCTTTACTGACGCCGGCAACCATATTCGCAATCAGTGCACGCATCGTGCCGTGTAACTCCTTGGCCTGGCGATTCTCAGGATGCTTGTTCTCGAGCAGTATCTGTCCGCTTGCACCGTCAAACTTCACCTTTATTCGCGGGTGACAATCCATCTCCAGGTTACCGAGGGGCCCCGAAACCTTAACGCACCGGCCGCTCTGTTCGACCTTAACACCTTGCGGAACAATAATCGGTTTTTTCCCGATGCGACTCATTAGCTCACCGTACAAAGTATTTCGCCGCCGACCTTGACTGTCCGGCAGTCTCTGTCACTCATTACGCCTTTACTTGTCGAAACAATTGCTATACCCATGCCGTCTAAAACATGCGGCAGCTGCTCAACAGACGAGTAAATTCTTTTGCCTGGCTTACTCGTCCTTGCTACTTTGCTGATAATGGGCTGACCCTCAACATCGTATTTAAGAGTAACTCTTAGTATCCCCTGTTTGCCGTCATCGATTCGGTCAAAATCTTCGATATAACCTTCTTTCTTGAGAACAGCCGCTACGCCTTCGCATATCTTCGACGCTTTAACAATGACCTGTTTTTTGTTTATCCGCAGCGCATTGCGAATTCTTGTCAGCATATCAGCTATTGGATCGCTCAAACTCATAAGTTTAATCCTGACTCAGTCTTAAGCAGCCTACCAACTGGCCTTTTTAACTCCTGGGATCTTCCCTTCGTTTGCCAGTGTTCTAAAGCAAACCCGACAAATCTTGAACTTACGATAAACGGCCCGTGACCTTCCACAGAGCTGGCAGCGCGTATACTGTCTGACACGAAACTTTTGCTTGCCTGCCGCCTTGTTTTCCAATGCTTTAGTTGACATTCACACACTCCAAAACCGTTGAAGGTCAGTTATCATCCTTCGGCAAATCCCTGAACGGCATGCCGAATAGTGACAGCATTTTCCTTGCCTCTTCATCGGTCCCAGCCGTCGTCACAAAGGTTATGTTCATACCCTGCTGAAACTCCACCTTGGCAGGGTCGACTTCCGGAAAGACAGTCTGTTCTGCCAGGCCCATTGAATAATTACCTCTGCCGTCGAAGCTCTTCGGGTCGAGCCCTCTAAAGTCTCTGACCCGGGGAACGGCAAGATTTATCAGCCTGTCCATAAACTCATACATTCGAACGCCACGCATGGTAACTTTCAGGCCGGTTTCATTACCCTGGCGAACCTTGAAGTTCGAAACGCTTTTCTTGGCTTTGCATACCATCGGCATCTGGCCGGTAATCATCATTATGTCATCTTTAGCTGATTCAAGAAATTTCTTGTCCTGTGTTGCTCTACCAACGCCCATGGACACAATAACCTTTTCCATCCGCGGAACTGCCATAGCGTTCTTGTAGCCAAGCTCCTTCATCAGCTCCGAAACTATCCTGGACTTATATGAATCTCTCAAACGCGTCATTTAAGCTGTCACCTCACTTCTGCCCTGCTCTTTTGACGGTGCCAATCTCCGTGCCGTCGGTCGCAACTCGCTTTTTACTGCCGTCGCTGCCCGCTTGGAAACGGACCCTGCTGCCTTTTGAGCTCTTCGGATTTACCGGCAGCACATTGCTTATGTGAATCGGCTGCTCAACGCTTATCCTGCCTCCCTGCGGACTTCTCCGCGACGGACGGACATGTTTCTTGGCTGTATTCTGACCCTGAACCACCACTTTATTCGCTTCGGGTATGACACGCAGAACTCTGCCGGTAGCGCCTTTATAGTCGCCGGCTATGACCTCAACCATATCACCTTTTTTAATATGCAGCGCCATTGAATTTTAAGTTTTTAGTCCTTAGTTTTAAGTTTTTAGCTTTACATTCTCTTTACACCACCTCGGCCGCCAGCGAGATGATTTTCATATAGTTCTTCTCGCGAAGTTCGCGAGCAACGGCACCAAAAATCCGCGTCCCTATCGGATTGCCTTCATTATCAATCATAACTGCCGCATTACTGTCAAACCTTACGTAACTGCCGTCGGCGCGTCTCACAGGACTCTTGGTACGAATAATAACACACTTATGCACTTTTTTGCCATCCAGCTGACAGGCCGGCAAGGCCTTCTTTATCGCAACGCACACAACATCACCTACCGTAGCCACCGGACGTCTTAATTTGCCGCGGGCTCCGGTTTTCCCGAGAACCTTAACACACAGGGCCGACTTAACTCCTGAGTTGTCAGCTATATCCAACATTGTTTCCTGCTGAATCACCGCCTGTTTACCTCTCACATCCTCTCACCATAGGCAGCACTTACGAATTATTGCTGCACAGCCTTTTCCAGAATACCGACAAGCCGCCAGCTCTTGCTTTTGCTGTAAGGTTTACACTGCGAAATCTCAACAAGGTCGCCCACACCTGCCTTGTTATGCTCGTCGTGAACGCCGAGCTTTGTCCTGCGCTTAATGTACTTACCGTATTTAGGATGTTTGACTTTATAATCAACAGCAACCTTGATACTTTTGTCGCCACTCTTACTTACTACCACACCGCTTGTAGTTTTTCCAATTGGCATATTCAGTTCCTGATTTTAGGCTTCTGCTGTCGACGATGCTCGGGTTCTTTCATATATTATCGTCTTAAGCCTTGCGATATCACGCCTGATATTCCTTATAGCCTTTGAATTCTCCAGCTTCTCCGTGACAGCCTGAGTACGAAGGTCAAATAGATTCCTCTGCAGATCGCCGAGCCTGTCACCAAGCTCATCTGTGCTCATCTCGCGATAATCCTTCGCTTTCATTTTTTTTTGGCCCTCGGCTTTGTCGGTGTCCGAGGTTACCTCTCACACTAAATGTCTTCGCTTAACAAACCGGCACTTAATCGGCATCTTGTGAGCCACTCTGACCAGTGCCTGTTTTGCCATGTCCTCGGTTACTCCGCCAATCTCGAACATCACCTGTCCGGGTCTTACTCTGGCAACCCAGAATTCCGGCTCACCCTTGCCTTTACCCATTCTTGTTTCCAGGGGTTTGGCGCTTACCGGCTTATGCGGAAATACCCTCAGATACACTTTGCCTTCGCGATGCAAAAAATGTGTCGCCGCAACTCGACCTGCTTCAATCTGCTTGGCGTTAATCCAGCTTCGCGACAGCGCCTGCAGACCATACTCGCCGAACGCTACAAAGTTACCTCTTGAGGCATTACCCTTCATTGTGCCGCGCTGGCTCTTGCGGTACTTAACTCTTTTCGGCATCATTGCCATCTTCTTAAACCCTGAAAAACTGCACTAAAAGCAGATTACTTTTGAAAAAAAGTTATTCGGTTTTTTCTTCTTTACCGTTTGCTTTCTCCTGACTGTCCTGCTCTGGCGGTGCGACCGCCTCGGCTTTGGCCGCATTCGTCTGGCCCTGTGTCGCTGCGGCTTCGGCCGGTTTAACTCCGCGCACACCGCCACCCTGCGCCGGCTGGCGGCGACGCGCAGGAGGACGACGCCGACGAGTAGGTCTTGGCTCGATTTCCTCGCCGAATTTACCCTTGTAAATCCAGACTTTAACGCCTATCGCGCCGTAAGTTGTCCTTGCTGTCGCCACGGAATAATCCACATTGGCATCGAGTGTATGCAGTGGGATACTGCCCATCTTCTGAGTTTCGCAGCGACCCATTTCCGAGCCCGCCAGGCGCCCCTTGCAGATAATCTTCACTCCCTTGGCACCCGCGTTCATCACCAGCTCACAATACTGCTTCATCGTACGCCTGAATGACGCTCGTTTGCACAACTGCTCGGCAATCGCCTCACCCACCAAGCAAGCGTTGAGGTCAGGTTCTTTTATTTCAACAACGTTTACGCTGACCTTGTGTCCGGTCATTTCTTCGAGCTCTTCTCTGAGCCTATCAACCTCACCACCTCTGGGCCCAATAACAACGCCGGGCCGGGCGCTGTGCAGCGCGACCTGCACTTCGTTGCGCGTCCGGATTATTTCAACCTTTGCCACCGCACCTTTCGGCATCTGGCGGTTATGCTTGTTGTCCACGTACTCGCGGATCTTTTGGTCCTCGACAAGAAAATCGCCGTAGTTGGCCTTTGGAGCAAACCATGTGCTCTGCCACCCCAGCGTTATTCCCGTTCTGAAACCTATTGGCGAAACCTTCTGACCCATTGTTTTGTATCTCTTTTCTTATTTGGTTCTCTACTGCCAGCTTAAGAAAGTTGTGTCACCGTAACATATATGTGACAGGCTTTTTTGCTGATGCGATGCGCCCTGCCTCTGTCCTTCGGTATCCATCTCTTTGTGCCGATACGTATCCCGGCATCATCCACACGGGCGCAGCTTACATAAAGGTTATCAACATCAGCCTGCTGCTCATCGGCATCTGCGACCGCGCTTTTTAAGACCTTGTTAATAATCGCCGCGGCGCGCTTATGGGTGAACTTCAATATGTCCATAGCGTCCTGGACGCTTCTGCCGACTATTAATTCCGTTACCAATCTCGCCTTGCGGGGCGAAATCGGAGCGAACCTGTACGACGACTGCCAGTCCACAAGGTCATTGACCTCTGCGCTTAATGCAGTTGCCAGGTTTCGAACATCTTCGCTGTGTGGTATGGGCTTAAAAAGCCCTTTTTGCCAGTTTTTTACCGCCTTCGCTGCTGTTCTTTCATCCAGACCGCCTCTGGCAAGTTGGCCGGCTAATTGCTTGGTACTTATCTGCCGCTGCTCACAAAACCTTTTTAACTTATTAGCGCTTAACATACAAAAAACCTTTGTGGTCAATAGACCACGAACTATGAACTACGAACTATCTTATCTTCCTGCTCGAATGACCCTTAAAAGTCCTTGTCGGCGAAAATTCGCCTAACTTATGTCCAACCATATCCTCTGTCACGAAGACCTTATGGAACATCTTGCCGTTATGAACCATAAAGGTAAAACCGACAAACTCAGGAATAATTGTGCACCTTCTTGCCCAGGTCTTTATTGGCTCACGCGAGCCTAATTCAACTCGCTTTTCGACCTTCGCGAACAATTTCTCATCAACATATGGCCCTTTTTTAAGAGATCTGCTCATCGAGTCTCCTCAAAAAGAAATTTACAGGACCAGTTGTCCTTGTCTTTTATTCTTGCGTCTTCGAATAATTCTCTTGTTACTCGGATTTCGCGGATTTCGCGTTTTACCACCTTTTGCCAGCACACCTGTCGGTGAGCAGGGGTCTCGTCCACCTTTTGACCTGCCTTCTCCGCCGCCCATCGGGTGGTCAACGGGGTTCATCGCAGTGCCTCTTACGTGTGGCCTGCGACCGAGGTGGCGTGTTCGTCCTGCTTTACCCCAGCGGATATTCTGGTGGTCGGGGTTACTCAACTGCCCAATCGTAGCGCGACACTCTTTGCGAATCATCCGCATTTCACCGCTCGGCAAAGCTATGGTAACCCAATTACCTTCTTTCGCCACAATTCTTGCAGTGCCGCCGGCGCCTCTAACCAGCTTGCCGCCTTGGCCGGCTGTCATCTCGATATTATGAATCCCGATACCGGCTGGGATAGCCTCCAGCGACATCGCGTTGCCGAGCTTCGGCTCGCACGAAGCGCCGCTCTCCACCGTATCGCCCGGCTTTATACCCAATGGCGACAGTATATACCTTTTCTCGCCGTCGGAATAATGAAGCAGCGATATGAAACAGTTTCTGTTGGGGTCGTATTCGACCGTCGCTACCTTTGCCGGCACCCCGTCCTTATTACGCTTAAAGTCAATCAAACGGTAAATCTTTTTGGCTCCGCCGCCTCTATGTCTCGTGGTAATAACACCTTGATAATTTCTACCGCCGTTCTTTTTTATCCGTTTGCAAAGCGACTTCTCACGCTTTTCCGTTGTCAGCTCCGCATAGTCGTTCACCGAGCTGTTTCTGCGTCCCGCGCTTGTCGGTTTATAAATTCGAATACCCATAATCTCGTATCTCGTTTTGTCTTTAGAACAAATCTATATGATAATCAGGCTCTAAGAACACAACCGCTTTCTTCCACGCCGCTGTCACGCCGTAGGTTCTACCTCTGCGTCGATACTTGCCTTTCCGATTAGCCGTTCTTACCTTGTGCACCTTCACATCGTATATATTCTCTACCGCCCTTTTTATCTGTTGCTTATTAGCCTTTCTGTTTACCTCAAAAGAGTACATACTTTTCACATTCGCAAAGTGCATCCCCTGCTCTGTAATCAAAGGCCGAATTATTATATTATAGTCGTCCACTTCTGTGCCTGCTTGTTAGTTCTCACTTGTCTTGTCTTTACTCAAAAGCGACAAAAACGCCTCTTTCGTAAATAATAACTTGCTATGATTGCATATATCGCCCGCGTTTAACTCAGCTACAGGCATAACAGCTACCCGCGGCACGTTCTTGGCCGAGCGGTAAAGGTTGTTATCGTAATCACTGATGGTCACGAGGCAGCTGCCTTTGGGGAGAATCTTCAGGTTACCCAGAACCGTTACGAAATCGTGCGTTCGAGGCTTTTCAAAATCCAGCTGGTCAACCACCACAACATCATCGCTCAGCAGTTTTGCCAATATAGCCGAGTCTCTTGCCACTCTCCTTTGCTTCTTCGGCATATGCTTTCCGAAGTCCCTCGCAATCTTGGCAAAGGTCACACCGCCGCCCACTCGCTTGCCGGTCCTGATAGTGCCGGCACGCGCAAAGCCGGTGCCTTTTTGCCTGAACAGCTTCCTGGTCGAGCCGGCTACCATTCCTCTGCTTTTGGTGGCGGCTGTTCCCACTCTTTTGTTGGCGTGATACATAACAATGGCCTGCTTGAGCAGCGGATACCTCACAAAATTGCCAAAAGCCGACTCATCGACCTTCAGACTGTCGATTTCTTCTCCATCTCTGTTGTAAACTGCCAAATTAATCATCTCTCTATTCTTCTGTCGAACCTGATTAACCCTTCTTTGCACTGCGGACGATAACGTATCCGCCGGCCGGACCTGGTACGGAACCTTTGACCACCAGCAGATTGTTTTTTTCATCTATCGCCGCCAGTCTATGGCTCTTCGTAGTAACTCGGCAGTTGCCCATATGTCCTGGCATTTTTTTGCCTTTTTTGGGACCGCCACTGCCGCCGGCATCGCTGGCAAAGCTTGATATTGAACCAGGTGCCCTGTGTTTTCGTTCGGTGCCGTGCGAAGCAGGGAAACCTCCAAAACCATACCGCTTCATCACACCCGCAAAGCCTTTACCTTTGCTGGTACCGACAACATCAACGTACTTATCTTCCGCGAAAGCCGAAACCGTTATAGACTCGCCGACCTTGTAGTCCACCTCAGCCTCGTCCGCCAACCGCATCTCCCTGACGAATCTCTTCGGCACCGTCTTGGCTTTCTTAGCGTGTCCGACTTGTGAATTCTTCCTGCGTGACTGTTTAATATCGTCGAGGCCGAGCTGAACGGCATTGTAGCCGTCCGTCTCAGTTGTTTTGACCTGCATAACGCTGCACGGACCGGCCTGTATCACCGTAACGGGAAGTAGCTTACCCGATTCCTCATAGACCTGCGTCATTCCAACTTTTTTCCCTAATAGCATTGCCATCCTCTTGTACCTTTACAAGACAAAGTGCCAGCCGCGTCAAAGAGTCCCCTACGCTTTTATCTTTACGAAAACACCGGCCGGCACAACCAGACGATTCAATACCTCGACCGTTCGTGCGTTGGCCTCGTGAATATCAATCAGCCGTTTGTGCGTCCTCAGCTCAAACTGCTCACGCGACTTCTTATCGATATGAGGACTTCGCAAAACGGTGTATCTTTCGATACGAGTAGGCAGCGGCACAGGACCGCTCACACGGGCGTTGGTGCGCCGGGCGTGCTCGACTATCTCCTTCGCGGAAGCATCGAGAGCTCTGTGGTCGTACGCCTCCATTCTAATCCTTATTTTTTCCGTTTCGCTGGCCAAATTTACACCTCAAAACACAAGAGCTTACATTAAAATAAAAACGTCTTCCCTTAGCATACAGCTTCACTGTCTGCTTAAACCCTGTTTGCTTTGGCAGGAAAGGCTTGGAATCTGCTAAAGCTCGCCTTCCTTTAAAGAGTCGGGATTCGGGCCGGCAACTACGACCCTCCCAAAGCCGCTTGATGCTTTGGTGTTCCCTATGCCTAACAAAAATCCTCAATAAACCATCCCTGTTCGCCAAAACCAGATATGCAACAGCCCAACTGGTTAACGCATAGCCTTCCCTGGCCGTGCTCGCTACGGCTGAAAACCCTTATTATTAACACGTAACTCAAGCCCTGTCAACAAAATACCAAAAAAATCAAAAAAAATTGGAATTTCTGAATTTTTTTTGAAAATTAAGCTGCCACAGCCGAAATTCAAGCAAAAACCCCAATTTATCGGACGCTATTGCGCGTTTTTCTTTTACGCCCCCCAACCCGAAGCTCGTTGGGGGGGTACTTGCCTGTAAATGATGTTGATGCTCTTAACGTACTGCCCAATGTGGCGGTCCACATAACCTATGAAGGCCTGCAGCAGTTGCCATTCAGATTTTGGTATTTTGGACCGCACCTCGGCTACTATGATACCTCCTTTTGCCAAATCCCAGTTTATCCAGCCGGGGTACTTGATGTGGACCCATCTGCCTTCTCTTTGACGTTTGAACGTCGTCCCTCTGCCGCGCAATTCGCGCTCGGTGTTTTTAAGAATGGTTTTCAGGGTCGGCTTATCGTCCGCCAACGGAACTATCTGTATCACCTTCATAAAAACCTCTTTTCCTTCGCCCAACTAACTAATTAACCAATTAACCAATTAACTAATTCTCTAATCTTGGAGCGAAGCGCAGATCCCAGAACGCCTTTATCTGGGACCCAATATCTGGGACCCATTATCCGGGACCCAAAATGTTAACGCCCAATTAACTAATTCTCTGTGCCCTCCACGGCTAAGAGTGACGTTTTGAATTTTGTATTTTGGTGATTTGAATTTGTTTCGATTTTCGTGCTTCGAAATTCGTATTTTTGATTGATTTTTTTGTCTCCAAGAAGCCTCCCGCAGTGAGCGGAGCAAAATCAATCAAATGCGCAAGCGCCTGTAAAAAATTCGAATATTTTCAAACGTTTTCAATCGTTTTCGAACG
>Ga0114918_10005643_pt1 | contig 10702 bp, 9 predicted proteins | sample LantaG_FD_87015 | JGI IMG/M metagenome (GOLD analysis project Ga0114918, IMG submission 87015) | Deep subsurface microbial communities from Baltic Sea to uncover new lineages of life (NeLLi) - Landsort_02402 metaG | ecosystem: Environmental > Aquatic > Marine > Oceanic > Sediment | place: Baltic... | reverse complement strand
CTCTCTCTCTCTCTCTCTCTCTCTCTCTCTCTCTCTCTCTCTCTCTCTCTCTCTCTCTCTCTCTCTCTCTCTCTCTCTCTCTCTCTCTCTCTCTCTCTCTCTCTCTCTCTCTCTCTCTCCCCTACCAGCGCATCTCCTGAGGCGCCCACTCCCCCTCCGACCCCCCCTCGTGCGCCAGGCAGCCGAGGCACGTCTCCCTGCAGCGGCCTCCTCCCCCCGCTCCCGCGGACGCGAACGCGGAGGCGAGCCCGCGAGCCAGCTCCCTGGCGTCCTCTCCGCCCTCCGCCGCGTGCGCGAACGAGCAGCCGTGGAGGTGGAGGCGACAGAGCTGCGGAAGTAGGGCGGGGACGCTGCGCAGGCAGTAGCGCGCCGCGGCGAGCGGCCGGAACCCGCTGCCCACCGCTCCGATCGCCCGCGCCTCGGCGAACGCTGCCTCCCCGACCTCCAGCTCGCAGCGCTCCAGGAAGACGAAGCGCAGGTTTGGGTACGGGTGAGGAGGGGGCGCGCGGCGGGGGAGAGGAGCGGGGGCGGCGCCTGCCCTGGCGGCGCTCGGCGGGGCCGCTCCTGCCGATCCTCGACCTCCGCCTCCCTCGACCTTGACGCCTCCCTCGACCTTGACGCCTCCCTCGACCTTGACGCGGACGCCGCCGCCCTCCTCGGGCCCCGCCCGCGCGGCGGCCTCCTCTCCCTCTCCCTCTCCCGCCCCCTCCCCTTCTCCCTCCGGTCCCTCCTCCTCCTCCTCGAGCTCCTCCTCGAGCTCCTGCGGCGCGGCGTCTCCCATGCCGGCCAGCAGCGCCGCGAGGTCGAGGCGGCGGTGCGGGGAGTCGTCGGAGAAGCCGAACAGGAGGACCAGCAGCTTCGGCAGGAAGGCGATCGGCGGCAGCGCCGCCACCGCCGCCGCCGGCGAGGCCGACGACGTCGCTCCTCCTCCTCCTCCCCTCCCTCCTCCTCCCCCGCCGCCGCCGCCGCGCGAGGCGGGGGAGGGGGCTCTCGGGACGCCCGGGTACCTCGGCAGAGGCATGTACCACTGGCTGACCTGCCCGCGGAGGTCGAGCCTCACGAGGCCGCGGAAGGGCGACCGCGGGCCGCGGGGGAGCCAGAGGCCGCCCCTGCCGAGCGAGCCGCGGACGTCGAGCGACGCCAGCGAGGCCCTCGCCGCCGCCGCCGACGACGACGACGACTCTCCCTCCTCCCTCGCTTCCTCCTCGTCGAAGAGCACCACGGGCTCCGACGGCATCCCCGGCGTTGGGCGCAGGGTGCGAACGGCGAGCTCCCGGAGGTTGGGGAGGGCCAAGAGGGTCCTGGAGACGAACTCGAACGACTGCTGCTTCCTAGGATGAGAGAAGCGTTTTTAAATCCCCGTCCGGCGGCGTGAGTCTTTCCCTCGCCTCTTTCTCTCTCTCTCTCTCGAAAAAAGCAAAAAAGGTTCGAAAAAAAGGCAAAAAAGACCTACTGGGGCTCAGGCTCCCACGTCGCCTTGCCCTTCGACTTGGTCGCGGCCCTCGACTTGCCGCCGCGGGCCGACCGCGCCGCGGCGTCAATGGAGAGCGAAGTGACGGCGTCGCCAAAGGCGGAGGCGATGACGCTCTTCAGCGTCGGCGCGGCGGGGCGGCGGGCCGCCCCCGCCGCCGCCGCCGCGGCTCGCTGGTCTCTCGCCTCCTCCGCCTTGACCCCCGCCTTCACGCCCTCTTCCTCTTCCTCGGAGGAATCTTTTTCCGCCTCCTCTTCTCCCTCCTCCGCTCCCTCCTCCGCCTTCACGCCCTCTTCCTCGGAGGAATGTTCTCCCTCCTCCTCTTCCCCCTCCTCCTCTTCCCCCTCCTCCTCTTCCCCCTCCTCCTCCTTCTCCTCCTCCTCCGCCGGTCCCGCCTCGGACACGCCCGGCGGCGAGAGCGCCACGCTCCACGGTTCCTCCGAGTCCACCGCCGGGAACATAAGGCGCAGCTCGGAGAACCGCGCCCTGTCTCCGGGCGCGAAGCGCGGGACGTCAATGCGGTTGGAGACCGGCGTTGCGACCCAGCTGCGCCGCGCGTCCGTGTTCCTTGGGCCGCGGTCGAGGGCGACGATGGCGAGGGACGAGATGCGCGGGAGGAGCCACGGAGCGCGGGCCGCGCGCGCAAGCGGCGCGCCGACGACGAGCGCCTCGAGCCTGGCGGCGAGGCAGGAGCGCGGGGGAGGCGCAGCTCTGCCGCCCTGCTCGGCGCCTTCGGAGAGCCTCGCGGCGGCGGCGGCGCCGCCTCCGGCGTAGAAGAACGCCAGCGACGTCTCGCGGGCGACGGACGCCGCGAAGCCGGCGTCCATCCCCGGCGACTCGGGCGCCGAGAACGGCCACGAGACGAGCGAGAGCCTCCTGAAGCGCGAGGGAGCGCGTTCGCCGAGGGCCCTGCCGGCGGCGAGGGCGAGGGGCAGGATCGAGGACATGCCGGAGCCACCTGACGTTTTTTTTAAAGGAAAAAAAGTGAGGAAAAAGCTGGCGAGTCGACGGGTTTCGGCATGCGCGCGCGCGCGCGAGCGAGGGAGCGAGCGAGTGAGCGAGCGAGCGAGCGAGCGAGAGAGCAAAAACAGATCGAAGAACGAAAGTCGAAAGCCCTTTTTCCCCCTCGCTCTTCACCTTTGCTGGACATCGCGGGCGAGTCGGTGGGGTCCGCGCGCGGCCTCACGACAGTCAGCGACTCGAGCGCCGGTGCGCGAGAGAGCCCCCCGCCGCCCCCGCCGCCGCCTGCGCCGCCCTCGACCCCGGAGAAGAACAGCAGCGCCAGCAGCGGCGCGACGGGCCGGCGATGGAACAGAACGGAGGCGTCTTCGACGCAGGCGAGCCTGGCGCCTCGGGCCTCCTCCGAGTCCAGCAGCGAGCGCACGGGGCTCACGTCCCACTCCCAGAACGCTCGCGCCTCGGCGGCGGCGCGCTCGGCGGCGGAATTGCGGCGCTCGGCGGCGGCGTCGAGCGCGTCGACGAGCCCGACGGCCTCGAACGCGCCCTTCGCCGCGGCGCTTCCCACGACGGGGTTGGACGACGACGAGAATCCCGTCTCGACCCTCACGGAGCGGACGGTCGCGGAGAAGCGCGCCACGCTCGGGACGGCGCGCGAGAGCGGCGGCGGCGGAGGAGCCTGCCCCTGCTGCTGCTGCTGGAAGCCGGCATTGGGCGGCAGCACCGACCAGCGGCTCCGCCTCAGCGACACGTGCGAGGGGCCGCAGGCCCTGTCCGCGAAGGCGCGCGTCCAGCCCTTGCAGACGAGCGGGAGGCAGCGCATCGAGGCGTTCTCCTCCGGGCGCGGCGCCGCCGCCGAGGGGGGAAGAGGGGGGCATCCTTCTCCGGGCGCGGTCGAAGAGGAGGAGGGCGGGAGGGCGGCGAGGGCGGCGGCGTCGAGGAACGCGGCGACCGCAGAGAGGGCCTGAGGGGGGAGCTCGGCCCAGCTTGGGGCTGCTTGCTGCGGGTGGCGCTGTTTTTTTTATAGAAGAAAAAAAAGCGTGGAGAGAGAGGGGAAAAAGGGGGGGAGTGAGAGAGTTTTTTTTTCGTTCTTTTCTCTTTTGTCGTCTCCTCGTCGTCGTCGTCGACAAAGCAGAAAAAACGCCTCTCTCTATATATATTCTCACACACACACACACCTGGCGCTCCGCCTCCTCCTCTGCGTCCGAACCCATCGAGAGCAGGAGCGGCTTCTGCTCCTCCTCGACCATGGCGGTGGTGGAGAGAGAGAACGAAACGAGAAAAAAGAGGGCGACGAAGGGAAGAAGAAGAAAAGAAAAGGAAGCGAGCAACGGGGCGACGAGACGGCAAAAAAGTGAAATCCGCTGCAGCGTGCGCAGAAAGAGATCGACAGGACAAGAAGGAAAACAACTCGTACTCGTTACAGATTCTTCACCGCGCCGCCGCTGCCAGAGACTCCTCCTCGCCTCCTCCTCCCTCCTCCGGCACCGGAGGCTCCCTCCTCGGGGCAGCAGCACCCGAAATCCTCCGCAGCGGCGCCGCCTCGCCTCCCCCACGCGCCCCGCCGGGAGGCAGAGCAAGGCGTCACCGGCGTCGTCGGCGGCGGACGGCGCCGCCGAGGTCGCGCGCGACACCCGCGCGAGCGTGTCCCCGACGGAGCCCCCGACGGAGGACCCCGCCGACGCCAGGTTGCGCACCACTCCCGCCTCGGCGTCGAGTCTCGCGAGCCCGGCCGCGAAAAACTCCAGCATCTCCCTCGCGGAGGGGCGCTTCTGCGGCTCCTCCTCGAGGCAGCGGTCGATGCAGTCGCGCACTTCCGCGGGCGCCTCCTCGGGCACCTCGAGCGCGCGCAGCCTGCGGTTCGGCGGCGGCGGCTCGCCCGTCGACAGCTCCCAGAGCACCACGCCCAGGGAGTAGATGTCCGCGGCCTCGGAGACGCGCCGACCGAGCAGCAGCTCGGGCGCGGCCCACGCAAAAGTGCCGGCGGAGGAGGTGGCCGCCGTCGCCGTCACGGAGGTGCCGCTGCCGGCGCCGATTTCGCCGCCGCCGACCCTGTCGCCTTCGTCGTCGTCGCGGAGCACCCGCGCCAGCCCCACGTCCGCGACCAGCGCCCTGAACCCCTCGCCCAGGAGCACGTTCGGCGACTTGACGTCGAGGTGAACCAGGCCGCGGCCGTGCAGGTAGGCGAGGCCGCGGCAGACGTCGGCGGCGACGCTCCAGTTGAGGCCCGTGCCCGGCCTGCGCCGCGCCTCCTCCTCGCGCCCCTCGGCGCCGCGGGCCCTGACGTAGGAAGGGGTCCAGGTGAACCTCCGCCGCCCCGCGACAGAGCCCGCAACGACGCCGCCGCCGATGCCGCCGCCGATGCCGCCGCCTCCGCGCCCGTCGCGCGCCAGGGCGCGGTAGAGGTCCCCGCGCGGACAGTACTCCGTCACCAGAACCGTCGACCCCCGCCGGACGTTAGCGCCGACGAAACGCACCACGTTCTGGTCGCGGAGGCTTTTCAGAATGACCACCTCGCGGTGGAGCGCCTCGTGGCGCCGCCTCGCGGCGGCCCCGTCGCCGTCGTCCTGGTCGAGGAAGACCTTGACGGCGACGTCCTGCCCCCCGAGCCCCGAGAGGCGGCCGCGGTAGACGTTCCCGCTCGCGCCCTCGCCCAGGAGCCAGTCGCCCGTGCCGTCGGGGCGCTGGAGGATCTCGATCTCGGTCAGCGGGAGCTCCCAGTCCTCGAGCGGGTCGTCGTCGTCGGAGCCGTGCCCGCCGGGGCCGCTTCCGTCGCCGTTCCCGCCGGCGCCTCTGTTTTCGCTGCTGCCCTCCGCGACCGCCCTCATCTTGGCCGTCCTCGTCGCGGCCCCCCGCACCATCCTCTCGAGGCTCGACTGCTTCGACAGGCCGCCAGGGGCGGCGCCGCTCGACGACGCGAACGGCGAGGGAGCTCCTCCTCCTCCGCGGAACGAGGGGTCGCCGCCTCTGCTGCCGAGGCCGCTGCCGAGGCCGCTCAAGGCCTCGGAGCCCCCGCCGACGGACTTCTCGTCGCGGAAGCCCTGCCCGCCCTCGACGCCGCCGCCTCCCGTCGCTCCACCTCCGCCTCCTCCCGCCTCGGCTTTCCCGCCGCCGCGCCGCTTCTTCTTCGCCTCGCGCCGCAGCAGGAGGAAGACGAGAGCCGCGACCGCGGCGGCGGCGGCGGCGACAACGGCTGCGACGACGGTGGCGACGACGACGACGCGCCTCCTCCGCGCGGCGCCCATGGCCTCCTCCTGGGCCTCAAAGGGCGAGTCGGCCAGTCCCGGGGGCCGCGGCGCGTTTTCCTGAAAAGTTGGAGCAGAGAAAGAGTTGGGGTGGGGGTAGGGTGGGGTGAGAGCTCTTTCTTTTCTTTCCCTTTTCGTTCTCCTCCGTTTCCCTCCATCCATTTCCCTCTCTTCTTCTCCCTCGAGGAAAAAAGGCAACGGCTTCTCCTTCCTCCTCTCACCTGGACGAAGAGAAAGCTGTAAGGGCTCGGGGTCACGCAGCGCTTGTCGAGCGCGCCGAACTTGAAGACGGCCAGGCTGCTGCTCGCCGTCACGGGCTCCCCCGCGGCGACGGCGCCGAAAGCGGGATTGCCGACGTCGGCGAAGCCGCCGCCGCCGCGCGCGGAGTAGGCCCTCAGAATGGGGATCCCGTTGGTCGGGTACCAGCTCACGCCCGTGCACCCCGCGAGGCCCGAGCAGAGCCGCGCCGCCGCGGGCGCCGAGGTCGCGTTCGAGACGCACTCGGGCCGAGAGACCGACCTCCGCAGGAGCTCGTCCGTCGAGAAGTCGCAGCCGGGCCCGTCGAAGGAGGCGGCCGCGCCCGCGGGGAGCCGCACGGGCCCGACGGCGCGGTAGCCCCGCGGGGGGGGCGCGGCCCGGAGCGGGAGGAGGGACGACGTCGCGGGCGTCCCCGAGACGACCCCGGCCGAGGCCGGCGGGAGCGCCGGGTCCCCGGGGGGCGCGCCGGCGATCGGGAGCGGCACCAGGGCGATGCGGCACTCCCCGTCCCTCATCAGCCCCCCCAGCCCGTCGTCGCACGACCCCGAGATGTACAGGCCCGGGCCGGCGTCGCAGTAGGCGAAGATGCAGGCCGTCTCGGGAGGGGAGCGCGCGTTGGGGGGCTGCCTCGCGCGGCACTGCGAGCAGCAGTCGCTCTCCGTGGGCGCCGAGACAACGGCCTCCGCCGCCGAGCCGCTCAGCCAGGCCCTTCCGGGCTGGACAAGGCAGGAGTCCTCGCCGATCAGGGTGCCGTTGAAGGAGGTGGGGGAGCAGGCGACCGTCCTGGCCCTGGTATCGACGGGGTCGTTTCCGGGAGCGACGGGGGGCGAAGAAGCGGCGGCGGCGGCGGCGGTCGGATGCGAGTTGAAGAGAAACACCGAGAGCGCCACCGGGAACGCCAGGGCGAGCGCTCCCGCGGTCGCGCCCCGCCTGCGCCTTCGCGCTGCTCCGCTGGGATGACGCATCGCCGCCGAGCGGGCAATTGGGCGCCCTGGCGGTTGTGCCTTTTTTAAAAAAAACTCAATTTCTCCCTCGTAAAAGTGGAGTGCAAACGAGATTGAAATCCAAAATCAAGTACAGATCGGATGAATCCACGCTAAGAGCGGGCGCCAGAACGCGCCTTTGCCTCTTTTTTTGTCTCTCCGAGAAGCTATAGATGCGAGAAGCTGCCTCTGTACACGTGGAAACAGGTCGACATAAGATATGCAGCGTCTCTCGCCGGAGACGCCGCTGATCGAATTCACTCGGAAAAGTTCGTCGACCTCGACCTCTTTGACCTCGACCTCGTCCCGCTCGCTTCTGGTCCTCGCCTCGCAGCACGGCGACGAGCCCTGCGGCGTCCTCGCCGTCAACCGACTGCTGCAAGATCCCTCGTGGCCCTTCGTGAGCGAGAGAGAAGACGGCGGCTGCGCCTTCGACCGCGTCTCTTTCGCTCTAGGCAACCCCCGAGCCTTTCGCTCAGACTCCCGTCAGATCGAAGAGAACCTCAACCGTTGCTTCCCGCTCGAAAGTGATCTCGCTGCGATCGCCCGAGACCGATCCTCCTACGAGCGCCAGAGGGCCGGCGAGCTCGCAACCTTGCTCGCGGGGGCAGACGCGGTCCTCGACCTCCACTCCGCTTCGGCCCCTTCGCCCCCGTTCGCGATGTTTCCTCCGGCGAGCCCCGCCTCCGCCTCGCTCGCCCGGGCCCTCTTCGGCGTCCCGTACGCCCTTCGGGACTTCACGGGCCGGGGGCTCGGCCTCGCCATAGAGTGGGCAGCGAAGCACGGCAGTAAAAGAGGGAAGGGAGGGGAAAACGCGGCGGCGGTGACCCTCGAGGCGGGGCAGCACGCCTCGGCCGCCTCCGTCGAGGCGTCGGTCTCGGCTATCCTGGCGGCGCTGCGGTGGAGAGGTGTTGGGGAAGGAGAGAAAGAGGAGAACCCGGCGGAGAAGCGCTGCCGCCCGAGGTTTGTCGCGGTTAGGAGAGGCGAAGTCGTCCGCAAAGGATTCTGTTGGGAAACAGAGGACGGAATGCCTCCAGAGGCCTTTGCGCGCTTCGCGATCGGCGAGCTCGTCGCGAGCGACGACGTGAGGGGGGAGCTGCGGTGCGAGGTGGAAGGGGGCGCGCGCATCGTTCTCCCGGCGGCCAAGCCCGTGGAAGGAGAGGACGCGTTCCTGTGGGGCGAAGAGGAGGAGGAGGAGGAGGAGGAAGAAGAGCAGGAAGGGGAAGAGAAGGAAGGACAAGGGGAAGCGGCGGCGTCCTAACCTGTGGCGACAATTTATAACAAAAAGAGAGGAGGAAAATAAAAAGGTCGAGGCCGGAAAAATGTTCCTCTCTCTCGCACTGCCTCCACTTTTCCATCTCAAATTCTCTCTCTCTCAACTACTCTCCCTCTCTCCTTCTCCTTCTTTGGATGAAAGTGAAAACCTCGGTCAAGCGCCTGTGCGACGCGTGTCGCGTGGTCATCAGGCGCGGGCGCGTCTACGTCGTCTGCTCGGCCAACCCCAAGGTGGGAGGAATTAAATCGGTCGAGCTTTTCTTTCTTTCTTTCTCTGTCTTTCGTCGGAGGCGACGGCTTGGCCTCCCTCCGATCGACGAACCATTTTCCCCCTCACATCCTCTCTCCACTTTCCACTCTCTCCATAAAAACCACGAATACAACGACAGCACAAGCAGCGCCAGGGACTTCACTCGCTGCAGCACACGACGGCGGGCGGATCCGGAGCGGCGACGAGGAGGTGCGTTAGAGAGAGAGAGAGAGAGAGTTTTACTTTCTTTCGATTCAGTCGTGAAGAAGGAAAATTTTCCCCTCTTTGACCTCCTCTCACTCACTCTCTCTCCCCCCCTCCCTCCCTACACCACCACCTCTACAGCCCCTTACTCCCGACCCTCTCCCCGGCGCACTCTGCCGTCCTCGGCCTGCGGTACTGGAGGTCTTAGACAAGTGAATAAGAAGAAGAAGAAGAAGAAGAAGAAGAAGAAGAAGAAGAAGGAGAAGAAGAAGAAAAAGAGGAACAGACGAACCACGAAGAAAATGACGACCGTTAACGGCAACAACGCCCGCGCCTCCGCCTCCTCCCCTTCCTCCACGTCCTCCTCTTCCTCCTCCGGCGACGATAGCGAGCGCGAGCTCGGCCGCCACGACTACTGGGAGTCCACCTACGAGCGAGAGCTAGCCACTTTGCAGGAGACGGGCGACGAGGGGGAGGTGTGGTTTGGGGGGAAGGTCGAAGAGGCCGTCGCCGCCTTCTGCGCCGAGCTGCTGCTGCCGCCGCCCTCGCCGCCGCCGCCGCCTCCCTTTCCTCCGCCCCCCTCTTCTGCCGCGCTTGGTCCCCGGCTGATCGACGTCGGGTGCGGTAACGGCGCGCTGCTGCTCTCCCTCGCGGCTCGCGGGTTCCGCGACCTCACGGGGAGCGACTACAGCGAGAGGGCTCTGGCGTTGGCGCGGGCCGTCGTCGAGAAGCGAAAGGAGAAAGTCGTCAAGAGAGAAAGAGGCGGCGAGGGCGGCGTGAGCGCGCTCTCCCGCGCCTCGTTCTCCTTCGTCCTGGACGACGCCACGCGGTCCACGCTCGCGCCCGGGTCCTTCGACGCGGCCACCGACAAGGGCACGCTCGACGCCGTCGGCCTCTCGGCCGGCGGCGCCGCCGCGCGGAGGGCGTACCTCCTGGGCGTCGCGAGATGCCTGAGGAAAGAGGGGGGCCTTCTGATCCTCACGTCGGTGAACTCGACGCTCGAGGAGCTCCGGGCCGAGGTGGAGGCTCTGAGAGAAGAAGGAGAGCGAGAGGGAGAGGAGGAAAAAGAAGAACAGAGGGAGGCGGAAGGAGCAGCTGCGGCGATGGCAGGCAACGACGAAGAAAAGGCGACGGAGAAGAAGGACAAAGGCTCCTCTTCTTCTTCTTCTCCTTCCACTCCTCCCCTGTTCGACTACCTCGATCACGTCAAGACATATCCGGTGTACTCCTTCGGCGGGCGTACGGGCGCAAGGGTGGCCACGGTGGCATTCAGAAAGAGGTAGAGAAGGTTACAAAATGTAAAAATATTTTTGATGTTGCTTTTCTTTCTCTTTCTCTCTCCCCTCTCCCTGTTTCTCTTCCTTCTCTTTTTGTCAACCCCTCTCTCCTCTCTCCCTCCCTCCCGACGGCCCCGCATCAACGAGCGCCCCACGCCGGAGGCGGCGCTCCCTGGCCCAGCGGGGGCTGCCCCAAAGGCCTGGAAGAAGAGGAACCGGAGCTTTCGCCCCCGCCCCCGACGCCGCTCGGCTTCGCCACTCCCGTCCCCCCGCTCCCCCCGCTCCCGCCTCCGCCCTCCTCTCCCTCCTCGTCGCTCCCCTCCCCGATCGTCTGCAACTCCCGCTCCGCCACATCGATCACCGAGCACGCCGGGTACCGAATCGCGTAGTCGAGCACGAAGACCGTCAGCGGGACGGCCAGCAGGAGGCCCCAAACTCCGAGGGAGTGCTCGGCGACGACGAGCACCGTAAGCACGAGCAGCGGGTGGAGCTTGAGGTGCGCCGAGTAGATTGCCGGGTTGAGGCCGTAGGCCTCGATGACGTGGATGCACGCGACCATCAGGATGACGAGCGCCAGCTGTTGTTGGCAGAGTGTTTTCATTATTTAAGAAACGGAGGTGGTGAGAGCGAAGAAAAGAAGAAGAAGAGGAAGAGGAAGAGGAAGAAGAAAATGAAGAAGAAAACGAAGAGGATAAAAGCTTCTCAAATCTCTCTCTCTGAAAAACTCTCTCTCTCTCTCTCTCTCTCTCTCTCTCTCTCTCTCTCTCTCTCTCTCTCTCTCT
>Ga0114918_10005642_pt1 | contig 10704 bp, 10 predicted proteins | sample LantaG_FD_87015 | JGI IMG/M metagenome (GOLD analysis project Ga0114918, IMG submission 87015) | Deep subsurface microbial communities from Baltic Sea to uncover new lineages of life (NeLLi) - Landsort_02402 metaG | ecosystem: Environmental > Aquatic > Marine > Oceanic > Sediment | place... | reverse complement strand
GCCAATCTCCTCTTGAGGCAACCCTTCGACGTCGGCGAGGCGGAGGGCCTCCATCTCGTCCAGGCCCAGGACGACCTCTTCCAGGAGACGCAGGGGGATGCCGCGCGGCTTGTAATAGACCGCGCCCGGCGAGCAGCAAACGACTCGCGGAATCGGCGGCCTTCCCATAGGGCTCCCTTTCCGGTCAAACGCTGCGCCACAACGGCAGCGCCGAGCCGGACCTCTGTTCTTAGCATATGCTCAGAACGCGGATTTGTCAAGAGGGATTTTCAGAGGAATTTTCGGATTTTGTGGCTAAGTGGTTTTAGATAAGTTTTGCGCGGTGGGTCTCCCGACCCACCGCGCTTCAAGATTGGATTTCGCGGCGGGTCGGGAGACCCGCCGCGCGACAACAGGACAAGACTTATCTAAATCCGCTTAGGCATGTGCCGGGGGCGGTACAGGGGGCGGGCGGAGCATGCGTACACCGGGGAGGTGGCCCGCTGGTGCCGGGAGCGTGGCATCGCGACGAAGGGCGAGGCGAACCGCTGGGTCGTAAAGGTCGAGTGAGGAAAGGGCGGTTCAGTCCGGATTAGATCCGTCCGGCCTTGCCGGCCACTTCCAGGCGCAGGAGGGACCGTTTGAGTGCGGCCTCGACCCGCGCGAGGTCGGTGTCGGCCGCCTTTCGTTTGAGGCGTTCTTCGGCCCGCCGGCGGGCGGACCGGGCTCGCTCGACGTCAATCGCGTCGGCGGGCTCGGCGGCGTCGGCGACGATCCGAACCGCGTGGGGCGTCGCCTCCAGGAATCCGCCGTGGACAGCGAAGAGGCGTTCGGCGTCGCCCGCGCGAATTCGGAGCGGGCCGATGCGCAGCGTCGTCAGCAGGTTCGAGTGGTTCGTTTCGACGCCGAGGTCCCCCCCTTCGCCGGAAGCCGCGACGAACGTCGCGTCCTCCGTCTCGAAGAGGACGCCGGACGGCGTCACCACCTGGACGGTCATGGGCATCGCGTACCCTCAAACGCGCCCGCCAAGGCGGGCGGCTAAACGGTCAAACGCGCCGCGCCCGCCTTCGTCCCGAGGCATCGGGACTATGGCGTGGCAAGCAAGCGCGGCGGCTAAACGGTCAAACGCGCCGCGCCCGCCTTCGTCCCGATGCATCGGGACTACGGCGTGGCAAGCAAGCGCGGCGGCTAAACGTTCTTGGTGACGGCCTCGTCGGGCGTCTCGGCGTCGCCGCCCAGTTTCTTCGCTTTCTCGCGGGCCTCCTCGATGGTGCCGACCATGTAGAACGCCGGCTCGGGCAGATCGTCGCACGTGCCTTCGATGATCTCGCGGAACCCCTTGACGGTTTCCTCGACCGGCACATACTTGCCGGCCATTCCCGTGAAGACCTCGGCGACGAAGAAAGGCTGCGTGAGGAACCGCTGGATCTTGCGCGCCCGAACGACGGCCAGTTTGTCCTCGTCCGATAGTTCGTCCATTCCGAGGATGGCGATGATGTCCTGGAGGTCCTTGTATCGCTGGAGGATTTCCTGGCATCGCCGGGCGACGGCGTAATGTTCCTTGCCGACGATCCGGGGGTCGAGCGCGCGGCTGGCGGAGGCGAGCGGGTCCACCGCCGGATAGAAGCCCAGGGCGAAGAGTTTCCGCTCCAGGTATGTCGAGGCGTCGAGGTGGCCGAATGCCGTCGCCGGGCCCGGGTCCGTCGGGTCGTCGGCCGGCACGAAGATCGCCTGGACGCTCGTGATGGAGCCTTTCTGGGTCGAGGTGATGCGTTCCTGGAGTTCGCCGAGTTCGGTGGCCAGCGTCGGCTGGTACCCGACGGCCGAGGGGATGCGTCCCAGGAGGGCCGAGACTTCCATCCCCGCCTGGGTGAAGCGGTAGATGTTGTCGATGAAGAGGAGGACGTCGGCGCCTTCTTCGTCGCGGAAATATTCGGCGACGGTCAGGGCCGTCAGGCCGACGCGTAGGCGTGCGCCGGGCGGCTCGTTCATCTGGCCGTAGATGAGGGCGGCCTTCTCCAGCACGCCGGACTCCTGGATGCTGAGCCAGAGGTCGTTGCCCTCGCGGGTCCGCTCGCCGATGCCGGCGAAGACGCTTTTTCCGCCGTGCTCGATGCCGACGTTTCGGATGAGTTCCTGGAGGAAGACGGTCTTGCCGACGCCGGCCCCGCCGAAGAGGCCCACCTTGCCGCCGCGGACGTAGGGCTGCATGAGGTCGAGGACCTTGATGCCGGTCTCGAAGACCTCGGTGGCGACTTTGAGTTCGGCGAACGAGGGGCTGGCGCGATGGATGGGGTCGCGGCGTTCGGTTTTTATTTCGCCGCGCTCGTCCACCGGTTCGCCGAGGACGTTCATGATGCGCCCCAGCGTGGCGGGGCCGACCGGGACGCAAATCGGCGCCCCCGTGTCCACCGCCTCCATGCCGCGCACGAGGCCGTCGGTGGGCCCCATGGCGACGCAGCGGACGCGTCCTTCGCCCAGGTGCTGGGCCACCTCGACCACGAGGTTAATCTTGCGTTTGGCGTCCTGGATCGTGATGGCGGTGTAGATTTCCGGGAGATGCTCGCCTTCGAAGGCGATATCCACCACGGGTCCCATGATTTGCGTGAGACGTCCCTTTTTCATCTCGTTGGCTCTCCGCTAGTCGCCCTCGGTGAGGGCATTGGCTCCGCCGACGATATCCAGCAGTTCGGTCGTAATGTGCGCCTGGCGGGCGCGATGGTACTGGAGCGTCAGCGTGTCGATCATTTCGTCGGCATTGTCGGTCGCGTTTTCCATGGCAGTCATCCGCGCCCCGTGTTCGCTCGTCTGGTTTTCGCAGATGGTCCGGAAGAGTTGGACGGCGACGTTTCGCACGAGGAGCGCTTCGGCGAGCGTCTCGTCGTCGGGCTCGAAGAGGTAGGCCTCGCGTTCCTCGGCCGGCTTGGCGTCGTCGAGCCGAAGGGGTTCGATCGGCAAGAGACGGCGCGTTCGTATCGGCTGGCTCACGGGCGAGCGGAACTCGGCGTAAAGAACGTCCATCGCGTCGATCTCGCCCCGCTCGAAACGCCCGATGAAACGTTCGGCGATCTTCTCGACCTCGAGGAACCGCACGAGGTCCGGCAGGTCGGTCCACGTGTCGGCCGTCGCAGCGCCTTCGCGGACGAACGCGCGGGCGCCCTTTCTGCCGAGCACCGAGGGCACGCGCTCGGTGCTCCCGCCCGCACGGACCGCCTTGAAGGCCGCCCGCACCAGGTTGTGATTGAACGAGCCGCACAGGCCCTTGTCGCTCGTGAGCACCAGGAGAGCCACGCGCCGCTCCGGGCGCACTTCCAGCAAGGGATGCTCGTGGCCGACAAAGCGCCTCGCCGCCTCGAGGCGCAAGCGGTCGAGGGCGTCGGCATAGGGCCTCAGGGCCAGGAGCCGGCGCTGGGCCCGGCGCAGTTTCGCCGCCGCCACCATCTTCATGGCGCTGGTGATCTGCTGGGTGCTCTTGATGCTGCGGATGCGGCGTCGGATGTCGCGCAGCGTCGCCACGGGTCAGTCCTCGGAGGCCTTTTTCTTGTCTTCGCCGGGGGGTTCAGCCTGGTCCTCGACGTTTTCGGCGGCCTGCTCGACGGCTTCCTCCTCGTTTTCCTTCTTTTCGCTCAAGACAAAGGTTTCGAGGAACTCCCGGACGCTCCGGCGGAGGGCGTCGTGGAGGGCGTCGTCGATGCGGCGTTTCTCGCGGACCTGCTTCAGGAGGTCCTTCTTCTCGTTCCGCAGGAAGACGAGATACTGTTTCTCGAAGCGGCGGATGTCCGCGACGGCCAGGGCGTCGAGGTCGCCGTCGTTCGCGGCCTTGAGGACGACGACCTCTTCCTCCATGGGGAGCGGTTCGTGCTGGTCCTGCTTGAGGATTTCCATGAGGCGTTCGCCGCGGCGCAGGATCTGGCGTGTCGCCTCGTCCAGTTCGCTCCCGAACTGGGCGAAGGCCTTGTACTCGGCGTACTGGGCGAGGTCCTGTTTCAACTGGCCGGCGACTTGCTTCATCGCCTTGGATTGGGCGGCGCCGCCGACGCGGCTGACGCTGTTGCCGGCGTCGATCGCCGGCCGCACGCCCTGGAAGAACAGGTCCGTGTCGAGCCTAATCTGGCCGTCGGTGATCGAGATGACGTTCGACGGGATATAAGCCGAAATATCTCCGGCCTGGGTTTCGATGACGGGCAGGGCCGTCAGGCTTCCGCCGCCGTGCTCCTCGTTGAGGCGAGCGGCGCGCTCGAGGAGGCGTGAGTGCAGGTAGAAGACGTCGCCGGGGTAGGCCTCGCGTCCCGGAGGCCGGCGCAGCAGCAGTGCCATCTGGCGGAACGCCCACGCCTGGCGCGTCAGGTCGTCGTAGCAGACGAGGGCGTCGCGTCCGGCGTCCATGAAGTACTCGCCCATCGCGCAGCCGGCGTAGGGGGCGAGGTACTGGAGCGTCGCCGGCATGCTTGCCGACGCCGTCACCACGATCGTGTACTCCATCGCACCGGCGTCTTCGAAGGTCTTGAGGACCTGGGCCACGGTGGATCGCTTCTGGCCGATGGCGACGTAGATGCAGACGACGTTCTGGTCGTGCTGGTTGAGGATCGTGTCGACGAGGATGGCGGTCTTTCCGGTCTGTCGGTCGCCGATGATGAGTTCGCGCTGTCCCCGGCCGATGGGCGTGATGGCGTCGATGCACTTGAGTCCCGTCTGGAGCGGGGTGTCGACGGGCTGGCGCCAGACGATGCCCGGCGCGAGGCGCTCGACCGGGTGGAACTCCTTGGTCTGGATCTCGCCCTTGCCGTCCACCGGCTGCCCCAGGGGATTGACGACGCGTCCGATGAGGGCGTCGCCGACGGGGACCTCGACGATGCGTCCGGTGCGTTTGGCCTCGTCGCCCGCCTTGACGAGTCGGTCGTCGCCGAGGAGGACGAGGCCGACGCTCGTTTCCTCGAGGCTCATCGCCATGCCGACCAGTCCGTTCGGCAACTCGACGAGTTCGTTGTACATGCAGTTTTCGAGGCCGAAGGCGCGCGCGACGCCGTCGCCGACCTCGATCACCTCGCCGACCTCGGCGACCTGGAGTTGTCCGGCCCACTGGCGGATCTGCTGGCGGATGACCTCCGTGATTTCGTCGCTCTTGATTTTCATGGCACCTTTCCTGGGTGTCCGTATAGGTGTGTTTCCCGACACACCGTCCGGCCCGGTCGGCGACTTATGTTCTCGGCAGCCAGCCCTTGCAGCGGAGGGCGTCCCAGGCCACGCGGATGTGCCGTTCCTGGAACATCCGTTTGCGGTCGGCCCATGCGTACGTTTGCGCGACGGCTTTCTCGACGGAGTCGGCGCCTTCGCGTGCGGCAACCCAGTGGACCGTCGCAAGCAGTTCCATGCCGAACGGCGTCTCGAAACCCTCAATCAGGTCCGCAACGCGGTCGAATCTGCCGCGTGTTTCCGGATGGTTGTTCAAGAAGGTCTCGGCCCGATTGGAGGCCGGGGTCTTGAGTTCAATCTGCTTGTCCGGCCGGTCCTCGGCGTCGCCGTAGCCGCTGATGAAGTGGCCCTCGATGTGGCTCAGGACGTGCCGCAGATTCTCGGCATAGGGACCGTAGGGCCCCTTGGAGAACCGCAGCCTGAGCGTCTCGCCGGCTTCCTGCATGAAGTACATCAACTTATGTATTTCCAGCAGTGTCACGAACGGGTCCATCAGGGCGCCCAGGTATCGCCGCATCAGGCCGAGCAAGGCCGCCCGGCCGACGGTCATCTTGGGCAGGTGCTTGTCCTTGATCATCTCCTCCGCGGCCGGGGCGCCTATCGGTTCGTATAGGAGCACGCGGACATCGGGTATCTTGCGGAATGCTTGCTCGATCCGCGGGCGGACTTCGTCCCAATCCAGACCGCCAAGGCCGCAACCCAGCGGCGGAACCGCGACCGAGCGAATGTGCCTTCCCTGAATCTCCTGGACCAGGGCCTTCAGACCTGACTCGATGTATTCGAGGCGGCTTTTGCCCTTCCAGTGCCTCTTGGTCGGAAAGTTGATGACGTAGCGCGGAATCTCGAGGCGGCGCAGGTCGTAGACGAAGACAGTTCCGGGCTTTAACTGCTTGCGGTCGCAGAGGGCCTTGTACGCCTTGTAGTTCTCGGGGAAAGCCTTGCGGAACTGCAAGGCGATCCCTCGGCCCATGATGCCGACGCAGTTGACGGTGTTGACCAGGGCTTCTGCATCTGCTGCCAGAATGTCGCCTTGCAGGAGTTCAATCATGGTTCCAGTCCTCGCGCTCAATAATACCAACCTTGCTGGACGGTGACGAGAGGCTTGTGCTCCGCGTCCCGCAGAACTTGGTTGACTTGCTGCTGCATCCCGGCGTCCAGCACACCGACCCGCTCGACAAGTTCCCAGGGGAAGGACTCGTAAACCAGGAACTCGGCCTGTTTACCGTCTTTGATGATGGGGTCCCGCCAGTCCGTCGCCCTCAGGGCCAGCCAGTTGATCTTGTCGAGGTCGTCGAGGTCCTTGAAGAAGTTGGCGTATCCTGCACCGGCGTTCGTATCACTGAACGCCCACTGCCGGTGGTTGGCCTCGGCCCACTGGACGGCGCCCCGGAGATCTGCGGCGAGGTGGAGGATCGGCCTTTGGCCGCCCCGGTAGTCAAGGTCCGGGTGATTGCCCATGTGGAGCAGATACAGCATGACCGAACGAGGGCAGAAGTAGAATGGCACGTACTGGCCGACCTTCGTGCCCGGATGGCAGAGAACATCCAGAGCCATGAGACGCCGGGTCTTGATGTTGGACATGCCGACAATCCGGCAGTTGAGGTTCCGTGCCACCCGCTCGGCGTCTGACAGCAACATCCCCGTCTCCACGATCTGCGGCAGATTGTCCACGTGCGTGATATGGTAGATCCTCGGGTTGGCCGGCACGCGTGCCACGCTGTTCAGTCTCATTTCCGTCGATTTTCTGCGGCGGTGTTCAGCCGACCTGGCCGACCGGCCGGGCGTCCTTCTTCAATTGGGCGTCGAACTCGGCCGCCATTTTCGTCAACCGCTCCACGACGTCCGGGTGGTCGGCGGCGACGTTGGTCTTCTCGCCGATGTCGGCCGAGAGGTCGTAGAGCGCCGGCGCCGCCTCTTTCTCCTTGGCCGAGCGGCCGTAAGCCGAAATCTTGATGTGGAGTTTCCACTGTCCGCTCCGCACTGCCGAGAGGTCGCCGTACATCGAGTAGTAGAAGAACGCCTCGTGCGGCGAGCGGGCCCCGGGCCGGCCCGACATCAGCGGCCAGATGTCCTTGCCGTCGATCACGCGGTCGGTCGGCATCCGGGCGCCGGCCAGTCCGGCGAAGGTCGGCAGAATGTCCATCACCGAGGCCTGCTCCGCGCAGGCCGCCCCGGCCGGGACCTTGCCGGGCCACCGCGCAATGAAGGGGACGCGCATGCCGCCTTCCCAGGTGCTGCCCTTGCCGCCACGCAAGGGCGGCGCGGGGTGCCCCCCCGGGCCGTTGTCGGAGGTGAAGATGACGAGCGTCTGCTCGTCGATGCCGGCCTGTTTGATGGCGGCGAGGATCTCGCCGCAACTCCAGTCGATGCATTCCACCACGTCGCCGAAGAGGCCCCCCTTCGATTTTCCCTTGAACCGCGCGGAGACGTGGAGCGGCCCGTGCGGAAACGTGTGCGGCAGGTAGAGGAAGAACGGCCGGTCCTTGTTCGCCGTGATGAACTTGATCGCCTCCGCGGTGTACCGTTCGGTGAGCGTCGCCTGGTCCGTGGGGTGCTCGATGACCTTCTCGTCGCGCAGCAACACGACGCCCTTGCCCCCGTCGGGGATCGGCGTCGGCATGTCGTTCGAGTACGGGATGCCGTAGTACGCGTCGAAGCCGTGACGCGTGGGCAGGAACTCCGGGTGGTGACCGAGGTGCCACTTGCCGATGCACATCGTGGCATAGCCCTGGTCCTTGAGCAACCTGGCCACGGTGATCTCGCTGGGGTTGAGGCCCGTCTTCGACGTGGGGAAGAGCACGTGCCGGTGGAGGCCGACGCGCTTCGGGTAGCACCCCGTCATGAGGGCGGCACGCGTGGGGGTGCAGACGGGCTCGCCGGTGTAGAAGTCGTTGAACCGGATGCCCTCGGCGGCCATGCGGTCGAGGTTGGGCGTGGCGATCTTGTCCGAGCCGTAGCAGCCGAGGTCGGCGTAGCCGAGGTCGTCGGCGAAGAGGAAGACGAAGTTGGGCGGCCTCTGGCCGGGGGCCCGCAGGACCGCGGCAGGCATTGCGGCGGCCGCCGCCGCACCGCCCACGAGGCGCAGAAAGTCCCGGCGCCTGAGCGCCGTGCCCGTCCTGTTCCAATGCTCTTGTGCCTTCATCCTGGTCTCCTTTTCCCCTCTAGGCGCCGAACCGTGCGACGAGCGCCTCGAGGCGTCCCCGCACGCTTCCGTCAATCACCGTGTTGTCCAGGCGGACCCGGACGCCTCCGATGAGCGATTCGTCCACCTCCGCATCGAGGCGAACCTCTTTGCCGCTCATGTGCTTCAGTCGCGTCGCGATCGCCTGGCGCTGGGCATCCGAAAGGGGACGCGCGCTGGAGACGCGGGCGGTCGTCCGCCCGAGCCGCTCCGCCGTCACCCGGTCGAGGGCCTCGGCGATTTCAGGCAGGTCGCCGACCCGGTTGTTCGCGAAGAGCACGCCCAGCAGCGCCTGAACCATCCTGGGCGCCTTCGCCGACTCCAGCAGTCGCCGCAGGAGGTCCTCCTTCGCCTTGCGGGACGCCCGCCGGCTCAGCCAGTACAGGCGGGCCTCGCGGTTGGACACCGCCTGGGCCGCCAGCGTCCGGAGCATCTGGGCGGCGGCTTCCAGGTCGGAGGCCTTTTCGAGGAGGCTCGCGAAAGCCTCGGCGTATCGTCGGCCTAGAGTGTCTTCGCGCATGTTGGCTCAGTGGTCCTTGGGGCCTGGCGCGGCATCCCCGTTGCCGCCGCCGGCGTCGGCCTTGTCGAGGAAGTCGCGGACCAGGGCCTCGTGGTCTTGGACTTTCAGTTCACGTCGGAGGATTTCGGCGGCGATCTCGGCGCTCAGGGAGGCGACTTCGCGCCTCAGGCGCCGCCGCGCCCGGGCCGCCTCGCCCTGGATATCCTCGCCGGCCCGGGCGAGGACCTTTTCGGCTTCCTCGCGGGCGCGGTCGAGGATTTTTTGGCGCTCCATCTGGCCTTCGCGCTGGCCGCCCGCGATCAGTTCTTCGCGGTCCTTTTTCGCGCCTTGCATGAGCCTCGCGTACTTGTTGCGAAGGGAGCGGGCCTCCTCGCGCTCGCTTTTTGCCTCCTTGAGTTGGGACCGGATCGTCTCGGCCCGGTGGTCCAGCATCGCGAGGAGCGGGTCCCAGAAAAAGACGTACAGGATGCACAACAGGCCGAGGAAGTTGACCATCACGAGCGCCAGGTCCAGACTGAATCCCAGGACCGTGCCTCGCCCTCCGATGAAGACCTTCGCGGCGGGCCGCGCGCGCGCCTCATCTGCCAGGACGAGGTTCCAGAGTTCCTCCGTGATGTGGGTGCCCTTGGGCATCGGGATGGACCGCAGGCGCCGGCCGACCCCGTTGTCTACCAGGACCTCCTTGCCGTCTTCAAGTTGGACCGTGGGGACACCCGCCCGCTTCAGAACGCGGGCCACGTCCTCGTCGAGCGTCTTTCCGGCGAACGCGGTCGCCTCGAACGGTTCGGTGAGGCGGAGGTTCTTAATCTCCGGCGCCAGGGCATACTCCCTGCCGGGCCCTCGCGTGGTCACGACCGCATGGAAGAACCATGCCGCGGCGATCGCGACGTACACGACGACGAACGCCTTCGCCAGGCGCTTCTTGTTCGGCGCGACGTTCACAGGATTATTTCCTTTCCCGTTTTGGTGCTCTCGCCCGGCCCTCCCGGCGCGCCGGGACGGGCGCATCCGTTGCCGGCGGGAAGTCCGCCGACCCGCCGGACGGGCGAATCCCCCGGGCCTTATCAACCGGCGATGCTGATGAGAATCAGCGCCACCACCAGGCCGTAGATCCCCGTGGACTCGGACACGGCTTGGCCGATCAGCATCGTGCGCGTGAGAAGGGCGGCCTGGTCGGGCCGTCGGCTGACGCCTTCGCAGGCGCGTCCGGCCGCGTAGCCTTCGCCGATGCCCGGGCCGATCGCCGCCACCCCCACGGCAATGCCCGCTCCAATGTACGCCCCCGCTTTGACGATTGCGGCTGCCAGCGCCGGATCCATAAACGTCTCCTTTCCTTTTCTGTGGTGGCTCGGCCGCTCGTGAGCCGGCTGAACCGTTTACGATCCCGCCATGGCGACGGCGTACAGGATCAGCGCCACCACCAGGCTGTAGATGGCCGTGGACTCGCTCACGGCCGCGCCTACGAACATCGTTCGCTGAATGGCGCCCGCATGTTCGACGTTTCGTGCGACTCCGGCGCATGCGCGGCTCCCGACAAAGCCGATCCCCAGCGCCGGGCCGAACGCGCCGACCCCCATCGCGATGCCGGCCCCGAGGAGCGCGCCGGCGCGCCCGACGGTTCCCGCCCAGTCCTTGATGTCCACGCCCGCGCCCTCGCCCGTGCCGAACAGCAACATGGCGACGACGAACCCCAGGATCGAGGTGTTCTGCGCGAGGGCTTGGCCGATAAGCATTGTCAGGGTGACGCGGGGCTGCGTTTCTGGCATCCGGCCGATGCCTTCGACCGCCTCGGCCGATACGAGCCCCGCCCCCACGGCGCTCCCGATCGCCG
>Ga0114918_10005640_pt1 | contig 10706 bp, 7 predicted proteins | sample LantaG_FD_87015 | JGI IMG/M metagenome (GOLD analysis project Ga0114918, IMG submission 87015) | Deep subsurface microbial communities from Baltic Sea to uncover new lineages of life (NeLLi) - Landsort_02402 metaG | ecosystem: Environmental > Aquatic > Marine > Oceanic > Sediment | place: Baltic... | reverse complement strand
ATATCTCAACAGGAGCCAGGAGATAAAAGATCCGGTTGTTTTTAACTTCGATCTTGAATATTTCAATTCATCATCGGCCAAGTATATTCTTGATTTTTGCAAGCAGATAGGCGATGTCAGATCCAAAGGTATGAACCTTTCCATAAAATGGCATTATGATAAAGATGACCTGGACATGATGCAGGTCGGGCAGGAAATGTCGAAGATTGCCAAACTTCCTTTTGAATTTGCATCCAAGGAAATTGAATGAAATCTTCATGTGTATGACTGCAATTGGTAATTCCTTAAGTCTTAAAATTACATTTTAATTCCGAGGATCATTATATCATCAATTTGATCATTTTTGCCTTTCCATTCTTCAAATTTCTCTTCCAGAATTTTTTTCTGCTCATGCATTGGAAGTTTATGAATGGCTGTTAAAAGTTTTTTAAAGTTTTCTGATTTGAAAGTTTTTCTGTTATTACCTCCTAATTGGTCTATATATCCGTCAGAATATAGGTAGATTATATCATCCTCGATATATTGCATCTCAGTAATGCTAAAAGATCGATCTTCGTTTTCATAATAACCTATTGGCATTGCATCGCCTTTATACTCTTTTAATTCATTTTTTCGAATAAGCAGTAAAGGACGAAAAGCTCCTGAATATTGCAGTTTTTTTCTATCGAAATCGATGATACATAAAGCTATTTCTATTCCATCTTTTGCTTCATCTTTCTTTCCGGACTGATGTAATGACTTAATAATCTGCCCCCGGAGTTGATTCAGTATTTCATTTGCTCTTATTATTACAGCTTTATTTACAATCTCATTAAGAAAAGACAAACCAAGAATGCTCATAAATGCACCCGGAACCCCGTGTCCCGTACAATCCGCCACGGTAACGATTATTTTATCATCTCTTTGTGCCAACCAGTAATAATCGCCGCTTACAATATCCTTTGGTTTACTTAAAATGAAATATGATGGAAATAATTTGACAAATTCTTTTTCAGTCGGTAATAATGCTTTCTGGATTCTGCTGGCATATTGTATGCTGGCTGTAATTTCCTTGTTCTGGAACTCAATTTTATGTGTACGCTCAATGACTTTCTGTTCAAGTGTTATGTTTGCCTCCTTCAGTTCTTCAATGAGTTTCCTGTTTTGCTCCTTTAACTTAAAGGTTTCAAGTCCTTTATCTATGTTTAATTTTAATTCATCTTTATTCCAGGGCTTTGTTATGTAACGATATACCCGGCCAGTATTAATTGCCTGGATGATTGCTTCAATATCACTGAAACCCGTTAAAATCATCCTGATACAATTGGGATATTCAGGTATCACTTTTTCAAGGAATTGAATTCCTGTCATTTCAGGCATTCGCTGGTCCGTAATGATTAATTGTATCGGGAATTTTTTCACGATTTCCAATCCCTCTTTACCAGATGAAGCCAGATGTACTTCATAATCACGTCTGAAAGTTGCATTAAAGACAACAAGGTTGTCTTCTTCATCATCGACATACAAAATCGGAAGTAATGTTTTATTCATTATCTTTATTATTTATCAGATTGATTTACAGGAAGTAAAATAATGAATTCAGTCCCTTTGCCAGTTTCACTTTTAACCTCTATTTTACCTTTATGCTTCTCAACAATACTCTGAGTGATTGAAAGACCCAGGCCGGTTCCTTTTCCGACACCCTTTGTTGTAAAAAATGGATCAAATATCTTATCCCTGAGACTTTCCGGAATTCCATTCCCGCTGTCTCTTATACTAATCCTAACATTATTTGCTGAAAGTGATGTGCTTATAGTTATTGTACCATTTTCTTCAATTGCATCTACAGCATTTGACAGGATATTCATAAAAACCTGGTTGATCTGCCCCGGGAAACATTCAACAAGAGGGATCTTTTTGTATTTTTTCACAATCTCAATCCGGTTTTTATATTTGTTATGGAGTAATATCAGGGTGGAATCAATACCTTCATGAATATCAGCCTCTTTAAGTATATCCTCATCGAGACGAGAGAAAGTACGTAAACCTCTGACAATCTCTGTTGTTCTTATGACACCATTTTTTATACTATCTATCAGCTTGTTGATTTCCCTGATGGCTTCCTTATATTCAATGTTTTGCTTAAGTTCATTAATCTCCTTCAGTTTTTCCCTTACATTACCAACTGTAATCCTATTATACCTTTCCAGTACCTGACCTATCTCTTCCAGATTCAGCGACAGTGATTCTACTCCTGCACTGATAAAATTCACCGGATTGTTGATTTCATGTGCTATTCCGGCAACCAACTGACCTAATGAAGCCATCTTTTCCGACTGTACCAGCTGTGACTGTGCCTGTTTAAGGTTCTCGAGTGTTTTTTGCAGTTCTCCTTTCTGTCTTGTAAGCTCCTCATTAATAGTCTCTATTTCCTCCTTCTGCTTCATTACCTGAGCGGTTCGTTCCTGTACTTTACTATCAAGAGAATTCTTGGCCTCAAAGTTTTGAAGCATTGCACTCATCTGCTGAGTAAAGACCATAAAGGAGGGTATGAGCTGGTCGGTGATCTCATCATAATATGCTTTCTTTGAGTTGGACACACCCCCGATCAATACACCATGAAAAATACCATTTTCATCATAATATGGTGAAAAAAATACCTTATGTAATTCTGCTTCCCCAAACGGTTTGGAATCGGGTTCAACCTGTTCAATTATTACTTGCCCCTTTTTCAGGAAGCCTTTCGAAGAGATCCATTCGTTATCCAGTTGGCAACCATTAAAACTTTCACTATCAAATCCAAAATATGATTGTAATGTGGGCATATCTGTTCCTTTATCGTATACAAAAAAGGCGCTGCATTCCACTTCAAAAGTTTCGACTACCGATTCGACTGTAATATCAGCAAACTCTTCTATACTTTTAGCACTCAGAACTCTCTGGCTGTAAGTTTGAATTGATTTGAAGCGTGAGAGATCGCGATCAAGTTTGCTTCTCGCATCAACAAGGTCCTGTTCAACCTTCAGGAAGCGGATGATCTGTGCTTGTAAATCGTCGCACCTGGTTTTAAGTTCCTCGTATGTTGGTTTGGTATCCATATTTCAAGTTTGAAGTCCGAAGTCAGTAGTTTTTTCTTCAGGCTTCCGACTTCTGTCTTCTGGCTTTATTTCACATGCACACAATGCACTCCCTTGCCTTCAATTCCCGGCTGAAAGCATGCACTATCGGAAATACAATCAGATGTTTTCAGGTTACCTGACTTCCATTTCTTTATAAGGTCCGGTTCCCGGATGAGAGGACGACAAAGTGAAATATAATCTGCTATCTCGTTTTTCACCAGTTCATCAGCTTTTTCAAATGTTCTTATACCTCCAACCAGGATCACAGGTATCTTAACTCTTTCCTTCAAGCGCTTTGCGGCTTCAGTATAATAGACATCCTTCCTGCTTACGGGGGAAAATGAACCATCGACATTTCCTGTTAAAAGCGCACCAATAGTGCCGCCGCTTATCTCTATCGCATCTACACCCTCTTTTTCAAGCATTTCCGATACGACCAGCATTTCTTCAGTGTTGAAGCCTCCAGGAAGCTTATCATCGGAATTTATTTTAACAGTTACTGCAAAATTTTTCCCGACAGCCTCCTTTATGCTCCGGGTAACCTCCAGGATAATCCTTGCCCGGTTTTCAAGGCTGCCGCCATATTCATCGGTTCTTTTATTGAAGAATGGTGAAAGAAACTGGTTCAGGAGCCAGCCATGGGCTGCATGGATCTGTACCCCGTCAAAACCTGCCTCTTTTGCTCTTAGTGCAGTATCACGAAAAGCATTTATAACATTTCCTATGTCCTCCTTCGACATCTCCTTTCCAATTTTTCCATCCGGCGTTTCAAGAACAGACGGACCTATGGGTGTGGCTCCGCTCAGCAGCGGAGAAGAAAACAGACCGCTGTGAACAAGCTGAAGTATTACAGGGGTTCCCTCCCTGTGTACAAATTCAGTCATTCGTTTAAGTCCGGGTAAAAGGTTATCGCCATATACGCCAAGTTGTCCCGGGGATGAAATAGTATCAGGTGATATATAAGCCATTTCACCAATCATAAGTCCAACATCTCCCCTGGCAACAGGCAATAACGAACTTATCAGCATAGACGAGGCAGAACCGTCAAAATTGGCCATTCCATGCCATGTTGCAGAACTGATAAAACGATTTTTCAAGTTTATATTTTTGATTGTTGTTTTTTCAAAGAGCCTTGATTCTTTAACAATATCTGTCTTTCGTTTGACTTTCTCTTCTTTAATTTCAGAATCACGCTTTACAATTACATACAGAGAGGTTGTATATGCATGAATACGATTTTTACCTGCCAGGGGTGTGTACTCACTCCCGCCATACATGCCAAACCATGGTATATTTTCATCTCTGCATATCGGATACTGTAACTGGCTTATTATCTCTTCTTTTATTATCCTGTTAAAAGTAAATTTTCCTCTTGCAGCACAGTCGGCATGAAATACTGCTACGGGTTTTCTCCCTTTACAACGGTCCAGGATTTGTACCAATAATCGTTCAACACCATCGTGAATCCTAGATTCACTTCGTCTCGTCAGCCAAAGCTTCCCTCCTTCAGGAACTGGATAAACAGATCCAATGCTCTTATCAGGGAAAGGCATACCTGCATTTACCAGATACCTGCTGCCATACTCTTCGTGAAGTTCTGTCGGGAGCTCTATAGCTAAAGGAGCAAATATAAGAACATCCACTGCTGATGATGTGTCAGGCAGTCCTAATCTTTCTGTCCACCTTGTCCATGCCGGTTTACCATCAAGTTCAAGTATCCTTTCTTCGTCTATCTTTGTAACAATAAATGGATCTCCTACAACTTCACATCCATGGTTTGCCTGACTGATTACTTCCAGAGTTGGATCGGCAAGTCCAATTAGAACAGCACCATGTTCAAAAATTTCTTTCCCTTGAAACTGGTAAGCTTTATTTAGTTTCATATTATCGGTTGATGCACCGCCGATTATTGGAATGTCAGGTCCAAAAACAGACTCAATACCTTCAATTACTCTATTAGCATCAAACATACAAGTAGCATCAGGATGGAAAAAGATTATATTGATCTCTGAACATTTGCTTTTTAAATCTTGAGCTAACTGGTGACCCAAATTAAAAGGAGCTTTGTCCTGAATAGATCCTATACCGGTTACTGCAAATTCATTTTTTGGTCCCTTAATTGCCATAACGGCTAAGGCTTTCAATGACTCATCAGGTCCCTCATTGCCGATAACTCCGGCACAGGTACACCCCACAACCTGTGCCCCCGGGGACAACCTGTGAGCTTCACTTAGAAGATCCCTGAAATTGTGTCCCATGGCCGTATAAATTATCAGAAGGTCACAATCAAGAGTTTTCTCACCGGTGAGTGCTTTTTCCAGACATTCCGCAATAGCCCGTTTTGAGTCAACAATGCATGTGCTCGCTGTAAAGAATTGTAACATAAATAATTGATTTTAATAGTCGCTATTGAAAAGAAAGCGATTTGCTTTCAACGTACTCTTTGCGGGTATTGTCGCAAAGGATTAAAATTACATCGTAATCTGTTAAGGACACCACGAATTTCTGTCGGATATAATCACTCAATACAAACTACGCAACAGAGTAAAAACCAATATATCAGTAAATTTATTCAATTAATTTTCATTAAACAAAAAAACTTTCGATGGAGATCATTAGAGAAATTACGATGTAAAAAAGTTTGCTGTAAATTAATTAACAATAAAACTTGACTTTAATTGAATTTCGTTTTAACTTACCCTTAATTTCTATTACAGAACCTTTAAAACAATAATTATGCACATCTTAAAAGAAGAACTTCCGGTTACCATGGATGCACCCGGAATGAAAATGCAAATCCAGATGGGCTGGGGCGGAATGGCTGTTGCTTATAATGAAATGGCCCCTATGGATAAGAAAACGGCGGCTTCAATCTTTGAAGGATTTCCGGATAAGAGTTGTCCGGTCCCTCACTGGGGATATATGATCAAAGGATCAATGCACCTCCAGTATAAAGATGGGAAAGAAGAGGTTGTTAAAACAGGTGAAGTATTTTATTTACCAGGAGGTCATATCGGCTGGTCAGAGGAGGGAATGACCTGGATTGAATTCAGTCCGGAGAAAGAATTAAATGAGATTGTTGGTTATATGCCGAAATGACAAGAGAAAAGGATCGGTGATAAAATCCTATCCTTGGATCTTACACAGATCGCTTCTCCGGAGTTCAGGTTTCAATAATAACCACTTTTCTACAAACATATCGTCTCTAACGGAACTCGTATGATAAGTAAATTAAGTAAACCCCAGCAGGGTGAACTGTTAATAAAGACAAGGCTCTTGCTGACTCCCTCCTTCAAATGAATGTAAATGCCTATAATTCAGGTGATGCAAAAATGATTGCCGATTTGTTTACTGATGATGCTCTTTTAATAGGTAACGGCAAATATACTTGGACCAAAGATTCTATTCTTGCCTGGGCAAAGACCGTCGCCCCCTTCATTAAGAATTTTCAAGGTTACCTGGGTCCTTCAACAGTAACAACAGATATGGTATTCATGCAGAAATACTGGACTCTGGATTTTGTGGTTGAGAGTAATAGTATGCCGGCTAAAGGTGTAAGCATCTTAGTTTGGAAAAAACAACCGGACAATTCATGGAAAACCGTTCTGGAAAACAGCGATTACGACATTAAAATGTACTAATCAGGACAGCAATATCCGATCATATTATAATTCGAGCATAAAAATAAATATTTGATTACTTTTATTCCTGATTATTATACTTATTAGGATCGGGTGTATTATTTTATTTAATGTCTCAGGAAGTCACAAATAATGGATATCAATCATGGCAGGAGATTGTTTATTCACCTGACAACTCGCTGAAGCGGAAGATCGCCCAAAACTGGCAGGAATACAAAAGCATCTTCATAGATCAGATTGCTGAGCATTTGTATAAAGATCTCCAGCGTACAAAACTTCTTTTTATATCACCCCATATCTTCAAAAAAGGGTTTGATAAACTCCCTGAATCAGAAAAATCCGTCTGGTATGAATATGCCGTTAATATACCAAAGAAGCTGAGATCACTAAATCTTTTCATAAGGCCTTATAAAGATTTCTGCCGAACCTGTCTTATCCCTTACAGAGATCTTGAAATAATGGCAAGTGAAGATCATTATATTGATTGTCAGAGGAAAAAATCAGGTTCTTTTGTTACATTCCGGGACCTGCCCGGGGAAAAAAAACGGTTTTATATTGAACTTAATCATTTAATTCCTGTAGCTCTGAAGAAAATCGGATATGAGATAATCAGGACTGAAGAGATAACAGAGATCAGCGAAAAAATGATTTTGAAATTTGCCAGGGCTATTCATTCAAGATACCTGCATGAGATAAGAAAAGGAGATAACGGTTCGCAAAAAAGTACTTATCTGTCATGGATCCATAAGACTGGAGATACCCGAAATAATCCTATCGGGAATTTTGATGATCTGCCTGAAGAGATAAAACATTCCAACCTTGATAATGCCTTCCAGATCCCGGCCAAATTACTATCTGTTGGTTATACTATTCGTCCTGTCAGGAAAGGATACAGGCCTCCCGCACTACATCTCAGGGAAGATGAGATTGAAACAATGGCCAGGGTCGAGCATATCAGATGGTGCTGGGATAAGATTTTACATGGTTGGATATTTGGCAAAACCAAAGATGCCCGTAAGAAAACACATCCGGCCATAATACCATATGAAGATCTTTCCGAATCAGAAAAAGAAAAGGACCGTGAACTAGTAAGACTAATCCCTGCCTTGCTCCAGGATGTTGATTATGAGGCAGTTCATGTTAATCCGGAAAAGATCAGCAAGTTGCCATATGCAATAAAGCCGCTGAGCAGCATTCAGAGAATACTGGATGAAACAGAGAGAATGAACCTCCAGATAAGGAAACTGGTTGCATTGTCTCCCGGTGTGGAAGAGATAGTTGAAGTGAGGAATAAAAAAATAGAAGAAGCGGTAAAAGAGATTGAATCCAGTTATAACTATGCACTTCATATCCAGGAATCATTTTTACCCGATAATCTTTATGTTCGGGAATGCTTCCCCGACAGCTTCATACTGTTTAAGCCAAAAGATATTGTGAGCGGCGATTTTTATTTCTTCAGCAAACAGGACAACATAATAATATTTGCGGTCGCAGATTGTACTGGACACGGCATCCCGGGAGCCCTTCTGAGCACGATAGGCTACGGAATCCTTAGCCAGGCTGTAAACGAACTTAAACTTACAGATCCTTCCGATATTCTTGAGCATTTATATTCGAGGATGCACAGGTTTCTGAGACTGGGTGAAGAAAAAACAGGTATAAAGGATGATATGGATATAGCCCTCTGTAACCTGGATATCCGGAACCATATATTGACATATTCAGGAATTGGCAATCCTTTATATTATCTCAATAAAGGTAAACTTGATGAGTACCGTCCGGGAAATTTCAGGAAAAATTATGATGAACATGATGAACATGAATATATATCTGACAGGATACACATTAACACTGGAGACTCAATATATTTATTATCTGATGGTTATGCTGATCAGTTTGGCGGCAGCAATCATAAAAAATATCAGAGCAGCAGGTTAAAGAATTTCTTAATTAATAACCAAATACTTCCAATGCCGGAGCAGGGTGATAAGTTATATGAAGAGATTGAGAAGTGGCGTGAAGTAAATAACGAGGAGCAGACGGATGATATATTGGTTATTGGTATAAGGATCTGAGGTTAAATTACAGGTAAACCTGACCATGCATTAAAAGAAGGTCAATATAATAGTAAATAAGTTTTTTGAAATAGTCATGCATTGAGGTTATCTTTTCCCTGTAGTCTTCCAGAAGATCTGTCTCGGTCTTATATTTCCCTGATTCAAAAATTTCCGATAAATCTTTCAGCGTATCCAGCAGGAACAAATTACTGGATGAAATGATCCTTGTTAATTTGCGTCTTAAACTGAGAAAATATGAACCATTATTGGAATAATAATGAAGAACTGCATAATAATTTCTGGTCCATTTCAAAATATTTGCCAGCCCGCAAGAGAATTTTTGCCATTCATAAAAACAATCATCAATATAATCATAATACTCATCCATCGAATCATCAAGGAAATCATAATCACCGGAAGCATTTATTATCTTTAGTCTTCCCTCTTTTTTAAGCTCTTTTTCGAGTCGGGTTTCATAAGAAGGCATCATTTTATCGAATATGACAGGAGTATAACCGTCACTGCAAAATTGCCTTAAGAATTCCAGATTTTTGTTTAATGATCCGTATGTTGTAGATGGCTGAAAAAGCAAGAATCCAAAATCAAATCCCAATCTCAGTTTTTTGAGTATTCTAATACCTTCAAGGTTTTTTGATACAGTGGTACATTTGTTCATCCTTTTCAGACCTTTATCAGTACCCTCTTCTATACCAATATATACCAGGAATAAACCATTACTTTTCATTAAAGTAAATATTTTCTCATTCACTTCATCCGGACGACAGTTGATTTTCCAAAGGATTTTCTTATTCAATCCGCTGGCTTCAAGCTCTTTACAAAATGCAATGACCCAGTTGGATTTGTTATTGGTTTTTACAGGGAAGTCATCATCCTGAAAAAGGAAGATCCGGCATTTTCTTTTATCAAATAACATCTTCATTTCTTCCACAACCATTTCAGGTTTTCGTATTCGCTTTAGTGATCCCGGGGGAAAGCTGTAAAATTTCCTTGTATTACAGAATGAACAGTTATGAACACAACCTCTGCCCGCAATGATAGTAGCGAATTTTTTATTAAAAGCATATTCCCTGAGCGGTAAACGAACAGGGAAAGGAAACTTATCAAGATCTTTTTCAAAAGACCTCAGTTTATTTGATACAGCTGTACCATTTTTTTTGTATGCCAATCCTTCTGTTTTTCTCCATTCTGCCCCTTTAGAAACACTATTAACAAGTTCGAGCATAGTATATTCACCTTCAAACCTTACTATTGAATCAAGTTGAGGTATTAATTCAAACAGCTCTTTATATTTCAGGCTGGCATAATGACCCCCGGCTGTAAAGTGGCAGTTTATTCCTTTTTTCCTGAGGTAGTATACAAGGTCTTTGAATTTGTAAATATGACAATCAAAAATAACTGAAAATCCCACTATTCGAGGGTTCAGTCTTTTTAGAGTTCTGTAAATTTCAGTTTTATTCCCTGACAGATTTAATATTTTTGTTTCAAACCCTGCCACTCGCAGTATGGCTTCCATATAACCAATCCCAAGGTTATCACAATCCTTGAAAGCAATAAAAATAACAGGGTGCGTTTTCATTGAAGAATAAATAAAACAGACAGGCCGGATGCATTACAATGAATAACATTTCGGTTTCGGAAAATGATTTGATTTAAGATTACTTTTTAGCAGATGAACGTTTTACAGGGCCATGTGATTTCTTTTTAATTGTCGGCCTTGGTTCACATTTAGCAAGATCGGCTGCCAAAACCCTGGCTGCTTTAGTACAGGCCAAGTGATATTTCAGTATTGCTTTTATCATACAATCAAACATGTCTTCTCTGCTTTTTTGTGAAGACATAAGCTTGATATACCTGGGATCCATTTCAAATTTAGGCATATAATTTATTTT
>Ga0114918_10005637_pt1 | contig 10708 bp, 23 predicted proteins | sample LantaG_FD_87015 | JGI IMG/M metagenome (GOLD analysis project Ga0114918, IMG submission 87015) | Deep subsurface microbial communities from Baltic Sea to uncover new lineages of life (NeLLi) - Landsort_02402 metaG | ecosystem: Environmental > Aquatic > Marine > Oceanic > Sediment | place... | reverse complement strand
TTGACAAAAACATAAAAGTGGGGTAATAATAGTTATAAAGGAAAAAAAGGTTTTTCCTAAAATTGGTTACTCTTTTCCAACAAAAAGAAGGTAAAATAAAAGCTCAGAAATTAATTTTAAAATAATATTAACTCAAACCATTGACAAAAACATAAAAAACAATATAACTGTTATCAAGGAGAAATCACCATATGAAATATTTAATTTTATTTTTAGTATTCTTTGCAATGGGTTGTACTGAGTGTAAGTCTGGAACTCTTAGGTGTAATAAGAACGTAGTACAGGTTTGTAATGGTCGAGGTAGATGGTCTAAGTCAAGAGACTGTGATACCATTAAAAACAGTACCTGTGGAGTTTATGATGGCATTACCACATGTGTTATTGATAAGGAGAAAAAATAATGCAGGATAAATTAATTATTGATGCAGTAAAAACCAAAGAGTTTTATGAAATAATGCTTAAAAGTTTTAAAGCAAAAGTTGTAGAAAAAAAAGATTCAACATATATGAAAATTTTGTCTTTATTTTTGGACAAAATAACGCCTATTGACAATGATGAATTTATGGAAAAATGGACAACAACGTTGTGGAATACAATTTATATTCCTTTTGAGGTTGGTGTTCCTACAGAGTTATATCCTCTCAATAGGCAGATAACTACATTAATTCACGAATTGACACATGTATCGCAGTTTCAAAAATCTCCACACTTGATGCCATTGATGTATGCTTTAGACCATGTAGAACGTGCTATAACTTATGAAGCAGAGGCTTTTTCGGCTACAATAGAGTTTAATTATGCTAGATTCGGAAATCAATATCATCCCATATGGGAAAACTATGTTGATAAATTGTCAAACTATAATTGCACGGAGAGAGATGGAAATGCAGTAATAAGTAAATTAAAGTCAGATTTTGCCATTTATACTCAGATGGATTATATTCAACAGCAGAGTGTTAATTGGGTTACAGAGAGAGCCATAGATGTTTTATCTGATATTAAAGCGTGGAATTATAAATAAAAAGCGAAATCGATTTCGTTTATTATTTTTTAAAAGATGAAAGGTTCAGGCGTATAGATAATGTTGTTAGACTCGAAATTAGTTGAAGTTTCTGATAAATATATAATATTTGAAAATATGGCGGGAGAATTAAGATCTTATGATGTAATGGAAATTCGATATAAAATATATCCAGAAGGAATTAGATTCTTTTGGATGCCAATGGGAAAACCACTAGGTAGTATACATCCTAAGCATATAGTAATAATAAAAACTACAATTCCAGATAGGGAAGAACATGATAGATAATAATATTATGAAAAAATATAATTATGATGTAGGTGTTATCAGTAAATATCAGTCAAAGTTAAAATGGAATGAATTGCGATATAATTATTTAATGTTTGAACCGAGAGATGAGGTGGAAAGTAATCCTGAATTTAAACAGGTAATTCCATACATTGTCTTTAGAGTAAGAAAATCAAATGGTGATGTTTTATATCCATGGTTTAGAAGATTGTCAGGAGATAAACGATTAATTAATAAATTTACTATTGGAGTGGGAGGACACATAGAAAGAAAAGATACGTTGTTTTCTACTGTTCATAATATTGAAAACATTATTAAAACAACTATTATTCGGGAGTTAAATGAAGAATTGAAAATAACAGATGATTTAATGAAACATATTAAATCTATTAAATTTGATGGTATGATTAATATGGATAACACGGAAGTTAATTTAGTTCATTCGGGAGTGGTTATTTCTGTGGAACTTTCTGATACAATAGCATTTGAGTCGAATAATGAAGAGTTACAATATATGGGTACATATCAGATTGGTGAATATTTACTTGAACATGTTAACTTGGAAGATTGGAGTCGTTGGTATCTGGAAAATATAGATAAGGCACAGTACAAGTCAAATAAAGAAAAAACACGTTCTTATTAATAAACAAAAAGGATTAATTAAATGAGCAAGATAAATGATTCTATTAAAATGAAAATTCAGGATATTTCTGTCAATGAAATAGAGGTGAATGGCTGGAATCCTAATGTTCAAGACGATAAAACATTTCAGAGTTTAGTTGATAATATACAAGAGATTGGCAATGTAGAACCTATAATGGTGGTGTTAGATGATAAAAAAAATAAATTCGTCATCATTTCTGGAGAACACAGATTTAAAGCGTTAGTTGGACTTGGAGTTACGGAAGTGCCTTGCATAGTAAAGGATCTTAATAAAGATCAGCAAAAAGCGCAAACTGTTAAGATGAATGTGTTGCATGGCAAATTAGATCCAGAGAAATTCTTGAAATTATTCAATGGATTATCTGATAAACATGGTGAAACCGTAGCAAGAGATATGATGGCATTTCACGATGAAAAGGAATTTAGAAAAATTGTTAAGTCAGTTAAGAAAAATTTAACTCCCAAGATGAAAAACGAGTTTGAAAAAGTGGAGAAGGATATTAAAGATGTTAAGAGTTTAACTGCCGTTGTTAATGATTTATTGTCAAATTATGGTTCAACAAGAGATTTAAATTTTATGACATTTACACTTGGTGGCAAAGATGCTATTTGGATTAAAGCGAGTAAGGAAGTTTATAATTATATTACTAAAATGAGTGAATATTGTGATGAATCAGAGATAGATATAAATGAGATATTGGAACCTATTTTAGAACAATGGGATAAAGATAATGAACAATAAAATTTATATTTTTGCAGAAAATCAATTAAAATTTGAAGAATGTTGTAAGGTTAATGCAATATTTACTAGGGAAGCTATATTTGTTTCTAAGAAAATTCATTTTTCATTAATGAATCCTAAGTTAGATCGAATTCTATTTTATGGTTTATGGAATACTAATAAGTTTTATGCAGAGAAAAAAATTGAGCCAAGAGTAACATATTTATTATACATAGGCAATATGAGGCAAATAGATGGGTAAAAAGAAAACTTGTAAAGAGTGCAGATTTTTTGATAAAGGATGCAAAAATAGAACAGCATTTGGTAAAATAGTTAACGAAAATTCACCAGCATGTAAAAAATATAAACCAAAGAGTTTGACTAAATGATTAGTTTAGATTATAACTTTGATATGAAGGATTACTATTATGTCAAAGTTAACTGAATCAATGAATAGTATAAAATTGGAATTATTAGAAACGCCAAGTGACTTGTCTATATTTGTTTCTAAAAGAATTCGTCCGTTTATGTCAGCACTGGAAAAAGAGTTTAAAGTTAAATATAATTCAACTACATTAAAGCCTGTAACTACACCTCATGGGCTTATAGAGCTTCAAGGTCATGTATCACCTGAAACTGATCCACAAAATTTGATGAAATTGATTGTTAAGTCAGTTAAGAAAAATTTTGATATGACATTGAAAATCAATAAAGATAAAGCAGATGGTTCTAAAACATTTAAATATGATAAAAGAACTATTGATGAACAGATTTTCGTCAAAATAGTTGGAGAGCTTCATAAGGGCATAAAAACAAGTTCTGTATATTATCATATTGTTTTTAAATATGCTGAAGAGTAGTAAATTAAATAGTTGGAGTTGAATATGGTTGTAGATGATAAATTGTTGTTAGAATGTGCCGAAAAAATGATACAATCTGCTATAAAGGTGGAGGTTGAATTATTTATCATTGGACATTTAAAACTTCCAGTTATGCCAATGATGGAGTGGAAAAGTAAAATTAGAATTATCCATGGTGCAGGTTATGATTTTCATCGTAATGTTTATATCTGGTGGAAAGATCCTTTTCTCGAAATTTGTAAAATAAAACTCAGGCGTGGCGAAAATGGGCTGGTTTTGGATACGGAGAAGCGCTATGGCAAGGATTGTTAAACCACTGGGCAGGTATGTTACATGCCAGCATTGTGGCAGAAGAATCGCATACTGGGAGTTTCACAATCATAGGTTTGTAAAACATTTGGGAAATATTATATCGGAATTTTGGGACGAAATAGATGGAAGAAACGTGGTAGTAATTTGTGAAAATTGCAATAATGACAGTGAATTTAAAATCCCATGGGTATTAATAGATTCATCGGGAAACACAATTGAAAAGGAGAGTTAGATGTTTATACCAAAGGGTTTGATTAGTGATGGAATGGTTTATAGTATGAAAGATAACGATAGGGAATTTGCATGGAATATGGCGTTGGTGATAAGAACTAGGATGTTAGCATCTTTAAATCCTGATGTTCCTGTGGCTATTAGTCCAGTTGGAGTTATGGCTGTAAATGCAGTCAATTCTATCTGGAGCAAATTGGCTTCATTCAGACCATTACAGGCACCAGTATTGCATGTAATGGCGTATGGTTTGATTGAACGTATTAATATACTTGCTACAAATTTTCATGAAAGGGATAAAACTGAAAAAATAGATTTATCTTTAGCTGTAGTGGATAAAAAAGATTATCGTAAATTGTTTATCAATTTAGCAATGAATTTTATGAATTATTTTACATGTTAAGTATTTCGGATGATTTTGAACCTATGCAAATTTTTGTAGAACATGATCTTATGAATTATATTCAAGAATAAATAAAAAAGTTATTGACAAAAATATAGAAGTGGGTAAGGTAAAAGTATCGTAAATTGAGAATTTAAGAATTATCTTATTTCTTGAATATTTATTAATAGGTGATTAACCTTTTCAGGAAGGTAGGTAGTCAATGAAGTACTAATAAAAAAAATATAAGAACACTAAGAAGGCTGATTGTAGTGATCAGTCTTTTTTTTTTAATTATTGTAGGAATGCACCATTAAACAGTAGAATGTTTATATTCCATCCATAAAAAATAAAATATCTATTGACAAAAATATGAAAATTAGTAAAATGAAAGACAGAAAGGATAAAAACACGAAATTGATTTCGTTTAAAAAATAGAGGATAAATCATGAAAAATGAAACATTACTTCAGAAATTTATAAAGATTAAGATATTATTGTATAATAAAAAGCAAGATAAAAAAGAGTTGTTGTCAAGAATTGAACAATTAGAATTTCTGCATGGACAAATGCAGAAAAAAATAGATTTAAAGAACGACGCAATAGTTCATCTTAAAGAGTTATTGGAAGATAAAAAGGCGAAAACAAAAGTTGAACAGAGGAAAAAATAAATAAATTGGAAGAATTCATACAGGTTTATGAGTAATCCAATAGTAAAGGAAAAATAAATTATGAAACAAATTTTTTTAAATACTAATTTTAGGCATGATTCACTGGTTTTAATTGAGCAATGTAACATAATTATTGAAGATTATATGTTTCAGAATTTAACTTTATCACTCAGACAATTATATTATCAGTTGGTCAGTACTAATGTAATTGCAAATAAAGAATCTTCATATTCAAAACTAAGTTCTGTAGTTTCAAATGCCCGTCTTGCAGGGTTGATCGATTGGTCGGCCATTGAAGATAGGACACGGGTTCCTAGTCTAAATCCTGAATGGAAATCAATTGCAGGATTAGTAGAGTCTGCCATCAAGTCATTTAGGTTGGAAAGATTAGTCGGTCAAGAGACTTATATAGAATTATGGGTTGAAAAGGATGCGTTGTCAGGAGTATTGGCGCCCATTGCCCGAAGTTACCATCTTCCACTAATTGTTAATAGGGGATACTCTTCTCAGAGTGCAATGTATCAATCCTCGAAAAGAATTAATAGAAATAAAAAACGATATGGATGTAAAAATGCAAAAATACTCTATTTGGGCGATCTTGATCCATCAGGCGAGGATATGGTTAGAGACATAGAAGATCGCATGTTTATTTTTGACGCACAGGTTGATGACGTTGTTAAAATTGCATTAAATATCAATCAAGTTGAAGAGTATAATCTGCCCCCCAATCCAACTAAATTAACAGATTCAAGGGCATCAGATTTTATTGAAAAATATGGCAATAATTCTTGGGAAGTGGATGCACTTCCTCCTAATATTTTATCAAAATTAATTTATAGTGAAATAGCAAAATATTTTAATACAGAATTATACAGTGAAATTATTATACAAGAAGAAATACAAATTAATGAATTGACAAAAATGATGGAATATCTGGAAGATGGAGAAGAATAATGAATTATCAAGTTTATCTATTTGATTATTATGAAAAACAGGAGCTATTTTAATGATAAACTTAATTAATAGTGAATGTCTGAAAGCCATGAAAAATATGCCTGATAATTGTGTTGATTCGATAGAAATTTTAAGGAAAAATCGAAATGAGTGAAATTAAATAATAAAAAATCCGCTCAATAATGAGCAGAAATGAGATAGACGATGAGTGATACAATGGATAAATTAATGGAAAAGTTGGAAAGTAGAAATTTTAAAGGGAAAGATCTAGATGATTTGGTTCACAGGATAATTGATGTAAAAGGTGTGTATAAATACATGGTTATTAGTTTTATAGATCCTACATCGTCAACTTTATTTGATTTTGTAAATTATCTTAGAGGTGAAGGGTGGAGTGTTGATCTGAATGATAATGAGGATTTTATAGAGCTCGATTATTTTCGGATTCCTCTTTATATGAAAAAGCAAGTGCAACAAACTTTATGGGATGAGTATCAAAAGAAATTAAATAATAAAAAATCCGCTCAATAATGAGCAGAAATGAGATAGACGATGAGTGATACAATGCGTCAACGCAAAAAAAAAGAGGATGCTGAAAAATATAATGCCCATGGTAGAACAATACTTGTTTGGATAGTCATAGCAATATTCTGTTTATTATTTTATATTAAGAAACAAATTGAAGTAATTTCTAATGCAGAATACAGCATAAATTATAAGATCAATACAGAAATTAAATATATTAATAATATAGATATGGAGAGACGTAACAGTGAAGATCGCAATTTGTAAACCATATTTTAAGCATCTTACAGAAAAATTCCCATGTGATTTTAAGCACTTAATTCACAAATGGAGTTGTGGTATAATATTAATTGATCATGAGGAACCAAGCGGTAATAGCAGTTTTGAAAATCACAAAGATTTCATATTGCTGAAAATAACGCTTTTAAATGAGCAGAAATGAGGAAGATATGAGTGAAGAATATTATGAAATAGCAAAAAAACGAATTGGAGCAAAATAACATGGAAATTCAACTAATTAATTCTGAATGTCTGGAAGCTATGAGACAAATGCCTGATAATAGTATTGATTCTATAGTTACAGATCCTCCATACGGATTATCATTTATGGGCAAAAAATGGGATTATGAAGTACCTAGTATTGATATTTGGAAAGAGGCATTAAGAGTCTTAAAACCAGGTGGATATTTATTATCTTTTGCAGGTACACGGACACAGCACAGAATGGCATGTAATATAGAAGATGCAGGGTTTGAAATTCGGGATATGATAGCTTGGGTGTATGGGTCAGGCTTTCCCAAGTCTCATAATATTGGAAAGGCAGTTGACAAATTGCAGGGGAATGAAAGAGAAGTAGTTGGTGAACAAAAACTAATGGGAACAACACGAAGAATGAAAGGTGGAAACTTTAATGACTTTGGAGGAGAAGATACTGCTGATATAGTTAATTTAACCAAAGACACTTCCGAATACGAAGGTTGGGGAACTGCACTTAAGCCTGCACTCGAACCTATTACGGTTGCTCGTAAACCTTTAAGCGAAAAAACAGTTGCAAAAAACGTGTTAAAATGGGGTACAGGTGGAATAAACATAGATGAGTGCAGGGTTGGAGGTAAGCTCGATGGAGATCCTAATAGATTTTCAAAAACAGATGGCGGTTGGGGAGTAAAAGAATTTCATAATGAACCAGTTGTAAGAAGCGAAGGCCGTTTCCCAGCAAACTTAATCCACGATGGAAGTGAAGAGGTAGTTAGTGGGTTTCCTGATAGTAAGTCTACTGGTGGTAGTGGGGAGAAATTTAATATAGAAAATAGGAATGTGTTTAGTAAAGGTTTACAACCAAAACCAAAACACGGTAAAAATGGTTTAGGACTAGGTGATAGTGGCAGTAATGCACGTTTCTTCTATTGTGCTAAGGCAAGTCAGAGTGAGCGGAATGAGGGGTGTGAAGAATTAGAAGAAAAATTTGCACCGAAAGGAAACAATATAGGTAGAGATATGAGTAACCTCAAAAATCATCTTGGTGGTATGCAGTCAAGCCAAATGAAAAACAACCATCCAACTGTTAAACCAATTAAACTAATGCAGTACCTCGTTAGACTTGTAACACCAATGGGCGGAACTGTATTAGACCCATTTATGGGTTCAGGATCTACAGGCATTGCGTGTAGATTAGAAGGGTTTGGTTTTATAGGTATAGAGATGGATGAAGGATATTATGAAATAGCAAATAAACGTATTAACTGTAAAATATCAGATGAAAAAGAGATTATCAAAATCGGTTCTGATCATTATGAACAACAAAATTTATTTTGAACTATAAAATAATATTATACAGTTGACCATTTATTAATTTTAGGGTAGATCAAGGCGATCAATAGTGGATGATAACGACATTGTTATAGCTCGCAAAATTGTTGCTGTTTTTTCTCCTGATTGATCTTGTTTTTGATGTCGGGAATATGATTTATTATCTGTACGAAAATACATAAAATAATTTGATAAAAAAATAGGAGGGGTAAATTAGGAAAGAGCCCAATAAATTTCAACTTATGAAAAACACTCATCCAAAGATTTATAATTTTTGAGTTAATTATAAAGATTATTATGAACAGCAGGAATTATTTTGATGCAATATTCATTGACAAAATTCACCATCAAATATTATACGAATATTTTTTAAATATTCATTGACAAAAACACAAAAATAAGTAAAATAGAGTAGTAAGAAGAAATAATAACATTATAGATCATAGAAAGAAGGTTGAAATGGATAAAATGAAATTACAATTAAGGTTAGGTATTATTGCTATTATTATTAAATTTATTGTAGTTATAATATTATTTATTAGTATCAAAATAAATTTAGACTCATCATCCACTCTATCCAAACTTACATCCAATAAGAATAAAGTTGAGATAAAAAACGAAATCGATTTCGTTAAAAAAATAGAAAAAAAAGAAAAGAAATTAAGGAGAAAAAAATGAAATATTTGGTTGAAATGAAATATCAATCTTCTTCCTTTTTAAAACTCTTTAATACCATTAAAGAGGCGGAAAAGTATTGTTACAAACATCTAATACACACTACAATAGAAGAAGGACTTAAAGAATTTATAAAATCAGTATCTGATGATATTTATGTTTTTGATGTAGCTGAAAATGGACACATAAATAAAAAATCATTATCTCTTAAAGTAAGTTCGGAATGCAGTTTTAAAAAATTATCAAACAATAGCATTAATTTAGTGATAGATGCACTAGATTATTATCATAGAAATGCAGTAATGTGTCCCGCATTAGGCGTTAAGAATGTGATTTTGCATAATGAAGTATTAGAGGTAGTGGAGGAAATGAGGGAATTATTAAAATGAAGAATCTTGATAAATTAACGTTTTTGGGTGGACGTATTTACGCAGGAAGTTACAATATTTCTATTGTATCTGCTCGCATTTTGATGCCGTTAATATTGAAGTGCAAAGCATTGGATGTGAGTGAGAATGAACCGTTAGATATATGTGGTTATCCCGTTACCTATTTATCTGAGAATGATGTAATCGTTATAGGGTGTAAACATATAAGCATGGAACAACTCATCACTATTGCGAAAGAGCACGATTTCTACAGAGAGGTACAACTTAAAGATGAAGTATTAGTAGCCGTGCAACAACGTGGATATAATTTGAAGTACATTGAAAATCAGACATTTGAAATATGTTTAGCAGCTGTCCAAGAGAATGGGTTTGCATTTTGGTATGTTGAAAAGAAATTTCAAACATCTAAAGTATGTGAAGCAGTTTTACAACAAGGAGGATATTTTGAAGAAACTTATGATCTTGAATTTGGGAACTATTAGATTAATGTTTAACGGTTGCGAAGTTAACAGAAAAGGAAGAGAATAATGCTTGAATGTACAATAAGAAGTTATGAAAATGAAATAGAAAAAATCAAAGACTCTATTAGACAAAAAGGTTTTGAATTAAAAAATGAATTTAAAACTTTTAAGGATAATCGTAACGCTGAAATTGATGGCTTATGCAAAGTGCTAAAATTAATGGAAAAAGAAGTGGAAAGGGAGGAAAAGGATAAAGATAGGAGGATAAAGGAGTTGGAGAAAATAGTAGATGAGTATAAGCAAATTATAGATGAATTAAAAAATAAAGAAGACAAGAATCCACGTAAAGAGGAAGTATTAGAACTTTATAATTCAGGACGTTTATTAGGCAGACCACATTCCGTAACAAAGGATAAAAAAAAATGAAAAAAGAAGAATTAAGACTATTAAAGAGAATAATAAAAGATTATGAAGTAAATCCTTCATTAAGTCAAGAAGGAGATGGTAAAATGGGAGGATAAAGGAGTTGGAAGAGATCATAAAAGGATATAGTGATTTGATAAAAAGGGGTGGAAAATGAAAAAAATATCCGATCGAACTTGTAATAATTGTAGATATTCAAACCATAAAGATTATCCATGCCTTTATTGTAACGAGTATAGCAATTGGGAACTTGAATTTGATGAAGAAATAGATTTGATGGAAGAAGATTATGAATTAACCATCGAAGCCATTAACTACTATAGAAAT
>Ga0114918_10005636_pt1 | contig 10711 bp, 12 predicted proteins | sample LantaG_FD_87015 | JGI IMG/M metagenome (GOLD analysis project Ga0114918, IMG submission 87015) | Deep subsurface microbial communities from Baltic Sea to uncover new lineages of life (NeLLi) - Landsort_02402 metaG | ecosystem: Environmental > Aquatic > Marine > Oceanic > Sediment | place... | reverse complement strand
TTGGGTACCCGAGAGGTGGGTGATTTTGGATACGAACGGGTTGAAATAAACCGACCACAAGATTATGGAACAGCGGCCCGATTTTTCAAACAGGTGACTACTATGGAAGAACTCATTGATTACTTGGTCACTTTGATCAAGCCCCCCGAAGGTGAAATCTTGATATTTGATGTTTCCGAGGCACCCAATATTTTCGAATTGTCGGATGCCTCTTTTCATGGTGCCATTGTGATAGGGGATATGATCCCTGAGGTGGCCCAAGAGGTTTACCGGGCTATTAAGCCTGGGAGTCATGTGATATCTATCCCCTCTGAGTCCTGCCCCACCAATTATAGAAACGCTTGCTTGTTGGAGGATACGGGATTTGAGATCAGAGATTCTATCTGCATCCCTCAAGATCCGAATTCTTTGTTTTACGTGGCCAAACCCAGTGTGAAAGAAAAAAGTGCGGGTCTAATCGGGAAGTCACCACACCCAACTGTAAAACCCATAGAACTTATGGAAAGATTGTTAGAAAGTGTTCCCCAAGAGGAAACGGTGGTGGAGCCTTTTCTAGGAAGCGGCACCTCTGGTATTGCGGCACTCCGATCAGGGCATAGCTTCATAGGGTTCGAATTATCACCGGAATACCTTGATGTTGCAGACAAAAGAATACGGCATTGGGATCGGGTGAAAGAGGGTTGGCGTATTACACGTATAGAGTCTGATGTCGCAAGAAAAAAAGAACCCCAGCATGAAGTGGATTGGTTCGACCTATGACGAATAATCGCGCCAAACAAAGAGTGACGCGGATCAAAGAAGAAATTCCTATCGTGGATGTTTTGGTCCACTATGGTTACCACGTCCATGCAGGTGGGGGTGACACTGAGATGCAATTTCAGTGTGATCTCCATGGTGATGGTAGGGATAACAAACCCTCCGCCCGTGTGTACCCTGAATCGGCTTCCTTCTATTGTTTCGCCTGTTCTAAGGTCTATGATGCCGTAGATTTGGTGCAGATCAAAGAAAATTTGAATTTTGGCCAAGCATGTAGGTTTCTAGAAAAGGCGTATGACCTTCCAACGCTACCCTGGGAGGGTGATGATTATGTGTTACCCGCCAAACCCGAAGACGAAATAGCGGCTACATTCCAGCGATCCCGATCTTATGAGGAGGATCGGGATCGTATATCCAACCTGTTGATGGCGCAAACCCAAGATAAGATTTTGGCCCTCTCCGACATAGCGGCCATGTGGGAATTATTTGACAGGATTTCCTGGTGTGTGGGTGAAGGACACTGGACTGAAAATAAAGGTCTTCAAGCTTTTTCCCAAATCAGGAAAAAGGTGTACCAAAAAGAAAATGGACAATCTATTTTATGAGTTTCGCCTCACCGATACGCCCTGTGGCGATGTGTTGTTTATGCGAGTGGTACCCAAAGATGGCGACCCATGGGGTTTCTTTCGGTGCTTGGAAGGTACCTCTTGGTGGGATCTTATATCAGTAGTGGACCCCCAAGTGTTCCAAACAGCACTTTTGGGTCATATCCTCCCTTTGATGCGCGAAATAGGCACCCCTCCAGAGGGTTTATGTCGCAAAATACCCCTGGATGAGGGTGTTTGTAAACAACACACCATTTGTCCCATTTACAACCCCCGAGATTGCAAACCTAGCCCCAAACTTCCTCTTTGCTATGAGCCACCCCTTTTGGAGGGTGATGCCTTATATGCGGCTACTATGATAGCTCTGGCATGGAAAGAGGGACGCTACGTCATCGTAGTGAACGATGAACAGGAATAAAAGATGACCGATTTTTTGGATATGGTGGATGAAGATCGATCCGCTAAAGTGAAAAAACGCCCCTGGATGGATCACTGCCTACTCAAAAGAGTAACAGTGGAAACCCTGGATATGGTGATGCAAGAATGCATAGATTCTGGTATCTATGCCCTAGATTTGGAGACCACGGGTCTGGATACCAGGGTTTTTGAAAGGGTCACCAAAACACGGACTATCAAAGAGACCGTGGATACCATTGTAGGGGTTTGTCTTTCGCCCGACGGTGTTCGGGGTTACTACATACCGTTACGTCACAAGAATTCGGACGCCAACATACCCATGTCAAAGTTTCGCCCCGCATTTGACAAACTAATCAAATCCCCAGCCAGGGCTATTTTCCACAACGGTAAGTTTGACCAGGAATTCTTACAGTTCAATGGGGGCCAACCATGGGGTTGGTGGGATGATCCTTCTTCCTGGGAAGATACATTGATCTTGGCCTATTTGATGGACACCCGACGAAAAACTAAGGGTTTGAAAGTTCTGTCCAAAGAATTCTTGGATATTGAACAAATCGAACTCAAGGAATTGTTTCCCGACAATCATCGGGGTGGATTTGACTTCTCAAATCTGGACCCCGCATGGGAACCGGTTACTTGGTATGCCGCTGGTGATGCCATAGCTACCTTTAGGTTATGGAAGTACCTCCACCCATTGGTGGTCAAACCTAAAAATGGTTTATGCCAATCGGGTGTTTATGCGATTGAAAAAGGATGCATTGCAGCAACCCGGTGGATGGAACGTAATCGTATCCATATCAACCGTGATTTGGTGGGTGAGTTGATCTGCATAGGTCAAAAAGAATATATCGACTCGATACATGAGGTGTACCAGGAAGTTTCTTCCCAGTTGGGCCGGGATGTGATGCCCAACTTTTTCCATCTGTTCCAGGAAGAAAAAATCACGGATGACCCCAACAACCCGGTAAACGATCAAATCGACAAAGCCAAGCAAATTGCCAAAGATACCCACCCGGATATTGCGGAACTTGTCACCAGAAAAATAGGTAGTGACAACAAGACCTTTCCCTGGGTGTATGACATTCGGTCACCCCCACAGATTGGGTTGCTTTTCGAAGAACTCGAAGTCCCTGGATTGACGTATACGGAAAAATCCGGTCAAGTCAAAACCTCCAAGGATGCCTTGGACAAAGTGGTGGAATCTGCGGGTGCCGAATATAACTACATGAACAAAGTCAAACGGTTCCGAGAGGTACAGAAGGCTTTGTCCACCTATCTGTTTCCCTTGTATGAAGACTGTGAAAAGACGGATCACACCCTTCGAATACATTTCAATGGCACCAAAGTGGATACGGGTCGATTTTCCACGGGTGGTGCCAAGGATCGTGGGTTTGGTCTCTCAGGTGGCACCCGATACAACCTACAGTCCACCCCTGCGGGATATGACGAAAACAGACCCGAATGTATGAAACGTATTCGAGAATGTTTCATAGCACCACCGGGAAAAATGTTTGCCGCTTGCGACTACTCTGGAATGGAACTTCGTATCATCACCAATATGTCCCAGGAACCTAAATGGTTGGAGGCGTTTTTTCAATGTTCCGATTGTGATCAGGTGTTTGACAAGAGTAAGGCACCCCCAAAGTTTTGTTTGCGGTGTGGGTCTGACCAGGTAGGTGACCTCCATAGTCTTTCGGCGTACACCTTTTATGGAAAAGAATCCAAAGGGCGTGAAAACTGGAAGCAACTTCGTCAAAATGCAAAGTTTACTAACTTTGGCTTGTGTTATGGTGGTGGTGCCAACGCGGTCAAGAATCAGATCAACTGTACGGAATCCGAAGCTTGGCGGATCAAAAAGGCATTTGACAGCACTTATTCGGGATTGACCCATTGGTGGGATTCCCAACACAAATATGCACGAGAGCATGAATGTGTGTACACAGCCTTTAAACGCAAGTACCCACTGCCGGACATCAACCATGAAAACAGTTTTTTCGCGTCCAAAGCGGAAAGAAATGCCACCAATGGGCTTGTACAAGGTACCGGTGCTGACATCACCAAAGTTTCTATGTACTTCATCTACAAAGAATGCAAGGAACGTGGTTGGTTGGATAAGGTGCAGATGGTGATCACCATGCACGATGAACTTTGTTTCTTGATTGATCATGATGTGTTGGAAGAGGCACTTGAAATGATCGAGAAACAAATGACGGACAACAAAGCGATTCGAAGACTAAAGTGGAAAATACCCCTGACTTTAGATATCGAAATAGGTACTGATTGGACGGTGCCTTGGAGTGTTTCCAAATACCAACATGGCAAAAAACCATGGCCTGAGGAACTAAAGCCCTATTTTAAAGCGGCACAAGTGGACCCCGCAAATGCAGACGCAGAGGCACCCACCCAAAAAGAAGTGACCCCCCCTAAGGAAACCCCTTATTATCAGATGGAAGGGGATCTAAACCCAAGGGGTATCAAAGTGCTTCTGTATATTATAGAACAAACGGCGGACCCCGATGGTGAGATTGTGCAACTGAAATCCCTGGGTAGGGTACCATTAGACACAAAGTGTGCTGTCAATCGCGATCAATTTTTAAGACTAGCAAGGGAGTTAGGGCTATGAAACCCAAATATATCAATTGGGAGAAACGTGAACGTCTTCTCATGTGTCTTCACCACAAACAATTCCCACCCCCAAATGCCCTACCCATGGTGGTAGAGGAAATGGGTACCATTGAGCAACAAAGGGCCAATGGCACCCTAAAAGGACCACGGTATGAAAGAGTCCTGGTGTGGCAGAGGGAATGTGGTAAATTTGAAATGGACGGTGGTTGTCTAAAATGCCCCCTTTGCCGGATCAAATCCAACCATCCCATCTTTGGGGATAAGTTGCAGGAACTTCCCAGTTTGCTGACCCGTTTGACGGAGTTCCCAAAGGATTAACATGAATAGGTTGGGGATTCTAAAAAAACGACGTAGGAGAAACGAATTCTTACGCCGTCGAAGGGCTGAGAGGGCTATTCGAAATTGGGTACCTACACCACCTGTGGAAGAGGTACCTTTTATACAGGAAAGAATTTATCCTGAGTATCCCGAATACCCCCCAGAGGAAGAAGAATTCCCACCACCCCCTCCAGAACACGAAAATGAATGGTTTAAGTTGTAATGTCCAATCCCCGCAAAAATCGCCTACTCAAAAAAAAGCGCCGTCAACGTTTCCAAAAGTGGATGGACCAACGTCTTAGCCGTGCCATAGAAAGGTTACGTCGTGACTTGCAGAATAGTCTCCGGTACACTATTAAGATCGAAGGCGATATCGCTACCCTAACCCACTTCCCTGTTACACCCCTTGAATATATCATGTTAGATTTCACCATCCCTCCTGAGAACCCTCAATTGGGATATTGGCAACAGGAATTGGAGGAGGTGTTGTTTTGACCCTGACACTCGCAAGAAAACCCTTGTCTGAAAAGAATATCGTGGAAAACGTTCGAAAACATGGGACAGGTGGTTTGAATATAGATGATTCCAGGATTCATGGTCCCGCTTGGAAGTGGGGTACCCAAACAGATATCAAGGGTGGTGGTTATGGCTCTAAACGCCCCTCTGAGGGTGATGTGTATGCCCGTGATATAGAAAGTAACCCCTCAGGTAGGTGGCCAGCTAATTTGATTTTGGAACACAAACCCGAGTGTCAAAGATCAGGTCCTACCCTGGTGAAGGGTGTTGGGGGTGGTGGATATTCAGGACCCACTGCCTTGGGTCAAAACTCCGGTTGGAACAAACATAACAACAGACCTACCAAAAATGTGCGTTATGTAGACGAGAACGGGATGGAAGAAATCGAATCCTGGGATTGTGTTGATGGATGTCCTGTTTTGGGATTGGAAGATACCACGGCTAGATTCTTTAAACAGATACAACACAAATAATCACGTCCCTAATCCCTAAATTCCATGCCTATAGTATTAGTAGTTAATAGACTAACTAATTTATGAGGCATGTGATGACCCCTCTCAAATCCCAATTAATAAAATTAGCATGGGCGTACCCCGAAACACGTTCGGCTTTGATCCCCCTCTTGAAAGAATCCTATACCAAATATAGAAGCCCTACAGACCCACGATATGTCCCACCCAAGCCAATACCCGAAGTTCGAGATCACAAACAATTGTTATTCTCGGATGAAACTTTCTTGTATGCCAAAACAGGTGATCGGGTGAAAGTCCACCTAAACTTAGGGGTCAAGTTTAAAAAGTATGGGATGAAAACATGGTCCATAAAAGATATGTCTGGCAGTAAAACCATAGGACACGTCTACTCAGTGGTCCTTAGAGACGTCAAATTCATCGTTAGGGGGTCGGGCAATGCCCAGGTTAGGGGTGGGGGTGAAAAGACCGTACACGCCTTCTGTGAGGGCATTCTGGTGAGTGCTGATTTGAAAGGAACAGGGGGTGGTTTTTCGGGTCAGGAAGTGCGGTATAACCCCCACCAACAGATGAAGCAATTTTGTGTGGAAGACCCTAACGCGGAACCCTGTGAGGATTGTGGATTCCATACGTCATATACCAGACCCGTGTATGTAGCTTCCAAGGTGTTCCTATCCCCCAAATGGAAAGTTCTGGCAAAGGATGCAGTGTGATGGCCGATTTTATCGATGAATGTTTTGAGGATGCAAGGCGTCAACAGAATAATGTAACCCCACAAGAATTCCACAACACGTTTTGTAGTATGTGTAAGAATGCCGATTGTGATCGTGCGGAAAAAGCGCGTACTTCTTGGGACACTCGCATATCCACCCAAATGGATCGCTTGTTCTTTAACCGACAAGTGGCAGATCCCAATGACCCCAAGTACAAAAATATCGCGATACACTTCCAAGATATGGTGAGTCAAGCGATAGCCCTCAATACAGCAGATCGCAAACAAGATTGGTTGGTACCTGAGATTGCGATCACAGATGGACGTTCCGAGGTGGCACCCGATACCACCACAGATACGGTGGAACGAGCGGTAAGGGCATTGCGAGGTAACCCTGAGGGAAAACCTACACCCACCCCGGAAGTGGATGTCATTGAAAAACCCCCTCTTATAAAACCTACCCCGGAAGTCACCCCGGAAGTCACCCCGGAAGTGGTAGAAGAAACAAGTGTTGCCCCAAAACCTCCTGTTGCCCCACCGGGACAACCCCCTACTTTGAGACAACTACCCCCCGGTATTTACAACAACACCTCTATGCCTACAGGTGGTGTAATGGTGGGTGGTGCGGCACCACCACCGAACCCCATACGATCCAATATGCCACCCCAGGCCCCAGTGGATGCATGGGCGGTACCTCAAGAGAGAAAAATAGCTGTGGGCGGTACTGTGGTGTTAGGAGGAACCAAAAAAACATGAAAATACCTTTAGAAGTAAAAGAAAAATTGGGTGTCCTGATAGATGAAGTTCTCAATATAGCCCCCGAATTTCAATCTGTGTTGGATCAAGCTAAGGCGGGTGACATAACAGAATTTGAAGCGATTCTACAACTGATGGAAATAGCTTCCTCGGATGTGAATCTACATGCCAAACTAACGAATCTGGCAGAGGATAAATTTCAACCCCCCTTGGGTGAGACCGCGATCACTACTCCAGAACCCAGCCCCTCTTTGTTGTTTGAAAAAGAATATGGGTTGCCTCAACTCAATCCCCTGTATCAGGGTGCAATCATGGAACGGTTGCAGTTTGATAGTGATATACCCGAATTGCGATCCGGCCCCATGCCCCCAGAGGGACGCCCTGCGATCCCGGTCACCACGACAGCAAGAAGTGCTGTGTCGATAGGTGCTGATTTGGAACGTGCCGAAGAGGTCACGATTGATAAAATTGATGCCAATCGTAAGAGACTTGCGGAGACCTTGGAACAGGAATTTTTGGAGATACGAGGGGAGTCGGGTGCTTTAGTGCCTTATGATAGGGCAGAACAAGTGATCGCAAAATATGACAATGCCAACTATGACATTCCTGAATATCGACGCGGTGGGTTACCCGCACCCATTAGGGTGGCCCCTCATACGGGTTCCGAATTGGCGAAAATGTCGGATTATGACAGACAGCAATACACTTGGAAGTTTTTATCTACTACCCACGGTAGGCGTAGTGCTGAACCTGTTATTTCAGATTTGATCTTGGGAGAACTTAACTCCGATGGGTATGTGGTTCAGCTAACGGATCAAAAAACTTTGCCCGAACCCTTGGTTTCTTCTGATTGGTCGATAGCTATCGATGGTGGTTCTTCTACCCAATCAAATTTTGCAATTATAGATGTTGCCGCAAAATCTTTAACCCGAAAAATCAAGAATCACCTCTCAGATGCGTATAAAGGTAAAGCCCTCACTATGAAGGTATCCGCTTTTGACATGTATGCGGATCGGCGGGTGGGGTGGCGTGTTGAATTATCAGGAGGGTCTTGTGACATATGAAGTGGTGGAGTCCATCAAAACTTTAGGACAACGCATCCGTCAAGAGGGTGGGTGGGTTGTCGTGGTAGTGCCTGATACCAAAAAACATAATTGGTTAGGGTTTTTTCAAAACGTTTTCCTTGCCCTAAGAACAGAGGGTGACGTATTTTCAGGACGCACCCTCCGTGTACCCAATGGGGGTATGATATCTGTGACCGGTTACAACACCCCGGTCTTCGTACCTAAAGATGTGGATTTTTCAGTGATGTTTTTGGGTCTAGGATTGCTAGGAACCCCTCAAATAAAAGAGATGCACAGATGGTCCAAAGCAGCGAAGAATATAATAAAAACACCCCCGAACCCATAAAAGTATGGACCTTTTTGATTGTGGGTGGTGAATCTTTTGAGATGGAGGTAGCAGGACACCCCAAACTTATCCATATGGGGAAACGTACCCTCTGGAAAATGGTGGGTACCGAGGAGGCTTCTAATCGGCTCAAAAATACCCTTGAGGGTTTTTTCGGCCCTCAAGTTACAAAATATACGGAAAGCCAAACGGAAGAACAAATAATGATCCGTAAGGCACGTTTGGGAAAACTCCCTTTCACCCTGGAGGTTGATGATGAATAATTTAACAAAGGACCCCATTGCTTTTATGTCGGTAGCCTCTATCGGCCTTATGGCTTTGGTCTTGGTGTGGCAGATCACCAAGATTTTCTTTAAAAAGGCAGAAAAACTTTCTGCGGTGGACCAGATGAAGTTGGCCCAAAAGTTCCTGGATGAACTGGTCCTGGACCCACCTCAAATTGATCTGGATACGGGTAAGGTTTCTTTGTCCATGCACCTCATGGCGGGTGACGACACCGAACTGTATCGGGTTGAATCCAAACCTACCTATTCTTTGGAAGATTGCACGACTGCGTACTTCCCTGAAAATGTATTGGCCCAACGCATGATGGAATCGTGGTACACGATGCGCGATGAAATCGATTGTAGTCACGCGGAGCTAACTCATTTGGGTTGCCCCGAATTTGATGAAGACGGTGAAACCCTTGGCCTCTCCGAACGGATCACATTGGTATCCCTCAATGGTGACTTCTCCGAAACCGATTGGGACTTGCCAGTAGAGTTAGAACATTTGGAAAACCAAATGGAAACCCTACTGGATCGGGTAGATGATTTGGTCCTATCTATTGAAGATGTGGGTTACACGGGGGATTTACTGGAAGGGATTGCAAAATCCCTGGCAGACTTCCGTGAATCACTCACCCCTTCTAACAAGGGTACCAGTGCCGAAACTTCTAGTTCCGTGGTAATTGCAGACGACACCGAACCGGAAACGCTCAACGACCGCTTGGAACGTCAACTTGTTGAGGGGAACATCTCTGTAGAGGACGTGTCCCTCATGTGGGAAGAGGCACCCGTTGTATCCAACGATACCACACCTTACACCCAGGCACATCCATCGAAACCTGTGAGGTCACCCCATACCACACCTGAGGTGTTTCAGATTAACTTGAAGCAACTCAAACGAATCACCCAAATTCTAAAACACCATGGTTTGGAAGACAAGGGTATTTCGTTGGATGAGGCAATCAAACGGGTACTGGATCATCAAGATAGTGCTGCAAAGTGTCAGAAGAAACTTTTGGATACCTTGCTAAAGGAAGATGGTGACCAAGAGAACCTTTTGGCACAGGTGTTGGTGGATGTACCCCAGGATACTAATCTGAGTAAAAAAATCCAAATCTTGGTGGATCGCTACAAAATCTTGCAAGATGAAGTGAAGGACACCGTTTCTTGTTTTGATTGTGGTCTCTCTGAGAGGTTAAACACCCTTATCGAAGGCGAATCCCTAAGTATTGAATTTGAAAAGGGTGTCCCCACGGATGCCAAGGTGAAAACCCTGATCCAGTGGTATAAGGACCAACTATCCGTGTGTCATGGTCTGATTCAAAAAGCGGATGACCTTCATTATGCTGCCGAAGAGGCTCTGGACAAAGGTGTCCAGGTTATGGACTCTGGAATTGACCCCAACCTAGGCACCCTTGCTGAAAACATCACTAAGATGGTGGATTTCCACCAGTCGGAAGTCCAAAAACTTCGCAGGGGTAACCAGGATAACCAGGATAAAATCCAAAACCTGACACAGGTCAAAGATACTCTCCAAGAAAAATTGGTGGCTTCTGAAACTGTCCGTGAGTACCACTTGGAGCGGATCAAGGAACTCCAAAATAGGAATCCCCAAGCAACAGGTGGGGATTACCTCAAGTGGAAAAAGGATCTGGAGGGAAGAATCGTGCGGAACCCACTCGGTCTCAAGGGGGAAGTCACTCCTGAGATCGCGCAGGAGATCAATAACACCGTGGCAGATGCCATTGAGATGATCTACGATGAAGTCAAAGACAATAGTTCTTTGGGTATCTGGGAAAATCGCTTTGATTTTGTGATCAAGAAAAAAGAAGCGGTTCTTGATCGCATCCGTAAAGGCAA
>Ga0114918_10005633_pt1 | contig 10716 bp, 16 predicted proteins | sample LantaG_FD_87015 | JGI IMG/M metagenome (GOLD analysis project Ga0114918, IMG submission 87015) | Deep subsurface microbial communities from Baltic Sea to uncover new lineages of life (NeLLi) - Landsort_02402 metaG | ecosystem: Environmental > Aquatic > Marine > Oceanic > Sediment | place... | reverse complement strand
TGTGCTGTTATAGATTTGTTAATAACTACATATTTATCTGGCAAATCAATATTTTCAAAATCATCTGGATAAAAATGATAATCCAATTCATCCCTTTTTAATGTTATTCCAGCTTGAATAGCACTTAATTGTTTTAAATCTATAGTATCCCAATATGGTAAATACCCGAATCTATCTCGTTCACATCTTAATATATATCTGATATTCTTATCTTTATATTCATCTGGAACATTTTTTACTATATCATTATCGGTATGAGTACCATTAACTTTTATTACTTGTTCTATACATGGGTGATTTATAAAGAGTTCCGGAAAATAACTAAATATTATTAATTTTTGATCAAAGGATTCACTTATTTTTCTTAATGTGGGTTCTGCTGAAAAGTGATCACCTATTCCACCAACTGATCCAACAAATATGTATGGCTTTTGAATTTCAACACCACGAGTGTTTTTCAATCTTATTCTTTCATTAAATATTTCATTTTCAGATTCAAATATTTGGATTATAAAACCGTTATGATCTTCAAATTTTATTGGTTTGTACCAAAAAAGGGTATTTTCTTTAAAGAAAAAGATACTATTCCACAATTGCAATTTTGAATCGATATCTTTTATAATTATATTAACTTCAAAATTCTTATATTTACTAGAATTTAAACATATATTAAGTTTAGGTTTAGAAATATCAACTTTAAAATGTTGTTTATCCATTACATTCTTTTTTTAACTGAATCTAAGATATCTTTATCTATAACATTATATAAAGCGTTATTATCTTTTAAGTTATAGGTATAAGATGTTCCGTTAAAACGATTACTCCATCTGAATGTCCATTTTGGTTTGTAATTATCAATGACATCTTTTTCCACATTTACATCCATTAACATTCTTAAAAGATAGTTCTGTTTTTCAACATCCCAAATTATTATCTTTTTAAGAATCTTTTTCAAAAACCCATCTTTCATAAAATATATCATCCAAGACGCTAGATGTGCAGCATATTCTGGAAATTCAGTACTATCAAACAATCTAACTAATAGATGTTCATCTAATCTTTTCACATGTAAATTATACAATTTATATCCATTATTCTGATCTGATTTTTCATCATATACCCAACCTTTTCCATCCCAGTTATGCCATAATCCAGTATTTGGATCAACACTAACATACCATTCCATATCATATTGTTTATCATAACCTAAACACCATCTTATAAATTTATTCCATAATACAGATGGTAATAATTCCAACAATTCCATTAATCCAAATAATGTATTATAAATTCCACCTTTACATAACATTCTGATCCATATCCACAACGCTGGTGTCATGATGAAACGTTTACTCAATCTATATTTTAAGTGTAAACCAATATCATTTAATTCTTCTACATTATTAAATTTAAGTGATGCTAACGCGATGATTGTTTGATCACGACTCATATCTTCTTCACCGAATCTAGGATAACATCTAGCACCTTGATAATAATATTTATCACCATCCAGAACCTTTGTGAAACAAGATAATACACCTTGCTTTAATATTTCATCACCATATGCCATATAAGACATTGATGTTCTTAAACAAGCGTCAGCTTTACCGATATCGGTTCCTTGCCATGGTTCTGGTTTTTCGAACATCATTTTTAGATTTTTGTCAAAAAATCTATATGTATCTGAATTTTGGTTGAACATTATTTTATTATGATTAATTTATCATCATTTATAGATTTTCGGATCCAACGCATTAAATGGATTGTTTTATATGTTGGTGTGAAATACACATTTTTAAATTCCACATCATCTGTTGTATCTAGTTCTAATTGATAAATTGTATCATCAACTGTAATATTATAATATACTATACCGTTACAAACATAATCCAATACAGCTATATTATCGTTTTGAACTATTTCCTTTAGGGTGTGTTTCATTTGATGTTATTATTTTTCCAATTTCTGAACCCGCAATAGGTTTCCAAACTTTCTTTTCTTCCCAACCTATTTCACTAAATGGGTATTTATTTAAAAATGTGAATCCATTATTTCTAAGTTCATGAATAATAAATTCTTTCCCTTTTACATATCTACCATCCCAAAAACAATGAAATAATCCATTTTTTGCACATTTTTCAATTTCTGAATAAATTGATCTAAGTTCCTTCTCAGCGTGTTTTTTATTTTCAATATCAACTAATGGTTTTGATCTGTTAGTTAATTCTCTTGCGTCTTTTGAATTCATTTGTTATCTTTTATTTTTTTATGTAAATTAAGTAATGTTTTATAATAGTTTTCCAATGGAATTTCTTATTTTAATTTTTCTATTTTATCCTTAATATCTCTTTCTTTGCATCATCTTTGAAGTGAACCATACTATTTTTTCTTTCATAATAATATATTTTTTCATATATTATAGTATAGAAAATATTTAAAGTTTTTAAAGAATGTTAAATAAAGTTTTAATAATGGTTAAACTTGAATAATCATTAGTTAAGGGTTTTTCGGAAGACCCCAAATATAAATCATACATGAGTCTGGATATTTCTATAGTATCGGTTAAATCTTGTTCTGGTGGTAAATCAGCATTAACAATAATGTCAAATTTAGTAGAAAGTGTACTTTCAACTAATGATAAATAATCTCTCCAAATATTTAACTCTTGATTAGATTCGGTTCTAAGATTAATTAAAAATTTATGATTTTTTATATCAAAGTTTTTTTCATCAATAATTTCCACATTTTCACCATCAAATGATAATAATTTAATATTATATTTAAAGAAGAAACTGAACCAGTATTTATACCAGTGTCCATTTTTCACTTCAGTGGACATGTATACTTCATCATTATTATCAGATATTATCATATGGTAATAACAATCTGGTTTCGATGGTGTGAAACTAAATTGTATTTGAAGAGAATTTGAATCTTTATAGTTGACGGTAAACATAAATACTATATATTTTGTTGTTGATTATTAAATAATCAATAGTCTCATTTACTAAATGGTTTAGTGCTTCTTGTGGTGAATTTATAATTGGTTCACCATGTCCATTAAAACTTGTGTTCATTAAAACTGGAATTCCAGTTTTTTCATAATAACTTGTTAAAATCTTGTGGAAATGTTTATGTCTTATTTTATTAACAACCTGTGGTCTTGCTGTACCATCATATGTATTTATTACAGCAGGTATTCTATCCAACCATTCCTCTTTAACATTATAACACATTGTCATAAATTCTGATGTATGTTGTGATTTATAATAATGACAAATATCACCCACATATTCTTCCATAATTATAGGAGCAAAAGGCATTATTTCATCTCTTTTTAATCTTGTATTTAAATACTCATGAGTTTCCTTTTTAGTGGGTTCTACCATTATTGAACGGTTACCTAAAGCCCTTGGACCATATTCCGCTGATCCATCGTATAAAGCAATTATTTTACCATTTATCAATAGATCAGCAACCACATTATAATCCAATTCCTGAACATCTAAATCGAAAAGACGATTAACATTTTTTTGATCAGTTATAAAATTTGAAATATATTCGTCTATTTCTTCTTTGGTATATTTCTTACCCCAAAAAACATTATCAATTTTTCTATTTTTAAATACCCCCATTTCCACACCATGTGCAATAGCAGACCCTAGTGATAAACCTTCATCCCCCATCGCTGGATACACCCAAATATTATCAAATGGTAAATATTCATTTAATTTCTGATTCAATTTTACATTAGCAAAAACACACCAGCTACACATAAATTCTTAAAAGGACCGTGTTTTTTATTTATACCATCAATTAACTTTAAAATATAATTTTCTGTCAGATATTGTAAATTATATGCTAATTTTCTTTTTAAATCTAATTGATCACCATCTTTTAATAAATTTGTATAATATTTTTCTATAATACAAGAAGCTTTACAACAATCATTATCAACAAAAAACTTTAACATTTTATAAATTTTGTCATCATATCTTCCTTGTGCTGCTAAACCCATTAATTTTCCTTCATCTTTAATAGGTTGCAAACCAAAATTTATACACATGAGATACCACATATTAGCGATAGTTCCGTGTTTCATTCTTTTATCAATCTCTATTAATTTACCATCTCTAACAGTATAAAAAGCGGTATAAGAGTCAATTCTTTTAATAGTTGAATATTTATCTATATTTGAAACATTCAATTCAACAAAATTATCATCACCACCATCACCACCATCATATGATACAACTAAGGTATTTTCATCAAATCCTGATGTATAGTAAGTTCCACAAGCGTGTGAATAATGATGATTATATAATCTTATTGGTCTATGTTTTAAAATATCAACAACTTCTGGAAGAAGAATATTTAATGATTTAGCTGATACAAAATCAATAGATGGATCTTTAATATCAATATTAAAGTCATTTTGTAAATATTCTAAACTGATTTTTGGAAATTTATTGAAATTATAACAAGATTTAATTCTTGAAAATCTTTCTTCTGAATAACAAGCTATTATGTTATTATCTTCGATTAAGGAGAATCCTTGATCGTGTATTCCTATGTAACTACCAACTATTTTCACAAAACTTTATAACCGAAATTAATTATAAAGTTTTAAAAATAAAGAATTGTTTTTTGGAAGTTCTAAGAAAAATGTGGTTTTTTATAACATTCAATTCGGGTAGAATTTCTTCAACAGGTTTATTGCCGATTTGACATTCACCTGAAAATATAGTTTCAATACCAAATAAACCAACAAAAAAGAATAGAAGTTGTTTTTTATCTGAATTTAATTTTATAATCAAATTCTGAAAAATCCAATCGCCAGCTTCGAAAGGGGGTTCATTATCATCTTTTTTGAATCTTGGATCTGGAGTTGGATCTTTAACATTCAATTCAATATCATCCTTAATAATTTCACCATTAAGTCTAATTTGACCATTAGAAAGTCGTGCTTGAATTTCTTTACTAAAAACCCCTTGATTCTTTAAAAAATCACTTATTTTCATTTTGATATGGGATAAGATGGATCGTATACTAAACAATAACATTCATAAATATGAACATTTTCAGAATAATTAACTGAAACAGGAATGGTATCAACTTTTTGTTCACCTATGATTTTATGAAATCTAATAAACTTTGGATCTGAAAGACATTGAGTAATATCATATTCTGGAAATAGAGATTTCAAATGGGTGATTATTGTTGAAATTTCTTCTTGTGTGAATTGTCTTGATATCATTTTGGTTTTATTTTGACAAAGATACGAAAGCTATATGAAATAAAAAAATAATATATACTTTTATGATAACAAAATTCAATCTTTTTATAAAAGAAACTGCTGATGTTGTTTCGTTGGGGGGTGGTAAAGAAAAATCTGATAAATTTAAAAGGTGGTTTAAAAATTCCAAATTAGTAGATAACAATGGTAATCCATTAATTGTTTATCATGGAACGAGGAGTGTTTTTGATATATTCAAACCAAGTGGAAAAATTGGAAATCAAGGTGAAAAAGATCAAATTGAAGGTATGTATTTTACTGATAGTATAGATGGTGCATCATTTTTTTCTGCTAATAAAAATGATCCCAGATATTTTAAATCTGTTTATTTGTCCATTCAAAATCCCTATATTTCTGAAAATTTAAATGATCTAAAAAATGATTTGGGTTTAGATTATTTGGGTGATGTATCAGATGAATTAAAAAAACAAGGTTATGATGGAGTAATTGTAAAAAGGGGTTTCTACGCTTTTGGTGGTCCACATAAAAAAATAATAGCTTTTTATCCAAATCAAATTAAATCAGCCACAGAAAATACTGGAAAATTTTCTAAATTGGATAATAGAATAAATGAATAATTTTTTATTTCTATTTATTTCTATATATTTGTATCATGAGAAATTATAAATTAGAAAAATTACAAGCGGGTGAAAGTTTTATAACCAGTGAGAAAGGTAACTCAATGTCACCTATCATTAAATCTAAACAGGATCATAAATTAATACCAGCTACTTGGGAAGATGTTGATGTTGGTGATATTGTTTATTGTAAAGTAAAAGGTAATTTTTACACCCATATTGTAAAAGCAAAAAATGATGATAAAGGTTGTTTAATAGGAAACAACAAAGGTGGTATCAACGGATGGACCAGACAGGTTTATGGTAAAGTGGTCGAAATATTATGATTTTATAAATTTAGCTGTTCTAACATTTTTTATAGTCTTTTCAAAGAAACTTTTTGGAATACCATTCATTTCACAAAATTCATCTTCTGTTTGAACATCATAATTAGCTTCCCACATAGCTCTGATAGTTTCTATGAAATCTCTTCCATAAAATTTACACATTCTATCAAATGGAAATTTCCAGTTTTTTGTATCACTTTCAAAATCCATTGCTTCTATAATTCTATTTCCTTCTACTCTTGCCATTTTGTAAAAAATTTGTAACCCCACTCGGGCTCGAACCGAGATATTTAGATCCTAAATCTAACGCCGCTTCCAATTAGGCTATGGAGTCATTTAGTAGTCCCACTCAGACTCGAACTGAGATATTCGGCTTTTGAAACCGACGCCACTTCCAATTAGGCTATAGGACCATTTTTGTATCCCCGATGAGGTTCGAACTCATATATTTGGTGCTTAAAACCAACGCCACTTCCAATTAGGCTACGGAGACATTTTCAATTAAAATATTATGATAATAAAATTCACTTGTATTAATTTTATTTTTCTTGACAAATTCATCTGATCTCTCATTAAAACATAAATTACATGTACTATTCTGTTTGAATTCAAGTAGAGTAATTTTCCTTTCTCTTTGACAATATGTACATTTAAAAATCATCATTATCATTTATTTTTGTGGGTATGGTAGGACTTGAACCTACATGTCCAATGGAAACGGTTTTACAGACCGCCGAGCCAACCAATTGCTCAACATACCCAATTGTAGCTGAAGTGGGACTCGAACCCACACGTCCGTTAAAGGACAACGGATTTTAAGTCCGTCGCGTCTACCAATTCCGCCATTCAGCCGTACCCATAGGGAGACTCGAACTCCCACGCCTTTCGACATTGGATTCTTAGTCCAACGCGTCTACCAATTCCGCCATATGGGCAATAAGTGAGAATAAAAAGATTGGAAAAATGATTTTTTATTTTAATATATAAATAATAAAAATAAGAATGATACCTTTATATAATCAACTAGAATTTAATAAATCTAAACCAGAAGAAAAATTACAATGTGAATGTGAAGTTTGTCATAAAATATTTTATGTCACTAAACATCAAATTATGAGATCTTTTATATCAAATAAACATAAAATTAATTTTTGTTCTCAGAAATGTAATGGTTTATCCAGATATAACAAAGTTGAAGTTAAATGTTTAAATTGTGAAAAAATTTTTTTAAAAAATCCCGGTGAAATAAAAAAGTCACCAAATCATTTTTGTTGTAAATCATGTTCAAATTCTTATAATAATACACATAAAAAATATGGTATAAGAAGATCTAAACTTGAAATTTATATAGAACAAGAACTTTATAAAAAATATCCAGATTTAATTATGGAATTCAATAAAAAAAATACCATTAATTCTGAATTAGATATTTATATTCCATCTTTAAAATTAGCATTTGAATTAAATGGTATTTTTCATTATGAACCAATTTTTGGTGAAGAAAAATTATCAAAAATTATAAATAATGATAAAAGAAAATTTCAAGCTTGTTTAGAAAAAAAGATAGAACTATGTATAATAGATGCATCATCTTTAAAAAATTTTAAAGAGTTAAGAGCTATAAAATTTTTAAATATAATTGAAAATATCATCAATCTAAAAATTCTCAATATGTCAAAGAACGAAAAATAAATCGTGAAGATAGAGGGATTCGAACCCCCAAAGAACGGTGTTACAAGCCGCTAGACAACCAACTGTCCAATATCTTCATGGTGGGGGTAGATGGATTTTCACACATCGATGATAAGTTTACAGCTTACGAAGTAACAGTTTTTCATCACTACATTTCTGAGATAAGTTGATACTGTATTATTACCCCCATTTTATTTTTAAGAACGCACAAAAAAACCCAATCCTTTTGAGATTGGGCTCTGATTAATCCGTTTTCAAAACGTCATTTTTCAGCAATACTAACCCAACCTCTATTCGGATAGAGATATAAATACAAATAATATAGGTTAATATTTACTCTGTTTTTCATAACATTTTATTTCTTTAAAAATTTATATATTAAATTAAAATAGTCTGTTTTTTCTATTATACTACAAAATTATGTAAAAGTTTTCAAATAAAAAAATTATTTCGGGAAAAATATTGGTTTGATGATATTATTTATTATATATTCATCAGCTTCTTTATAATCATAATCGTCTATATATCCATTTTGATCAAGAGTTCCACTAATTAATTCGTTTTCTATTAATAGTTTTATAAGATCCCCGTCCCAATCTGAATTACCAAGTGGTCGTTTTCCACTAAAATTTTCTTTTTCTTCCCAAAATGTTTTCAAAAGTTCATAGAAATATTCTTTTACTGTAACAGTTCTATATAAATCATTTGAATAAAATTTTAAATCTAATATGTTCATATCTATTTTATATTATTATTAAATAACTTTATAAGTTCAACATACTTTTTTTCCATCACAACTGGAAATCTCCAATTAAATTGTTCTTTAATAATTCTTTCATTAAAAAAGGTTTTTTCTGTATCTGTCACTGTTACTTTTATATCTGTAAGATCAAAGAAAGATTCATTTCTTCTTACCGCTTGATATACTGATTCCCCAGTTATATTAACATAAATTTCATTGTCAAATTCTTTTTCGATAAACTTTCTCAAATTTTTCATTTGTTTAAATGAAATCTCTTTTTCTGATCTAAAAGTGAAATAATTCACTAATAAATTTTCTGCACTTATTTCAATCATCTTCATTTTAATTTTTTAAAAAAGTGTAGATGTATCCGGCTTTCTGCTTTCCGTAACATCTGGTTTAACCCAATCATCACTTTGGTGTCCCACGCACTCGGTTTTATTATGTGCTTGCTTCAACAACTACACTAATTTATTAATCATCTTGTTCCTCAAAAATTTTATTATTAATTTCAATAAAACCGGTTTCAAAAAGAGCTTTTGTATAAGTATCTTCTTTCTCATTTCTAACAAATACATCATCTTCGATACAAACAAAAGTTGTTCCGGGTTTTACACTAATATGTTTTTCATCTGTAATTGGAACATTAAAATCGGATTTATTCTTAAATAATTTGATTTCTTTATTTTGTTTTGAAACTTTGTGAGCTTCTATTGGTCTCCTACTCTCATTCAAAATTTCATCTTGTATAAATTTGTGAGGTGGTTTAATATGTCTGAATTCTCTTTCCATTTCGTTTTATTGGTATATATACTTCATTAATGGGTGAGTTTAATTCTATCATTAATAAAATCGACCAACTTTTTGGTTTCTTTCTGATTTAAAACCATTTGATCAGAAAATATTTTACCTGTGAAAATATGTTGAAAAGCATATTTTATTCTATTCCAAATATTACTTCTAATACTCATGTTACCATTTCCATAGGTATAGAAAGCTATATAGAATAATTTATCTTCCTCATCGAATTCTGTGCGTAACAAATGAGTCCCACAATCACATTCAATGATAATTTTATCATCTTCGTTTCTCATATTTTTTGATTTAAGATTAATATAATAAATATTTATTGAATAAAAAAATTATAGACTTTTTATATAATTTTTAATCGCTTGAATTTTAAGTTCTCTTTCTTGATGTGCAGTAGTAAATTTAGGGATATCATAAGTTATCTTTATTGGTGAATCTTTTGTTCTTTCAAATACACGTTTATAATCACCGTTTATTGAATTACCATTTTCATCCCATCCCCATAATAATTTTTTCAATGGGTCTGGACTTGGATTATCTTTATCAACATAAACAATTCCTTTATAATCGTTATTACCAAGTATTCCCGGTGCATACCAATAAGTAATTAATGTTGCTGTTTTTTGTTGACCAATACTTTCTTGAACAACATCTTGACTTTCTTCTGACATATCGTTTTCTATTTTTATTTCACCTCTTGTGAATCCAGCTTTTTTAATAGCTTCTTTAAAAACTGGTATTAATTCTTCGTAATCTGACATTTCTAGTGTACCTTCTTCATAACCACCTGTGTTCTGATTCCATGTTGCGAAATGATCCCAATTATCGTGGAATCTAGGGTTGTCTTTTTTGAAATAAAAATCAACAATAAAATAACCCCAATAACCATAATTTTTCTCAACTACTGAACCTTTTAAATTACCAAGTCTGAAATCACCATCACCTTCAGAATTTGCTATTCTATAAATCAGATGGGTTAATGTTTTTGGGTTTGGAGAAGTTTGTTTTTCTTCGTTTATAAAATTGTTAAAATTTGTTTCCATTGTGATAAAAATTAATTTATCTTATATATAAAAATTAGAATTATTTTTTTTCTAATATCTTATTACCCAAAATTAGAAAATCAATAGAACCTTTATTTAGATGGTCTATAGCGTGAGATGGGTGGTTTATTATTGGTTCACCATGTGAATTAAAAGATGTATTTAATAAAATTGGTTTTCCAGTTAATTTGTAAAATTCATTTAAAATATTATGGAAAAATTCATTTCT
>Ga0114918_10005632_pt1 | contig 10716 bp, 11 predicted proteins | sample LantaG_FD_87015 | JGI IMG/M metagenome (GOLD analysis project Ga0114918, IMG submission 87015) | Deep subsurface microbial communities from Baltic Sea to uncover new lineages of life (NeLLi) - Landsort_02402 metaG | ecosystem: Environmental > Aquatic > Marine > Oceanic > Sediment | place... | reverse complement strand
GTGTTCCTATTTGTTTCAAAACGCACAAAAATAGGTGTCTCTATTTATTCAATATTTTTAAAATCTTCATAATTCTATTTTTTTGTTTTTGCTGCAGTATCTATAACCCGTGAAAGTATTTTGTGAGCCCATGGAACAAGCTTAATTTTAAATTCTTTAATAGCTGAAGGAATTTTAGTCGGGGGTGAATCACCTTTATACATTGCAATAACACCCTTCCCTAAAGCGATGCTTTCACGAATCTCCCAGTCTACCCATTTGCTTTGAGCAGTATTTTCACTTAAGTAGCAAACAGTAATAGAAGACTGTCTGATACGTTCTCGAATTCCCCGTTTGATGTATTCTGCATCTTTGCTGTCAAATGGTTTTTGTAAAGACCTATCAATAAACTCTAATTCTGAATTCTCATTCTTTGCCTGCCCACGCAAAAGATTCACTTCATTTAAATCTTCACCGGCAAAACTAATAAATATGCTTCTCTTTTTAGGAACCATTCCTTCTTTAATAATTTTCTTTGCTGTTTCTTCTAATTTTTTCAATTCGGCAGGAGTCAAACTACGTCCGCCACCTCCACCACCCATATTTACACCTCCTTATCTAATGCTTCTTTAATTTCCATACACGAAATACATCTACCACAAGGTGGATAAACACCCGCATGGCACGAATATGTTCCTGTAATTCCTTTAACTTTTGACATTTTAATCACGTCTAATTTACTAAAATTCATTAAAGGAGTTGTTATTTTGACTTTAAACCCCATTGAAATATTTATAAGAGATTCTGCCTTTCTAATAAAATCTTCGGTTTGATCTGGAAACAAATGATACTTTTCATCTAATAATCCAATCGCAACTGAATTAGAATTTTTCTGAAATGCATAAGCACAACCAGCAAGTAGAAAAAGAAGATTACGACCTGGGAGAAAGGCATCTTCATTTATCCTTGCTTTTGAATCCGTTAGACCAGAAGAAATCAGCTTACCAAATCCCCTAAGATCCATAATCTTAGGTATGGGAAAATCATATTTTTTGTGAATGGAAAGGCAAGCTTTCCATTCAGCCTCTTTACACAATTGCCCATAATCTATAAATAAAGGATATTGCTCTATTCCTTCTTCGATTATAAGCATCTCCATAAGTGTAGAATCTAATCCGCCCGAAACAAGAGTTACAATACTCATATTATCATCTCCTTCCAACAAGACCTCATTACTATCCAAATTGCTGTATCAAGACAAGCCAAGTTCTCTTTAAATTTAGTTGCATAATTATTTAATATTGCTTCTATGTCTTCATATTTAGGCAAATAAGACACTGTTTTTAGAATTTTTGGAACCAAACCAATAACTGTCATATATTTTAAAATATGCGTATCTAATATAGCTAAATTTTTTGCATAACCAATATTTCTTAAAAATAAACTAGCTTGTTTTGGTCCAATTCCCACAGCCACTGATATGATTCTTGTCCTAGCAATACGTTCATCTATGCAGAGTGTAAGTATCCTTCTGATGGAAAAACTGGTAGAATATATCGACTCCCCAGTACGACGAATGTAGTTTGCTTTTGTTCTAGGATATCTATATTTTATGCTTCCTGTTTTTATTAAAGGAGAAGGAATAGGTTTTTCTAATGCTGACCGTATGTTTCGCTCAAAACGTTTACCATCGCTTAATAAATATTTTATTGAGAGCAAATCTTCAGAAATTAAATATTTTATTACACATTGTAAATGCTCATGCCGTACCTGACTTCCAAGGATACAACTGACCAATTCATTCCACAATTGTTCTTCTGGCATATCATGCCAATTGACAATATTTTTTCTTCTTTTAATCTCTTTACAGACTTCTCCAACTGCGTATTCAAGGCGTTCAGCAAAAATTCTATTTGTCATTTAAAAACCTCCGGTAATTTTTTCTTCAATAATACTACCATTCGGTTAGGAAGGTAACTATTTACTATCTCCATTATACTATTGTTTAAGAATCCTTTATTAATTTTATTCATCCACATATTGTAAAACATTAAGTTGTATGCGAGTGTTAGTTGAGCATAAGGTAAACCAGATATTTTTTGGAGTTTTGAATCTAACTTAAAAAATTCACGTTGTTGAAAATGGTATAACAATCCTGTGTCATGATTTATCGTAGTTTGACACCATTCTAAACCATCAAAACTATCTGCACCACATATTGAATAAATAAGAATTGATAGAGGATTACCAGTTCCTAATAAATGCAAGGGGTAATACTGTGATTTCTTATTTAACTCTTTTCTTATTTTAAATACATTAGTTGCTCGTTCAAGCATTCCATCTCCTAATTCCCTTTCAGGTATAGCAATAAAAAGCGGATTTAATCTATCTGCAAGCTTAGTAATAATTTTAGGAAGTAATTCTTTTGTTGAATGAAAAATTGGGACGATAGTCCCATGGGAAAATGATTGAGATTTAACAACTTCATCTTCGATATTATTGATAATTCCTTTCAAATCTATACCCCACTTAAAAACATCATAGCAAAAAGCAATTTGATGTGGAATAGATTTTAATATTTCGCGATATTTTTCGATACTCCACGTTTTATCATTTTTCCAGTAACTTTCATAATTACCACTATCAATCAATATAATTTGTTTGTTATTTACAGCATGTTTTAGTAACTTTTTAATTATTTCAAACTGCTTAGAATTACATTGATATAAATCATATGCAGAAATCAAAAACAATGGATATTTTAAGGTTGTAAGTATTTTTAAATATTCCAATGGTGGCAGGTTAGTTTTGATAGTAGAAATAGAAGGAAAAAAGCACGGTAATGACAAAACCGTACCTCCTATGCAAATATCCATTTTTCTATTAATTCTGTTTTTAATCATTTTCAAAGTTTACCCATACTTAGAATTATCTCACAAAAATGCTTAGACTCTTTTTGCACACCACATAGTGTGTTCTCTTGATATAGCATTTTCCGTATCTCTGACATAATCACTCAACTTTTCCTCGGTTTTTATATGTACTGCTAAACTTTCTATTGAGGTCAGTTCTTGAGCAGCTATAGCGTAGGACTGACTTAATTCTCCATACTTTTTTGTCTGGTTCCATGCAGTAAATACAACAACTAGCGTTGTAAATGTTCCAATTGGGTTGAAGATACTATTTAAAGTATTAAGTATGTAAATAGCTGCAAAGATAGCTAATAATTCTACAATTATTGTAACCCAAAACCACATTGTTTCTTTATCGCTGTTATATTTAGCTTTTCTACTATACCAATCTTTTTGATTTTTAATTCTTTGTTGAAGATAAATAGTTTTTCTTTTTTCAATATTCATTTGACGAACTTTTCGCATTCTATTAGAAATTTGCTGTCCACTCCCAACACTTTTTGCTAAACTTCCAGAAGCTTTAGAGGCTGATTTAAGTATCTCACCTAATTTATTAACAAACTTTCTATCTACATCTTCGACAGACAAACAATTCTCATAGGGTTCTACTCCCATAATATATCTCCATGTAACTGTTTTTACAGATTCTGCAATAGCTCTTGTATTAAACCATTTCTTATCCCATTTTCCCACTTTAATAATAAGTTTTAAGCAAAAACTTAAAATAAGAGAAATCAAAGCAAAAAAAGCACACCAATTAAAGATTTTAAGGTTAGGATTTAAGCTAAATCCACTAAAAAATGCTGCTAAAACTATTAAAGAAAAATCTATCCAGCATAAATTAATATAACTCTTTTGTTCTATTAATGAAGCTGAATCGTTCGACTGAAAAAGACAAGGATAATCAGAGTGTGTCATATAAAATCACCTCCATATTCCTATTCATATCTTATATCCCAACTGTCTATAAACACTATCTTTATAACGGTAATTTCCAGAGTCGTGCATTGTATAGTTTTCTATAGCATATTTAATAATATATGGCGAATAAGGCACAAATATAGCACCAGTGTCTCTAATAACTGGCGGACATGTTCTCTCTACCATATTCTCCGAACCATTAAGATTAACACCTATAATTGTACATCCCTTTTCTATGGCAACCTCAGCTTCCCATCGGACATACTTATATTTATACCTCGTATCTTCACCGATTAGCTGGATAAATTTACTTGCTATTAAAATCCGCTTACGACATTTTGCTTTAATATAGTCTTCGTCTTCTGAGTTTATATCATCCTGTAGTTGGCAGTCTCGAAAATCAAAATCAATATTCTCATTTTTCTTCCAAGCTTGTATTAACCGATAATATTTAATATCAGTACTACTAAAACCTACAAATGTTGTTGGTAATCCCATTTTTTTCTCCTTATTAAAAATAAATAGATACATCTTCTTTTTTCTATGGTTTAGTTTTCCATTTTACGAGGTCTTCCTTTAGGATCTCTATCTATAGTAGTACCTAAAGCCTCAACTATCTGGTTAAGAAACTCCTCAGATCCCATAGGTTTTTCGTTAAAAGTGGCCGATTGGGTTAGAATAACTATTTCCTATTACATTTTATGGCACACAATGTTTTTTAGCTGCAGATTCTTATGCTTCCAATATTTTTAATTCACGTTTCGCTCTTCCTATGTTTTTATCTTCTTTGGCTTTTTGAAGTTCTAATTTTTCTATATATTTTTTAGGTAATCCGTTTTCTTTGGCTCCTTCTATCACTAATGTTTTATACCAACTATACGGTATAAGTTTTTTATCTATATATGAATCCTCAGCTATGTATGTTATTAGAAATATATCCTCGCTGGTTTCAGTCTTAATAGGGATATGTTCTTCATTATATCCTTCTCCTAATCCCTCTGCTTTATCAAGAAGGTGTTTTTCTTTTTTTAAAATAGTTGAAATAGTTCCCTAAATGATATCTGATTTGTTCGTCGTTCTAATAAGTGTTGCTTTACCAGATTTATCTTTACTTCTTTTAGAAAACTCAATTTTAAATCCTTGTGATTTTCCGATACCTAAAATTTTGGCTGACTGGACTCTTTTAATAAGCCTTTTTGAATACATATTTGAACCATAGCTAAAAAATGTGACTATATCTAAATCATCTATCATTTTATTATAAAATTCCTCCTCAAATACCCAAAATTCTTCATGAATATCTTTAATCAAAAAATATATTCCGGGATACAATCTTTCTCATTGACACATTAAATTTATTCAAGTCGTTTTATTTTTTTTCTTTTCTTTAAAAACCCCTTATTTGTAAAATTTTTCATAAACTTGTTTTATTAAAGCTAATCCATAATCTATTTCATCAGAATTTTTAATCGTATAAGTACAGAATTTTCCCCATTTATATTTTTTCCAGGGTACTCTTTTTATTTTATTTTCTGGATCTTTTAAATCTTCCTTATCCACTTTTACTAGTTCTATTTCTAATTTAGATTTAAAACCCTTAATAGTACACACATTAGAAAATCCTATTTTGTAGCCAATATAAAATTTATTTATTTTCTCTTCAATTCTTTCATCTATTTCCAAAATATCTTCTCTTAATTTATCGAATAATTTCTTTGGTTGTATCCAGTCTTTTTTGAAAATATCATCAAATGAATATTCTTTAATTTCCTTATTAACTTTCTCGACTGTTTTATTTTTAGATATTGTTTTTATAGACTCTCTTGCTTCAAGAGGTTTTAATTGATTATAAAAAAAGTTCCATTATCATATTTTTTTACTTCCCATATTTCAATTGGCAAATCTTTAAACCCAATTGCGTTTCTCTGGTAAGGAGTAAATATGCTTGATATGAAAAGCACTTTAGATTGCGACCAATCAACATCATTCTTTTTTAAAGTATGATTGGTCTTTTCATTATATTCTAAAATAAAATCAGCCTTATTGTTTAGCATTAAGGACAGATATGAATAGCCCTGATCAATTACGCTATAATTTCTATCCTTTTTATATTCTAAAATTACAAAAGAATTTATTTCCCTGTCAAAAGCAACAGTATCTAATCTGAAATTATTTAATTCAAATTCAGAACTGACGAATTCAAGATTAAATATATTGTCGAGATTTTTTTCTGTAATATCTTGCAATTCCTTTTCAAGTGGAAACGAAACATTTTTAACTTCTGACAATTTTGTATTATTAATCTTAAAAACTGGCATAAATAATTTCACCTCTTCTTTAAAAATAATTTATTTACTGCGTTTCTTCCGTAAAACTTACAAGAAGAATTCATAAAATCAAATCTTTGCATAAAAATAAGGACAGTGTCCCCTGTCGCATTCAGAAGAAAATAGAATGCGTGTCCTTACTTATTTTCTAACTTCTCATCTTTTATGTATTCAATCTTCGATAATCTATTTCTGTTTGACGACATTTTCTCTTTTTTTGGTCATATTCTCCAAGTGCATACCAGGATTCAGGTTTTTGAAAAATATCTAATCCCCTCCCAAGTCTTATATGCCAGCCATTATCAGTTTCGATAAACCGATCATGAATAGTATCATTAAACTCGTAAGTTAGCATAATCCCGTATAGAGAAATATTTTCTTTAAGGTTTTCTAGTTTCTTTACCTGTTCATCTCTCTGTATTTTATCGTCTGACGATGTAACCAAATGAACTTTTATCGTATCATCTTTTGGGTCAAGCATATCGCAAAAAGCAATAAAATTTTTAATTTGAAATTCTAATCGAATATAAGGGTCAATAATCTTTATATTCTTAGATCCTTGTAAATAAGGTATAAATAAATTTTGGTAGGAATATCCTGTCATTCCCTCTTCTATTTGAATGATGGCTTTCCTTGGAATTCGATTGATATTTAAAGGATCTTCCGTAGAATCGTTATTAGATTCCAAAGCTTTGTTATAAATAGATTGTATTATCTTTCCATTTTCATCAACATTATAATAAACTGGTAATCTATGAGTTTTTTGAAATTTATTAGGATACTTAGATTTCAAAGTTACAGGAATATACTCTCTGTCTAGCTTACATAATTCATCTCTAATCCTTTGTCGTAATTCTACAGCAGGATTGACACAATACATGTAAAATTCATCTTCGGTTGGATTTTTACTTGGAAAAAGAATTTTAAGTAATCCGCTTACACCAGATTCTATGGCCTTTGTATCCCTCATATCATCACAATCAATAAGTTCCATATTTGTCTTGACATAATCTTTATAACTAATGTTGCCACGTAGTGCATGTAAAATCTCCCCAAAAATATCCCCCTTTAACCCTAAATTAGTGGATGGTGTTTTCTTGTTAATTCTAGGCAAATACCAACCAGGAAGTAATCCAGAAAATCTATCGATAAATGCTGTTTCTCTTAAAAAATTAGGAAATGACCGAAATAAGCCAATTTCTTCATTGATGGGATTTCTATTTTCATCAATCTCAATATTGGCAAGTAAGGCTACTCCAGCTTCAGCAGAAATTGAATTTGCACTACCTCTACCAAATCTTCCAGATTCCAGGTATGATTTTAGCAAAGCAGTTAATTCACCGGCACTATCCGCCTTTACCTTCTGTGCTTCATCAATTACCACACAATCAAACCGAGTTATAAGTCCAGCGGTTTTCCGGGAATCATTAAAAAAAAGCACTGCTGGAGATATTGATCCAGAACGTACAGCTACATATCTGGACATATTATCAAACACAAAGGATTTTCCTGTTCCCTTTGGAGCGGGTTCAACTAAATTATATCGTGGTTCAACCATCGGGATAAGACGGCTTATGAGCAGTATCTTTTGGCGCTCATTATATAATTCATGGTTAAACCCCATCGAAGATACAATAAGATCCATCCATTCCTTTATAGTAAAATTCTCTCTTGAATCACAGAAATAATCAATATCTATATTTGCTAATTGAAATGCTTTAAAATCCTTCATCCATATTTGTCCTTTTGGATTATCATCCGATGGTGGAATATAAAATAAAGTACCAACTCCCCATAAACCGCTACTTAGTAACATATCGTTATTTTGGACTATTTGGGGTGTTATAAAAGCAGAATGTTCATCAAGAAAAGGAATATTCAGATAACGATCTCCTTTAACAAGATTAACGTAAACAGAATAATTATCGAGAAATTTAACTTCATTTTGTTCAAATAAATAATTTTTAATCGTTTCTTTTTTTCCTTTTGTGGGAACATATCTTTCTACAAATTTTGCAATACCGCTTCTATTGTCATCATTTAATTCTTGGGAATCTCCCACATAATGCGAGATAATCCATTCACCTACATATGTAGGAATTGCTCTGCTACCAAAACCTGCTTTATGAAGTAGACCTTTATTGATAACTATTTCACCGTAATGATCTTTTGCTTTTTGCTCAAAAGACAACATACTTTAAGCCTCCTAATTAAAAATATCATCCAAATTTGTTTTTTCTTCAATAATTGCCTTCATCAATATACGAAAATTGATGTTGTTTGTGTAGGCTTTTCCAAGAAAGTCATATTTAATACTTACCATAAGATTTTCTCTTTCTTCCCTACTAATGGTTTTTTTAAAACGGGCAGGTATTTCTATATTAATTTTTTCTTTTGCTTTTATTCGTTTAAATTTTACATATTCGCTTTCTATATTGCTATTTCTTATGCCTATTTCTAGATTGTTTATCTCATAATCGTTAATATTTCCTAAGTTGAATAATATAGAAGATTTCACAGAATACCGGAAAATGTTTTGCTCTAAATAAAACAAAATTTCTTTGGAGTCCTCTGCTATCTTTTTAAAAACAACAAAAGGCACAATAACTTCTTCAGGGCTCAATCCTCCATGAACATAAAAATTCGTAGTAATTCTTACAAATCTACTATATCCTTTTGCAATAAGAATGTTTTCCGTCAATCCAAACTCATCTTTTTTAATTACGTAACAATTACTCTCTACATGAGAAGGTAAATTATCTATTTGTGAATCAGAAACTGTAACAAATCTATGATGCTTGTCTTCGCTTTTATTGTTATAATATTTCCTATCAATGTAATTTGGCATCTTTTCTTGAATTTTAGTTGAACCATGATCCGAGCAAATATAAATGGAAAGTTTATCTTCAATTTTTAACCGTTTCGAGAAATCAATCACCAAGCAAACAAGGTTATCAAGTTCATTATATATTTTTTCCAGATGGTTTACCCCTAATTCATCCTCATCTTTGTGTAACAATTCATCGACATTGCAGTAATTTAGAAAATACATGTCGTACTCTTTTTCCCTCTTTTTTTTCAGAGCACCGAGATTAGATAAATATTTAATTTTTTTATCGCTTAAAAATATGGACCAATCTTCTTCAATAATTTGTTTATAGGTTCTATTTTTAACGGATACTCTTTCTGATTCACCAGAAAAAAGACATTTTTTACAGACCTCGGTCTCTGTAGGTATCATTGAAAAATAACCTTGAGGTTCTTCGCAAATAAATTGTCTTTGCTTAAATAAAGAGCGGAGAATGTTTATATATTTAAAATTAAAATTGTCTATTACAATGAAGAGATCCACTCCCTTGCTATTTCGGATTTCGTGGCAAATATTCACTACTGCTTTATGTAACATTTTGGGAAATGAGCTTTTTAATTCAATAAAATTTTTATAGAACCAATCAGCGAACATTTCTGAAAATGTAGCAATTTCCTTATCATATAAATTTTGCTCTTCAAGCCAAAATTGATAAGGTAGATAACTATTAATTGCCCACTCAAGCCATTGATCTGCTTCCCAAGCAATATTTGGTTTGGCAGGTTTTAACGGTGGTATTATAAAATCAAGCTTTCTTAATTCAGTAGATATTTGATCTGAAATTGGGGTAAATTTATCCTTAATTTTATCAACTAATTCTTTTGTAACAATATCTTTAAAATTATAAATTAGTTTATTAATTGTATTAAACTCGACTATCAATTCACCACTTACGATTGTTATAAGTGTCTCTAAGTCTGCCAATGTTTTAATTTTTAGTTCATTCAAAATAAATATTTCAATTTCATTTATTGTTCTTTCTACTTTTACTTCTTCTATTGAAAGATTTTTTAAATCTAAATTTAATTTTTGAAAAGTATTGTATCTTTCTCCCAGGACATGTTCACTGATTTCTCTGGGATAATTTTTTACTAATTTGTATTTCATTAATTCTATCCGGATATTCTCTGGGTTACTTTTAATGTTTTCTATTAAAACTATGATATCATCATCTTTTGCTTTCGCAGCCCATTCATCAAATCTCTTTTCATATTGTTGATAAACAAGAAATGTTTTTCGATTATTTTGTAATTTTTTATCTTTTACTAAATCATTTAAAAGATCTGTTAATCTACTTATTGGTAATTCTAAATATGTTAAGAAACTGCTATAAAATTTTTCTAAAATAATGTTTTGGAAATTTTCTCCCTTCTTAGGAGTTATTTCTAATTTAAGTAAGTTTGCATCGAGTATCTGCCTATCTGTTATATCATCTGGCAAAGTTTGTAAATTCCACTTTTGTTTTAGAATATTTCTGGGAGTGTTTATATAAATCTTAATATACTCAGATCCATACTGCTCTTTAAAGCGGGAAAGCCATGCAAAGCATGTCGAGTTTCTAATCAAAACATCCAGGGAAACATTATTATGAAGAGCGCTTACGATTTGAGCATATACGTCAACATAATTGAATATACTGTCTATTACTAATTTATCTTTTGTGTCTCCGAGTTTAAAATTATCATTTATAATTGATATAACTGCCATT
>Ga0114918_10005631_pt1 | contig 10717 bp, 7 predicted proteins | sample LantaG_FD_87015 | JGI IMG/M metagenome (GOLD analysis project Ga0114918, IMG submission 87015) | Deep subsurface microbial communities from Baltic Sea to uncover new lineages of life (NeLLi) - Landsort_02402 metaG | ecosystem: Environmental > Aquatic > Marine > Oceanic > Sediment | place: Baltic... | reverse complement strand
GCCGCCTTGTCTTCGGGGACGTCCACAAAGCCGAATCCCTTGTCGCCGATCAGTCGGACTTCGCTCGGCTCGTACTCTGCGAACAACTCCCGCAGTGAGCTCTCAGTTGCAGAGTAGCTCAGGTTCCCAACGTACAGACTCTTGCTGGCCAAAGTGGCCTCCTTGCTCCTCGGCCTGGCTCCGGGGTAACATCCTGATGCGTACTGCTGAAGCGCCGGCTTCCTCTACCGCGCGCCAGGACGCGGCGCAGCAGGAGCGATACTCCGTCCAGCAACACAGATAGCCGTATCGCTGGCGAGAAGAGGGCCTAGGAGTACGGCCGCTACGGCCGTCCTACAGGCGCTGAATGGGAAGAGAGGGAAGTGTTGCGATCCTGCCGCCTCTTGAATCAGCGGCGGTGATGAGGTCGTTGCTGGTGAGCACGCGCTTAGTCAAGTCGTGCTCAATAAGAGTTGGGGCTTCGAGCCCTGTGCTAACTGCAGCTGGGGGCAGCTCGGTGAGACAGTCTGAGTGGAAGAAAACAGTCGCGTCCTCGCAGGCTAGAGGAAGTCATATCGCCAGGACAGGAGCTTCTAGCCGACGAGGTGACTCGCTCTTGATTGTGCCCTTCGACCTTGACTGGTGGTTGTCCGACCAATCAGGCATGAGCACTGATGGTATTGTACCACAATCCCCGATCCCGATCAAACGCTGCGGTCAGGATGGCGCAGACTGCGGCTGTCAAATGGCGATGGGACACCTCCAGACAGCCCCGCAGGCTTGCTGGTGAATCCTGAGCATTCTATGATATCGGACCTTGAGACGGCGCCTCCGGGCGCTGTCCTCTTTTGTGGAGTGTGTTCCCGTGGAGATCTTCCGAGAAGCCGTTGCCCTGATCGTGCGTTCCATGGTGTTGAGTGCCCAGGCGGCCGGTCAGAAGCGGCTGCTGTCCCTGCAGCGGGCCATCCTGACCGGCGATCATGCAGGCGAGTTGGCCCGACTGCGCGGACGAGAACCGTCGGCTGCGGTCGGAGAATCGAATGCTCAAGGCCCGCTTCGGTGACGCGCCCTCCCGCAGACACTACACTCCGATGCAGCGATTGCAGATCCTATGGCACATGGCCTACTACGGCATCCCGAGGAGCCGCGTGGCCGAGCACTTCCTGATTGCCCGGTCCACCTTCTACCGCTGGCTGCATGCGGCCGAACGCGGCGATCTGGGGGAGAAGAGGACGCAGACGGAGAGCGCGAGGAAGACACCGGCCGAAGTCGCCGAGATGATCTGGGACATCTTCGAAGCGAATCCGTACTTCGGACGCCATCGAATTGCCAACACCGTCTGGTTGCTGGGCGTGTTCGTGGCCGCCTCCACCGTCCGGAATGTACTGGTGCAGCCCAGACCCAGGCGAGCGCCGGCCGAGGCGAAGGCCAAAGCCACTCCCGCCGCTCCCCGGGAGATCGTGGCCCGCTACCCCAACCACGTGTGGAGCGTAGACCGGACGCGAGTGCTGCGGTGGGGTCTGTGGCCCACCTGGGTGCTGGTCGCGATCGACCATCACTCCCGCGCCGTCACGGCTGTCGTGCCACTGGAAGGCCCCAATGCGGGGTGGGTGGTGGAGGCGATGGAGGCCGCTTTCTCCCGGCGCGGGGCTCCCAGGTATCTCATCAGCGACCAGGAGGGCGTCTTCATCTCCGATGCCTTCCGTGACTTGCTGATCCGATGGAACGTGAAGCCGCGGTTCGGCGCGGTGGGCAGACATGGCTCCATCGCGGTCACAGAACGGGTCATCCCCACGCTGAAGTACGAGTGGCTGTACCGCGTCCCCGTGATCCGCGGCCTCGACCATATTGGCCAACTGCTCAGCGACTTCGTTGTCTACTACAAAGCGTACCGCGGCCATGCCACACTGGGCGGCGCGGTTCCCTCGGTAATCCATCGCGGCGGGGAGTGGACGAAGCCCGAGAAGTCGGCGAAGACCGCTCCGGTCGGAATCGAGCGACGCGTCTTCGCCGATACCCGGATCACGGCCTACCGACTTGCCGCCTGACTTTCGCTTCTATCGAGATGAGCCGGCACGCCGGACGCGTCCAGCCGCGCTGGCGCAACATGCGTTCGGCCTGCTGGATGCCCCGACGACTCATCCGTGTCCCGTCTCCTGCGCGCTCGCGGCCGTCGCGCGGCTTTCACCATGTGCCGCCACTCGGTCGGGCGCTCGAACCGGTGTCCCAAGCCCCCTTAACATACACAGGAAGTGGCGTCTGTGGGGCCAACCCGTCCGATGGTCTGCGCGAGTAGCGGATCGCCAGAACAACGCCACAGACGCCAGAACAGGCGGCAGGGCGCCCTCGTCCGAGAGCGCCCGCAGATAGAGAGAGACGGTTCGATACCGGTACAATGGTGGAGGAAAACATCCTGGCATCGAAACAACGGGGCTTCGGATGAGGGTAGAGAATTCGATGCCAGGATGTCTTGATGAGCGAAATCTATTGGCTTCGAAAAAATCCAGCAAAACAGGTCAAGTGCGGAAAGCATAAATCGTGCGCCTATCGGCGCGTTTGTGTTTGTAGAACGCAAACGGCTCGCTGCGATAGATGAACCGCACACTGATTGCATTATCCGTGCTGAACAACTCGTAATTTTTATGTTTTTGAATTTTCAAATGTAAGCAACCCGCCGTTTTTGATAACACTTTCACTAAAATCATAGTGCTTGGGCTTTCCGTTGAAATAATAGTTTATTACCCGTGCATTTGCACTGTGAGTAACGATTAAGACGTTTTTGTCTTTGTGATCTTCCATAATCATATCACAAAAATCGCAGACTCGTTTCGCAAATTCTTTGAAACTTTCCGTGCCCATATTTCCGCTACTGATTGCTTGCCAAAACAATTTAAGAGCATCCACAGTTTCCTCTGTCCCCTCAAACTCACCACAGTTTATTTCAGCGAGCCTGTCATCAAGCACAATCGGTCCTTTGTAGATGATTTCGCAAGTTTGACGTGCTCGTTTTTGGGGACTGCAAAAACACGCATCAAAACTAACGCTCCTTAAGTTTTCAGCTTGCAGTTTTGCCTGCGCTATTCCTGTTTGATTCAACTCTGTATCTGTACAACCGTTGAACTTCTTGAATAAGTTCCAATCGGTTTGCCCCTGACGGACGAGGTATAACATAATAGTTTATTCCTCCATTCAAATTCCTCTTTATCTTCCCTAACGGCCAATGAAGCATATCATAATTGTCCGTCAGCAGTGCTGGCTTCTCGACGGGTGGCGCGGTCAGCAGTCCCGTCGCCTCCACCGCCTGCTGGAAAAAGGGGACAGACACTTTCTTGGCATTCCCCATTTTCTTTTATGGCAAGAAAACAAGAATGAGAACAAGAAGAATGGAGGAAACCCCACTCACACAAGAACATTCTCCGTATTCGGACCGGGGTTCGAGTTGGTGCAGTCTGGTTAGGCGATGGGAATAGAACCGTCTCTTCCGTCCGATGGAGAAATGCTAGCAGGGGTCCCATGCGCATATTCCGAGATCGCATCAAGTCTCAACTCTGTCGGGCGCACAAGCTATCAACTACGCGCCCGAGTGAGCGGATAGCGACCTCAACCAGCGCCCGTGGGTGCTTCTAGAGCTGACACGAGATGCCGGTTCGCCACCAGACGCTGAGAGACAAATGCTGGCAGCGAGGCTCAGGCCGCTGATCCTCGCGAAGCTCCTCGAGGCCAACGCGGATTTCCGGGGAGCATACCACGAGAACCCGACGAGCACCGAACCAGTCGTTACCGTCTACGCCCACGGCGAGGGGCCCTTCGCTGAGGACAAGAACCGACTGAAGCGGAGGTACGTTCTTCGGGCGGATAGCTAGGCCCCAGTCGGGTGGCGGTGCATCTGCTAGCTGGTCTGGACGCGCCGACAAGGGCCTTGGTCAGCATCGCCAAACCGCTTACCGTTTCGAGCGCCCCCTGTCCTACCCCGCTTGAGAGTCGAACCCTAGCGAAATCGGCCCTTGAAAACGGCAAGCAAATTCCTTACTTTCTCTACCAGCGGACGGAATGGCACTAGTCCGCTGCTTTCAGAGAAAGAGAGGGCGAGAAGCCGTTTTGAAGGCGAAAACGCGGCCGGAACGGGCGAATCCGTCCGCTGGTCTGCGAAACGGCGAATTCGCCAGGAGAGGCCCACAGACGCCAGGAGAAGCGCAGAAGCGCCCTCGGTTGAGAGCGCTTCGAAACGTAGAGAGACGGTTCCACCTGGTGAAGATGGTGGAGGGAATGATGCTGTCATCGAACCTTCTCTGCATCGGACGGCTTCCGGAGTTCGCGGACAGCAACACTTCCCTACGAATTGCAGACATCGAAACCCTCGTGCCCAACGGGCGGTCGCATAGGGGGTGTGCTCTCCCCCCCGCTTACACGTCTCTTATGCTCCAGGAACCGGCCCAACCGGCCCAATCGAACCAGTGGGGTCCAGAATGGTCTGAGAAGGCTTCTGGTGAAGCTGGGCGTGGGCCAGATTGCGGATGAGGCCGCGGAATCGGCCCACGAGACCGGCCCACTGGCGTTAACACATGGGCCGCATCGGCAGATGCGAACGTTGACCTTCAGCTGGCGGTCCCGGAAGACTTCTGTGGGTGCGACCGGGTGCAATCTCAAGTCCTCCTCGCCGTCCGAAAGCTGGGGTGATCCATCGCGGCGAGCAGTGGAGCAAGCCGGCAAAGTCCGCGAAGACACTGCCGACCAACGTAGAGTGCCGCTTCTTCCCCGACACCCAGGTCACCGCCTACCGACTCGCCGCCTGACCACTCTGCCGACCAGTATTGGTATCACCTTGGGGGGTGGCGTATTCCGCCGCGCCTGTCCGGCCGCATTCCCCGTGCAGCACACGCGTTTCCCCATTTGCTGTCCCATCACCGCCCCCACCCCAACAGTATTGCCACCATCCCTGGGGCCCAGACCGCTACCTGGGCTGCGGAGCCGGTGTCCCAAAGCTACTTGACATGGGCACCCCGGACGGGGTTTCTGGGGAGGACAGGAGATCACCAGGGGAGCGGCGAATACGACAGTTAGACGGTTCCGTGCTCCTTTGGAGTGGCGACAGATCAGGAGACCGTTCGCGTTGTAGCGTTGCTCGCCTCTCGGCACGTGATTGCCGATGGCTTCCCGAGCGGAAGGGGGAGAGTATGCTGTCCGGGCCCAGGAAGCAGTCAGGCCGCCGGTTCGGTTTGCGCGCGGACGTGTTGCTCGCAACGGCCATTCTGCTGCTGCTTGTGCTGTGCCCTTGCGCCTGGTCGGGCGGGCCCCCCTGGTTTGCACCTCCCATCATCCGCTACCACCCTGAGCAGGACCAGGACGCTGACGGCATAGATGACCTGCTCTTCATCGGTGTCGACGAAGCGATCAGGCAGAGCGACCAACGCGCGCAGTCCCATGTGATCGTTACCTTGTTCGTCCCCGCCTCCGATCATCATCTTGCGCTCTTTGGTGCCGTGGGAGGAGAGCTCGAGCACATCTACGACTATGTCACGTACGGCTTCTCCGGGACGCTGCCGACGGCCGCCATCGAGGGGCTGGCACATGCGCTGGGCGAGGACTTGTGTGTGGTGGAGGAGGCCGTCCCGCTTGAGATGTTCCTGGAGGATAGCACGCGGATTATCGGGGCTCGACCCACTGTGTGGGATGCAGGATACCAGGGGAGTTCGGACACAGTCGTTGCCGTTCTCGACAGCGGCATAGACAGCAGCCACACGGACTTGTCGGGCGGGAAGGTGATAGCCTGGGAAGACGTCACTACCAGCGCTGAGCCGAGTCCGGTGGACTACTCGGGGCACGGCACCCACGTGTCCAGCATCCTCGCCGGGACCGGAGCGTCTATCCCGGCGGCAAGCTTGTCTTCCATGACAAGCCTGACGCTGACGTTCACCGGTCGCCTGCCCTTCGCGGTAGGCTACGGGTGGCCCGACTTCATCTACGTTTGCTCCACGGGGAGTCTCTCCCAGAACATGATCTTCCAGGGGGGAGGGCTGGGTTGGCTCCAGTACACCACCCCCGGCGGCACATCCTACGGTCGGGTCTCGAGCTCGCCCGTCAGCCAGACCGGCACGCTCAGCACAACGGGTCGGTACGTAACTGCCTCGGGTGGCTATAACGTCTCCGCAGCAGAGCAGCCCTTCTCCACGCTGGAGACTTATCCCTATGTTCCCGTAGCCGACCTCTACGACGGACACAACCTGTTCGCGGGCGTTGCCCCCGGTGCGAACTTGGTGGGGGTGAAGCTGTTCGCGAACAGCGGCGCAGGGACTTCGGCGGACATGACGGCCGCGATGGACTGGATCATCGCAAATCGGAGCACGTACGACATTAAGGTGGCCTCGATGAGCGTGGGCCTGGTCTATGGGACGCTCATGCCCACGCTGCGTGACAAAGCCGATTCGGTCGTGGCGAACGGTATTGTGTTCGTCATCGCTGCCGGCAACGACTATCCCACCTACGACATGGGCGATCCCGCGCTCGCCCCCAAGGTCATCGCTGTCGGGGCAGTCAACGATCAGAGCGCGGTCACATCCTACAGCAGCAACGCCCCGACTGGGTTCGCCAAGCCCGATGTCTGTGCTCCCGGCGGCTCGCCCGACGACCTGTCGGGCGCGCTTGTGACCGCGGCCGAGACAAACAACAACGACGGTCGGACCTACTCCGGCGGCACCTACCCCGTCATGGCGGACCGGGCAGCCAACGACTACACCAACAAGTACGGCACCTCCATGTCATGCCCGCATGTCTCGGGGCTCGCCGCGCTGTTGGTCGAGGCCTGGCAGGACCAGGGACACACCTGGGCTCACACCGAGGCGGAGGCGCTCAAGATCAAGTCGCTCATCCTCATGACGGCCTACGAGACCGCTGTCGCCGGCGAATCGGAGAACACGCCGACTACGACCCGAGACGGTGCGCGGGACGCGGTCGAGGGATACGGCCGGGTGTGCGCCGACGCGGCGGTCGAAGCGCTGACTCAGCAGCTGACTCTTCCCGCTTCGGAGAGCGGCACCTTGGGCGGCGGCCAGTTCGATAAGCGGGTCTGGGCGCGGTCGGTTGCTCTGACCAGCGGGACACCGTATTCAGTCGGCGTCGACACCCCGGGCACCGGCGATTTCGACCTCTACCTCTATGCGGACGGGTTCACGACGAGCGGGGATTCGCACGGTGATCCGATCCTGGCCGCGCTGAGCAGCACGAACGGATCGGGCGTCGATGAATCGATAGAGTACACACCTGCGACCACCGGCACCTACTACGTGGTCGTGAAGTGGGTGTCAGGCAGTGGCGCCTTCGGATTGACGGCCAGCGGCTCGACGATCGAGATCTCGGTGACTCCCGCAGCGTGGCCGCTGGACATCGTTCCGCCTGGAGGCACGAGAACAACCTGGACGCCGTCAACGCCGGCGGAAGAAGGCTACTTCACAGTCACCAATAGCGGGACGGTCTCGGTCGACGTCACCGTCAGCGTTTCCCACAGCGTGCCGTGGACGGCAGGCTCGAGCCCGGGCGCCGATCGGTTCGTGATGTCATGGGGTCAGACTGAAACGGCGAGTGTCGAGCCCACCTACCACGTGATCCCGAGCACGACGCCGGGCACTTCTGTGACCACCGGACTGGGACAGAGCGAGAGCGTCCTCTTGGATCTCGAATGGCAGGCCCCAACCTCCAGCAGCGATCTGGGTGAGCACGCGATTGTGGTGACATTCGGGGCCCAACCGTAAGCGGCCCAATCGGTTTAGGACGTTGAGGAGCCAGCGAAGGGAGGTGGTTGACGGGCGACGAGTTGACGTGTGCAGCTAACACTCCCTGGTTCAGGGAGTCGATTTTGGCGAGGAGGTAATGAGATCAGATGAAACGACTAATGCTGTACCTAGCGGTCGGTGTGCTTGTGCTCCTGGTAGGACAGGCCGCCTTTGCCGCGAACACGATTAGTGTGACAGTGACGCTCGAGCAAGTCGGGGTGTCCGTGACGCCCACAAGTTGGGCGCTCGGCAACAAGGGGCCCGGCAGTACCACACAGACTACAAGCGAGAACTTCGCGGCCCAGAACACGGGCAATGTGAACGAGGACATAGCCATTGGAACAGGCCTTTCAAGCCCCAGCGAATGGAGCCATGGCACGTCTTCTGGCGAGGACGTTTACGTCATGGAAGTCTCAACGAACGGCACCGACTGGACGGTCCTCAACCCCAGCACCACGCTCGCGAGCAGCTTGGCGCCATTGGGGAGCGAGGGATTCGACCTCAAGTTCACCTGCCCCAACGAGGACAGCACGTACGACGCGGGCGGAGAGACCATCACGGTCACTCTTTCAGCGAGTCCGTCGTAGGAACCGAGCATGATGGGCGTGCGCCGCGGTGACGTGCGGAGGCGCACGCCCACTGCCGGAGGGATAGACGGGGAAGGATACTGAGGACAGATGCGGCTTGGAACTCTATGGCAACTGGGGGCGCTGGCGGCGGTGTGCCTCTGCACGGCCGGGTTGTCAACACCCGCCTCGGCCGGGGGCGCGGGGGCTGAGTCCAGCCCACCCGAGACCGTGGGTCTGGGCGCCGAGCCCGGCGGCCTCCTCATTCAGGGGATCACCCCTGGGGAGGTCTGCGATCTGGCTGAGAGGGCGGGCATCTGGCTGACGATTCACAACCGCGGCCGGATCGCACACACGTACGTGCTATCGAGCCACCGCCCCTCGGAGATCGGGAACCGCCGTGTGCCGACCGGCTACCGCGACATCCCCGACCCGTCGTGGTTCTGGTTCGAGCAGAACGAGGTGCGCGTGGACGGGCAAAGCTCGGCCCAGGTCCGGATGTACATCGGGGTGCCGGATGATGAACGGCACCTGAATCAGCACTGGAGCGTGTCAGTGGGCATCACTGGGAAGCCGGAGCCCGGGCAGACTCTCGCACTGGCGGTCTATCCGCGGTATGAGATCGAGACGGCTTCCGCGCCGCGGGAGGGGCTGCGGCTCCGGCCCGCCGGGACCATTGGCGTCTCTCCATCGGTCGTTACAGTCGAGGGCGGCCGGAGGCCGGACACACTCGTGGGCGAGTTCTACCTGTGCAACAACGACCGGAGCCGGCACGGCTATCTGCTTACCGTGCTGCCGGCAGGGGTCTTGCCGGACGGCCGGCAGCTTTCCCCCTCTGGAGGGTGGAGTTGGGTGGCCGACGGCATGTCGGTGCATGTGTGCCGGCCGACGAGGCGAGGACCAGCATCGGCCTTCAGTACGAGGCGCTGGCCCACTTTCTGGTTGGGGCCGCATCGCTACGTCGCGGTGCCGGTGGAAGTCCGGTTGCACCCGGGCCGCATCGTCCCTGGCGGCGGCGCGGAAGCGATCGTGTTGGCCGAGCGGGACGATGGCGAAACCGCCTTCGTCCGCGTTCGCGTTCCACGACTGCAGTCGGAGGTAGGGGGAGCGCCGTGATGAGATCGAGAGAACGACTTCCGTGGTGCGCCTGCATCGCAATGCTGATCGCCGCGGCGGGGCTGCTGCCGCCACCTGCACGCGCGCAGCAGGATATCTCGGTCTCAGTCACGCTGGAGGTCCTGCCGGGCGTCCAGGTCACGGCTCCCGCGGGACAGGACGCCTCGGCGGGCGGCATCGTGTACTACCTGTTTCGCGTGCAGAACACGGGCGGCCTGTCCACTGGGTACAGGCTCAGCCTCACGACCTCGCGTGGATGGACTGCCGCTCTTCCGCAGCACAGGAACAAGTACGTCGGTCCACTCCCGCCGGGCGCGGAAGAAATCATCCCAGTCGCGGTCACGCCCCCGGCTGACGCGCCACTCGGCTCGACCGGAAGCACAACCCTGGCCGCGACCGCCACTGAGAAGCCGCGGCCGAGCGACGAGGACACTGTCGTCACAACCGTTGTGCTCGACCCCGGCCTACCCGAGACGGTCACAGCGCCGCCGGGCCAGAGCGGACCACGCGGGACCGCGATCACCTACGCCTTCGAGTTGAGGAATGTCGGGCTGACCGATGCCAAGTTCCGGCTTCGCGTGTCGTCGTCTCCGCGCTGGAATACACACCTGCCCGCTCACCCTTCGGGGCAGGCCGGCCCGCTGGCGCCGGATCAGGTGGAGATCGTGCCGGTCGTGGTGGAGATCCCTGCTGATGCGGGCATCGGAGAGGCCTGCGATACGACGCTGCGGGCGATACGGCAGGGGCGCCCCCGGATCGAGGGTGAAGGCCTGGTGACAACGACGGTCACGGCGCCCGCGCCGCTGAGCCTGGCCCTCTTGCAGGCGGCCGAAGCGGGCGTCTACACGGTCAGAATCACGAACATCACGGGCTCGCAACAGCGGGTCCGTCTATCCGGCCGGACGGTGGGTGGAGCCGCAGCCTCCTTTGGGGGGATCCCACAGGCCGAAGTACTCGTCGCGGCAGGCGGCACGTCTGAGGTCGCGCTATCCGTCGCGCGAGAAGCCGAGGGCCGGGTGCGAGGCTACATCATCGTGCAGGCAGAGACCCTGGGAGGCGGCCCCCTGCGGCTCTTCGCTGCGGCCCGCATTCATTGAAGTAGCAGGGATCCCGTGCCGGACAAACGCGCGGTGTCCAAAAACTCATCTGGCACCCAGGATGCTTCAGCGTTAGAGTTCAGTCTTGATGAGAATTTTTGGTGGAAACGCGGAAGTATCCCTATGTGGAGAAACTGAGGACTGCTTCCAGAGAAGAACTGCTTGAGGTCATAGCTGCGCAGCAAGCGCAGAT
>Ga0114918_10005630_pt1 | contig 10718 bp, 8 predicted proteins | sample LantaG_FD_87015 | JGI IMG/M metagenome (GOLD analysis project Ga0114918, IMG submission 87015) | Deep subsurface microbial communities from Baltic Sea to uncover new lineages of life (NeLLi) - Landsort_02402 metaG | ecosystem: Environmental > Aquatic > Marine > Oceanic > Sediment | place: Baltic... | reverse complement strand
CTATAGTGAAAGCCGTAGCAACGGACTTCTCAGCTATAAAAATCTTTGAGGCCCCCGATACGTTCTTAGAGCAAGCCTGGGTGAAGACCGCCAGAGCAAAAGCCCCAGAGACCCCCACCTCTAAAAACAGTTGAGGAAATAAAAGAATTAACAGCAGGACGGCCCCCAAAACGTAGCTGCTGTATTTCATAATCTTGTTCATCTTTTTACCATTTTAATTTTGGTTTAAATTATAACTTATATTGATATGTTTTACGCACACTTTTTGAGTATTTTAAATAGGAACTTTTATTGATCCTTATTTCAAAACAACCTTCTCTACAAGCGACATCGATATACAATACCGTTCTGCAAGTTTGTATTTTAAACAATTCCTTTCCTTTGGTTCTGCTTTTTTTGAATATTCAATCCTAATAAGCAGGTCTCTACATTCTTTGTAATTTAATATACCACGATCAAAGAGCTGACAGGTAGTCTCTTTGTCAATATTATACTCCTCCAAAAGTAACTTTGATATGCCTGCCTTAATGTCGATCATATCTTTTGAGTAGTGGTAATTATCTCAACTTCATCTAATGATGATCTGACTTTGTTAATATCAAGTATAATATGTTTCGGTATCAGTCTTGCAAGTCTTTCATAGTCAAATCCCATAGGAGGGATTACAGGAGCCTGCTGACCTGTATACCCACCTTCTGCATAACCAGGTACCCCGATGTGTTTCATTGTCCTGGATCCTCCCAACATTGCAACGTGCTTAGATGTTAAAACTGTCTCGGTATCATTAACAGCAATAAGCTTATTATCAACTGTCCCTGTATTTACTGGTATGCCTCTGTTAATCTTACCGCCTTTTTTAAAGCCTGCCAAGCCTACTGCTGTTGCCGCCACCACAGCTCCAATATTTAAGATTTCAGCTATTTTATTTTTGGCATTTATTGCAAGAGCTGTTATTATACTAGCTCCGGCTGTAGGAATTGCAAACGCTGCACCCCATGCTGTTGTTGCCATGTTGGCAATTCTTGCTTTCGTTATTATCTCTGCAATAGCCACGGCCTTTTCAGCAATTAATGCCGCTTTCTGTATTGCTTTGCTTTTTCCGGCTAGTGCATTAATTAGGTTAGTTGCTGATAAAGCTATCTGAAACTTAGAATCTGCAAGAGCTTTTTCACCTTCTAATAAAGCATCATTTTTTTCTTTTTCTATCCTTACTTCCTCTGCTGCTTTTTCTTGTAAGTCTTTCATTCTGGCAACTCCTGCCTGTTCTCGTTCATCTCTTTTTGTAATGACTGCTTTACGCTGTAATTCTAATTCTTTTTCAACTGCTTTTTCCTGAGCTTCTAATTCTTTTTCAGCTGCCTGTTCTCGTTCCTTTGCTGCTTGTTTTTCTTTTTCAGCTGCTTTTTCTGCAAGGTCAATCTCAGCTTGTATCCTTTTTAATTTTTCATCATTGATACGTTTTTCCTCTGCCCCTGCTTTTAATTTGGCTTTAGTTTTTTCTTCTTCAATTGCTATTTCTTCTCTGGCTTCCTTTGATAATCCCTTTGCTACTTCAAGCGTTTGCTCTTTGGTTGTTAATATTGCTGCGAGATAAGAACCCAACTTCCCTATCCCTAATTTAGAATATACTGTCAATTTGTCGCTAAATGTTTTAACTTCATTAATATCAACAAGTGCAGCATAATCTTTTTTACCCAAAGTCCCTGATACTTTAATGAAATCAGATAAAAGGTTAATTGTTTTTTGTAAAGCTGCGTTTGATTCATTTACTCTTAATATAAATCCTTCCCATTGACTTTTCATTATTGTCATAGATCCCTGCACATTATCAAGCATGACATCTGCCATTTCTTCGGCTGAGCCTGCTGCATCTTTAAATTCCGTTGTTAATTGATTGACTAATTCGATATTATCGGCAAGCACTAATCCGGCAACAGCACCCCTCTTGCCAAACAATTCCAATGAAGTAGTTGCTTTACTTTGTGATCCCTGAATCCTTGTCATTGCATCATTCCATGAAAGCCCCCTCTTTTCAAGTTCAAGGTAAATGTTCCTTAATGAAGTTCCGGAGATTGAAGCATCCAGACCGGAGTTAGCTAAAGTAGCCAGCTTTGCTGTTGTGTCTTCAATAGTGTCTCCAACTGCTGCTGCAACCGGGCCTGCTTTTGACATAGCTGTTTCGAATTTGTTCATGTCAAGGGCTGATCTGCTGAAACTTAATGCCATCACATCCACAACTCTTTGCATTTGTGTCGCATCTAGCGAAAATTGCCTTAGTGTTGCCCCGGCAATGGTTGCAGCAAAGGCTAAATCTGATCCGGTGGCAGCTGCCAAATCAAGTGTAGCCTTAGTTATTCTTAATATCTCAGTAGTGGTGAAACCTAATTTTGCGTACTCTTTTTGAAGACCGGCAACCTCGGTGGCCGTGAACTTTGTAGCCGATCCAAGTGATATGGCATTACCTCTTAATGCTTCGAAGTCTTCACTAGTGGCTCTGGTGATAGCTTTAACCTGGCTCATGGCATATTCAAACTGGATGGAAGTCTTGAAACCATTTTTAATGACATTAAACAAAGCACGTACTGCCATAGTAAGCCCTCCGGCAAGCCCTAATGTAGCAAGTAATGTTTTACCTAATCTCACGAATGAGCTTTGTGTCGGGGTAATCGCTTGTTTTAACTGCTTTTGAGCAGCAGCATTCTTATTAATAGCAGCCGTTAATTGTGCTATTCTTAATTGATTCTCCTTTGTCGTTTGCCCCTCCTTGACGGATTCTTTTATTAGCTTTAATTTCTCCGCTCTCAAAGATTTCATTGATACCTCTAACTTGGCTAATTCTGCCTGTTCGGTCGTAACACCCTCAATATCAATTTTAAAAGATAATGTTTTATCTGCCATGACTTTTAATTTTTTAATACAAATTCCACCTCACTGATATTACCATCCGTTGTTACTCGGTTTATATAACCATATACATATTGATCACGAATAAGTAATTTATACTTTGGCCGGAATCCTTCTTTTGTACTGTCATTAGTAACAGCTAATAATTGGTTCAAAACAGTCATCGGTAGTTTAATTTTCAAAGTGACTATCCTATTTTTATCTACCTGGTGAATAGTAGTTATCCAGTAACTGTCATAAAGATCAGAGAAGTCAACGGGCAAAGCCTTTGGGAAGTTAGTATATGTAGTACCTGTTATGTTAAAACTTATTCCTGCCGTTAACCCTTCCCATGACAATAACCGGGGTTTATATCCCGTTGGCCGATATTCAGGATAATGGTAATGAATACCTATCATATTCTGATTTTGACTTCCATAAATCTTTGGAATATCCAGGTAAGCAGATATTAAATAAAACCCACCGACTGCCGTATGTGCAAACAAAGAATTCAGAAGTTCAGTGTCTCCATCTTTGGCATATACACTCGTTAAAGCTATTGTTTTTCTATCAGTGATACCGTAAGCATCTTTATATTCTTTATAAGCATTATCTGATTCGTCTTCAATAAACCCCATGATAATATTTTTGCAATAATTCACACTTATCGGTTCAATCAAAGGATCTTCAGTAAAGTCCTGAATAGTTGTTAAGTCGATCTCTTCCGAGGTAGAATAAAAACTCGATGAAGGTTCAATATATATATTATGGTTATTGCGATCATAAAAGAACTTAAGATTTGCAACATGTTTCACAGCTTTTAAGAAATCTATTGCTTTGATATCCGGCAAATAATCAACGGCAGTTATGTTTTTGCCTTCACCGGGATAAAGATTCCATTCTGTCCAGACATTCACTAGCTTAGTTGCTGTTGTTAATTGAATATAATATGTATTTGTTGCCCCTTCATTTTTTCCGGTAGTTGATAATACGGCTTTAACTCTTATTTCTCCCGCTGCTTCAAGATGATAATAACTAGTCTCTATATCGACTGAAATAGGTATTTCCCCTGAATCAGCTCCCGTTGCTTCGGCTAAAGTAATATCCCCTCCTCCGTTATTATACAAAACCTGTATCGTATAAACATGACTTATACTCGAAAATCCCGGATCAACCATACTACTATAAATAGCAGTATGTAATATAAACTTATAGGTTCCAGTTTCGGGAACAACATACTTATTAAGAATAGTGCTCCAGTCAGCACCTTCATCCGTCACTTCATTCTGAAACGACACAGGGTCTTTTGTTAAAGTCAGTACATCTGTTGCTCCTGCCGTGATAGACTTTGAATACTGGTTATCAGTAACAGCATTTACCCGAACGTCAAGGGCTTTATTAGCAGTAAAACTACTATCTGCTTTTTTCTCTGAGCATAAAACATAGAATTTCTTTGCTGCTGCTGATGTTATCCAATCACTAACAATGATAATAGGCGAAAAGATATATTCTAAAATGTCAACGATCCTAAACATAGGTATAAAGTCATTAACTGACCATTCATGGGGCTGCGCACCTGAAGGCGGAATGACAAGCTGACCAAAATTAACAAAAGGATAACGATAAAAAGCCTCAGCAGCGGACCAGCTGGCAACTATATTTGTTTTGTTCAGTAAATGATCTTCCGCCGTGAAATCAATATCCAAAAGGTTAGTGTTCAAAAGATCGTCCATCCAGTCATCAGCAGTAATAATGAGTTTTATATAATAGCCCTGAGATAATAGTTGCTGCACCTTGCCTGAGATAATAAGCATGCCATTGACATATAACCGTCCTATATCTGATATTTCATCAGTACTGCCAGGCAGATGGCTGTTTTTTATTATAGCCCTGTTCGTTTTTGTTAACGGCACATTAAGCGAATATGACTTATTAAGATTGCCTAATGATATATCTCTCAGGTCGCCGATTGACATCACTACGTTTATCGGTTCGTTAAAATCACAAAGATCAGATCCTATATATAATTTAATATCAGACATCTTTTTTATTAATATTCATGTTCAATATCTATCTGGTTTGTGAATAATTCCGAACTCGATATTGTCACGTTTTCAGTTAAAACTGTTACCGGTGTCGGAGCTGCATAACTGGCCTCTAGTTTCTTGACATCTTCCGATATCAAAAGACTTTTAAGATATTCTGCATTATTAATATCTTTAAATCTCGTCTCGAGTTTTTGCCTGTTAATACCATTTACTGATAATAGATTTCTGTTCTTTTTACTACTAGAAAAGTAATTTCTTATCGTGCTGAATTCAATATATTTCAATCCTTCAAATGCCAGGTATTCAGTACCTCCTACAAGCCCTAAGAATTCTAATATTACTCTTTCATCTATCTGTGAAGTATCAACAGAAATAGTACATGTTTCCGATATGACAATCTGTGACAGCAACTCAAGAAAAGCAATAGACAGTGACGATGTGACAGAAGACATAAGCTCCCCTATGTTTATAATAACTACCCCCCATCCCTCGTAACAGACCGGATTGGCAGCGCTCAAAACACCCCCAAGGTCTTTCGAGTAAACCAAATCCAGAAAAACATATTCGCTGAAGAACGTCACGAAATACTCGTAAGGATTATTAGTAAAAAACTTTGAAGCTGCACCGTTTCGTAAAGTCTTACAAGCAAACCGGGATGTTGCAGTACCTAAGAGATATTTAGAGAAAGCATTCTCATCTCCTACTGCCGGAACATAACGATAAATATGATTATATACCGAGCTACTTGAATTAGCTCCTAGCGTGGTTACTCCGGCTGCTGTCTCCCAATACTCCTCGAAAAATGCTAAATAAGGGCAAAGCGGCGATCCAATAGTGTCCCTGTTGGTAGTAATCTTATATAGGAAAAATGTCCCTGACCAGTTGCAAGCACCATCTGTCTCTTCTACTACTATCGTTAAATTCCCTGCAGTAGTGCACATAAGAATAATCCCCACATTCTTAACTGGTATACCATAGGAGTATTGTCTCAGTACCGCAGTTGTTGAGAAGTTAAATCTCCTTGTACCCAGCGTACTAGTATAAAGATCAGCAGTAAGAACTAAAAGATCACCTACTGCAACAGCTATCGTATTAGAGGTACATTTTACACCACTTCCCGAAGCATCAACAGCCTCACTAATCACGTTATTAGCAGTAGTAAAAGTATCATATCCGTTATTTGTCCATCCTGTTATCAGGTTTGATCCTACAGTACCAGTATTGACTATATCTCCTGTATCACGCGCTAATTTAATCCCTGGCACAAGAGTTTTGAGTATCTCTGCAAAATTAAACGCTGGTAATCCTTTCGGCTGTTCTATTATTGCTTTAACAATCCCTTCATGGTAAATAGAAGCTCGTACCCGCAGATTAACATGACTGGCATCTTCAGAGAGACTTGTAGTTACATTGAACGCTGCTGCATTATCTATATTTTTGGGATATGAGTTAATAGTTAAAGACATCTTAGTTCTGATTTAATAAAGTTTGCCACTTAGCAATCATAACATCAAACTGAACGCTAAGGGAGTTAAATGTTAGTAAACTTATTGCTTCCGTTATTCTAGGTTCATTCTTTCTAAAGGCTTCTTCGATCCAATCCATTCGTTTCCCTGTACTGCTATATGAATAACTGTGATAAGTCGGCATTCCTTCTCTCTTTTGTGTTGTAGCAATAGCAAAAGCAATACTTAGACTTTTCTTTGCATCAGTAATTCCCATTCGCTGCTGTGCATAACGTTGAAGTGCCTGTATGTAAAGTGAAGTCCCGCCCCGTCCTGTTCGGCCTGAATATGGTACTTTGCCCGGCTTGATACCTTTTGCAATATATCCACCGTAAGGATACATAAAGCCTGAAAGTATAATCCTGGTAGTTTCCTGCTGTACTTTGTATTCAATATCGCGAACTACTTTTCCCCCCATAGAGTGGCCCTGTGCCTCCCATTCCGCAAGAAGCATATCGGATAAAACCTTTTCTAATCTCTCTATGTCAGCAGCTATATTCATTAACACCAAACTTTTAAAATAACATCAGTGTACATAATCCCAATTTCTTTATCGGCATCCAATCCCTCTCCGGCATATTGGCCCTTAATATTATCAATATTCATTATCTGAAGCCCGTCCATTTCATTAACTGCATTCATATATACATTGAAATATAATTCGAGTGCAGACCATACAGTTATTTTATCCGATCTATTAATGTCGAAATAATTAAGTGCAAAAACCGTGAAAGTGAATGTTTTTACTTTCTGAATCGTGCTGGTACGAATATCATTTGTAAATTTAGCCCCGTCTAATTGCCAGAGTATTAACGGATAACTTTTATTGCGTACTTCATTGAGATAGTCTTTCCAGTCAAAATAAACCTCACCGATTGCATTAACCGTATCATTAACTGTCACTATAGTACTATCAGCGGTTACTATGGTATTATCAGCGGTTAAGTTTATCGCGGTTCCGGTTATTGTTTGGAGTTTTGTTTTTAAGTCCGTTAATGTCATCGGTCAGTCTGTTTATAATTCCTTTTATTGCCCGTCTTCCTATCTCTGATAATTCACTGTTACAAAGATTATTTAAAGTAAAATCAAGTATCTCAATCTGTGCCTTTTTTATAATTATCTCGTTCATCCCTTGATCGATCTTTGAAATGCTAATGCGCTATAAAATTCATACACTTTAACTCTTTCAACTTGCTCAATTGTTCCCAATATTCCATACCCAGCCATTTCATAGATCAAACCTCTACTGCCATATTTCGATAAGTCAATGCTAGTTCCCTTGCCTCGCGGATCGGATGGGGCAACTTTCCAAATAATTGGATAAGTATTGAAGAGCCTGGTAGCCGCTGAATAGTGTAAAAAAAAACACTCCATACAACTGACATCGGAGCTTTCATAAAGATATCCTGCCTCTCAAGTGCATTCTTATCACTGTAATCTTCTCCGCGTTTCCGGCAATAAATAGCCATGAAATGTGCCAAACGCTTAACATCTTCTTTACTGAACTTCTGACCTTTGAATATATCTGAAGCCTCTGAGTAACTAATTATAGGCTCGTTTGCCAGTGGTATATCCTGACCCATGATGTTAATTGACTCAGGAAGTATAAACGTCTTAAAACCGATTCTAATCTTATCTACCTGTAACGGCTCATACTCTTTGATCTGACCCATGAAATGAATAACAGGAGTATGATAAATAAGCGATATCACAAATGGCTTGAAATAGTATTCATATAGATCATTTGCCTGCTCAGCCGAAAGCAACATGACTGTTTTATATGGAATATCTGTCAGACATTCGATAACCTTCCGGTAATAAATAGGGAAATCAGTTGTTAATTGCTCTTCCGTTATGTTCAGAGTAGCCTCAATGTATTGATCCACTGTCTCGGTAGAAAACTGCTCATCAGCGAGCATATAAGCCTCATAACCCTTTGGCATCGGTATTGCTGCAAGATCACAAAACCTGCGAAGCGTAATATCATCCCATCGGTAAACACCTAAAAAAGACTTCTTCCCTATTTTTATTTTTATCATTCTATTATTATATTATCTGAGTCATCAAGAAGTATATTACCACTATCATCCAATACCGGAGATGTTTCGGGAGTAGTAACACTTATAACCGCTCCATAGGTAGTCGCTGTCTCATTCGTTACATAAGCTGATATATAAATAGTAGTATTAGATGGTACTATCAAGGTGCAAGAGAAGTCATCTGTTCCACTTCCAGCAGGTACTATATTATCCGAAGTAGTGGGGTTTGTTGAAGTGTCCCAACATATTCCCTTTGCGCTGACCTCCCCTCCACCATCATCTATATCTGTTCCTGTCGCTGTCACTCTTACTGAACCAATGACAGTAACAGTAGTTGTTACCTGTGGATATTCAGGGGGTGCTGGAACACCAGCATTATAAGCAAATGGCCCTAAATCTGGTGGAATGTTATGATATAGTGAATCACCATCATAAGTTAAACCAACGTTTTCACCTTGACCATTAAGTTGTGCATCATCTAAATGAAAATAATCTCCAAGATCAAGCAGACTACCATCTTCCTGTCTCGCCCCGCTTAATAATGTAATACCCGCTGCATTATCAGCAGGTAAATCCAAAAAATCAGAACCAGCGACAGTAATCGGAATATCCCATGTATTATTTGAATGAGTATATGAAGCTCCTGACGTTACAAGCAAATCACCATAATCGTTATCATAAGAAATATTATTTTTAAAAACCCTTGTTAATTCTAAAACATCCGAAGCAGTTGTATTATAAATTACAAATCCATAATAATTATCTAATATTCCATTTTTATAAGCTATATTATTATAAATATTTAACCCCCTTATATATGCCCTCCCATTATCATTCGTCCTGAATCCATCACATCTATTATAAGCAGCTATGCAATTAAACACATCGTGGACAGTACCATTGACTATTGCCCATCCTAATTTATAACCATGCCCCTCGCCTTGTAGCTGACCATTATTAAATGCCCAACATCCATCAAAACGAGTATGACCTATCCACCCGCCCGAAAATCCCTGATCACCACAATCCCATGCCCTGCAATGAGCAAATGTATAATATGCTGTCATACTTGTAGGATTAACAAGAACCGTAAACCCACTTCCTCTATTACCCGGTAATTGTGGAGATATGGCAAACGAATCACAATGATTCCACGCATCACAGTTTCGGACTAATATAGTTTCATTTGATCCTGCCAGTTGAAGTCCTATTCCGTGCGTATTATAAAATTTACAATTATCTATAATTAAATGATTTCCATTTGCTTTCCATCCAAAGGCTTCAACAGAACTGCCTCCAATTCCACCCTCAACACTCCAAACATTTCTTATTGTTAAACCTTTAAACCAAGTATAATCAGCTCCGCCACGAATAGCATAATTCAAATTTGTATTGGGAACAATATCATCAGAATCAAGTATAGGAACTTCTCCGGGATAAGCAAAATAATGCACATAATTACCTGCCGTTCCTCCTCTGTCTATACGATAACTCTTTCCGTCTGCATGATAATAATCACCCTCGCCCCATGCTTTCATATAAGTACCACCTCTGAAATATACTGTATCACCAGGATCAACGTCAGTAGAATTAAAAGCCTTACCCCAAGTTTTCCATGCGTGTCCGTCATCCGTAGCCGTACCATCATTACTGTCATCACCGGTTGGTGAAACATACCATGTAGATTGACTGAATGATAATAGACAGAAAAATAGTAGTGGTATGATTATTAGTTTTTTCATATCGGATTAACTATAATTGTAAAACAGATATAATCAGATGATGAAGCGGCGGTGAACGTTCCCGGATTATAAGCCGCTGCTGTATTGTATTCCCTGTAAGCAACAGAAGAAGAAGCCACAGCAGTAGTCGTTCCAGTAACGGTAATTAACCCTCCAAAATCAGAAGGTGCAACAGTAGCTACATTATCGCCATCCTGATTATCGGCAGCCGCAAAAACAAACCATAGATAATTAACAGCGCCATATTCTCCAGTGTTATCAGGAGGATCATAGTTATTATTATTCCCTACTGCCACGTTTGTTACCGTTAATGGATTAGCTGTCTTGAATCCTGATATACGATAGCTAACATGAGTACCTGCCTCAGCAGTCGTTGTGAGAGTGAGATTTTCAGTTTCATCCATTATGCACCAAACAACAGCACCACTGACATCTAAAACATCATCTATTCCAAGCTGGCTTTCTATTGTCCATCCACTACTGCTTGCACCGGCAATAGTT
>Ga0114918_10005629_pt1 | contig 10718 bp, 11 predicted proteins | sample LantaG_FD_87015 | JGI IMG/M metagenome (GOLD analysis project Ga0114918, IMG submission 87015) | Deep subsurface microbial communities from Baltic Sea to uncover new lineages of life (NeLLi) - Landsort_02402 metaG | ecosystem: Environmental > Aquatic > Marine > Oceanic > Sediment | place... | reverse complement strand
GGAGCGTGGCACGGACACGCTGTTGTTCTTCCCAGTTGAGGTCGCTCATAATGGAAACTTCTCTCTCTCTCTCTCCTAGTGAATCGTGGTGGTGGCCGAAGTCGGGAACACACCGTCAATACCGAACTCGGTGATCGCGTGTACGATGCACGCGAGGTTATGGCAGATCACTTTGCACAGCACTTCGTTGACCTGTGCCGTCGTAGTCTTGGACCGAACCGCAGTCCCGAATTTCGATTTAATCATCCACATAACTGACTCAACGTTGCTCCGGCGATGGTAGTGGGTCAGGAAATCTTCGCTGCGAAGAGAAAAATGAGCCCACATTTTGCGCCAGTGGGGAGAATTGCTCATTGCCACGCTATTCGATTTAAAAGGAATGAAGGGCACAGCTCCTACAGCTTCAATCGCTGCCAAGTTCTTTTTCGAGAGGTATGCTTTGTCAGCGGAGACTTCGCGCACTGTGAATTGCCGTGTCGTTTTGTCGAGTAGCTCGGGGAGCAGCGGACAATCGCCCTCGCTGGAGACTTTTACGCTGGTCACGACATTCGTAGCCGTTCCAACCATGACGTGCATTTTGACCCAGGCGTGCCTTGCTTTGAGTTTGCCGTGCTTCTGGTCGAACCAGCGGTCGTAAGTCACCGTGGAAAAGCCGGTTGAGTCCTGCGCAAATTGACCTGCGACATTTTCAATCTCGGCGAGGGGAGCAGCGCTCTCTTCGACGAGCTTGGTCAGGATTTCAGTCGTCTTTTCATCTTCAAGGCAGCGGAAAATACTGTTGTAGTGGGGAGCTTTTTTGATGCTACCGCGTGCGGCACAATCTCGAATATCCGTCGTAGCCCTACGGCCCGAGAAGGTCGTGTAGACTTTCATCACCGAGGAAAACACCTTGTCCCGAAGTGGAAGGGGTGGTCGTCCAGCTCCTGGTTTACGGGTCGGCTCCTCGATGCCCTCACAAAGGCTCTTCAGGAGCATTTCGAGGCGAGCCTTCTCCGTCGTCTGAGCCTCGTTGTAGGCACTCCAGTTGGTAGTAGGGTATGCCTTACGCTTAGCTGGCACTGCTGTGGGCTCTTGAACTTCGTTCATCGCAGCGCCCTCTTCCCAGGCAATCCAGAACCAAACGGCTTCCTGGTGCTTGCAGCGCTTACGTCGCAGCTCGTAGTCGGGACAGGTGCAGGTTTCTTCAACGAGATCAACAAGATAGGTAGGAGACTCGGCTCCCACGGATTGAGAAGGAACCACGAACCGAGACCCGACCTGACGAATACCACCACGTTCTGCGATACGACGCCCACGCTCCTCACGAGTAGTCGTGAGAGGCTGGTACGAAACGAGGGTGGTGCTAGCAACAGCTTCATCAACGTCTGGATTCGTTTGAAGAGGAAGAAAATCATTTTGTGTTTCGTGTATCATAGTAATACTGTGACACATTAGAACCACGTTGACAAGGGCAAAATGTAGTTGACATGTGGTTTTGTTGTGACACAATAAGAAGCATGGCAAACCAAGAAATCAAAAAACGTCGGAAACCTGAAGCAAAACGAAAAGAGCTGTTTGTCCGGGCTCGGGTGACAGAGGAGCAGAAAGAGCTGATCGATGAGGCAGCGAAACATACCGGAGTTACGACTTCGGCCTGGATGGTTGCAACACTTCTGCGAACAGCTCGAAAGGAGCTGGCAGAAAAAACTTGAAAATTGTCCTTTCTCTTCAATGACTTATCACTTTCTCTAAAAATCTTCTTGACTTACAGAGGTCAAGGTCCTAATATTTAAGCCTAGGACGGGAATCGAACTCGCATCTTCCGGCATACTAAGGCCGCTGCTCTACCGTTGAGCTACCTAGGCGGTTTTGAAAGCTCTCAGTGATCTTGGTGGACCTGAGAGCTTTCGTTTTTCGAACTTACATACTCCTCCTGTTTTTTTCTCTGCCTCCTCCTCATGCTTGAAAATTATCCTTTCTCTTCAATGACTTACCACTTTCTCTAAAAATCTTCTTGACTTAGGCTGTCAGTAGCCCTAATGTATTTGGACGCGACGGGATTCGAACCCGCAATTCAAACGTGTTAGGCTGGCGTGTTCCCGTTACACTACGCGCCCGGCTTTGAAAGCCTCCAGGTCCTCCAAGATTTCTGGGGGCTTTCTTTTTTGAACTTACATACTCCTCCTGTTTTTTTCTCTGTCTCCTCCTTCTCCTTTTCAAAAAACACACCCCTCCCAGAGCAGTTTTATTTTGCCCTACTACGCCTAGACATAGCGTTTCCCCTTTCTTATTAGTGACTTACGGCGCTACTGCGAAAGTCTGATTATTGCTTGACAAAGTGGGGTAAACGCTGGTAGGATAGTCCTAGTTTACGGGTTGTATCCTACACCCACCTAAAACCCTCACTGTTGGCGCAGTGGGGGTTTTCTTTTATGTAAGCAGTGGTTTGATCTCAGGACCAGCCCCCACTCTTCCATCTTCATTTTCAACGATCCATCCCTGCTCCCGGAAGTACCGGATGCGGGCGTAGGTGTTGTTAAGGTTCTTTTCTTTCTCTTTCTCAGAAGATGTTTCACCGTACAGCGTCATTGATAAAAGCTCAAAGTCGAGAGTCCCTGTTTTTTCGATCACCTTAAGGGCTTCCAAGTTAAGCGGTTTCATTTTGCGTCGGGAGGACGGGGACTTTTTAGGCTTGGGATTATCCTGGACTGATGGTGCATCGAACGAAGAAGGTGTACTAGGTACAATGGACTCCCCACCATCTCCTAGCAGTTTCCTCATCAAACCATCTCGTTTGTCGAGTAGAGGCTTGGCTCGCGATTTGAAGTTCTTGAAAACTTCTACCCACTCTTGGTTGAGTCCACGAAGCTCTCTGAGTACGTTTTCCAATTCAAGGTAGTCGTTGGTAGTTCTGTTTTCCATAAACCTAGACTGCCACGACTCCAGGCAGCGAGTCAATATCTTTCTCTAGAAAAAGTTTATGGTGTTCAGGTCTAGAGTCTGACCCTGGACTAGGGTCAGAACGAGGACAGGTTAAGAGATATTGTGCGGAGGTACTCCAGAAAATAAAGAGGCAGAAGTCTAGATTATTTGGGCAGTCGAGAATTTAGAGGCAAGGCCCTGTGGAGGTTGCCTAAATAGTGGACTGACTATTAGGCGATTTATTCTCCTTCTACTTTCCCCTTAAATTTCTCATATTCTTCTTGGCTCCCACACTCTACTTCCTTAGATCTCGTTTTAGTAACTAAATGTTTCTCCACTTTGTAAGATCCCTTCTTTTTCAACTTCTCAGCTATTTTATCTAGGTCCTCTGTTCTATCTTCCCAGATACTAATAGAAGTAATGCTCGGGAATTTTTCGGCTATAGAAAGGATGTGTCTCGTTTTATACTCTGCGGTATCCTCATCAGGAACTTCCTTGAAGTGCAACTCGTCGAACCTCAAGTCATCGTTGTCTAATAATAGCTGAGTAATCCTAGTAGAGAAGGTGTCTTTGACCCGACCAGTTATCAGTGCAGTGTAGGTATCTTTGTCTTTGATACTCTGTCTAGCAACTGAGACGACCTGAGCGCCCCACCAGCTAGACTTTGGGTGCTCGGGGATGCAGGGAGGCTCTAGAGACGCTGCGTTGGTCCACCAGGTCTTCTCGGTCCACCAGGCAGGTTTCTCTGGAGAGCGGAACAGAGTGTTGTCGAAATCGTAGACGTGGAATTTAGTACCTTCGAAAACATCTGCTTGTCTATACACCTTTCCCCCTGCTACTACAAGAACACTATTTCTCCGAAGCATTATACCCGCCTCCAATCATTAATATCTACGGTAGTACCATCTTCTAACGTCACGTCGTAGACCCAGATGCGGGAACCTTCTTGAAATCCTACTTCCGCTTCTGGGGGTCCAGTATCTAAGTCCACATTGACCTCAACTGTATAAGGTACATCCACCTTATCTAAGTCGATGCGGGCTCGGTAGAGAACCCGATCTCCGAAACCACCCCCATGAGCTTCAGCAGCGTCTTTCTCGTAGCTCCAATAGACGCCAAGGGGATCAAGAGTAATGGGGTCAATGTTCTCTAGTTTCATCTCACGCCAGCAATCTGACCCCTCGAACAGATTATGTAGCATAAAAACAATTCCCTGATATAATTCCCACACGTCTTCTTTGACCATACTCTCGGCTAGAGCGACATCGTCAGGATTATCTTCGTCTCGGTCATTTAAGTAAGCTTCTTCACGGTGGATTGTTGCATCTGTGCTTTTAGCGGACTCCCATACTTCTTCCCAACTAGGAATATTACTTAGGTGAGCTGCTAACTTGTACACAGAACCACCTACCACAAAATAATCAGCCCTTTTCTTCCTTCTAGTTTTCTGTATCACTTTGAAATCTCTTTTACTTAGCGTAGAACCTTGTCTTCCCCCGTAAATTACAAACTCTGCTTCGGAGGAAAACATATGAAATAGCACGTCAGGGTCGGGTAAAAAGTCTGGTAGTTTAACTGGGGCGAAGACTACGTCCTCAGCTAAGAATTCAGCTTCTACTACAGCCCAATCTTTTTTCTTACTCTGGAACAAACCACCTGCACCTCCTGGTGTAGACGTTACGAAGTGTTTAGCAAAGTCAGGGTTTATAGTCCAGCTGCTGAATTGATTTAGGGGGAGGTCCCCACCTTCCATAATTTTACTTGCTACAGGACCGTAGATACCTCGACACAGTTTTAAGTCGTCTCCATACTTAGTTCTGATAGCAGGCTGTACCAGCTCTCCACTGAAGGTAATCCAGTAGGGGTGTCTAATGACAGATAAGAGATGGTTGTTACCTCCAGTCCAGTATGCTAGCGCAGGTTTCAAGACGTTGTAGAAGTCTTTTTGAAGAGAAAAGAAGGAGGGGTTATTTTTCATTAAAGTTTCCTTTTATCCTTTTACCTACTCACTCACTCACTCACTCACTCATTCACTCACAGCGTGGGTACTATAGGGGGAAGGGCTTCCCTTTTGTACACTTTGTTACCTACGATAATAGAAAATCATCTTCTTTTAATCTCTTCGGGTAGAGGTCGTAGTTTCCAGTCGTCGATACGTTTTTGTGTTTCCAGAGCATCTTTATTTAGCATCTGAATCGAATTTTCTATCTGATACTGAGCTGAGGTTAAGTAACGTTTCCACATAGGGTCACCCTCACGGATAATTTCATCTCGCTTTCTAGGATGAGGTATTTCTGTAGCAGAGTTTAAGAGCTTACGTTGGTCCACCATATCCTCACGAATAGCGTACAGAGCCTTCAGATAAGCCTCACAGCCTTGCGGAGATTTTTCGTATGGAGGATAACCCACTCCAAAACAACCTTGTGTACGCCCACCACGGCTCCACGGTACTTGATAACCGTGATCTACCATGACTCCGTGAGTTAGTTTGATGTTCCTGCTACACACAGGACATGTACCAGTATTTTCTATTGTCCGTTCTGGAGTAATTGTTTTCCGTTTCGTAGCAGCAGAACCTCTCGACCACTCCTTGAACGCCGATTTAAATTTGAGTTTAGTTAGAGCAGACTCGACAGCGTTCATCTCTCTTTTGTCAGGTTGAATACTTGGGTCTACAGGAATAAAGGTTGATTTTCCATCTGGATTAGTGACGTCTACTCCAGATACACCATAGCCCCAAGTAATACTTCCTATGGTAGATATAGGATCTGTTACTCGAACATCAGTTTTAACTGGAGTGGTCAAGGAAAATTTTGTAACGTACATTCTTCCTGGAATAACTTCCTCGTTTTTTGGTGGTTTAGAGACAGCACTGACGTAGTTTGAATCTGGTCCTAAGTGGTCGAAGTATACCTCACTTTTAGGTTGCTTATTTTTGAATTTAGGGTTTTCCATACGAGAGGATATTAAATTACCTAGTTCCTGTCTAGTATTAAAAGGCTTGGATAGTAGATCTTCTAACCATGATGGAGCGTTGCGGTAAGTATTGGTTCCCGTTTCATCCAGTACAAAGGAGGTAGTAAATTCATTTCGTACAAATTTGTTAGTAGAGATTACTGTCCAACCCATAGCACGTAGAAGTTCCTGTAGCCCTAGCCAGTCTACGTTTCTAAAGTTAGGCTCTGCGTGGAGCTGCTGAGCCGTCTCTTCAATAGAAGGAGGGGTAGAAGCTTCGGCTTTCCTTCGATAGATAGCGTTGTTTACTAAAATCTTCATTGTTTTATCCTTTTATTTACTCACCCACTCACTCACTCACAGCGTGGGTACTAGGGGATTCTTTTGTGGCTGTCTAATACCGTTACCAGATGGAGTAAGGGCCTTTTCTAGGGGAACCGATGACCATTTAGCAATAGGTACCCACTCGTAACTATTGTACACACTGATAAACTCTGAGGGAACCCCATTTTTAGTGTAGATAGCTTTTGCATAAGGTTTAAAAGACTCCTTAAGTTTCTCTAGCCCTTTCTCATTTTTCCAGGCGCGAGTAAAGAACTCTTTACTATCTTCTCCCGGAATACGATTCGATACATATTTTTTAAATAGCTCAGGATAGTATTCTTCGATCCAACGTGTCATCCAAAGTTCTGTTTCAAACGTACCCATGGAATCATGTTCTTTATCTAAGAAGTCAAAACTCTTGGGTACTCTGAGTACTACTGGAATCCATTTATTTTCTAGCAAATGTAAGTCTTCGGCATCCTTTTCATAATAAAGCTCATACAATTCTGGCTCCCTATGAAATAAATCACCAGTCACCCACAAATACCATCGTGGGACTGCGGTACGTTCACTAAAATGCACTCCTCGACTACTACCTGGTCCATCTTCTAGTGGAGGTAGTAATCCGTTCTTAGCTATTTCTGAGAGATAGTTTGCCGTTGTAACGTGGTACCAGTAATCGTCTGGTTTGTAGGCTAATTTATATACTGAATTACCTACTACAATAATAGCTTGAGTCATTGATTTTTCTTCTCACGTTTGTAGCTCATCTCTACAGCGTCTTTATCAAGCACTACAGCACCATCATAAGTTCTATAACCAGGGTCTTCAAATTTGTCCCAAACGGCATACACAAATTCCTCGTCATCCCACGCTCCAGCTGAGTCTACGATGTTAGGTGGGTCTACTAACTCCTCAGCTTCTTCTAAGCCTATATCATAGTAATCTGCTGCAAATTCTATTACGTACAGTGGAACTTCGGGTAAATCTGTTAATAGTGTCCAAACGTGAGGACCGTAGTGAGAGTTATTTCTTTCTTCTGCGGAAAATAGTACTACATGAGAAGAGGAAAAAAGGTCTTTCTTTAACCTACGATGAGTGAGAAGAGAAGAACTTCCCTCTTCTTCCAAAGGTCTGTAGTAGACACTGTTGCGTACTAAAATCTTTTTCATAATAGCCTGCTACTTCTCTTCAAGATCTTCCTCTAGTGGTGGTAGTTCCTCTTCTTCCAGGTCTTCTAATTCTTCGGGCAACTCAGGCAAAGGCTTAGGAGTTTTAGCACCGATAAGCACGTCGAGTTTTTGAATTAAAGTAGCTCTGGCTTCTTCGAAATGTCCACGTACAGAATCTAGCAGAGAGATAACAGCATTAGCTCCGGTAGATACTGGTTCTTTTCCTTCTGCACTAGCTTCGTGGATACTTAACTCTACGTCATCAATCGCAGTAAGAATGCCGTTGGTGTCGCTAAGAATATTTAATAAGCTATCTAATAAACCTTCCGTAGACATGTTGTTAGCTGCAGCAGTGATTTCTCGCGGGTTAAATTTTTTCATAATAGGCGTTTCTTTCTCTTAAAAGTGAGAGTTGTGTTGATGATGATAAGTTTTACTTGACTACTGTTCTTCCTCTTTCGTACAGTTTATCTACCGTAGAAGAAGAGGGATTTTTTGATGTCAAAGGGGTCCTTTTCCTTCTAAATTGAGATCTCCTTCTACTGCGAGTAGTATTATTCTTCCTTCTTCTCTCGCGAATAGTACGTCTTTTTCTACTACTCTGTAGTAAAGAACGAGTTCTTTTAGTAGCTGTAAAAGGTGCTGCTGACATAGCACTGTCTTTTTCCTCAGCACTATTATCACTAGACTTATTACTAACTGTTACTGTCTTCCTTTTAGAAGTTTTCCGAGAAGAAGCTGAGGTTCTCTTCTTATTTTGCAGTACCTTTTTCTTTTTTGCCTCTGGGTCAATAAAGACTTCCTCACATTCCTCTTTTAATTCAGCTCTACACGCTTTTAATTTCTTAGCGCAAGAGGATAAGATTCTTTTAGTAGAGTCTAAAGTATTTCTTTCACTAGTCAACTCAGAGTTAAGTCTTTTGATAGTTTGTTCTGCCTTACTATGGTCTGATTCGATGGCTTTCAAAGCTACTTGAATCTTCTGCATAGTATCTTTTACTTCTTGAGGGGAATTTGCTTGTAACCTTTTTACCAAACTCTTAAACTCTTTTGTTCTACGCTTAATGCTATCACGTAGTTTCGTAGTTTCTTGTAACGCGGTCTGTAGGGATTTTTCTTGCTTAGCCAGCTGAGCAGTAAAATATACCTTGACTTTGTTTTCGTGAACTAGTCTTTCCTCGTAGAATTGTCGTTCAGTTCTATACTGCTGTAACTGAGCTATCTTTTCTCTGATATTCTTTTTCAATCTTTTCTTTTTCCAATCAGAAAGAGTACTACTTGATTTACTACTGAGAGTTTTATTTAGCTCAGTTATTTCAGATTTAGTATCCAGTTCGCCTTTTTTAGCTGTCTTGTATTTATTTGTAATATCAGCTAACAGAATTTGGCTCTCAGATAATCTACGACGTAACCCAGCTAAAGGAGCTAGCCTATCGAACATCTGCTTCATAGTTTGTTCTGCTTCGGCTAGCTGGATTCCGAAGACAGAATTATTCTCATTGACCATATGGGAGATTAGGCCCAGCCTATATATACTTTTCGGATCTTTAAACTCCGCAGTCTTGGCTACGATGATAATCTCTTTGAGGAGGTCGAGCTGGAGCTTACGTTGAGCCGTCCTGGCTTCAGTCTTCTTCTGGCGCTCCTCAGTTTCTCTCTTAGCCTTCTCTTGGCCGTAGGAGTAGGCCAGAGTACCACAGGGTACGGCGAGCGTCGTGGAGAGGGTAATGACGGTCCAGAGGAACACCTTGAAGATGCGTTGTCTAGGAGTCATCTCTGGTAAGGCTACCAAAGCGTCTTGGAACTGCTCTACTGGAGTCTTTGTGAAATCGTCCCCAGATTTAGGAGAAGAAGAAAGTGTAACAGTTGTTTCGGATTGTTTGGTAGAAGGAGGAAGAGGTGTGGTCATTGACTATTCCTCCTGATCCATCTCGTCGTAACGAGTCTGGAACTCTTCTAAATTTTTATACGTATTTTTATCTTTAGGTCGAATCCCAAGTGCCCTAATTTCTCCAGCATGGACGGTATAAAATAGTCTGTACTCCTTAGTCGCCCGAGTCCGCCAAAGCGTAGCCCCGTCTTTAAACTTACCGAAGTCATCTCTGTCATGAGGAAAAGGCTGGAGAGCCAGACGTTTCACCGCTTTAGCTACAGCTTTTTGGTACTTTGGTTTGACTCGCTTAGAAATGTCAGTAGTAACTAGGTGGGAAGAACGGAATACTAAATCCCCCAAATCTGACAAAATTCTTCTAATGTGTGCCACTGGTCTGCTGGAGCGTCGTAACGACTCTGCATCTCCTGCATGAACTCCTCCTCCGTCTCCTCTTTTTGAGGAAGAGACCTTTGAGGAGTTTCTTTCTTTTTCAGTCCTTGTTTTTTCTTTGCCTTCTTTGCTACCATTTTCTGTTCCTCCTACCTGCTCTTGATAAAGAGAGTTTATACTGAGTAAATCTTTTGTGCAAGCTTTTTCTGAAAGAGCTTCCTCTTCAGCTAGTTTAATATACACAGCACCTTTGTGGATGATAGCCCTACGCATATTGGTCACTGATTTTCCACTGAGATATTTTAGAGGATACGATTACTCCACGAGGAGCTGAAAGATTTAGGACGTCTAATCGTTCGTGCCACCAGACTCCGTCAAGATTAGTCTCATGTTCAACGTAAAGTGTTAACAAAATATCCCAAGCAATCCCTTCACTATGCATAACGTCTTGATTCATACCTTCTACAGCTAATTTTTGAGTCCCTATAAAAGATTCCGGTATTTCTTCTAGACGAGCATCCGGGTCTTCTTCAGAGTAGTCTTCAAATTCAATTTCTGCGTCTTTTTGATTAGTAAACTCGAAGTATCTCTCTTCCTCCATTTCACTGTCATAGTAGTACATCCTCCAAATAGTTTTAGTCTCTAGATACCCCGAATTAATTCCCCAGTCCTGCAATTCTTTTTTCTGTACGTTAGACAGAACTAAAGCATCCAAAAAGGAACCAGATGACTTTGAGAGAGTCCAAATTTCTCCAGGTAACTCTGCAATCTCAGCCCATTCTTCTGGATATTGTGACACGGATAAACCAGAACCTTCGTAAGATTCTGTTCCTTTATTTTCCGGATTAAGGTCTCCGACATGATAGACAGTATTAATATTGTCCATAGGAAGAGAAGTTGCTTTTACATACACAGCACCTTTGTGTAAAAGGAGGCTAGCCGTTTTAACCTCCTCTTTAGGGTTGTCATAAATAGGATCCCCTTTGTAGTCTGTCCACAAAGAGTACTTGCTGAGGAGTTTAGAAGCCCCCATTAAAAACTTAGCGTCTTGTAAAGAACGGGCGTAGTAGACCTTCCCGATTTGGTCGTACTCATCTGTTGCG
>Ga0114918_10005627_pt1 | contig 10719 bp, 13 predicted proteins | sample LantaG_FD_87015 | JGI IMG/M metagenome (GOLD analysis project Ga0114918, IMG submission 87015) | Deep subsurface microbial communities from Baltic Sea to uncover new lineages of life (NeLLi) - Landsort_02402 metaG | ecosystem: Environmental > Aquatic > Marine > Oceanic > Sediment | place... | reverse complement strand
TTATCGAAAAATTCAGCGGCCAACTCGTCCATATCATCATCACTTGTAATGAGCGCCCGCGCTTGCGTCCTACTCAGACCACAGGACAAAACTTGTCTTGCTAGTTTTAGTGTTAGTTTCAAAGTTCACCTTTGCATTGTGCTGATGTCCCGACCGCTTGATCGCACCATTGCGATAATATTGCACGGATCAAGGCGGCACGGCTGATCGTGCCGTGGTAGCCTACAAGCGGTAATTAGAACTTGCTTGATCGAGTAGCCATTCAGCAAATTCAATTAGAGAATCTTCAGAGATGCTATATTGACCGATCCAAACATTGCCTTCGTCGTCGATATCGGCTTCTTCGTTGTCGAAATAGTCTTTTGCTGCATCGTCGGGATCGTCCTCGTTGATTATTATCGCTCGTGCCTGTGCTTCATTCATAGCAAGCACGCACATAGATGAAGGTTTTGGGATGTTCTTGGAGTCGTTCAAATCTCATGGAGTCCCCCTTTGTAGTAGATACTAGCCTATAGACTACCATAACCGGCAAAAAACACGCGGAAAACACGCGGACAACTTGCGGTCAACTTGCGGGGGGAAACTCGAAAACAAACGGGCGGACGATAGTAGACTAAAACCGGGGATTATTCGGATCTGATCTATTTGTGTCTAATACTTGATCTGTAAACGTGATCTTGATAATGTTTCGTCAATGAATCGAGATTTTTTTTATATCTTCGTGAGTCGGAAGACTCAAAACGGGCATAAAAAAATGGGCTACTCTTTCAGCTTTGGCGGCGCAAGAGTAACCCATATCGATCACACCCTGGAGTGTAGCCACTTTTAAGGGTTCTAGCAAGTTCGCCGCCAAAGAAAAGTTTAACCATGGTCAAGGGCAGGCGAAACCCGTCACCACGTCCAAACAGATCTTTTCAGTATGCGAATGATGATGAAATAAAAAAGATCTCTTTTGTTGTCACTGCTTGCGGTGTGTTGACCGGATCGATCGGCCTGGCGATCTTTGCGGTCCTGGTGCCGTCTGCGAGGCGTATTTTTTTGTTTTACGTGGCGTTGAATCGAAGTCTTAAGGCGGGCTATCGTGGCACAAGGAGCACACAAGCGGCACTTGCAGAGGCGATCGCTCGGGCCACTTCTGCCGGTATGAGCGTGCGCACCCTACAACGTGGCATGAAGGTATTGATCGCGGCGGGCCTGATTGTTGAAACGTGGTTCAACCTATACGATCGCAAAGGTCAGATCGTGAAGTATCAGCGGGCCGCCGGGGAATGGGAAACAACCAAAATACGGATCTACAGTCTAACCCCGTTTGCTTTGTCCCTATGGGCACCCCCTAGCAAGGCGCGCAAGGTTTCCCCCGTCGCGGCGTCCGTGGGGATCTCCGCCGGTGACGGTGCCGAGGTTGAAGCGTCGGCGGCGGCTGTCCTACATCACCCTACTCACGACAAAATGACGCACCACGGTAACAGGATTTATAAACCTTCGGTTTCTAAATCACTGGTACGGGTAAACGCCGATACAACAACAGGGACAACGATCAAGGGTAATGTGGTGTCGTCGGCAGTCGCCGCCGACGCTTCAACCTCGGCACCGTCACCGGCGGAGATCCCCACGGACGCCGCGACGGGAGGAAAGGAGCTTTCGAGAGGTCGACCCTCGATCGCTCGTGGCTGCTCGGTGTCTCCGCCTCCCGTTCTGCAAAAGAACTGGCCTAAAAACGCTGCAAATGTTCGGATCTCGCTGCTCGCTCACGTGTTCCATTTTTTGCAGGACTTCCCGACCCGTCAAGCTGATTGTCTTTTTTTGGTCGCTCGGGAGGAAACCCGACCGGGGGCGGCTCGTCGGGCCTTGCCGCTGTGCGTCGACTGGGGCCGCGTACTTTCTACCTGGGCCACCCTGCCCAGATCGCAACGCTGGCACGTTTGGCGGCGTGACATTCTGCCGGGGCTGCGCTCTGCGGTGTTTGCCGAGCCTCCCGATATCGAGCGGACGGAGAAAGCAGATCGCAAAATGGCGTTTGTCACCGGCGAAATGCAAGCCAGGATTGATCGTGCTGCGGCTCCGGTGGCTCCGGTGAAAGAACAGATCGCGGGCAGGGATGAACGGAGGGATCGGATCGGCGTCTACACTCGCCAGCTAAAGAGCGAGCGCGATCCCGTTCAACGGGCTTTACTGACTGCGGCGATCAATGCGCTGTTACAGGATTAGACCGGAGGGATCACCGGCGGATCTGGCAACGGGTAGATCGTCAAGCGCCATTCTCCGCAAAAATGCTGTGTAGCATCATCGATCGTTGGATCTTGAGATATCGATCCGTCTATGATCGGCGGGTTCCGTCTACACTGTCCGGTCACGTTCTTTGTCACATCGGTTGGTGCGAACCAGTTACACTTCCAGCACGTTTCCAGGTGTGGAACTCTTCCGCCTACTATTGTTATAGCCATGTTTTAAAGCCCTTTCTGTAGTCGTCTGGTCCTCCAGGTGTGCGGCCTATCTTGCGGCTCCTGCGGGGCCGCCTTGGGCTTCTCCTGGGGTGGTTTCTCGTCTTCGATGATCTCGATCTGTTTTGATTTGTGTTTCTCTTTTTTCATTACCTTACCTTATCCGATCAACCCTCGCGGGCTTACGAGTTTTTTACCACGTTCTTGGAGCGCTCCCCACGCCGCCGGGCTTTTCTGGCGGTCCTGGTAGAATTTCACGGGCCGTTGATAGGTGTGTTCGTAAAGCGTTTTTTTCCCGGTCCACTTGTCGCTTTCGTAGATGATGGACGTAATCACGCCGCATACAAAAAGCGTGTCTCTGGGGATCGTCACCTGGAAGCCGCTATCCGCCTCCAGTCCTGACCAATTTTCAAACGTCTTTTTTTCCTTTTCCCATTTTGGCGTTTTGGTCTTCTTGGCTTTCTTCCAGGGCACAAAAAAAAGTGCGGTCCCGGTGGCATTGCTGCAAAGTGCTAGATTGTCTTTGTTGAAGTCGATCCGCCAATCTTCGCCGGTGGTGTCTTCCCAAGCGATCACAATCACGCGCCCTAACAATACAAGCCGTTTTGCTATAACCATTAGCCTACCCCCTCCGGTTGATCTTCCGCGTCTTGTGGTGGTCCTCCAAGTCCAAGAAAGCCGCCTCCTTGATTTCTACTCGATAGATACACCGCTGCTACAAGTAGCAGAATCATCCAGTTATCTTTTAACAGTTTTCCGAGTTTGGCCGCCGGGCCTCCCTCTTCAACTGGGGTCATTGTCTGCCAGTTAGAACCGCTGCCAACGGTGGCAAGGGTTCCAGGCTTGCTAGCTCCTGGAGCTGCTCCTGGTGCTCCACCTGGTGGGCCTTGCGCGTTTGCCTGATAGTGCGCGAATGTAGATCGCGCCATCTGGATCGGCCTGTTTAACCACCCTCGATCGGGGTTCTCGGACTTGCCCCACAAAGGGTTATTTGCGGCAAGCTGATCGAAGGTGAGTGGTAAACCGGCGTTTTGTAGCGCGATCAATCTGGGCTTTAGTCCTGGGCCGTCTGCGCTGGTTTGTGTCCACCCTCCCCCTATGGCGTACGCAATGAGGGCAAAGCGTAGTTGATCGGGCGTGGCTCCGGACGCACTACGGCTTGAAAAGGTTACGGGATCGAATTGGTACAGCTGCGCCACTTGGAGCGCTAGCAACGCGCACCCGACGCGGATTTGTTGCCGGGTGTCCCGCTCTCCGGTGCCGATCATTTCCTGGTATGTGGTGGGCTCGCCGGTGCCGCGTCCCGCTTTGTTGTACCAGTCGATCGTGGCGGCGGTGCATTGTGTAAGCCCCAATGCGTGATTGACTGTGATCGTGGTGCTGTCGCCTTTGGGGATCGCGTGTGCTTGTGTCTTACCGTTTGATATTGCTCCTGGGATGCCTCTGGATTCGTGGTTGATAACGGACAAAACCAGATCCACGGGCAGATCCTTACATTCCCACGAAACGTATTGACGCCATCTTTCTACGTTCGCGGGCCAGGTCATGACCAACTCTCGGGTAGCCGTCTTACAACATAGCGAAACCCTGCAAGGTATGCGCGGATCTCCGCCTCTGGCACGTCACCGGCGGCGGCGGCTTGCGCTGCTAGGTCGTTTGCGCCTCTTACCATTCGTTCGGCGTATGCTGCCGCCTCTTCGATACCTTCGCGGCCTGGCTTGTCAAAATCAGGATGGAGGATAACCACGGCAATTTTCCCTCTTTTACCATCCATGGCGCACGTTCTCGCCGGTGCTAGTCATGAAGATCGGCTGTGTGTATCCTTGCAAGCGGCCTCCAATCCTGCCGAGTCTGTAACCGATCAACGGCAAGCCCAGAACCTCACAATAGAGACGGATCGCAAAATTCGCGGGCACAAGGTAAAACGCGATCGCCGCAGTGCGTCCCCACCCGAACCGTTGATCGGTCCAGTTGGGAAGATTTGGATATCCTGAGCCTGGTATTGTGGCCGCTGTTCCCGCGTAAAGCGGGCCGATCGGTGCAAAAGTGCCTTGATACAATTTGAGATGCCAACGTAAAAAAATACCGTAGCGTTCTAAGGCAAATGGATCGCCGGGGTCCAGGGCGACCGGATTAGGCGATCCGTCGTTGACTTCTGCCCATGTCCAGATAAATTTCACGATCCCGGCTTCGTCTGGCGTGGCCGCGAACCGTGCCACCTCGTAGGCATTACCAACCACAAAAGGCGGACTAATGAAGTTAACTGAATCTTGATAATACTGGCCGCGTGTGTCCCGCGCTGGGTCGTCTAGTTGATCGCGGGGATTGTCACGCGGTGGAGGTCGATAGGGCAGATCGCCCAGGCGGGCGATCTCGGAATCGCTCGGCCTGGGCATTGTCCAGTTGTAAAGGCTCGCTTGTCTCCAAGGGCGCGGGCTCGGAGTCATTAAAGTCATGTGACCAGTAGCAAGCGCGGTTTTCATTACGCGCCTTGCTACTGTCACTTTTTGAGCGAACGGTTCAAACATTTTTCACTTGCTCGATGCCGTGGAATTGAACTTGAACGACAAAATCTGCGCCTCTGTTTATGTCGTTCATAACTCCCACGTGCAAAGTCTCGTTTCCTACCATGGCCACGGGAGACGGCAGATCCAACCAAATCCCCGTGCGAGCGTTGCCAAACTGCGCGACCGCGTTAGGGACCGCTCCTTTGAAAAACCGCTTTTGCTCGTACAAGGACCAATCGATCCTATAGATCCCATCCTGAATTAATAACCAGATTGGTACGCCCGCGCTGGTTATGATGTGCGTGATCCTCTGAATGAGGAAGGGCCGATCGTTGATCGCAACCTGCCCTTTGCCCTGTTGCCCGGCGAACTGGGGCACCTGCACATCAACAAGATAGGTCATAGGCTGATAGTCTTTAAACGCGACTAGGTTTGATTCTTCCATATGAAAATGCCTTTCAAAAAAAGGGGCAACCGGGGCGATCGGTACTTGTCACGGTGAGCGATCGCCCCGGTGCGCCTATGAATGAAACCGCCGGGTGTTAACCCTGATCGGCTCCATAATGCCATTCCCCGCGCTGCTGGACTTCACGCCGCCCGCGCAAGGTCAATTCGATATCGGCCTCACGGTTGAGCGTGACAGGGTTCGCAATCGTCCCGAAGTTAAACGGGGCGATCGTAGCCATCGCTGCAAGGAGCTGCTTTCCGTAGTCGGAGAAACGCAGCGTGCCTTTTACCGGCGTATCGCGGGGAATCATCACCGGGAGGCGGCCATACGACCAGCGGTTTTTCACGTAGGGGGTACCACTTGAGATCAAGTTGCTGGGCTGGGGCGTGCCTTGGATGCTGGTTCCGTGACCGACCGGACCGAAGCCAGGAGGAAGCATAAACGGTTTGATCTTCAGGATCGTGTCTTCCCTGATTTTCAGTTCAAACCAGGCGTGATCTGGAAGAAGCGTGCAAAAGAACTTTGCAACGTTCCGTTGCTCGTAGGTCAATAACTCATCTGACACACTGGGATCGGCAAGCGTGAAGCGCATACCGATCGACTCCAGGCGAAACGCCCAGGGAAACTTGTCTTTGCTAGACACGTTGCAGTAGGCTTCGCCCGCTTCGCTGCTGTTGCGAATGTTGATGAAGGGGATCTCCTCGGCTTGTGACATCAGCGTGAAGTTAAGAAATCCGCCGGGGTATTTGCTCGGCACGTCTAGGCCGATTCTTACCGTGTCGTAGATCATCCAGTTCTCTGAAACGTTTACCCATGCTCGATCGTCGCTCATTGTTAACTCCTTGTGGCGGCCTGTTTTGCTCGGCCTGTTTTGTTTTCGTTCTCGCTTGTCCTCGTCTATCCCTTAGAACTCGGAATAAAAAAGGCTGTCGTCTTCACCCATTTGTGAATTAGGCCGGGAAAGCATCTCCGTTGCTCCGTAGCCTGCAAAGCCCATTTGCGCGGTGGGTTTGCTGATCATCTCCGTTGCTCCGTATCCCTCCATGGGCATCCTGTGCGCCTCGCTGAGTGGCCTCCATGCGCCATCGTTGCCTTGTATGTAGTCGTCATCATCCGCCTGGTAGATATCGCCCATAGGCGGCGCGAAATCTGACGGACCTAGATCGGCGGCTCCGTACATTTGATTGTAGTAGTTCGGATCGGCTCCGTAGGCTCCCAAGCCGTCATAGTCTGGCAAACTCTCATCGCTTCCAAACCACTGCTCTATTGTTGAATTGCTGGGGGCGATCTCGTTCACGAAAATTTTATAGGCGGTGAGAAGCAACGCACCCTCTAAAATCTTCTGTGTTGTGCCTGTTTTGGTCTTGAAAAGAGCCTGGGCACCGAAGGCGGCCACGAAACCACCCAACAACCCAAAGGCGTAGTTTTTCCAAGTCCAGTTTTCACCATCCGCGCCACCGTCGGTAAATTTCTTCGCCGCAAATTTGCAAGCCAGGCCGCCCAAGAGAAGCGGGATCGTGCTCTTTAACGCTCCGCCCACGTTGATCCCGGCGATCGTGCTCTTTGCGTAACCGGCTGCCGCTCGTCCCGCTCTGCGTGCCCGCGTGGGGTTCTTCTTCGTGCGATACCTGACGATCGTTTTGGTCTTCGCCGGGGATCTCCTTCTTCTTTTCTTCGCCATGGGTTCTACCTTTCCGTTGCTGCCCGTCTTGCGGGGTTTTTTACGTGGGTTGATTGCCGTTATAATTGGCATGGTTTCACCTTTCGCCGTTCAAAACGGCACTCTATCGAATTCGATCGCGCTGGCTCCGTAACTGTCTGCGAGTCCTTGCGCGATCCCGTCATAGTCAACGGGGCCGCTATAGACGGCCGACACGTTCCACCCTCCCCCCTCGGCCTGTTCTCTGTAATAGGCGAGTTGATCGGCTGCGGTCTGACCTTCGTAATAGGCCGCAATGTGTTCGGCCTGGCGGCCTCGCTTGGCGGCGTTTGCTGACCATTTAACCGGGGGGCCGTGTCTGACAATCTTCTTTCCTCCTCCGCATGGATTACGGACTATTAAAGGCTTTTTTTTTTCCGCTGGTGCGTACCTGGTAAACATCATCAAGCCGATCAACGCTGCACCAATACCGATCGCTATCCCTGCGCCTTTGGCGGCTGTCTTCCCGAACAGCTTACCGAATACTCCGCCGGTGTCGGTGTTGTCTGCGGCCTTTGCTCTTTCCATCAATTGCGCTTGATTCTGGTTTTTGAAATCCTTCCAGGCGGCCTGGGCTGGTTTGCTGGCCTTGCTGATTGCGAAATCTGCGGCAATGATCGCGTGCTGGTTTTTTGCCTTCTGTCGGTCCGCCTCCGCCTCGATGATCTCCGAGGCTCCCCACAACGATCCGATCAACGTGATCCCGCCAATGATGACCCAAACAATGATCGGGACAACTCCGAAGCCTTGATCGGATGGAAAGAGATCGTCTTGATATTCTTCGCGGGGCATCGTGGGCGATGCTACGGCCTGAAGGCGTCCCGCTTCGAAGTTTAGAAAGTATTTTTGAGCGTGCAAGCCGTCTATTACTCGCAACATTCGATTTGAATAACTGATCAAGGTATCACATAGGGCTTGATCGGTGGGGGTCCACGTCGTGATCGCTATCCCGTGAGACGTGCCCCACGCTTGCACCATCGCGCAGATCTCACCGCTGGCGATCGCGGCCTGAATTTTCGGGACTGTGATCGATTGAAAACGATTCAACAATTGATCATAGGCTCCCTGCTCTGCCATTGTCGCCGGGCGGGGCTGCGCTGCTGGTGTGATCGCTTGACCTAGCATCAGCCCCCCACTGCCTTAGAAGCTGCTGCCAGTAACCCCGTAACCGTCAACCCGGTCATCCATCCCCCATCTGCAGAACTCGAGATCGCCGGGCCGCCTCCGGTGCCTTGGAATAGATCCGGGTGAGTCTCGATGTACAGGGCAACGGCTCGCCGGATCTCCTCGGGGCTTGCTCCTGGTCCCATTGGTCCCATTGGTCCGCTCGGTCCCGTTGGTCCAGGTGGTCCCATGCTCCCAGATCCCCCCGATCCACTTGGTCCCGCCGGTCCCGCCGGTCCCCGTGGTCCTGCCGGTCCAAGTGGTCCAGGCGGTCCGATCGTACCTTCTCCGCCTCCTCCTGGAGGTCCTGGAGGTCCGCTTGGTCCCATCGGTCCGCTTGGTCCGCTTGGTCCCATTGGTCCAATGCTACCAGATCCGCCGGGTCCGGTGGCTCCCGCCGGGCCTCTCGATCCCGCCGGTCCTGCCGGTCCTGCCGGTCCGATTGGTCCAGGCGGTCCAATCGGTCCAGGCGGTCCGATTACGGGCGATCCTGGGGTCGCTGGCGATGGGGTTCCAGGGCTTCCAAATACCTGTTCTGGGTCGCGTCCGTCCTCAGTTGGTACCCAAACAACCGGGTAACTTGTACCGCTTCCATAGACGCTTTTGGGGTCGCTGGCGTCGTACTTGGGATCGAATTGAATTCCCTTGTCGATGTCGCTGTATGACGTGTAACCCGTTGTCGCTCGTCTGATGTGGCCGTTCCATGCGCTTTCGTTCATCAACACAAGGCCGGGGTGTGTGCCGATCGTGCCGTTATCCTTGTAGGCTACCTTTGCAACGGTGGCCGGGTAAACCCCACTTCGTGAGCGGTAGAACGTACCAGGGCGCGGGGCCGCTGTGAGTATCTGATCGGGGCTGGGGATATAGACCGAAGTTGCGCCAAAGCCTGAAAAGCCAGCGTAACCAACGCGGGCGCGTGGTGCCTGGAAATCAAAGCGGCCTGGGGTCCGTCGTAGTAAACGATTCATAGCGCACCCCCTTGGTTAGTAATCCCCGTATGCGGACAGATCGATCCCCAGTCCGCGCATTGCTGCGCGGTGCGCCTTGCTACCTGCTTGTAGCAGTCTCGGATCGATCATCGGATGCGGCCTCCGTCGTGCGTGCCTCATGAAAGCGGGTAGCCTTCGCCCGTCCAGGCCCGCTTGATGTTGCGCTTTGCGCTTGCGCTGCTTGGACATCTGCTTTTCTACCTGCATTTGCCGGGCTTCCTCGGCTAGCTTGATTTGAAATGCTTTTGCCTGTTGTCCGCTCTTAAATTTTGGTTTGCCTTTTTTGTCGGTGCGTACGTCAAACTCGCCCATAACCTTAGCGATCTTCCCTGCCGTGTACAGTCCTGCGGCGATTGCTGGGCCGTAACCGGGAATCAACGCGGCGATCGGGGCTAACTTCTTTGCAAATTTGCCTACGAGCTTTCTAAGGGGTCGGATCAACTTCATGGAAATTTTGTGGATCTTGTCGTGGAGCTTCAAGAGGTACTTACCGCCGGGTAATTTCTTAACGATCTTTCTCAGGAACTTTTTGCCCTTTTTGAGTACCTTTTTCAGTCCCTTTTTTGCTTTCTTGAACAGCTTTTTAAAGAAGCCTCCGAGGGCTGGATCTTCGACGTATTGGTATACGTCCCCATCGTCCGACAACGCCACAACGCCCAAGCGGGGCCGCCCGTACATTCGGCAGTAGTTGATCTCCTGGGGGTCCATTTCTAACATTTTGGTGCGGTACAATCCTAACCCGTCCGCCGTCTGGATCGTTTCGTCGTCGTCGTCTACTTCCATCACGATCCCGGCGGGGCCGTCGATGATGCCGTATTGACCCGCATAGGCACCGAAGCCCAACAAGCCGACCTTGGCGAAGTCTTCCAGATCGCCGCCGTCCGTGCCTGTTCCGCACAGTCCAAAACGGTCTAAACCATAGTCTTGAAAACGAGCGTTCATAGTGTCGATCCCTCCTTGTAAAACGCCCGTTGCCATTTTTGGCAGGGCGGTGTGTGGCTTCATCTCTTTGAACATTCGAGCCAGGGCGGGCGGAAACTGCCCAGACACGTCAACCAGATCGCCGCCGGTGGTCCAAGTGGCTTCTCTGATTGCTGGGGGCGTCCATCCTAGGCCGTGCGCGGGGTGTCCTACCGCGTCAACCGATACCCACCCGACGCGGGGAACGTGCGCTTGTGGGTAGACGTGCGTAAACAACTGCGATGGTTTCGCGGTCGGTCCTGCGATCGTTTTGATTCTCACGGGCAAGCCGATCGCCGCGATCATCGATCCGATCGCTGTGGTGGCGTCGTCGCAATCACCCCACCCCCTATGGCCTTGTTTCGCGCTGGCTCCCATGGTTTGCTGCCAGATCGCCGGGCCTGTGGTCGTGATAGTCTCCGACGCCATGGGATCATGCACATATCGCCAACGTTTTATGAAATCGTTATAGATGGCGGCGATCTGTCCAAGGTAGTCTTTAGGGGCTGCG
>Ga0114918_10005626_pt1 | contig 10722 bp, 9 predicted proteins | sample LantaG_FD_87015 | JGI IMG/M metagenome (GOLD analysis project Ga0114918, IMG submission 87015) | Deep subsurface microbial communities from Baltic Sea to uncover new lineages of life (NeLLi) - Landsort_02402 metaG | ecosystem: Environmental > Aquatic > Marine > Oceanic > Sediment | place: Baltic... | reverse complement strand
GAAGAAAAATACGGAATTGTTTTTATTGTATCAGTTGTATCCTCGTATCAGTGGCTAAATATTGTTTGGATAAAAACAGATGTATGATAGCAATGAATATAAGCACAGCGACTTGACAGATTTGATTAATAATGCTGCTGTTACAGTATATGACATATTGGGCTATGGCTTTCTGGAAAAGATTTATGAAAATGCCATGGTCATCGAACTTCAGAAAAAGGGGTTGCAAGCAGAACAACAAAAGCAGCTTATTGTCAAATATGACGGCAAGGAAATCGGTGAATATTATGCTGACCTTATTGTTGCTGATAAGGTGATTGTCGAATTAAAGGCATGTACCCAACCTGAAAATATTCATTATGCCCAGCTATATAACTATTTGAAAGCGACAGGTATCGAAGTTGGCTTATTGATAAATTTTGGACACAAATTGACCATAAAACGCAGAGCATTATATAAGAAATAATATGGCCACTGAAACCCTGAAACATGGAAACGAAGGAAGAATTGAGCAATTATATTGTATCAGTGGTATCCTCGTATCAGTGGCTAAGTATTAATGGCTAAGAGAAATGGCCACTGAGACCCTGAAACGTGTAAACAAAGGAAGAATTAAAAAATTTTATTGTATCAGTGTATCCTTGTATCAGTGGCTTAATATTGATGGTTATGAGAGATGGCCACTGAAACATGGAAACATGGAAACTATGGAAGAATTAAGAAATTATATTGTATCAGTGGCTAAATATTAATGGCTAAGAGAAACGGCCACTGAAACGTGGAAACGAAGGAAGAATTGAGCAATCGGATGTCAGAAGATCGTCGGCGGAGGCTTGAATACTGGAGAGATTGGTTTTCGTACTTGAGCGGATGGCTTGCTTCATGGAGCGGACGACTCGCAGAGCCCGCTGATGACCGGCGGAAGCCAGCGGACAATTCACTCCGTTCAGCGGATGAATCACTCTCTTGAGTGGACGACTGGCGGAACCCGCCGATGACCCACTGAAGCCAGTGGATGACCTACTCCGTGGAGCGGATGACTTATTCCGTGGCAAAACGGCGTTTTTAGCCTAAAAACAAGGATTAGTTATTGGTTATCGGTTATTAGTTATCAGTTAATCATAATCAGTTATCGGTTTTATGAGTTCTAATTTTGAGAATCTTGATGTCTGGAAAAGAGCATGTCGGCTGAATGTGGATGTATGGAAGTTATTGGCTGATAGCAAAGAATACTGGATTCGAGACCAGATACTTCGTTCGGCACTGTCGATCCCGTCGAATATAGCTGAAGGTTGCGACAGAGGCGGCAATACCGAGTTCAAACGATTTTTGCATATTGCCAAGGCGTCTGCGGCGGAACTGAGAACTCAATTATATATAGCTGCCCAAACAAAGATTTTGGGTGCACAAGAAACTAAACAGCTAACCGACGACCTGATAGTGATTACAAAAATGCTTCAAGCATTGATAAACTCATTAAAGAATTAGTTATCAGCAGTTAGTTATCAGTTATCAGTGCGAAGTTATCAGAAATTAGTTATCCGTTATCAGTATCCAGTTATCAGCCTTTTTTTGCCGATAACCGATAACTTCGCACTAATAACTGTTAGTTAGCTTTTAACGCCAACTTCGTTGGCCTAATTTTAACTTTTTTTGAAAGGATTTGATGATGGCAGATTACATTCCAGGTTCCGACAACGCTTTTAAGGTTTGGATGACCAACTTTGCCACTTATGCCAATGCGCATCTGGTCGATTTGGGCTTGACGGCGGCGGATATGACGCCGATCGTCAGTAGTTTTCTGAGCTTTGATACGAACATGACGGCCAATGTTACCGCCCAGCAGTCAGCGCAATCAGCCCGGCAGGCAAAGGATGACAGCCGCGATGTACTCGAGGCGGCGGTAAGGCAGTTAGTGCGGCGGCTTCAGGCCTCGTCCGCTGTCGATGACACCGAGCGGGCGGCACTGGGTATTACCGTTCCCGACAGAATCCGAACCGCAACCGCCGGTGATATTACGACCCGCCCGATCGGAGCGGTCGATACCAGCCAGCGGCTGCGGCATGAGATTCGATTCTCCGATGAGGCGACCCCAACCCGGCGTGCCAAACCGGCAGGTGTGATGGGCTGTGAGATTTGGGTCAAGGTTACCGCTGCCGGTGAGCCTGCTCCGGCCAGCGCAGATGAGCTTAGCTTTGTGTCGCTGGATACGGCCAGTCCGTATATCGCCCAGTTCGACGGTAGCGACGGCGGCAAGACCGCCCATTATATGCTCCGCTGGGTCAAGAGCAGCGGCGATAAAGGCCCCTGGTCCGAAACCATCAGCGCAACCATAACGGCTTAGTAAGAAGAAGTCAGCTATCGGCCCTTGAGCGATCAGGGGCCGATAGCTTCCAGTTAATCGGTACTCAGTTAGCAGTTATCAGTACTCGGTACTCGGTTAGCAGTTATAAGTTATTAGTACTCGGTACTCGGTTAGCAGTTATAAGTTATCAGCAGTTCCGATAACCGATAACTGATAACCAATAACTAATTGCTAATTTCTGACTATCTGACCTCTAACTCTCTGCCTTCTGCCTTCCGATAACTAATAACTGATAACTGATTATCTGATTGCTGATTGCTGGCTGCTGGGTAATTGTATCAGTGGCTGAAGTTCACAATAAGTGATATACAAACTCAAATCACAATTCCGCGGCGATAGCCTTAAGGCGCGGTGTGCGCGCAGCGGGTTAATCTTAGGGGTCGGGGCGTTTTTCGCCAAGTTTCTTGGGTTTGCCAGCAAGATGATCCTGACCCGGCTGCTGGCGCCCGAAGCGATGGGGCTGATGGTGTTGATTTTGAGTATGACGCAGCTTTTCAGCGTTTTAACAGAAGTTGGCATAAAGCAATCGGTAATCCAGAACAAAAAAGGCGCTCAGGCAGAATACCTTAACATGGCTTGGTGGTTCCAGAGTTTGCGGGGGATCGGTTTGTATGCGGTTGCCTTTATCGTAGCGCCGTGGATATGTCAATTCTATTTCGACAAACCGGAAATTCTCGCCCTGCACTCGAATGCGGAAATTGTAATGATGGTGCGGGTGGCTTTTCTTGCATATCTTTTTGGTGGATTTGCCAGCCCCAGAATCCATGTGTTGGAGAGGGAATTCAAGTTTGGTAAATCAGTTTTAATCAAACAAGGTAGTTGGATACTGGGAATTATACTAACCATTATCCTTGCCTTTACTATGCGAAATGTCTGGGCAATAGTAATCGGGCATGTCAGTTCAACTTTATTTGTATGTATATTCTCCTTTATTTTCTGCCCGTTCAGGCCAAGATTGAATTACGACAAGGAAAGTTTCCATGAACTATACCGCTTTGCCAGGGGGGTGGTCGGCCTGCCCGTGTTGACATATATTGCATACAATATTGATGTCCTAGTGGCCGGTAAGATGCTTTCGGCGGATTTAGTCGGTATGTATGGAATGGCCTTGGTTTTGGCCTGGGCGCCGCAGGATCTGTTTGGTCGTATTGTCAATCCACTTCTGCTACCGGCTTTTGCCGAAAAGCAGGATGACAAAGAAACTCTGTGTAGGAGTGTGTTGAAAATCACCAAAGTTACAGCATTATTTGGAATTCCCCTGACAGCGCTGGCAATAATCTGCGGCAAAACAATTCTCTCTGTTGTGTACATTCCAGAATATTCACTAGTTGCAGTGCCCTTTGGCATGTTGTGTATTTATTCGTTGCTTCTTGTACAAGGGACGATTCTGGTCTCTCTGGTTTTTGCTGTTGGACAGCCGGAGAAAAATCGCATCTTTGTTGGGCTTCGCGCCCTTATTCTGGCTGTGTTAATATACCCGGGGATAAAATTCTTTGGCCTTACGGGCGCTGCAGTGGTCTTATTGCTGGCAAGTTTTATTGCTCTGTGTCTGCAGGTCACTATCCTGCGTAAAATAATTGGCTTGCGGTTCTACGACTATGCAATTTCCTGGCTTCCTGGTTTGGCCATGGCAGTTCCCGTATTAGTAATCGTCGAGCTTTCGCGATTTCTCAAGCCGGACCTGCCTGTGCTGCATTTGGCAGTGGGAGCATTATCGTATATGGTCATTTGCTTAGCAGGAGTGTTTTTACTTAATCACAATAATATATTTGATCCGCGTAAATCGGGAAATTCCGGTTGTTGATTGTGGGAGAATCTTATGTCCCTTCGTGTCCAAATAAGTTTTGTAAGTTGTGTTGATAACTTGCGGTTATACAACGAATCTGTCTCATCATCGCTGAGTAAACAAGAGGGCGATGTGGAGGTAGAATTAATTCCCATCGACAATACGTTTTCTAAGTGGTCTGCCCCCTCGGCGCTTAATTACGGACTTGAGAGGGCAGTCGGAGAAATTGTAGTATTCTGTCATCAGGACGTGATATTCCCACCAAATTGGGTGAATATGCTAAACGACCAAATATCAATCGTTACAAAGATAAACAAGAATTGGGGAGTCATGGGTCTATTTGGTATTACTGCCAATGGCAAACAGGCCGGGCATGTAATTGATCGTTTTGGGTACTTTTTTTGTCCTCCTCTTCCGTGCGAAGTGATGTCTTTAGATGAACTCTGCCTGATTATAAGAAAGTCAAGTGGTCTCCGCTTTGACGAAAGACTCGGTGGTTTTCACTTCTATGGTGCTGATTTATGTCTGCAAGCTAAAGTGAAAGGGCTACCCAACGTTGCTATTGATGCTTGTGTGCAGCACCTGGGGCAGGGCAATGTCAATGAAGATTTCCGGAACATAGCCAAGAAACTGTATAAAAAGTGGAGCAATAATAATGATTGCCCATTTCCATTTATCCAAACCACGTGTGGCATTTTTAAACTGAAGTCCGGGGGAAAAGCAACAATAAAATATATTTATAGACGATTTCTTAACAAATTTAGCATTCTTATTAAGCGATGTTTTAAAAAAATAGACAAAAAAATAAATATAGCAAAAGATAATATCATAAGAAGTGGAAACTTACATTATTTTAATACACTCCGCAATGACATCCTTGCTGTTATACCTTCTGCGGTCAAATGTGTTCTATCGGTTGGATGCGGCTGTGGTGTAACTGAAGCAGAGCTTATAAAACGTAATATAAAAGTTGTAGGGATTGAAATAAACCCCGAAGCTGCCGAGATGGCCAGAAAGCACGGGTTAATCGTATTGGAAGGGGATGCTTTGGAGATTGATATAAGTCAGCCTGACGATTCATTTGATTGCCTGGTCTATGCCGATGTTCTGGAGCATTTACCTGATCCGGTGGCTGTCCTGAGACGCCATGTTGAAAGCCTGCAAACCAAAGGAGCTGTCATTGTCAGTGTGCCAAATTTTCGCCATTATTCAATATTTTTGCAGTTATTCGTTCGCGGTCACATAAAATATGTCGATGCGGGTATATTAGATCGAACCCATTTAAGAATTACAACACGCAAGATGGTTTTAGATTGGTTTGATCAGGTGGGAATTAAACCCGTTTCTTGTTATTATCATATTCATCGCCGACGGCACAAACTAATTTCTGCATGTCTCGGCTTGGCTAAAGAATTTGTTGCTTCTCAAATTATTTGTGTGGGCAAAAAACTATAATCCTAATATTTCACTGTAAGAAAGAGAATTGGAAGCGATAACACTAATAATTGCAGCAGCAGGCTGCCTGCTGGTTTTTTTCTTACGACCGGTTTACGGATTGGCTGTATATGTGATTGTGTCGATGTGGTACCCTTACTGTGTGGGGAAGGTCAGTGTCGGTACCATCGATTTTTCGGTGGGCAGAATTGTTATTATAGCTTTATTTACCAGGTTATTGTCGGACGCAAATTTTGTCAACAGGTTTAAAATTGTTTGGCTGGATAGATTAGTAGTCATTCTTTTTGCGGCGGAGATTGTCGCTGGATTTACTACCATACCAGCTATGAAACTGATTGAATATCGTTCCGGTGATTTTTTTGATATGGCCCTGCCATATTTTGCCGTGCGGCTGATAATTACCAGCAAACAGCAGTATATTGCTCTGCTGAAAGCAATCGCCTGGTCAGCAGGGATTTTGGCTGTTTTTGCTTGTTATGAATTACTGACAGGTCATAATCTGCTTGCGTTGGGTCGAAACTTAACTGTGCCGGAAATAAGACTGAATCTTTTCCACAGGGCACAGACGACATTTCGACATCCTATATATTGGGGGGTTTTCTCTGCAATGACGTGGGCTGTATGTATGGGTTTAGTGAAAAGTGTAAACAAAAATGCATTTGTTTATAAGATATTAATCGGTTTAATGTTTCTGGGTGCATTTTCATCAATGTCCAGCGGAGCACTGCTCGTCATGGTTGGAGCAATCGGGTTTATCGCTTTCTACCGATGCAGACATTACTGGAAACAGGCTATTATAGCAATTATATTGATGTGTGCTATGGTGGAAGTAATAAGCAATCGGTCTTTTTACCGTATTATCGACCGGTTTACATTCAATGCCCAAACAGCTTGGTACCGCGCCAGACTGTTTGAAGTGGCATTCTTTGAAGGAGGAATGTCCGGACACTGGCTATGCGGCTACGGATTTGATGAACCCGGGTGGGGTGAGAAGATTGATACCATGGCCAATACCGACATGGTCAATCACTACCTATTGCAACTCTCTCGATATGGATTGATTGGTTTTATTCCATTTTGTGCGGTAATTATTGCAGCAATAAAGAAGCTGTTTGAAGGTTTCTGGCTGATGAAAAGTAACAAGGATCAGTGGCTTATATGGTGTATAGCCGGGGGGTTATTCGGTGTACTTTTGGCCATTAATTCTGTATCCCTGTTTGGCCAGCCCATGACAATGCTCTTTATGATGTTTGGGTTTTGTGTAACTGTGCCGGAAATAGCAAGAAATAATGCTTATCTTATTAAAGATACAAGGAAATGAATTTAAAAAAGTACAAATTGCACTGGTTTTTAGAAGTATTGAAAACGATAAAGATATTTAAAAACTGGCCATCCATTATACGGTCATATTTTTATTCTGATAAAACGATTAAGGCAATCCTGAGAGATGGCACCGAATTTGTGATACGGACAAATAGGGTGGACCGTATTGTTATAAAGGAAATTTTTGCTGAGAAAGTATATCACAGATATATTAACCAGTTAAAAGACAATTCCGTTGTTATAGATATCGGCGGCAATATCGGCGCATTCTCTCTATTGGCTGCACGGCAAAACCGAGGTATAAAAGTATATACCTATGAACCGTTTGAAGAAAACTTTTTAATATTAAATGATAATATCAAACTAAATGGATTATATCAACAAATCAAAGCTTTTAATGTTGCCGTTAGTGGTACCGAAGGCGTTAGAACTGTTTTTTCGGGCAGATCAGACGCAAGAAGCAATTTATATGAGAATGAAGGCGAAAAGTTACAAATAAAAACATGTACTTTACGAAATATACTTGAAGATAACGAGATTTCAATTTGCGACTTGTTAAAAATGGACTGTGAGGGTGCCGAATATGAGATATTATATTCTACGCCTGACGAAATATTCGACAGAATCAAAACGATATCCATGGAATATCATGAATATTTTGGAACAGGCAAAGGCTCGGAGTTAAAATTATATTTAGAAAAGCATGGATTTCAAGTGATTATGCACGGAAAAGAAGTTGGGTATATACATGCAGAAAAACTTAACAATGAGACTGCTTGACGACAAAAAAAGCATTAAACAGGTAGGTGTCTGGCAAATCGCCTTCGTTATCTGAAGAGTTTGCCGTGCGCTACAGAATGTGAGGTATAATATGAATTTTGACATTGTTATCGCCACGCGAAATCGTTCTGAGGCTTTGAAGCTCTCTATTCCACTTATATTGAAACAAGGTCGCAAACCTAACAAGTTAATTATTGTTGATGCGAGTGATGATAGCAATGGGATAAAGAAAATAATAGATGGTTTGGTGGTTGATTCACAAATTAAATATGAATATATAGTTTCTGATATGGCTAATTCATCAAGACAAAGGAATCTTGGATTGGAGAGAGTTGAATCTCCTATCGTTATGTTTCCTGATGATGACTCTTTGTGGTGGCCTGACCATTCTGAGGCAATAATGCGAATTTATGAACGCGATATGAACAGGGATATCGGAGGTATATGTGGGACAGGAACAAATGCTTGTCCACCAGACATGAATTTGGTAACTGATGATATACTGTCTGTCAAAATACATAATATGATTGCAAGATTGTATATCAGGTTTACATCACGTTTTTTCCCTGATCCACTCATGGCTTTTGGGCGATCTTGTTGGGGTGTTCGTCCTGCACCAAATTTCCTTAAAGACGAAAAAGCTGTTCTGGTAGAGTGGATGGGGGGGTTTCGCATGACGTTTCGTTCGGAAATAATTAAAAAATATCGATTCAATGAGGATTTAGGCGCGGTTATTGGCTGGGCAGCATGTGAAGACATTGAAGCATCTTTTGCCGTGCTCCAAGAAAGCCTTCTTGTCGCTGCTCACGATGCAAAAGTATATCATTATAAAAAAACCGGAACGCGTTCAGTAGGGGACAAGCTTGCATTTATTACACATTTCAATCGTGCCTATGTTTTGTGGCGTTATGCACCAAAAACATTTTATACGCGATTTATGATATGGAGATATTTAATATACAGGCTTCTTATACATACGTTAAAGTCTTATTCAAGGTTTGAACGTGAACGGATATGTGGTTTATTGCAGGCAATGCGTATGATAAAGGAACTATTTAATGAATCGGATGAAAACTTACGTAGTAGATACTTAGACCTTTGTAAAACAATTATTCCACGTAAATGTGATTTGTAGCCACATATATTTCAATAAGTATGGAGATATTATGGATTACGATGTTGTTATAGCAACTAAAAATAGACCCGAGGCATTAAGGCTTTCAATTCCTTTAATTTTAGGCCAAGAACATCCTCCGAAAAAGCTGATTATTGTTGACGCCAGTGACGAGCATCAACTAATCCGTAGGGCTGTTAAAAAAGTTGTAGGTGCCTGTCCGGTCGAATTAGTAATTTTGAATTCCCAGCCAAACTTAGCCCGTCAACGTAATATTGGTCTCAAATACGTTGAAGCACCGGTTGTGATGTTTCCTGATGATGACTCGCTTTGGTTTCCTGGCTATGCGGAAGCTATAATGCATGTATATGAAAGGGATGCACATGGCGATATAGGTGGTGTTGGAGGTGTTGGCGTGAAAGAGATGCCTTCAGAATCCAGCCCGATAATTGACAAGTCATACAATGTACATAAATATGACCGCTTTGCCAGACAAATTGATAGATTTCACAATAAAATGGAGGAAGTCATTTGCCCGAATCCTTTTGTTGTGCATGGTCAAAAATGTTGGAGTATGCGTCTTATGCCAGATTGGCTGGGAGAGGAAAATGCTGTACCTGTAGAATATATTGTCGGGTATCGGATGTCATTCAGGACTGACGCTATACGAAAGTCGGGTTTTGATGAGGATATGGGATATCATATTGGATGGGCCGTTTACGAAGATGTTGATGCTTGTTTTAGTGTGATGAGGGATAAATTATGTATTGTCGCTCATGATGCAAAAGTTTACCATCATAAATTTCCATCTAAACGAGCGGGTGGTTTTAAATTGGGTTTTTTTCATATTTTCAATCAGGTTTATGTAATATCTAAATATGCGCAACCCGGATCAGCAGCCTGTAATGCACTTAAACGTTATGCTACTAATAAATTATTACAATATGCCTTTGGAATTTGTTCTAAATTTGGTCGTCAGCGGATGCGTGGTGCACGGTTAGCTTTAAAATATATGCGAGAATTATTAGAGGCTCCGCAAGGCGAACTACGTCAGCGTTACTTAGAATTATGTAAAAAAGCAATGCTTTTGTGCGATCATGACTGAATAATTCATCGTGCCAATAATGCAGAGTACATAAATTCAAAAAACATACTTAAAGAGGAAATTAAATATGACTGCGATTGCGATGGTAATTAGCAAAACTCCGAACTCTCAGGTTAATGAAAGTGTATATGGTCGTCTGGTCGGTCAATTGAAGTTACAGTTAGATGGCCCAAACAGTGAGAGTGTAAGCACAGACTCTGTCAAAGCTGAAAAACTATGGCTGTCACACTCCCGAACACAGGGGATATATCAAGACAAAGTCTCGAAAAGCTGGCTTGCCTGTGTGGGAAATCCTTTTTGTGAGAAATACCAGCGCGCTTTTGGAACCGACTACACGCAGCCACTCCTGGAAGACTACTTAGATCGCGGTGCCGATGCCATTACCGAACTTAGCGCCCCGTTTGTGGTTGTGGTTTATGATGGTCGTGACCAAAGCGTTCATGTAGTAACAGATCGGGTGGGACTTCAGCATATTTATATTACGGAACTTGCCGATTGTTTCATATTATCAACCTCATCGCTGGCTTTGGCATCGGCTATGAATGTGCATCTGAACAGAGAGTCTGTTGCCAGCTATTTTATGGCGGGCTATCTGATGGGGCAGGGGACCTTCTTTAAAGAAATCGAAAAGATCGATGCAGCCATGTGGGTTAATATTAAGGCGGGTAAGTTAACCAGAACTCGCTACTGGTCGCCGTCGTCTGAGGAACAGCAAGGTAAACCGATGTCCGATTATTTGGATGAATTCGTGGATACATTCCAAAAGGCTGTTTGCCGCAGATTGGATGGCCAGG
>Ga0114918_10005625_pt1 | contig 10724 bp, 19 predicted proteins | sample LantaG_FD_87015 | JGI IMG/M metagenome (GOLD analysis project Ga0114918, IMG submission 87015) | Deep subsurface microbial communities from Baltic Sea to uncover new lineages of life (NeLLi) - Landsort_02402 metaG | ecosystem: Environmental > Aquatic > Marine > Oceanic > Sediment | place... | reverse complement strand
TCTCTTCCTTTCTAGGCAGAGGGGGCACATGGCGCGATCCTCCTGTCTTGGCTTGCCGCACTGACAGCACAGGCCGTCTCTCTTCCATTCGGCCCTGCGGTCTGCGACCCTTCTGGCCCACTTGTCACTGCACGGTCTACACCTTGGAGAGTCACCTTCAGTGTCATTACCGCACACGCACTTACCTTCCGCCTTGAGTTTTTTCCTGTATCTCTTGGCCCTGTCGAGGCAGTCGTTGCAGTACTTTTTTCCTGTAGTTGGGGCATTACAGCGCTTGCATAAACGTGCCCGGGAGCGTAGCTCCGAGCATCTTGTGCAGGACTGCTTGCCTTCTGCGGCACTTCTGGTCCCGCAGCTGATGCACTTGCCATTTTCCCTGAGCCTTTTCTTCCTGTTCCTGTCGGTCTCGAGGCAATGTGGGCATCTGGCGCTACCGTTCTCTGTTTTCCGCTTCTGGCACTTGGAGCACATTCCGTTCTCCTTGGCGATCCTCAGCTTCTCCCTTCCGGATTCCAAGCAGTCGGGGCACGTACCCTTCCCTCTGGTAAGTTTGCTTCAGCATTTGCACTTGGCTTTTTTCTCCCTCATGCCATCTCCTTGGTCTCGTCGCACATAGGCTTGTCGTCTATGTATGTGCAGATGAACTGGGCTATCTGCTTTTCCGCGTTCGCGACACTGATGCCCATTCTTGTCATTGTCGTAAAGTCGTTGCCAAGGCCTTTCTCCCATTCGCAGTCGATGTCGGGGTAGCCCTCGTCGTCAAAGCTTATGTCGAGATTCATCCCGACCACATCCTCGGTCATGCCAAATACGCAGAGCGCGAATATGCCGCCTTCACTGTCGTCCGATACGAATGACTGCACATGCACTTCCGGGCCAATCAGTTCTTCCTTGACAAGTCCTTCCGTCCAATAGAAAAGGTGCACCATCAGATTAAAGAACGGTCTGGACACGTCTTCGAGATTGGCGAAGAATTCTTTCTTCCCAGTGAGCTTCATCGTCATGCTACTTGACCTCGAACTTTCTTACGATTGATCCCTCAGGAACGGTAATCCTCACGGACTTTGGGTGTTCTGGACAAAAGGCCCATTTCGGCCAATGGAATGCCCGCCAGTGCTGGACACACGGCTCCTTTGAACTATCTTCGAAGATCACGACAGTGCTCGGATTCAGGGTGACTTGCGTAATGCCGCCGGACTTTAATTTTTTGTAGCATATATAGACCTCTCTCCCGTTTACATTGCCCGTTCCCAGGAAGAAACTACCTTTTACGGTGTCTCCGTTGCGTATGGCCACAAGGGAGTGCTCGTGTGTCTTGATCCATGTGTCCGGCGGAGCAGGGTTGTGCTTGTAGATAAGTAACATCGTAATCATGGCGATCACGCCCGTCAAGGATATCGTCATTCCCCTGGCAGGGAATGGTTCCCAGCCGTTTTTCCGAATAAGAATTTCCATGAAGGTCCATATAATTGCGATTGTGATGAGCATGTACATTATTCGATTTCCTTGTTGTTGATTGCTTCCATTATCCTGCCGACAAGGGAAAGTTTATTGTCCTCAAGATGTGTCGGAGCGTCGATATCGTCAAGCCATTTCATAGCACATCTGTACTCCGATGCGGCATGTTCGATGGGGTCTGCCTCGTTGAGCAGAGCTTCTTCCAGTTCGGCATCCCACAGGTCCATGTCGGCATCTGGCGGCTCATGCCTCCCGTCGCAATTTTTGAAGTGACATGATGGGTAAGGACAATCGTTCATACGCCAGCCCCCACACCTGTCGGACCATCCTTTTGATCGACCTTGAAGCCGATAAAAATATTGCATAGTCGCCCTCTGGCATTGCATATGGCCGAGCTGAATTTGTCGCTGTCGACAGCCAGATCGATCTCGGCCATCTTTTCCATGAGGACATTGAGAATGCCAATCGTCTTCTTGTGGTCATTGAGTAACGCAACCACATTATCCCTCGTGATGCAGTCGTCGCATACGGGAGTATCGTCGTGTGGCGGTGCGAGTGTCCCGCTGCCGCAGATGGGGCACTCCTTATCGACAAGGGTGCCCTTGAGTACGTCAATGCGTTCGCGAATGAAGCTGGGATTTAGGTGGCCGATGGCGGCATTTTCCAGGCACTCGACACAGGTTACGTCACTGAAGATATAACTCCAGTTTCCTTTCGTCGACATGTCGCCAGTGGCACCGCATCTCATCTTGCCCTCTTGGACATCTGGGATGTGTATGGTATCGTCGCTCATTGTGAAAGTCTCCTTTACATTATTAATGTCTGTTTTGCCTCAATATATACTCTTTGCCAGAAAAGTCAAGCCGCTACGGCAAATCTTTCTCGACGGTGACGACATTGTCTCCGTAGTAGTGCATCGCAATGACATCCCACATTTCGAGATTGACAAACTCGGCTTCCTGGCACTCAAGCTCCTGATCTGTTCCCCAGGTACCGATGAAGGTTCTACATTCGGCGAATTCGCCGCGCTCGAACATGGCACAGAGTTTCAGCAGGTTGGCTTCCTGATGGGGCTCGAAGTCGCAGTCGGCGATTCGTTTCCTTTCCGCGTCCACGTCGATTTCGATAATGGTAGTCTTGACGGCCTTGATCTTCATGTCGCTGTCTCCTTTTGTTTAGCGTATATGTCAATATACACGGGAAAAAGCAGATGTCAAGCCGTTCGGGGGACTTTTTAAAGTTCTATGACGAACTCTATTTTCTCGCGCTTCCTGTACTGTTCGAGAAGATTGGTTATCACTTCGAATTCGGGAAGTGCCTCGTCCATGATCTCAAGGATGTTCTCAAGCTCGTAGCAGGTTGATCCCATATGCGTATGGAGGTCACAGAACAGCTGTTTGTGATCGGCAAATCCACCATCGAGAATGGAGATGAGATCCATTTCCTTGCTCTCGATTAGGTCAATGACGAACTGGCAGTGGTGAACGCCGCTGATGGAGCTGAGATGATCTCCCAGATCGTTGGCGAGTTTGGCGTACGCTTCGGCGATTTCAGGATATGTGGTAAGCATGGTATGTTCCTTTTGCTGAATATTATCCGCACTTGAGATAGATGGCGGCACCTATCAGAAGTCCGACGATTAGAAAGATTAACACGGGAAGGAGTCCATCTCCGAATCCGGTCTGCGAATCGTAGTCCATTTTCCTGTCTCCTTTACAGCACGACTAGTGAGAGAACCCATGCTCCGAGAAGAACGAACAGTCCGCACACATAGGCCATGATGGCATTTACGAAAGCGGTCGAGATTATCTCTCCGGGCAGCATCTCCTCAAGGGTCTTGGAATCTGATAGACCTGGAACCTTGTAGATGGCATATGTCACCACCATAACTGGCATGACCACCATGGTGATCGTGATGTCAACAAGCCCCATGGAAGGTGCGTACATGTTCCATACATTCCTGATGACCCATGCCTTGAAAATACACGATGGAATAAAGTTAATGGCGGCGATGAAGGATGTCGCCAAAGTGACGAGTGCGATGTCTAGGTTGTCTTTCATTTCTGTTTCCTTTTTGTTATGGTTTTAATAGGCAGAGGCATTCAGGCTCTCCACACTCGGGACATGTAGGTACGGACTCTTCAGGATACCTGTCGAGCAAGTCGATGAGCCACCTCAGCCTGAATGGGGCACACCACCTATCCGAGATGCAGACGAGGTGCCCGAGAATACTGCTGTCTGACTCGTAACCGTAAGTCTCCTCGCCACTACGGGTGTCCGGGGGGCTTTCAGGCACGCCGAACTCCTCACTGAACTCCCTGTTGAGCCTGATATCCTCCTCGATAGCCCTGTCGTAGAGCTGTTCGAGGAGCCACCTGTGTGGCATGATATGGTCGACAGCCTCTTGGACAGTTTCTGGTTCGCGGTAGAATTTCTTCATGACTTCGTTGAAGGAATTCCTCATGGTGTATCTATTTTTCTTTTTCATTGTGTTGACTCTTCTCCTCCATCTCTTTTCTGTGCCCGATGATCATGTCGTCCATCATCTTCAGGTAGTCATTGTTCATCTTGGCCATTTTTTCGTCGAGCGAGTCATAGAGAGCACATGCTTCATAGAGTGTGACACAGTCCGGGCACGGTTCATAGCCGTTACAGTCGCATTGGACAGCGAGAGAACTAAGCCTCTCCTGCATGATCTCTATTCTGCTCTTCTTCATCAGTCGTCCATCTTCTTTAATTTTTCCACGGCCCTCATTGCTTCCAGGCTCCATGATTTCCAGAATTCTTCGAACCCTTCGAGGGTTACCTTGAACTCCTGAAACTCGTCCCAACCGAAATGGTCCTGTGCCGAGTCCATCTCCTTCTGAAGATCTTCAAGGCAGTCTTTCGGCGTGTCGGGGTCTCTGTAGGCCATCCAGGCAACGCGATACTTGCGGTGATGTTCTGGCTCGCTGGAGTGCTTAAAGCACTTGCCGCGGGCGAATACCGAGTCCTGACATCCTTCTTCAATGCATCTTGATAGGCTAGTCATTGCATTTTAATTTCCTTTGTAGATCTATTCTTATACCTACTTAATATAACTCTCATTTAGCTATTGTCAAGCCGCCTTTACAAAAAAACGCGTATAGATAAAATTCCATACGCGTTATGATACTAACGAGTCATTCCTAGGAAGGAATGGAGTCGTGAAGTTCACGTAGCTCTTCTGGACTCATGTTCTCGAGAGACTCATCGTCCTTTTTGGCAAGCAACTCGCGGATGCGTGCCTTCTTGGCGGCGTTGACTGCCTTTTCCTTGGCGGCCTTGGACTCTTCGCGACGTACTTCGATAATGTGCTTGACGATATCGAAGGCGAGCTGATCAGCCTGGCGTTGCTTTGTGGGCTTTGCCTCTTCGATGAAGCTGATGTCAGCATCTTCCTTGAGGTTGGCATGCAGCTTCTTAGCCACGCTGTTGATTTCCGTCATGGGAATCAACCATAGGTCCTCGAGGGACAGTGCGGCGTGCTCGGCAGATACGAAGCGGAGCCCCGTGCGGATTGCAGTTTCTAACTTGTTTTCCATGATGTGTTCTCCTTTTTAGAACGTGATTTTAATGGTACGGTTAAATGTTCCTGCTACCTTGCAGAAAACATGGTTGCGTTGGGTTGATGAGAATCCGAGGCCACTGAGGGTGTTCTCTGACTCAGGCACCCTCATCTTCTCACTCAACATTTCGAATGACTTACGGTGCTCACGGAGTTCATCAATGAGAAATTCATTGTAGAATCCCCTTGCAGGACCTTCACGCCTGCAACCTTCGAGCATAAAGAATACATGCTTGTTGCCGATCTTTTTGTCATCCCAATGGTTGGGGGACAGCATGACCATGGACACCTTCTGGAAGTTCTGTGTCGTAGTGTTCCAGACTTCCTTGGATGAAGTGGTTGAGGGCAGCTGCCTGACGAACTCGATGCCGTTGGCGCGACTGAACTTGACCTCAGCGACAAGAACCTTCTCGCCACTACGGGTCTTCTCTGTGTGAATGTAGTCGTGGATCACTCCATCGTACTCGATCTGAGCCTTGAAGCCGTGACCTCCACGGTGAGAGTATGTATGCACAAAGAATTTGTACGTACCCTCTTCCATGCGGTCAATGTTGGGCCATGTGATATTTTCCACAGCGGGCTTGCCGTTGACCGGGTTGATGATGTCAACATCAAGATTTCCACCGGTGCGACCATTCACCTTCGAGCAGTAAGAGATGACATTTCCCTTCGGCTCATGACAATGGGCGTCCATATCGTTGCGGTTGAAGCCATCGCCATCATTCCACTGGATTGAGAAGCGTAGCACACCGTCGACAGCGCCGCCGGCCTTCTTGACGCGTTCCTTGATGGAGTCAGTGACCTCTCCCATGTATGACCATGAGAAGTTGTTGCCCCACTTGAACATTCCAGGTGCTTCCTTGTTAACTGGAGCGAGAAGACTTACCATGTTGTTCACATGCTTGTTCTCAACCATGATCTCCAGAGAGGTAGCCTTCGGGAGGACGTTGGCGAGGAAGTTGTCGATAGTGACTTCCTCTACTTTCTCCAGTGACTCGACAGGCACAGGCGTCTCTGCCACCATCTCGTCAAAGACATTCATGGCAACCTTGGACTCACGGTTGGCGAACAGCACATTGTTGATCGTCAGGTCTTCAGCCACAGCGTCACGGCGGGGAAGGGATTCCATGAATCCGAGTTCCGTCACCTTTTCCTCGCAGCGGCGAATCATGGCGGGAGTGGCAATTGCCTTCGTACGCTTATAGTTGTTCGGATCCATCTTATGGCCGTAGGCATCGACTGCCGCGTTGAGTTCCATGCCTTCCGACAGGTCGATGAGCAAAGTTCCAATGGCCGTATTGCGAATACGGATATGGGCATTGCCGCTACCGGCAGTTACCTGCCAGCAGTACAGGTCAAGAGCCTGCTCGTCCATGTTCTCGACAGCATCCTTGTGCTTATTGAGGAACTTTACCGCGGTAAGATGCTCGTCGCCACGGTACAGGCTTCCCTGCTCAGTGATCTCAATGACGGTATCTATTGCGGCACTGTTAATTTCCTTAAGACCACGCTTGAACACGTCAAAGGTACTACGCATGTATGCATGCTTCGGCCCGATGTCGTCCCCGGAGAGAACACATGACGACGGGAGCTTCAGGTAAAGATGCTCCCAAGTAAGTATGCTGCTGTCTTCGAGCAACTGATGGTTACGGTCAACGCCTGCGGTAGGCTCTGTATGGAAGAGCACATTGCGGATAGGGGCTTCCTTGACAATCGCGGAGAGCGCGTCAACGACAGGCTGGTATACAGCCTTCACGTCGTCATCTTCGAAGACCACATCCCAGATGGATACAACCTTATTGTCGATGATGGCAACCATATTGCCGACTGCCTTGATGAAACGACGGCATGACTGACAGTCGTGCTCTGTGCGTTCCTTGTAAAGCATGTCCGTTCCGGCGGGGAAGCTCTTGAGGTACGTTTCCCACATTTCGTCCTTACTCACTTCCGTGAAGAAGAGTGGGGATGACTTTATTGATTCGTACTTGTCTGAAATTGCGTTCTTGAAACTCTTGAACATCATGTTCTCCTTAATTTGTTTTTTCGTTAATGTCTATTCAATATACCCTATTAAAAGGCAATGTCAAGTCGTCATGGGATTATTCTTCTATTTTTCCATAGAGGACGGTTTCGTCGATCTCCACGACAACTTCAGACTTGAAGTAGACGGGGACCCTGTTCTTGTATATGCCGACCGAGGCGTCATATTCGTCATTGACCAGTTCCAGGACAGCGGCGTGAGTGGCTTCCTTGCTTTCGAAGGTCTGCATGCTGTAGTGATCATCGCAGTGGAGACTCTTCGTAATAAGGACCCACTCTTTCTCCTCTTTCATTCTATTGTATCCCGTGACACGCTTGTCAGTGAGTGACATGACGACTTTTTTGGGGAGGTAGGTGAGAAGGTCATCAATGATAACCTGCTGCTCAGCCTCCTTTGCCTTCTTGTTCTCTGCCGACTTAAAGCAATCATCGTGATAGTAGCCTATGTCGTGACCTTCCGCAGGTCTGTAGGCGATCATGCTGTATGGCTTGCCGTTCGCAGGTGGCCTTACTTCACGACGACAGTGGGGACATACCGGTATGACTGGTTTGCTCATTCTTCTATCCTCCATGGGAAGAGGCAGTCTTCAAGGTCCACCTTCTTCTTTCCCTCTTCCGTTTCGATGACGATGAACTCGTTGATGTAGGACTGACGGTTCGTACTTTCCTTGTCAACGGGATATTCCTTGCCGTCATAGATAACTGTATAGTCCATTACCTGTGTGGCAAATTTGATGTAATAACCGTCGCCCAGCTCATCCTCGGGGTTCAGTATGTTTACGTTAAGTTTCTGGCCGCGTTCTTCAGCCAGTTCCTTCATGTACTCAAGAACCTTCTCGGCAGCTTCCTGGGAGATCCATTCGAATGACTCTTCGCACTTGCGTCCTCCCTGATGAGAGCCGCACACGGGCTCTCCGTCAAGGTAGTAAGCCCTGAGCCCGACACGGCTATCCGTGCAGTAATGGCGAGCGATCCAGTAGCTTTTGAACCTGTCGTCGAAATCATACAGTTCAAGGTGCCATGCGTCAAGTTCTTCCTTAAACGTGCCGGGGTCGATCCAGCTATCTTCGTTGTCCTCGTCCCTTCGAACGTTTTTTATCAGCTCAATATTCTTCACTGTCTTCTCCTTTTGGTTCGCCTGCACATTCCTTGCAGAGTCCATCTTCTCGGCGCTCGTAGGACATGTCCATGATATTCTTTTCCTTCAAGCATTGAGTACAGGTGCTTAGTGGTGTATTCTGGGTAATGGAGTTATCATCATGGTCAATGGTGAATCCGAATTTCAGACAATCCTTCATGGTGCAGAAGGAATGGAGATCATAACGCCTGCGGTAATCCATCGGGCCAATCTGTCTTGCCAGTGGACAGTTACTGACTCCCCAGGTACATCCACCTACTCGGTTCTCCCAGACGCTGTTGTTCTGCCAAATCTGCGACTCGTCAACATCGAGTGCGTCAGCTATGGCTTCCTTTATTCTGCGTCCTTGGAGAGGATGGGCCCATTTGATTCTTTTCTTGATCATATCTTATCTCTTTTTGGCTATTGATTATGTGTACAATATAACCGCAAAGAAGAGATTGTCAAGCCGCTTGGGGAAAGTTTTCTATTTATCTCCAGGTCCAGTCGCTATGTATTCCCAATTCGCTACGACGTTTCCTGACAGCTTCCATGAACACGCATGCTGTACCCCTCAGTGATCCAGGCAGATATGAGGATGCTCTCAGCACGAGATAGGGCTGTATACCGTAGATTCCTTCAGCCAATGCCCCGGCGATACTGGCCTGTGTGTCGGCGTCGCCTCCGAGAGAGACTGCATTCCTGATAGCCTCTTCGAAGCTTCTTCCTTCGAGAAAGCATATGATCGCTTCAGGGACCGACCCTGCCGCTGACACATCGAACTCATAGTCTGGCCTGATGTCGTAGGCAATGTTCCTGTGAAGATCGTACCCGTATCTCTTCTCTAGGGTGTGCCTGATAGTCGCCTTATTGAGTCCACGGACGGACATCTGGACACCGTAGGCAACAGCCATTGCGGCCTTGATTGCCTCGTCGTTGTTGTGTGTCACAGCGGCCGACTTCTCAACCTCACGCTCCAATGGTGCGAGATCATTATACCACCAGCCTATCGGGGCCACACGCATGGCGGCGCCGTTACCCCAACTTCCATATGGTTCCTTATTCTCGCTTTGAACCCATTTCCAGAACCTTCCGCCCCATCCCCTGCCAGGAAATTCTTTGGCAAAGTTGGCATAGGTCTCCGCATAGTTCAGGTCGGGATTCATAAGCACTTCCGCAGTTGCGGCGGTGAGGATAGAATCGTCGGTAAACCTCGTTGACACCTTCACGAACATGGGGAAGTCAGGATCCTTCATCCCGGTCTTCTCATATGCCGAGCCGACTATATCTCCTACTATCGCACCTAACATTCTTCATACTCCAATATTGTGATCATGATGATTCCTTTCATCTTACCAGACCGAAGAAGTCGTAGACGGAGAAATAGCCGTCAGGCCATCCCCCGGCCTTGTGGTAGCCGTTCCTCGACATCTTGGGAATGAAGTTTCTCTTCAGGTGAAAATGAATTCCCCACATGCGAATGTTTACGAGGTCGTCACTCATTAGTCTGTTTTCCTTTGCGAGTTGTTCTTCATGAAGCAAATCCAATGTGTACCACCCTTCTTACCAGATGGGTGTCCGAAAAGTGGTTTTTCGTCTGTTAACGGAAGAATCTCGGAAACTTTTATTTGTGTCTCATTCCACTTAAAAATCAATACGCCGTCAGTCGCCAACACTCGGAAGCACTCAGCAAACCCTTGGCGTATATCATCCTTCCATGTGAGTGCTGACAGGATGCCATATTTAGCTTTCATCCAGCTCTTGTCACCAGCACGTTTTAGATGTGGCGGATCGAACACGACCAGCTTGAATTCCTCATCCCGATAAGGGAGATTGCGAAAGTCCAACTCGACATCAGGTGACACTGTAAGCGTCCGTCCGTCGCAGAGTTCCGTTTCCTCCCTGCGAATATCTCCATAGACAGCATCTGGATGATTCTTGTCGAACCAAAACATGCGACTCCCACAGCATGGATCGAGTATCTTCTTTCCACTCACTAGAATAATTCCCCCACTCCGCCGTTCCTGGCAAGTTCGCGGATGTATTCCGCCGCATCGCCCACCTGTTCGGCGCGGACCGCCATCTCCTCCAGCACTTCCGGGGTCCATTTCTGGCCGCTGTCATGATTTCCCGTCCATGGTCCGTCGATATTGAATGCCTCCGCCATCTTGGTGATGGCATACCATTCTCCGTTAGAGACATTGACATTCACTTCGCCGTTTGCCGATGTTAGGTTTACGCTCATTTTTTGCTTCCTTTTTTGAATAGTGATGATAATATTAGATAGAGTCCTATGGCAACGAATAACAGCATGATACCGCTGGAGAATGCCCTTGCGAACATCCACATCATCTTGTGGAATATTGCACCGACGACATAGACTATGCCGAGCAGCAGGAGGATTGCTCCGATTAGTATCTTCATGGTGTGTCCGGGTATGGGTTTTCTCTGAGCCAGTCGATGAAGGAATTCATCTCTGCTTTATGTGATTCGAAATATTTATCGTGATGCTTGGCCCTCATG
>Ga0114918_10005624_pt1 | contig 10724 bp, 10 predicted proteins | sample LantaG_FD_87015 | JGI IMG/M metagenome (GOLD analysis project Ga0114918, IMG submission 87015) | Deep subsurface microbial communities from Baltic Sea to uncover new lineages of life (NeLLi) - Landsort_02402 metaG | ecosystem: Environmental > Aquatic > Marine > Oceanic > Sediment | place... | reverse complement strand
TTATCATAAATACGACGACAGAAATCATCATCATCACCATATCCAACACCATATGAAATATCTAGGAGGCCAACCTTTTCAAATATTTCTTTTTGAAAAATTGTACAGAAAAAAGCTACCATAGGACAAGTGATTCCCATTGGAGCTTCAGCAAATCGATTTCCAAATTCTTTATCTAAAACAAGCGCCCTTTCGTTAGTTTCAAGTTCGTGTAAAGATGTAGTAAATGGTATTTCTATTCTAGAAAATAATTCTTCCCATCCCTGTATACTAGAATTAGCAGAAGAAACTGGTCCAATAGCTCCTATAGATTTATTTGTTTCTATTGCTTTTATCATTTTATCAAGCCAAGATGGAGTTAATTCTATATCATTATTCAGAACTCCAATATACTTAGCTTCTGTTTTCTGAGATTTAAGAAGCATTTCAACTCCAAGATTAACTCCCTGTACAAATCCAAGATTTTCATTAGACCAAATTGGCAATCGATTTTTGTGTTTTAAAAATGAACTCATTACCTTTTTTCTGGATTGGTTAGAAGAACCATTATCTACCCAAACCAAACGATAGTCAGAAGAATATTCTAGAATCGTATCAAAACAACGAATCGTATAATCTTCTTGACCATATGTTAAAACAATAAGATCTACTTTTGCTGCCATGATTTTTTCTTTCGTTGATGTGCGGCTTTATTAAAATTATTAACCAAAACATTTTCATGAGACATTAGCCCCATTTTTATTCCAGTTTTCCAAGCAACATAATTAAAACTAAGTTGGTCTCTACAACTATGTGTTTTTACTTCTTTCCACCACATTTCCATAGTTTTAATAACCAATGGGTCATTATGAGAACGAACCATACAACCAGTCATAACCAATCCATTATGTGTAGGATATTCTTCTAATCTATATTTATCTATTTGTTCAATCATTCTTTCTTTGTCATCTTTTCTCAAATCAATACAAGCCTGTAATTCATCGTATAAACAATCTCTAAGATCGTGTTTCATCATTACGAGATTTCCGGATTGATTTGCTAATTCTTTTAAGCCTCCTTTAATCTCAAAATTACCATCCATCCAAATACTACGCTCGTAATCTGGAAAAAATCTATGCGTTAAAATCTTATACATTCTTGCGGTCTTTATAGGATCGCTGTCGATAACTGAAATTGGTATAACTTTCCAGTTTTTCACAGAGCGCATGCGAGTACTTGTAAAACATACATAATCAACACTATCTTCTGGTTCGAAGTCATCATAAAGAGAATCATATGTTTCCATCACAGCTGTATACACAACAATATTAGACTTTTTGGTTCCTGTAAATTTTGGCATATAATTATGATTAGCAGACCATCTTCCATTAAGATAGAGATTTTCAACTCTTGCTATTCTAAGATAGGTCAATATAGAAGATGGATATCTATCAATACACACATAAGAAGCACCGTTTGATTCTCTTAAACTATAAATTCCTTCTTCTATTTCTCTACACAAATCAAGATGTTTTCCAAAGCATATTTCATATGAGTCATCCATTCTCATTAAAACATATTCACCACTAGCTTGATTTATAGAACTAACCATCTCAAAACACGAATAAGATTCAGTTTTAAGTAACTGTTGCCACTGATCTCTGTCTTTATCGGAAGAACAAATAACACTTATAAGACCAGGAATTCCATCTACTCTCCTTCTTCGTTTTTTTGATTGTCCTGGAATTTCATTTGCTCCAAGTATTTTATTTTCATTTTCTTGTATGTCTTCAAAATTATCAACAAAATCCAAATCAAAAACTAACACCCCAGGAATTCTTTTTGTCCCAAGTATAATAGTACCAGATCCTTCATTATCATAAAATACAGCAACCGCATTTTTTTGATCTTTAGCATGACAATGAACAGTAATTGTTGCAGACATATCCTTTGGGAATTTCCATTTTTTGGATATAGGAAGTTCATGATATGCATTATCTTTTAAACTTACAGCACTAATTGACCATGTCATTGCATCATGGCCCATTACTTCAAATTTAATAGTTATTGTGCTCCGATTAACTCTACAAAAAGTTCCAAACTTAATGAATAATGTTTTTGGAACCTTTCTTTCGGGAATCATAAAAGAATATTTAACTGGTGATATAACTAATAGTGGCCCAATCGGCATTTCCATTATTATTCTCCGTAATTATCCTTCAAGAATAGATTTAATATCTGGTGGTTGATGATTAGATGGTTTAACCCACTTTCCATCTTCTCTTCGATAAGAACCAAGACCAAATTTAGCCAGATTATTTTCGTCTACTACAACCTGCAATTCTTCATCGTCAATACCACAAGCTGATAAAGTACCAGTTGTAACCACTTTAATATCTGCACATCCATCAGCTATTTCGATAATATTTGGACCTTCTTTGTTTTGTATAAAGTCAATAAATCCAGTATCAAAATCAGAAGGCATCAAAGTATATTCTTGGTCGATACAAACATCAAAACCCAAAGCATTTATAGTTTCCAAAACTTCTTCTAATATTAGTTTACATCTAAGTTTTCTAATATCACAAGATGGAATCGTTGGTTTATGTGGAACATCTTGTTGTGCTAATGTCATAAATGAATCAACTCGTTTTTGGTGATTGGATCTCATTTTATACCTCCGAAACATCTATTTCGCCAACATCCTCGGTTTGAATTTCTTCTTCCACTACAGCGGATTCTTCTTCGTCTTCGAGAGTTTCTTCTTGATCTTCATCTGATTGTTCTGGTTTTTCTTCATCGGCATTTTCGTCATCATCTTCTTCTGCCTCTTCTTCAACAGAAGCTTTTCTTTCAATTGTCTTGCTTTTATCCTCTTTATTTTCCGCAATTTTTTTCATAACAATCTTATTCAAAGCATCATATATTTTAGAATCTTCTTCTAAAAGCGCATAAAGTTTTTCTCGGCCCTGAAGCTTTTGGTCTATACAATCAACAGTCAACCACGAACCGCCCTTTTCAATAAAATTAAGATCCATTGCAAAATCAATAAGCTGTTCTATTGGGTCGATACCCTTTCCAAAACGAATTTTGAAAGTACATTCTTGAAATGGCGGAGCAATCTTATTTTTTGCAAGTTTAGCATTAACAATATTATTAATTGCTATTTTTTCGCTATTTGTATCAGAACCAATTCTACGAAGTTCTATTCTTTGACTAGCATAAAACCGCAATGCCTTTCCGCCTGTTGTACTTCCACCCATTGCTACATGATATTGACCTATTACCGTTCTAAGTTGATTTGTAAAAATAACAGTTGCTTTCTTTTTTGATAGTAAAGTGTTTAAACTACGAATTCCTTCACTCATAAGACGAGCATGTTTACCAATAGTTGCATCACCAATTTGACCAGCAAACATATCTCTTGGAGTTAATGCGGCAACCGAATCAACAATTACTAATCTCACATCATTACGAATTAATTCCATCATAACATTAAGAGCATGTTCGCCACTATCTGGCTGACTTACAAGAAGAGAATCCATATCTACATTTAATCTTTGTGCGTATTTTGCATCAAAAGAATTTTCAGAATCAACTAATGCACAAAGATAATTTTTATCTTCTTTTTGAACATTGGCAATTGCATGAAGACATAATGTTGACTTTCCAGAAGATTCCGCTCCGTAAACTTCAATAATTCTTCCCCACGCATATCCTCCACCCATTTTTTCATCAAGAGCTAAAGATCCGGTAGAAAAAGTTGGAATATTAGTAACATTTTTTGCTCTAAGAACAACGACGGGATCGTCACCGCTCCATTCTGAAGGACATGATTTGTTAACTGCCGCACAAACAGCATCTAATCTTGTTTTGAGTACATTATCAGACTTAGGTTTAGCAACAGAACCCTTCTTTCTTCCTCTTGGCATTTTTTATCTCCTAAAAGACGGAGGGTTTGACATTTTTCGTCAAACCCTCCGCCACATGATAACAAAATATTCTAAATGGCGCGAAGGCTGTAAATGTTATTATTCAGTATCGGCTTCACATGCCTTAGCTGACTTACATTTTTGGCACTCGCTTTCACTACTGTCATGAAAACCATAACAAGTAGGCTTAATTTTAGAAGATTCCTTTGCCTCTTCTTCTACCGCCTCTTCTTCTACCACCTCTTCTTCCGCAGCCTCTTCTTCCACAACCTCTTCTTTTGCTACCTCTTCTTCTGTCGGGAGAGGTTTAGGAGGAACCGGTTTCTTTGGAGGAGATGGTTTCTTCGGAGGTTCGGGTCTCTTAGGCGCAGCTGGTTTTTCTTCAACAGCTTCTTCTTCACCATCGAATGTATCATTTTTAGATTCGGCAGGTTCTTCAGAAGAAACACTCTCAAATTCATCAGCCACACTTGCTGCTCTTTTTCGTACAGGAGCAACTTTGGCGGGAGTTGCAGCACGACGAACTGGAGCCTCAGAACCTTCATCAGAATCAGTTTCCGGCCCATCTTTACGAATAGTCTTTTTTACAGGGGCCTCAGAAGGATAATCTTCTGCGCTCTTTCCAAGAACATCAGTAATAAGTTCTTGGTAACCGGGTTTCAAACTCTCAAATACGGCACGAGGAGAAGAGTGGCTTGCAACATAACGAAGTAAATCAACTGGCTCCATCGCTTTTTCTGCATCGGAAAGAGGACTAATCTTAATATTAGCACCATCAAGATCAAAAGAAGCGCCATAAGTAATCCGACTACTTTTATGTCTAGAAATACTAATGTCACATCCTTCTTTTGGATCTGCAATTTGAGGATATTTTTTCGCCAAAGCTTCAATAGCCTCTGTTGCTTCGGTACCAACATTCAAAATTTTCCACCCAGGAGCATCAGTCTCATTACCAGTGCCGTCCGTTGTTTTAACCGAAGGATCTGCTCTAGAAATGGCATCCCAAGAATAACGAGAACGAGCATATGATTTGCCCGAAAGCTCCTTCATCTTGTCTTCCATTTCTTTGTTCTTAGCATCTTTGGCTTCGCGACGACGAGTATTTGCCGCCATTCGAAGATCGCAGATTGGGCAACAATGAAGTTCTTCACCAATTCTTTTCTGATTGTCAATATCCCAATTAAGACATGTGACATTCTTAGAAAGAACCGGGCGATCTTCTCCCTTGGGCTTAAGTGCATCTGGGTTAACCAAATCAACAACATAATGGCGCTCACAAACTGCCACATTGCCACCCAAACGAACAATATTATCCCCATCATCAAGATTAACCCAAAGACCAGACTTGTTAGTAAAACTCTTTGACCCACCACTTGTACTTCCAGTAGCTTCTCTCGCCTGTGCTAATTTGTCCAAAAGACCCATTACAATTCCCTTTCTTTCCTACACAATTTTTCGGCCCAATTACGGTGAGACGCTCGTCTCTTTTCGAAGACCAAATTGTACCTGATGGTGATTATATCCTCCTTTTCTAATAACTGTTATTTTTTATTATTTTTTTCTAATCAAGTATGATATTTTTGTGGCATCGTAACACTAGTCAATCCATTTAAAGAAAACCCTTTTTTCTCCCAAGCATCAACCCAAGACTTCAAATTCCTAACAGCATTTTTATAGTATTTAATACCTTCTTGTATATCTCTAAAATCTCGACTAAGAGGATTATCATCTCCCTTTTCGCTTAAAACAATAGCAAGATTATGAAAATCATCTTTGCTAGGTCTTGATAGCCCAAACTCTTCTTTGGCAAGTCTAGCTAAAACTCCTTTATCTCGAAGAATTGCTTGCTGCATTTGAGCCTCATAATCTTCGAGTTCTGTTTGCGCCTGATTGTAAAGATGAGAAAAATAAGCAAGTGCAGCGGCATGAATTCTCCAATGTTCATGAATACTTTCTTCAGTAAAATTAAGAAGTTGTTGAGCGTCTACCTCACATAAGGCTGTATCTCCAATTCTAAAATCGCCAGCTTTTTGCATACAGTCTTGAATTTTAGATAACATATCATGAAAGTCAGCCATCGACATTCTCCTTCATTATTTTTTCTTTTTCTCTTATTTGATTTTCGAGATATTCAGCAGTAATAGTACCATCATTTTCATCTTCTAACATTTTTTGAATTGCCTGATCTTTTGTGCGACGGAAAAGGTTTTTTGCATATTCTCTAATTCCTTCTCTCCGGCTTTTCTTTTCTTCTTGTACATGACTCTTACGAAAACGATCTCGATTACTCATAAAATATTTTGAAGCCATAAATGTACCACATACTAATTTTATCATAGGTGGAGCGAATTTTTCTCTATTTGCTGGGTCATCAAAGAAAACATCAAAAACCCATCCGAGATAATCGTCTATATCAACTTTTTTATCTCTTAATTTTTTAACAATACTTCTAATAACACCAATTTCATCTGGATTAAGTTTTGTTCTATATTCCATATCGGTCTCTTGAGCATATCTATCTCTAAAGAGAGCGATAAATTTTCTTACATCTTCATGTTCTGTATTTTCAACTTCAACAGATTTCTTTTCTTTAGCTTTCTTTCTGCCCATTTTTCTATCGAGTTCTTGTTGAAGTTGTTCTACCAAAACATTTAAATGAAATCGAATATCTGCATTTTGAATGTGAGGCCAACACAATCCAATTGCATTAATCAAAAATTGCTCAGCTTTTACTGGCATTCTTGACGGCGACTTCATTCTAACTCTCCAAATTCATCATGCCCTTCTCGGGTACGTTTTCCTGATTTATATGATACCTTCGGTTTTTCCGAAGTAGAACCTTTTTCCAAATGCTTTTTATAATTAGTCAACGATCTCTTAATACCAGAAGATGCACTTTCGTATATAAATTCAAATTTATCTTGAAGTTCTTTGGCTGTATAAACTTCATAAGTATCACAAAGTGTGTGTGCTGTTGTTTTTCCAATACCAGGAAGGCTAACTATTTTAGTCATTCTTGTAGGAACACCATAAGCTTGTCTTATTTTTAAAGCATCTACAAACCCGGAAATATCCCCAAGAGAACGACGAGAAACCTTACCTATTGCTTCCCATGCAGTCAAGATTCTCGACATATCATTTTTGACCGAATAAAAAATTGGAAGATCGCATCTTGGCTTTCTCCCATTTAATGCACAATCAGTAGCAAGCAATCTAGCAGTAGTACCTTTTTTTATTTGTAAACGATTAGCAAGAATTCTATCTGTAAGATTTTCTGATTGAGCTCGAATAATTTCATTATCCCACTCCATTGCCGATTTGATATTTGATAAAGCCCATGCCTGACAAGCATCATTCCACAATAAATCTCTACGATTAAGTTCACAAATATTTGCAAACCAATCTCGAACATCATATGGAGAAAAATAATAAGCAGCACAAATTTTACCTAGTGGTTTAGGTTTAATTTCGCTTGTATCTTCATTATATTCTGCAGACCCAGTGGAGTGTAATTCTTGAGCTATTTCATGATAATCAGGAATTTTTTCTCCTCGTTCTTGTCTTTGAAATTTATCAAGTGTTCTATCATACCAATCATAAAAAGATTCTTTATTAGTAATAGTTCCTCTAACAATATGAGATATAACATGAAAAGAAAATACAGATAAATCATTGAGATTAGATCGAATTTCATAAGAAGATGGATTTTCTAATTTTGCTTTCCATCGTTGTAGGTCATCATTAGTAACAATTATATGAACATCTGATGAATCTCTATCCCCATGAATTCGACCACTACGTCCCATCATTTGTTGGATGTCTCTAGGTCTCAACTCTTCATTGGCCCTACGTACATCAACAATTATCACTCGGTCAGCCAATTTAATAGCCTCCGTTCATTTTAATTTAGAAAATATAAATCTAAAGATTAACGCCCTGAGCGAGTGCAGAGGTAGCGACAAGAACATTCATATCATACAAACGATTTTGAAATTGTTCACCCAAAAAACGTCTTTCTTCTGGATTAAGACCAGAATGATAAAATGCCGCCCTAACCCCTTTTTTGTTTAGTGTTTCGGTGATGTTCTTCCCTATTCTCTTTGAATGCACAAACAAAAGCGTTTTATCTCCCAAATTCTTCTTACATATTCTAACCGCTTCATCCGACATATCTTGTTCTGTTTGCCATTTATCACCGAATTTTCTTACCCCAAGCCATATTTTATTAAGTTTTACCGGTCTCCAATCAGAAGACACACAATATGTAGACTTTCCATTCAAAAATTTCAACCATGACGCTATTTCTTTAGCATTAGACATGGTGGCAGAAAGTCCGACAATACGTGCATCTGGATTGATTTTAGTGAAATTAACAAGTCCTGCTTCTAAGGCTGCTCCGCGCACAGGTTCATCTAATAAATGCATTTCATCTAAAACCAATACACCAACTTTTTTTAACCAAGGACCATGTATTTTTGGATTTCGAGATTTACTATCTAACGTTTCGCTCGTTAAAAGTATAATTCTAGCATTCTCAAAATCTTCCGATCTCGCCATATAATCACCAGTATTAATGACCCGAGGAATATGATTCCACTCATCAATCTTGTCTAAATCTGAAAGCCTCTCCTCCGAAATTGCTTTCAAAGGAGAGGCATAAACGCATTTAGTATCACTCTTCGTTGCCAATTCGTGACCAAAAAAACACATAGCAATTGCAGTCTTTCCGGTACTTGTATTAAGAGCAGCAATAAGGTTACAATCTTGATCTGCAAATTTTATCGCTTGAGTTTGGGGCTTATTAAATTCCTCAAAAGGGAAAGAAAGATAAGGGAAATCTGAAGTTTTCATTTAGAATGTTCCTCAACAAATTTTTCAATTTCAGATTTCACATTTTCTAAACTTTCACCAAAAGGAACAGTATAACTTGGACCACCCTTTCCTCTTCCTCCCAGCTCAAAAATAACCTCTGTGCGCTTTCTAGCCAAAAACGAAACTACCCTTCCTCCTATTTTCAAAGACGCAGCATCTCGTTTAGGACTATACTTAATTCGGTCATGTTGAACATATGTTGCGGCCATACTAACTACTTTATCAAAAAATGCTTGTTTCCCAAGATCGGCCATTGACTTTTTCGCCTCTTTCGGGTTAATTTCAGCCTCTTTAATACGCTCAGATGAATCTCGCCCTATCTCTTCCAGGTCTCTCTTTATACTTGTCTCGGCTTGATTCGCACGATTGAGCGTATAGGACTTACACCAATCAGATCTTAAACATGAAGTTGGATGGCAATCACCACTAACATGCGAATACCAGCCAAAACAATCGCCAGGATGTAATGTCACGTTTTTGACTGCGCCATCAGAATTTTCTTCGGATGTATTATCACTCATCCATATTCCTCCTAAACATTACCATTCAGCAGAGTCCAAATATCTTCTCCGTCATGGTTGCGAAAATATTCATCCAAGACATCTTTAGAAAATACCGTATCTGCCATTGGAGCTTTAAATGTATGCACTGACAATAATGAAATAAAATCATGCTTTTTGATCCATGGCCTAACGCGATCGGCAACACGCTCAACATGACACATCTTTGTATCTACAATTTCTGCAATTCTCGACAAAGATTTACGCCGACGACCACCTCCAAAATTTGGTAAAATTTTCACATTCAAAATATGATTCAAAATTTTATATTCCTGTACTGAGCGGCATACCGACTGATACATTTGAAGCAATATTTCATCCAATGCCATAACGCTTTCTGCCTGTTCTCTTACTTCGTCTTCAACACCCAAAGCATCAGGCTCGTATTCTTCCCCGTCAGAATTAGTAAAATTTGAAAGGGACATAAACGGAACATTAATCTCACGTTCTTCAGCATCGTCACCTTCGCCTACCATAATTTTACGACGAATACTACGGCGTTGTAGCTTCTTAAGCTCTTTGCAAAATGCGGTATGGATAACAATATGAGTATAAGTTGAAGGAGAACTTCGTTCTGCTGAGTATTTAGGAAGTCTCAACCACAAATTAAGAAGACCATCATTTATTAAGTCTTCAAGAGAACGATCTGGAAACCTGGAGGAGAAATTTCGAGATACCCTAATTACTAAATTGTACAAACTACTCATAAGTACGTCTTTTTCTCTACTCGTAATTTTGTCTTCTTGTAGCTTTTGAATTAATCGCTTTTGCTCTTTTGCAGACAATTTGCGTTCTGATACATCACCCATTTCGTCAAATGAGTCAAATTGTTTAAAACTTTTAGCCATCCTCATCCCCTATACAATAGAAATTTTGCTACTTCCCCTAACAAGGAATTTTTATTACATCAACCCTTTTCTGGCATCTTGATACAACCTTTCCGTATGATGCCGCATATAAAACAAAATTTCTTCCCTCGACAAATCCTTTGGGTCTTTGCCGTTGCCCAATTTGATAATAAATATCTCCCTAAATAATGGAAGACATTTGTCTGCTATTCTACTCGCACCCATTTTGCCACCATCATCACCATCCATCATAATCATTAATTTTTTAGGTGCAAGACGACTAAGAATAAGAAGTTGTTCGTCAGATAAGCTTGTCCCACCGACACCAAGCGAACCAGAGAACCCCTCCTGTCTTAATTTTAAAACATCTCGAAAACCCTCTACGAGAATAGCAATATCTCCTTTTTTAAATGAATCAGCACCACACAAATAATGACTCACTTTAAAGTTGCTAGGATATAAAACCTTACGAAAATCTTCTTTTCTTGTAGGACGTTCTCGCTTATCTTTCCGATCGATGATTGTGGGGTTGG
>Ga0114918_10005623_pt1 | contig 10725 bp, 9 predicted proteins | sample LantaG_FD_87015 | JGI IMG/M metagenome (GOLD analysis project Ga0114918, IMG submission 87015) | Deep subsurface microbial communities from Baltic Sea to uncover new lineages of life (NeLLi) - Landsort_02402 metaG | ecosystem: Environmental > Aquatic > Marine > Oceanic > Sediment | place: Baltic... | reverse complement strand
CCCGGCGCAAGAAGCGACGCCACTCACCGATCCTGAAGGCTGCGGTGAAACTATCCTCGCTGGTCGCGTGTGCGGCTGCCAGAGGTAGCGGGATGCCGCCGGCCAGCAACAGGAGTGATCCCACAGCCAGACTGAGGAAGAGGATACCCAGCCCACCGAACACGATGAGCATGATGAGGACGCTGGTCGCTGTCTCATCACCCAGGAGCGGGATCAGCAGCGGGGAGAGCATGGTAACACCCATGTAGAAGATGAACCCGACGATTGTGATGACAGCCCCAGGAAGCAGGTAGATGAGGCTGATGGCAGTCAACCTGAGGCCTTTTCGACCCAGCTCCCCCCAGTCCTCCCAGCGGGGAAGGCTTGGCGCCTCGCGGGCGATCGCCTGTGCCATCACGCGTGCGATATAACCGGCCACGAAGACGAGGGGCACGATGGGGATGAAGAATCCGGCAAGAATCAAGACGCTTCCAATCAGGAAAGGCTGCTGCCAACCTTCCTGCTGAAATGGGAAACGGAAGATCTCCTTGAGGGAGTCCATGGTCCATGTCTCTGTCATAGTTTGGCTCCGAGTATGTTGGTCTGGCTGCTGTTGAGGGCGATGAGTGCTTGGTGAAATCGCCGCGCTCCCCCTCGATAGGTGAAGGAGAGCGCAGCGATACCCTGTGCGGCAAAACCGTCGATCCGCGAATCGCGATCCTGGCTTAAGAAAGCGACTGTCGACCGATGTCGTTGGTCACAGCCCGGCGGTGCGTTTCGCCCCTTGCAGCGTGTTCTGCAGCAGCATCGCGATGGTCATGGGGCCGACCCCTCCCGGCACGGGGGTGATCCAGCCGGCAATTTCCACCGCTTCATCATAGGCCACATCGCCCACCAGCCGGTAGCCGCGCTTGCGCGTTGGATCATCGACCCGGTTGATGCCGACGTCGACGACGACGGCCCCGGGCTTGAGCCAATCACCCTTGACCATCTCGGTCCGTCCCACCGCCGCGATCAGGATATCCGCACGGCGAACGATGGACGGCAGGTCTTGAGATCGTGAATGGCAGATGGTGATCGTGGCGTTGCGTTTGAGCAAGAGCATGGCAACCGGTAACCCCACGATGTTGCTGCGACCCAAGATCACGGCCTCCTTGCCCTCTATCTCCAGCCCACAGCGATCGAGCAGTTCGATGATGCCTGACGGGGTAGCCGGCGCAAAGAGCGGCGTGCGGCCCTTCATAGCCAAGCGTCCGATATTGACGGGATGGAAGCCGTCGACATCCTTGGTCAGCTCGACGGCGCTCAGAACACTCTCCTCGTCGAGGTGGCCCGGCAAGGGCAGCTGAACCAGGATGCCGTGGATGCTGGGATCGGCATTGAGTTCGCGGACGCGCGCTTCCACCTCCGCCTGTGTGACGTTCTCGGGTAGCTCAATGCCGATGGAGTGAATGCCGACCTCTTCGCAGCGACGGCGCTTCATCCTCACGTAGGTCTGCGACGCCGCGTTGGAGCCAACCAGAACGGTGGCCAGTCCCGGCACCAGATTGTGCTCGACCTTGAGTCGAGATACTTCTTCAGCGATCTCCTGCTGGATCGCCTTAGCAATCGCCTTTCCGTCGATTATGTTTGCAGTCATAGATGCTCCTTGTCAGTTCTTGACTCTGAATGCGACCTGTTACAGGTCGCTGGTTGCAGGTTGCAGGTTGCAGGTTGTCGTGGTCGAGAGCGAACGTGCAACCTGAAACCTGTCAACCTGAAACGGTCGTTTCTCCTACGACAAGCCGACGATCTTGCCGTCGACGATGTCGATATTCATGAAGTTTGGTTTGCTGGGCAGTCCGGGCATAGTGCTGATCTTCCCAGCCAACGGGTACAGGAATCCCGCTCCAGCACTGGCTCGGATGTCGCGGATAGGGAAGGTGAACCCCTGCGGTACTCCCTTGAGTGCCGGGTCGTGGCTGAGCGAAAGATGGGTTTTGGCCATACAGATCGGCATCTTGTTGTAGCCCAAGCTCGTGTAGAGCTTGATCTTGGCTTCAGCCTCTGGGCTGTAGTCCACACCATCCGCGCCGTAGACCTCGGTTGCCAGGGTCTCGATTTTCTCCTTGATGGAGATATCGAGATCATAGAGGAACCGGAAATCAGAAGGTTCTTCTGTGGCTCGGACGACTGCTTCGGCGAGTTCCGCGGCGCCCTCGCCGCCGTCAGCCCAGTGGCGTGCGACAACGGCATCGAAGGCGCCGGCCTCCATTGCTGCATCGTGCACGATCTGCCATTCGGCCGCAGTGTCGGTGGGGAAGGCGTTGATGGCGACGACGACCGGAATGCCGAACTTGCGGGCGATGGTGATATGAGCCTTGAGATTCCCAACGCCAGCTCTTGTGAGCTCAAGGTTCTCCTCTGTGTAGGCCTTGTCCAGGTCTCGGCCCGGGACGACGCGTGGCCCGCCACCGTGCATCTTGAGGGCGCGGACCGTCGCCACCAGCACCACGGCGTCAGGAATCAGGCCGGATGCGCGACACTTGATGTCGAAGAACTTTTCCATGCCGACATCAGCACCAAAGCCGGATTCCGTCACCAGGTAGTCGACCATCTTTGATCCCAGTTGATCGGCCATCACCGAGGAGTTGCCGTGGGCGATATTGGCGAACGGCCCGGCATGTACAAAGGCCGGCTGCTCCTCAAGGGTCTGCAACAGGTTGGGCATAATGGCGTCCTTCATCAGGACGGTCATCGCGCCAGCGACACCCAAGTCCTCGGTTGTGATGGGCTTGGGGTTGCGCACGGCACTGTCCATACCGATGACGATCCTGCCAATGCGCTCGCGCATGTCCTCCAGGCTGGTGGTCAAGGCCAGAATGGCCATAAGCTCGCTGGCAACGGTGATGTCGAAGCCGCTCTGGCGCAGCGGTCCGTCACCTTTCTCGCCCATACCGATCAGGACACTGCGCACGGCGCGATCGTTCATGTCGATGACCCGGTTCCAGGTGATGGAGTAGGGGTCGATGTGCAGCTTCTTCATTCCCCGTCTTTCGAAGAAGGCGTCACTCCAGCGGCTCTCATGGTAGATCCGCGCGTCGATCGCTGCTGCACACAGGTTGTGGGCCACGCCGATCGCGTGGATATCGCCGGTGAGGTGCAGGTTGAAGTCCTGCATGGGCACGATCTGGCTGTAGCCGCCTCCTGCCGCGCCGCCTTTGATGCCAAAGGTAGGGCCCATTGACGGTTGGCGAATGGCGCACATGGCCTTGTGTCCGAGGTAGCCCAGCGCCTCCGCAAGACCGATGGTCGTGGTGGTTTTGCCTTCACCCAGCGGTGTTGGCGTAATGGCAGTGACGTCGATGTATTTTGCGTTGGGGTTTGCCTGGAGCTTTTCGCGGACGTCGAGGTGGACCTTGGCTTTGTAGATGCCATAGGACTCCAGGTCGCTCTCGTCCAGCCCCACCGATGCGGCGATCTCGGCAATGGGCCTCACAACAGCTGCCTGTGCGATAATGATGTCTTCAGGAACGGGTTTGATCTTCTCTACGGACACGGGTGTTACCTCCTTGGTTTCGCTTGAGAAAGGAACGAAACGCCACGATGCGCTTCGTTTGTGATCAGAATGCCCCCAGCCGGCAGGGGGTGACGTGGATACCGAGCTGGTCGGTGACGTAGCCGACCAGCAGTCGCGGTGCCGCGTATGTGGCTGCCAATATCCACAGGTCAGCACAAGATACGTTGCCGGCTTTGTTCTGGGCCGCCTGAATAGCTTCTGGTAGACCCTCCGGCACATCAAGGTCAGGGACGCCGGTCGCAGTGTAGCCCTGCTTCGCGGGGTAGCCAAAGAAACCCAACTGGCAACGGGACAAGTGGACATTCATCAAATTGGCGGTGTTGCCGACCTCCCGCGGCGTGACCCCCAGGTCTTTGGAGATTGCGAACGCGGCAGGGCAGGGCAGTTTGCCGTCGGTGAGACCGGCTTCGATCGCCTCAGCGATATGCTCGTCTGGGGATCCGTGCTGCGGTATGGTCTTGCCCTTGAGTGCCACAAGTGCCTCCGTTTGATCCTATCGCGTCTCTAGAATACACCGGGATCCGGTTTGATGCAAATGCAGACTCCAGCATCTCTGTGGCGCGTGCAGCTGTTCATGCTCCGTTCATTCTGTGCTACACTGTGATAGTGACTTCTCAGCGACACCACGATATCGGGGTGAAGCTGCTTGATACGTCTCCGCGGTGGCGCATTGTCTTCTGCGGCATGCAGGCGTGCAATTGTTTCGGAGATAGTGTTGTGCCTCGATCAGATACTCCGTAAGTCAAGCTAGGAGGGCAGACCTATGTGGCAGGAATTCAAGAAGTTCATCGTTCGCGGTAACGTGATGGATCTGGCGATTGGCCTGATCATCGGCGGTGCGTTTTCGACCATTGTGACGTCGTTCGTCAATGACATCATCATGCCGCCGATCGGGCTCCTGCTGGGGCGTGTAGACTTCAGCAACCTGTTCATTGACCTGACCGGCGTGGGGTATGAGAGCCTAGCCGCGGCCCAGAAAGCCGGCGCTGCGACGATTAACTACGGCCTGTTCATCAATGCCGTCGTCAACTTCCTGATCGTGGCATTGGTGATCTTTGTGGTTGTGCGTCAGCTCAATCAGCTCAAAACGAGTGAGGAGGCCGCGCCGGCTGCGCCTGCCACGAAGAAGTGTCCTTATTGCTTCACAGAGATCCCGGTTGGCGCGATGCGGTGCCCGAACTGCACGTCGCAGTTGAAGGAGACGTAAGGGGCCCGTGTGGCGGCTGGGTGCGGATCGACAGCCGTGCCCAGGGGCCGGCGTTTGGGCGGCGTCACATGTGGACGATCACGCTGCCGTGGGGCGCGTGCCCTTCCTGTGCCGCGGCGGCCCGGGACCAGCACAGGGCTCAGATCCGGAATCCCCAGGTTCGCTATGACTTGGCTTACGCTCAGGATCGGGTGGTCGACACGTACCGGGCTTTTCGCTTCGCGGATGGACGGGAATCTGTGATCGAGTGATATCCGACTTCGGGGCAGGGAAGGCGCCGGCGCGGTCTCGATCCCTGCCGAGAGCTGATCCAGGCACAGCTGCGGTCGGACGGGCAGCCCGCCTGTCGCCCGGGCGCCTGGAGCGGCCTGCTAGGGGCTCAGGCCGAGACGCCCGCGCAGCGCGCGTTTGATGATATTGGGCGGTTTCTAGCCGAAGACCTGGCCCCTAGGCTGATGTCGCCGCAAGCATGCCAGTGGGCTACGGTTCGTACAGCGCCGGGTTCTGTGGCACACCGTTGAGGCGGATCTCGTAGTGCAGATGTGGACCGGTCGATGCACCTGTGGTGCCGCAGTAGCCGACAACTTGGCCCTGTGCCACGGCTTGCCCAGTTACGGCGGCAAAGCTGCTGAAGTGGGCGTAGTAGGTCACGAAACCGTTGCCGTGGTCAACGCGCACCAGATTGCCGTAGCCGCCACCCCAGCCGGCAAAGACCACCGTGCCGCCGTCGGCGGCGTAGATGGGATCACCCAACCGGCACCGGTAGTCGAGGCCGATGTGTGTGGGATTGCGGTAGTCGCCGAAGACCCAGCCCGACACCGCATAGGACCCAGTTGGGAGGATGAACCAGCCGTTGGCTGTTGCTGAGGCCGCGGGAACAACAGGCGCCTGAACGGCTGCTGCAACGCCTGTGTTGGGCCGCGAGGGCGCCGGCACAGGAGTCGGCGGTGGGGGCGGTTCCCAATCGAAGTCGGGCCCAATGCCGTTGGGGATCACAAGCAGCGTACCTTCAACAAGCGGCTCGTCTGGTTCGATGGGGTTCCAAATATTGTACAACGCGGTCGTGTCGACCTCGTAGGCAGCCGCGATATCGCTGGTGGACTCTCCGGCTTTGACGGTGTGGTACGCGCCATCGGTCGGTGGAATATACAAAGGAAGACCCGGCTGGAGCAGCCAGGGCGCGCCCTGCAGAACCTCCATGTTTGACCAGACGACGGTGTAGGGAGAGAGATCAAACGCCTCAGCGATCAGGAAGATGTTATCCCCCTCTTGTACGGTGTACATGATGACGTTGAGACGGAGCCGTTCCGGGATAGTCGTGAGCGGGTGGGCTTCTCGGGTGATGCCCTGACGCGCGGGTGTTTCATAGCCGGTCGTCTCGATCGGCACGGCGGCGCCCTTCGTGACCGGTTCTGCGGCCGCGGGGGCAGAGAGCGGGCCGGGGCCCTCAGCGGCTATTGGTGGTGAGGCTGAGATACGTTCGGTCATCCCCAGAACAACTGCCACGACGAGGATCGCGAGGTGAGCGCTGTAGCGCCCCAAGACTGCGGTCAAGCTCCTCCGGGCCGGCTCGCGTCGCCAGATGCGTGCAGCCAACTGAGCGGTGAATCTGGCAATACTATCGACACAGCCGCTCCTGGGTGTGGTTGGTGCTGATATCCCTATGGTTTCTTTTTCCATAACGCCCAGTATGCTAGCAGAAACGCGAAACCGGGTCAATGGGCTATGCTGACGATTCCCTGACAATTATCCGCCGGGTGATCACTCGCTGAGACGGCTGCCACCAGCCTACTGCTCCAGCTCCTCGAGGGCGGCGAGCGCCGGCTGCCAGCCTGCGTGGTAGGTCAGAGCAGCTCTGAAATCGGCTTCGGCGCCGGCAGTGTCGCCAAGGGCCAGGCGAGATCGGCCGCGCCAGAGATAGGACTCCTCCAGGTTACCGGCCGTGGCCAGTGTGGCGCCGGCCAGTGCAATCACATCATCGTGCCGTCCGACCGCGTAGTAGCTCTCGTAGGGACCAAACTGGTACCAGAGCATCCTGCGGTGCAGGCCGAGGCGGAGTGCCTGATCATAGGCTACGACCGCCTCCGCGTGACGCTCCAGCGCGGTCAGGTTGGAGCCAATGGTGAACCACGACATGGTGACCCAGTCGCTGCAGGCCGCATAGGCCGCGCAGGATTCGGGCTGCCGGCTCGCTTCGTCACGGGCCTGTACCAAGGCGCGCTCATACATCGCTGTGTCGTGCACGTCAGGGCCGATGAGCGTCGCGACCTCGTCCCAGGCCTCAGGTGGGGCAATGACCATGTACGTCCAGTTGAAGACGCGCCAGAGCTCGTAGAGCTCCTGATAGGCCATAGTGGTCGGTGGGTCGTAGAGGGAGTCAAGCAGGTCAAAGCGCTCTGCGGCGTCATTGTAGCCCACGACGAGGCGGTAGTGCCCCAGCTGGTCCTGGGCATCGCGCACGTACCAACTCTCGATGAGGACTGGATAGCCGGCAGCCAGCAGCGCTTTGAGCCCCGCGAGCGTGCCTCCGGACCGGACGGTTACGTTGAGTCCCAACCCGACGGCGTAGTCGGCCATCTGATGGATGCCGACGTGTTTATCCTCGGGGTCGGGTTTCACGATCGGCGCGATGTCGACTTGACTGCCGTCGAAACCCCAATAGGAGAGCGCCATCGCCAGCGTCGTGGGCCCACAGTTGTTCCATCCTTGACGTTCGTGGCGGCCTCCCTCGAGGAGCGCGCTTGGGGGGAGCGCGCTTGTCGGCATAGGCCCCTGGATCGTTGGCTGCGGCAGCGCCGTGGGCGGCTGTGTGGTCTCCGAGGGTTCCGGCGTTGGTGTGTGATCCGGCTCTGGGGTGGGTGAGGGGCGGTGGCCCAGAGCGGTGGGGTTGGGGGGCGTAGGGGCGGGGGAGCGGAGAGGCAGGGGAGCTCCCGAGTTCTCAAGCTCGTCATCGTCTCCGTCGGCGGGCGTGGCCATTTTGGCGGGCGGCCGGCGGATGATCGAGGGCAGGGAGAGCAGCGCGATGCCCAGCACGAAGAGCCCCACGGAAGCCATCAGATAGCGCGCGTTTCTCATGGCCGGTACTATAGCAGAGAAGCGAGGTCGGGGGAGGGCGGACCGGGGTCTCGGGCTTTCAGCCCCGGACAAGCTCCAATACGGCTATTTCCGGGTAGCAATTGAAGCGCACCGGAACCACCGACCATCCAATGCCCTTGGAGATGAAGACCTGTGTACCACGGGGACTGCGCTTCAACCCGCTTGTATAGGTCTTGTTTCTGACCGGCACGAGGGGGGGCCCGACGATGGGTAGATCGATCTGGCCCCCGTGCGTGTGACCGGAGAGCATCAGGTCGATCCGCGATGTGTAGTCGGTATCCGCTGTGTCAGGATTGTGCGCCAACACGATACGGCATCCTTCTTCAGGGACGTCCATCAGGAGCAGGTCGAGATCGCGGTGATCCTCCCACAGGTCGCCGGTCCCGGCGAGCCAGAGCCGCTGTCCGGCGCGATCCAAGGCAACGGTGCGATGACGCAGATCCTGGCCACTTGCTTGCAGTCTGCGAATTGACTGCTCCGTGTCGGCCCAGTGGTCGGCGTTGCCCAAGACAGAGAAGACGCCCATCGGTGCGGTGAGACGTGAGATCAGAGGCCAGACGGCGTCGATCTGTTCTGTGGTGTCGCGCCCGCGAACGTAGTCGCCTGTGCAAACGATGAGATCGCCTGCGAGTTTGTTGGCTCTGGTGATGACCTTTTCGATGGTCCGGATGGCCATCAGGGGCCCGTAGTGCAGGTCTGTGAGGTGGACAAGGCGTAAGCCGGCGAATGCTTCCGGCAGGTGCGGCACGCTGATCCTGTATCTGTTGGTGACGATGAGGTTGCGCTCGATGAACGTCGGGTAGAGGGCGCCCAATCCGGCCGCAAAGGCGGCCAACCTGAGGAATTGGCGTCGTGTCATTGTGTGGCGTACATACGCGTTGCCTCTGTTCATGTCGACCGGTATTGTAGTCAGTTCCGGCATCGGCGACACCTGGGGTTTCCTACAGGTTTTCGGATAGAGGGCGCTCCGTCTGACCGGCTGGAGTCAGTGCCAGATGCGGGGCTCGACCACGCTGTGCGCAGTTCCACCGCCTTCACCGGTATGCAAAGGTGAAGCGATCCAGCCGGCTCAGGCTGTTGTACACCTCGGTTGAGTCAGTCCACTGGTCCAGACCGCCGAGGTGAGGGGGTAAGGCGAGGACGTCAGGATCGGTGATCCGGGCCCGAAGAGCGTCGACGAATCGCCCGGCTAGGATGACCTGAAAGGGGCGATTATGGAAGGGCGTCACTTCGGTGGGCAGGGGGAGTGTTATGCCCAGTGCGTTGTGCAGGGTTGCGATTCGTTCATAGGCTGCGGACAGGCGCTGTTCTCTTGCCTGCCACGTCTCGGCTCGCAGGATTTCACTCAGAATTGGCTGGAGAGCCTCGGCACACGCCAGCTCTGCAAATGCGGTACCAAACCATTTGATGTACGGCGCGTACTGCCGCTCCATCAAGAAGCACAGCCCCATGATGTCGTGAACCAACCGGCTTGCGACCAGCCGAGATCCCAGGTCATCGCCGATCTGGCCACAGCGTCCCATGAAGTGCTCTTCCTCGGAAACACGCTGCCATTGGGCCGCCATCAGGTAGAGCCACACATCGTGCGGGTAGGTGTTAAGGGTCTTGCGGAGCGGCGTCAGTGTGCCCAAGCCGTCGTGGAAGACGGCGCCGCTGCGGATGCTCCGAAGGTGCTGTTGTGGGAAGGTAACCCAGTCCACGGCGGCCGGCGGGTTCGCAGAGTCCCAGACCAGCACATGTTGTGCAAAGCGCCGCACAGTGGTGATCATCACGGCGTGACCCGTACCTTGTCCCATCGTCACACGCGCCTCCTCACCACACGCCATGTTGATCGGGTATCCGTGGATCTCGCTTGGCAGGCTGCGGCGCAACAGCGCGTCGATCTCGCTGCCGAGGGTCTCGGTGGCGTTCTCAGCCAGGAATAGCTGAAGCCGTGGCCCCCAATCGTGGTCTCTCGACTGTGGAGTGTCGAATCCCAGAACCTCCGAGCCGTGGAAGAGCAGGCCCGCGCTGTGGGGTAGTTCGGGAAAATGGTTTGCCAACAGCGGCGCGACCGCCTCTTCGTAGAGGAGTCGGCTGAGTTCAAGACCCTTGATGAACGGTGTCTCCATCAATATTCCAGGAGCCCCGAGTGGGCGATCAGTTTCCACGCGTCGCCGACCCGTGTGTAGGTCTTGCCGGCGCGCCCCTTCCAGTGCTGCTCGTTGCCGGTGTCGTCCCGCCACAGCGTGTCCACATCAACGACGGCGAAGGCGCCATCGCCCTGCTCGGAGACCACGATCTTGCGCAGTGTGCGCACATTGTGGATCAGCTTGTGCGTATCGAAGAGTGACTGCCAGCCTTCGCGCCAGCGCGTCTCGTGATAGTGTCCCCATTCCAGGACCCAACCCAGTGGGTCGTGGTCCTGCGCTGTGGGCGGCCAGGGCCAGACCATGTCTGGGTGAAAGAGTGTCATCAACAGATCGACGTCCTGCGTGTCCCACGCACGCGCCTCGCGGTTCACGATTTCCTCGATTTCAGCGACACTATCGCAGGCTGTCATAGTGTAACTCCTGGTGGATTACTCTGCGCGCCAGGTCATTTTCTTCCCGACCCACCAGAGGGATGCGATCGTGATCCCCAGTAGCATCGTGGCTCAACTTCAGCGCCAGTCGCTGAGCCCGGCAAGAAAGCACGTGTCGAGCTGGGTCCACGCGGGCTGAGTGTGTACTGGTCGAACTGAGATCTCTGCGTCGAAGGGCTTGATCTTGCCGGAGGTGGACGGAAGCAGCGCGACCATCTGGCGCACCAACGTGGTCTTTCCGGCGCCGTTGTCGCCCAGGAGGCCGAACATCTCGCCGCGATGGATCTGCAGTGAGATGCCCTTGTTGGCCGGGATACTCTG
>Ga0114918_10005622_pt1 | contig 10725 bp, 11 predicted proteins | sample LantaG_FD_87015 | JGI IMG/M metagenome (GOLD analysis project Ga0114918, IMG submission 87015) | Deep subsurface microbial communities from Baltic Sea to uncover new lineages of life (NeLLi) - Landsort_02402 metaG | ecosystem: Environmental > Aquatic > Marine > Oceanic > Sediment | place... | reverse complement strand
GAGGTATAGCTGTCTTATTAAGAATGGCTAAAACAATAAAAGAAAGTGGTGTAAGTGTTAAATTGGTTTATGAACCTCGTGTTAACCAAAGAGCTTCTTTTGAACTATCTCAAAAGCAAGGTAAGCAGGTTGAAATTTTTGATAGATTCAACCCACAATGGACAGAGTTTGATATTTCTGACTTAGAAATTGTTGCTTTAGGTGATAAAAAAATACAATTTACAGATGGGTCTGAAGAAGAAATAAGACCTTTATCAATAAACCCTGAAGATTTTCTTGTTATACCAGAAGGATTTCCTGATATAATGAAAAAAACAATACAAGTTCCGTGTAAACGTATTGTTTTAGCTCAAAGCTGGTTTTATATCCTAAATGCTATGAATGCAGGTGAGAAGTGGCAACATTTCGGAATTCAAGATGTAGTATCAGTTTCAGAAGCGATAACAGAATATCTTATGGCAATAATGCCAGGATTAAATGTTAAAGAGTTTTCTCAAGAAATTAATAGAGATTTATTTAAAGTTCCAGCTAAAGTTTCTGACAAATTTCCAATGGTAGGATTTTTAGCTTCTAGGGGTCCAGAAAATAGATTAAAAACATTTAATATCATAAAGAATTTCCAAGCTTTTTATCCACATCTTAAATGGGTAAGATTTATAGAATTATCTGGATTATCTAGAGAAGAGTTTGCAGAAAGATTAGCAAGTTGTGCTTTTGTATTATATACAGATGACATAGCTGGTTTTGGTACTCTTCCTTTGGAAGCGATGGCATCAGGAACTCATGTTGTTGGTTGGGCTTCTTATGGTGGAAAAGAATATATGAATCAAGATAATGGTTTTTGGTCTAACAACTGTGACATTTTTCAGACAGCAGAATTACTAGGCGTAGGTTTAGATAAATGGTTGAATGGAGAAATGGATGTAGATAAGATTCAGGAAGATTATGAAAAAACTCTTGAAAGATATACCACCGAAAAAGAAAAAACTAAAATTTTAGAAATTATAAACGAATATAAAAATGATAGAATTAATGAACTTGAAAAAATTAAAAAATAGTAATTTATTAACAATAATTTATGTTAATAATGTTGATAGATTAGAAGGTCTATCAGAAACCTTTTTCAGTATTTCAAAGCAGATTTATAAAACTGACTTAGTTGTTTTACATTCACCAAATATTGGCGAAAAAGATTTAGAAGTTATAACTTCTAAATTAGATAAACCATCTATTATAGTTAGAAGTAAAGATGAAGAAGGGAAAATAAAAGAAGAAGTTTTAGAGTCTGAAGAAAAAATTAATTATACATTAATTCCATTTGACAAACTTACTTTTTCAGAAATATTTAACTTTGGATTTAATTTAGCAGCCGATAATGGTTATGAACTTATTTCTCTAGTGGAACCAGAAGATGTTGTTGGGTTAGCATGGTATAATCAAGTAAATGTTTATTTGAAAGATTGTGAAAATATAGATGGATTTGTACCTATTGTTAGTAATACAACAAATGGAGTATTTAATGGATTATTAAATGAAGCTCCATGGGCCGAAGGAATGGCTGAAGAAGCTGGTAAGCTAGATATGAATTTATTAACTCGATTTAATTGTATTTTACCTTTGGGTGGAGTTTTTAAAGTAGAAGCTTTAAAAGAATATTCAGAACAAAAGGAAGATGAAAAATTTTATCCAATAAAAGAAAGTGTAAAGCTTGCTCATTATTATGAATTTTTCTTAAGAATGGTTTATAATGATCTTAAAATTATGACAATTCCAAGAATTGGTTATGAAATGAGATTAAATACAAATCAAGCATTCAGAGAATACACATGTAAAATTCCTAGCAATTTAACTTCACTTCCTGAAGAATTAGGTGGAATGACGCAAGCAGAGGCAACCTTTTGGATGGACCTAGCTAAAAAAGAATACTTTTTTGACGAAGATAGAAATAAAAAATATGAGCCAACGCAATTATAATAATGAAGATTGTGATGAGCTGAATTTTGATCGAGAATTAGAAGATGACTCTATCCATTCCGATTTTGACGAAATGGAAGGGTTCATCTTTGACTTAAAAGGAATTGAGAGACCTGAAAGGGAAAAAAATCCTAAAGACTATTGGTTTGATTCTACTGAAAAAGCAGTTATTGAATATTTGTATTTACATGAAATGTTTTATTTAACTAGAGCTAAAGAGGAAGAGGAAAATGCAAAAAAAGAAAAACGAGAGCTTAACCAGGAATATTATTTAAAAATGGTTGAACTTGCTGAAGTTGTAGGAAGTAATCCAGAGAATAGAGTAAGAAGAGATCAAATTTTCAGAGAACACATAAGAAAACCGCTTAATAGATTGGTTGAAAATATAATTTTCAATTTCAAGTTATTTAGACCAGATATTGATGTTAAATCAACTCACAACGATTGTTATAACTTCGTATATATTAAATTCTTTAATTTCAATCCAGCGAGAAGAAAGAAATCATTTTCTTTTTATGGAACAATAGCAAAACATTATTTGCTTGGAGAAAAGAAAGAATTAGATAAGTTGATATCAGTAAATCTTGATTTTGAAGAAAATAGAGAAGAAGTTGATATATCTATGATTACTGAGATGCATGAAGTAAGTGAAGTTGAAAAAACTTTTAACTTATTTCAATATGTTATTGAAGAAATTGAAAACAAAATAAATGACCCAAATATTTCAGTGAATGATGCAAATGTTGGAGATGCAATAATCCAAATTTTCAAAAATCATGACCTAATTGGAGTTTATAATAAAAATCAAGTATATCAATTGATAAAAGAAAGAACAGGATTGGAAACAAAAGATATAACCTATTCCCTTCACCGATTTAGAATATTTTACAAACTTATAAAAGAAGATTTCATAAAAAGAAAAGACGAGGACGAATAGTTTTTTTTGTTTGCATATTTATAAATAAATTAAATATGAGCGATAAAGTAAATTTAACTAAAGACGGTTATGAAGACCTTTTAAATAAAGTTTTAAAAAATAAACTTGAAGAAAGAGAACTTGCCTTAGATAGATATAGAAGAGCTGATCAACAAATGAGTGATTCCGAACAATTTGTATTGATGGGTAAAAATGCTGTATCTTTCCTTACATTAGCAGCAAATAGTACAAACGAAATGGCTAAATTGGCCACAGAAATTAAAAGTATTGTGTATCCAAAAGATGATTCTCCATCTAAAGTAGAAATGTCACTATCTGATGATTGGAAAAAACGAGTTGTTGATGAAATAGGAAAAAAAGAGAAAGAAAGAAAAGAAAATTCTGAGGAATAATGGCAATTGATATATCTGTAAATACTCCCCTTACAGCAGTTCAATCTGAATTAGCTGGAAAAATAGGCTCTATACAAAGTCTTTTGTCTCTTGTTGGGATAACTTTCCCTACAATTCCAAAGTCTCAGCAAATGTCTGCGTATGATTATTTACTTAAAATACTTGAATTGATGGGGGTAAACCCTAGATTTTTATTTGAAGTTTTTATTAATCAAGTTCTTGATGAGAACATTATGGTTGAAAAAATACTAAAAGTATTTGCAAATATGTCAGCAAAAAAAGGAAAAAATCTTCAAAGTGCGACAACAACAGCAAACCCTAATTCGGCTACTATAAAACTTTTAGAAGAAACTAATTTAACTTTTTTAATGTCTAAAATAGGCGGTCCAATGAAACAAGCTTTTAGGGCTGCAAAATTATTGATGGCAAAGCAACTTGCTATGATGATATTTGGAAAACAAAAAGACCAGACATCAAATGATTATTTAGCAGGTACAACAGACTTAGCAATGCAAGAAAAAATATTAGCAGAGGCAGTTTGTGGTGCAGAATTATTCAGTTTATCAAATAATCCTTCTATTAAAAATGAAGACTTAGAATATAATAGAATTCAATTATTACAGAAAATTCAGAAAGGGCAAATTGAATATAAAGTTTCCTGCCAGAATGTAGAAGTGTCATTACCAGATAAGCCAGAATTTATATTTGAAGGAGGAGGAATTAATACAGTTCCAGGAAGTCCAACTAATAATCCTGCAAGAGGCATTAGTTTAATGATGGATCATGTTGGAAACCAGGTGCAAAATAAAAACGCAGAAAAAAATGCAAATTCTGCAGCAAATGCATTTTCAAAAAGCGTTGTTGAAAAGTTAATACAATATGCGCCAGTTATATTTAGGTCTATGTTCCTTCAGGTTTTTGCTTTTATGAGCAATCCTTCTATATTAGGTATAACTTCAGCTCAACAATTAAATTATTATGGATATGATGAAGCTACTATGACAGCATCATGTTGTGATATATTAGATGACCCAGGAAATGAAGAGCAAAAAGATATGGCGACTAATTTATGTAACATATTACTCCAATTATTAATTGGAATATTACTTACTTTTTTAATAGGTAAAATTAAAAAATTAGCTAAAGATTACTTTGCCAGAAAAGCTGTAGAAAAACTGAAAAGAAAACAAGAAAAATTAACAAGAAGATTTAAAATTATAAATGCTGTAGGTGAGAATGCTAAAAAAGCTGAGAGATTAAAAAGAGCTCTAGCTGTTGTAAATCATTTAATTTTAAAAGAAGAAAATTAAACTTTAAAGATATGGCGGAAAGTGTAATAAAAATTGACGAATCATTGCAAGTAACAGAAGAAATAGCATCACTATTGTTATTTATTATAGGAGAAAATCTTACAAATTTTTTACCTAGACTTGGAATTTTTAAAATATTAGCAGCAAAAGCAAGACCTGGATTAAATTCTCAAATAACATCAGCTTCTGCTGTTTCTAGATTTAAAGAAGTAGGTATACCAACAGGTACTCTTGAAGATGGAACTCCAAATGTTATGGAAGCATATACGGAAATGATGATAGAAGTAATATTTGACGCAATACAAAGCGATATGAGAGTTGATATTGCTGTAGACCCTGGTATTGTAGTTCAAGCATCTGGTGCAAATGCAGGTGGCCCCGTTGTCGCAATTGGAGCAACAACAGCTCCAGGTACAGCCGTTGGAATTGGACAATAAAAATAAATAAAATGGAAGATTTAAAAAATAAAAGTAAACAAGAACTTTTGGAAATGGCTAGATTACTTGCTAATCAACATAATGAAATGAAAGCCACAATAACAAAAATGTTAGATGAACTTGATTTAATTGAAGCTAAATACAATGAAGTTGCTAATATTATAAAAGGATAATTATGAATGACTTTAATATAAAATCACTGCTTCAAAGTTCCAATAAAGGTGCAACTGCAGGAGCATCAAATACCCTTGGACAAAGAGGTGTTTATCCTGCTGTCGTTGTAGTTGTTGAAGACCCCACAGATCAAAATAGAATAAAGGTTAGAATTGTTGCTATGCAAGATGGGGAAATTAAGGGCGCAGAACAAGGAGATGATTATGTAAACGCTTCTGGTAAAGATGCTTTCTCTAGAACAGATGATAGGTTGCAGTGGTGTATGCCTTTAATGCCTGAATTTTTACATGTTAGACCCCAAATAGGAGAGATGGTATGGGTAATTCTTGAAAATCCAAAAAGAACTAATGCTGTAAGATATTGGATTGGACCAGTAATAACATCAAAATTTAAATTAAGCAATCAAAGATATCAAGAAGCTTATCAAATATTAGCAAAATCTGATATTGCACCAAATATAGTATCTAATGAACCTAATACAGATGCTTTTAATGGATTTCCCAAAGACTATGAAATAGCATTACAAGGAAGAAATGATGCTGATTTAATTTTGAAAAACCGTGAATTACTTCTTATTGCGGGTAAGTTTGATCCAAAAACGACATCTTCTGATGAATATCTTCTAAATACCCAGACTCCTAGTTTTTTACAATTAACTCAAGTATCTGCTAAAGAGGATGAAAATAATCAAACGCTATTAGGAATACCCGCTCCGCAATTAATAGAAAATTATTCTCAAGCAAATTTACAATCTACAAATATAAATTTATATTCTCCCTTAGGAAGTAATAGAGATGCTACAACAGCTCAAAAATATGAGTTAAACGAGTATTTAAAATATTTTGATAATGTTTTAAATAGAGATGGAACTATAACAGCTAAATCATTACATCCAATTGTTTTTGGAGATGAGCTTGTAAAATTACTTGATATCATAATTAAAATATTATTAAACCATATTCATACACCTCAAGATAAATTGGCACCCAACCAATTATCTAATAAGTTAGAAAGCGAATATAACTCTATAGCAAACTTACAAAAATTATTATCTAAATTTGTCAGAGCCAATTAAAAAGGTCTCATTACTTTAAAAGTTATCTTTTCTGGTAAAATTCTATGTGATCCTAATTCGATTATTTTAAATTCAATTTGATATGTTTGATTATGTAATAACCAAGATGTATCTAAGTTAAAGTAATTTAGCGAACAATCATTTAAAATTGTTTGATTAACAAGTGTCCACGGAATAACTTCCAGTTGATTATTTTGAACCATTCTATATTGTAATTGATAAGAGGTACTAGGAGGATTATTACTATAATTTACCCTAAGATCACAAAACACTTTAACAACTTCTTCATTTGTTAAAATTTGATTATTACCTATTCCATATGTAGACATCACATATTCATTTACACCTGGAATATTTGCTGTATAATAATCTTTTTGAATTTGAAAATTTTGAGTTATATTTTGTTGATCCACTCCTGGAGCAAACGTTACTGCACTCCATACATCTCTATATTTTTGTCCTGCTGTTGCTGAGTCCATTAATACATCGACATAATATACACCTTTTTCGAGTTGTGTAGGTGTAACGCTTTCTTTTCCTACGACAGCTGTTCCATTTGATTGTTGTATTTGCACTGTTGCTGCAGAAAAGTAATTTGCAGCACTATTTCCACTAAAAGTATATAAAAACAATCTAGAAGTTCTATTATTGGATACATTTTTCCTATCATCTTGTATGGCTTGATTATATGAAACCTCGATGTAAGGTTTAAATGTTGAATTTGTTTTATCTGTGTAGAAAGAAGCAATATATCTAGTATCAGTTGTTAGAAGTTCATAAGTACGAGCATAAGCAATCCCCACTCCATTATTTACAGAACCACCACTTAACCAATCTTTAACTATATCTGTAATATCCATATCAATATCTTCGCTGCCTAAGTCAAAGTGTTGAGTTACATAATTTGATGTTGATGCTGTTGGATTTGTATAAACTCCAGCTTCACCCCAAGCTGTAATAGTGGTAGCACTATTCCAATTAGAATAACCTGTTATTAAAGGGTCTCCTGATTATTTAAGTATGTAATATTCTTGAGCAAGATCATATCCCCTCCCCTCGTCCCAATCTATATCTATCGGGAAACATACAAGATCATAAGATGTAGCTATAGCTTTATTTAATCTATCAAATTCAAACTCTGGCTCTAAAATTCTATCTCTGGGGATAGAATTTGTCATTTTTAATTTATAAGTTATTGTTAATGCTGAGTTTATTTCTTGTTCTACAATTTTATTTTGTAAATATTCAAGATCAAACTTCATTAAAAATCTACTTATAGTTTGTCTTGTTGCAGGGTTGCCGCCAGATGCACCTCCACCATACCATAAATCAGTAACAGCATTCTGTCCTGAGTTATAAGGTGAGTAGACTCCGCTTGCTATAGTATTGCTTTTTTCTGGATATAATCTTAAAATTCCCATATGTACTTTTTTTATAAATATTCTATTTTAATTAAAATTATATAAAGCTCTTAACTTTATTTTTTTTTGTTCAATATTTATATTTAAATAAAGTGAATTATTATGGCAAATGGAATATTATTCCCATTTAAAAATACTCAAGATGGAGGAGTTTTTAAAAAGACAATAACATCTCTGGAAACAACTAGATCGGACCTTATCGCTTTTTTAACATTAAAAAAGAAACAAAGGCCTATGAGGAATAATTTATATTCCCCTTACTATGATTATTTGTTTGAACCATGGGATGAAATTTCAGATGCTTCTTTGCAGGCTGATTTAGTAGAAAAAATAAATCAATTTTTTCCAGAAATAGTACTCAAAGAAATACAAAATACTTTTTTAGAAGAAGAGAATGTATTGCAATCTAAAATAATTTATTCTATTCCTATTTTAGGAAATGTGGAAGATGAAATAAATCTTTCTTTATCAACAATAAACTAAAAAAATTATGAGTTTACAAGATCAATTTATAAATTTAACAAGCAATCGAGCAGATGAAGTTAAAATTAATTATTTAAGCAGAGACTTTAATGGTATAAGAACTGATTTAATTAATTATTTAAGACTATTCTTCCCTGATCAATGGCAAGACTTTAATGTTGCATCTCCAGGGATGGCTATGGTTGAATTAAATGCATATGTAGGGGCTCTCTTGTCATATGTTATAGATAAGAAATATAATGAGCTCTTTCTTGATGGAGTTAGCCAGAGAGATGCAGTATATAGAATGGCTAAAACTTTTGGATATAAAATTCCTAATGTTAGACCAGCTGTTACCTTAGCAGATATATCAATAGAAGTTCCTGTTACTGCTGATGGCCCAAATCAAAACTATTTACCAGTTTTTAGACCAGGAGCAAATGTTCAAGGAGCTGGACAAATTTTTGAAACAGATTATGAAATAGATTTTTCAAATGACTTTAGTGATGTAGGTACAGCAAACAGAATTATACAACCTGTTAAAAATACTAATGAAGATATTATAAAATATAGGATAATAAAAAGAGAGAAAGTTACCGCAGGAGTTACAAAAATAGCTAAAGTTGATATAACCACCGCAAAATCATTTTACCAATATACATTACCTGATACAAATGTTTTAGAAATCTTAGGAATTGTTATAATAGAAACAACAGGATTAACAGATTTACCAACATATCAACAATTCAATGACAATTCAATAAAATATTGGGAAGTAGACTTTTTACCTGAAAATAAAGTTTTTGTTGAAGATGATAATTCGGATTCAGGAATAAATGGAGTTAAAATAGGAAAATATTTAGAAATAACAAAAAGATTTATAAAAGAATTTATGTCAGATGGTAGATGTAGATTGACTTTTGGAGGTGGCGAGTCTGATTATGATGCATATACAGAATATATAGATAACCTAGATGTTCAGAGAGGGTGTACTACTCCCCCTATCTTAAGCATAGAAAATGTTTTAAATAATACAGCGCTAGGGGAAATGATTCCAGCTAATTCTACTATGTTTATTAAATATAGAGTAGGCGGTGGACTTCTTAGCAATGTTGGTTCTAATGTATTAACAAAGGTATCTGGAGTTGATGCTGTTATAAATGGACCAGATGAAAAAATCAATAAAGCAGTAGTAAGTTCAGTTTTTTCAATTAACCCAATTCCTGCTATGGGAGGAATGGGCATGCCAACTGTTAGTGAAATAAAACACAATATATCTGCTAATTTTGCTTCTCAAATGAGATGTGTAACCTTGGAGGATTATATATCAAGAGCATATCAACTGCCTGGGAAATATGGTGGACCATTTAGAATTTATGGTGAAGTAGAAGATAATAAAGTAAAAATGTTTATCTTATCAAGAGATGGTGAAGGTAAAATAATAACACAATCAACAAGTGTAATAAAAAATAACTTGGCAGCATATCTAATACCATTTAGAATGATAAATGATTATGTTGAAATTAATGATGGTGCAGTATTAAATTTTCAAATAGAAGCTGATTTATTTACAGATAAAACTTATAATAGTTCTGAAATTAAATTAAATGCCATAAATACAATGAAAGACTATTTTAATATTGAAAATTGGCAAATGAATCAACATTTATATATTTCTCAATTAACAGATATTTTAAGAGATGTACCAGGAGTAATCAATGTTGTTGAAGTAAGAATATTTAATTTAGAGGGAGGGGGATATTCAAATACTATATCTTCTCAAGCAGTAATTAATAGAAGATTTATACCAGATACAGGGGGATATATAACTCAAATTGCCCCAATTGATAATGCTGTATTTAGTACACCACGTTCAATGTTTGAAGTTAGAAATCCAGAGAAAGATATAAAAATTAGAATAGCATAAAATGATTAGTCAATTAAAATTAAGAACATATAGATCAGGGTCTACTATTACCTATTTTAGTACAGGTTTTGAAGATAATCCAGATTTTAACACATATGAATTGCAGCCTTCGTTTGTAATAACAAATAGCATGAGGCAATTGGTAAATAGTTCTTCTATGTATGATCAAAGAGTGTCTTATGATTTTAATTTTAGTGGCGGAAATAAAATTTGGCTTTTAAAAGAGGGGGAAAATATATATGAGGAAGTTAATTCTACATTACAACCAGGACAAACTTTAATAACTGGATTTAGTTTTAGTCAACAAGTTGATAAATTAAGCCCACCTTCCCAAGATAAACAAGATCAATTTTATAATACACCTTCATTATCATCTTCGACTAGTTCTATGATTTATGAAGTACGTCAAGTCGATGATATGTATGTTGATGTGAAATTAAATAGAACTTTTGGTGTGCTAGATACACTAAAAATTAAGAATAGTCTTATAAATTCATGGACAAGTCAAGAGGCTGAGACAGGAGTTGTCTTCGGAAGATTAGAAGCAGTTCAAAAAATAGAAGATGAAGAGGGGAATAGAGTTAGAATACCTCTTAGAGGTGTTCCTATTGGTATT
>Ga0114918_10005621_pt1 | contig 10726 bp, 11 predicted proteins | sample LantaG_FD_87015 | JGI IMG/M metagenome (GOLD analysis project Ga0114918, IMG submission 87015) | Deep subsurface microbial communities from Baltic Sea to uncover new lineages of life (NeLLi) - Landsort_02402 metaG | ecosystem: Environmental > Aquatic > Marine > Oceanic > Sediment | place... | reverse complement strand
CTGCCAGTTCACTGTCCAGAATGTGGTGGATATGCTCAATAGTGCCTGCCTTTCCTCTCTGCCACTCCAATAACTCACACCCATCCATATCCCAGATATTGCTGACTACTGCATAATGTCGCAACCTCTCTTCCTCCTCTTCGCCAAACAAGCCCCCCTGCTGTCTCCTTATCCTTACAGCTACATACCTGTAGGGCTGACTGTCTCTTCTCTCTTTAGTTCTCCCAGGCACGTAGGGTAACTCTGCCCATTCCCTTATAACATTACCTTTCTCACTCTTCCACCCCTTCCAGGCAGCATCAGGCAGAGCCTCTATCGCCTCCTTGAGCTGAGGCCTCATGCGGGCACTCACCGCAAATCCCCATCCTCTCTTCTCCCAGTGCTCCAGTACTTCCTGTTGGTATCCTGCTGAGTCTGAACGCACCCTCACTTTCCATTCCCTCTGTGGCAGCATCTCATATGCCTCATCTACTATCCTTTTTATGTCCTTACCTGCAGGAACATTTCCATCCCGAAACTCGTCAGCCAACACCAATCCCGTCTCTGCCCAGCAAACCTCCATTGGCTGGAATGCTCGATATCCTTCATAACAATACAACGCTTCCCGCTTAGCTGTCTCTACTAATTGTGCATCTACATCCAGTGTCACTTGAGGCTTAGGGCTAATCTTTTCTACATATGTCCGTATCACCTGCTTGTTTGGCCACTTCAGCCCTGCTAATGCCCCTGTCTCCTCAGGAATAAACGCTCCCTGCTTTGGTTTATCAGCCATTACCTTTTCATCATGAAATCTATCCAACCACTGCCTTGCCGTCTCTGGCGCCGGAGGTCGGTAGCCTAACATGGCCTCCAACCCCTTATCCTCCCTTAACCGCTTCATGTCATCAAGACAATCACCTCCTAAGGTGCTTAACAAGATAAACGATTCTACCATCTGCCCCTCTCGCAATCCCTTCGGAGATCTCTTCCTGGGCAGTGATTGCTCCACTGCTGCCTCTATTCCCACTTTCCTATACAGCTCTACTAATAACGCTGCTCCCGCCCATGGCGTTACTTCCTCCTCAAGCCCTCCAGTGAGTGTAACCCCTAATGTACTTCTCTTTTTCATGTTTTTCACCTTTTAGGTGATAATTTATCACATACTCCTTAGCTTGGCTATAAATCTATCACTCACGGATTAAGGGTGTAACACAGGTATTGACAAAAATTGTATGAATGTGTTAAACATATAAATTGTTATCCATAAACACATGAAAAGAGAAATACACAGTAGAGTTGGCCTTATCAGGCCTAATTAATTGGTGCGTAGATTGGATGAGTATTGCTACACAGTGTTCAGAGGTAAACCCAGGATACGAAATGTGGTAATAAGGGATGCTGTTGAAAAGTATCTTGATAAGCATAAGGGGAATAATGGAAGAGGTTAGTCACGTGAAAAGGATTGTTATCTGTGTTTTTCATTTAAATCCTCCTTTATTGAGTGGGCCCATCCAAGCTGGTGCTGGTGAGGATGGGCCTATTTTTAGGTTGTAAAGACGTTAATGAATTTGTTGACAAGGCTGTGGAGGAAGCGTTGAAGAAAGAAGGAGAAAGAAAAGGTGAGTTTATTTTCACTTGATGGTAAGTTAGCTCTAATAACTGGAGGTAGCAGGGGTATAGGCAAAGCAACCGCGATAGGCTTTGCCGAAGCTGGTGCAGACGTAGTGGTAACTAGTCGAAAGCTGCCGGATTTGGAAGAGGTAGCACGTGAGATTAAAGCTTTGGGGAGAAAATCGCTGGCAGTATCTACTCACATTGGTAGGATGGAACAGATAAGTGATTTAGTTAATAAAGTAACTGGGGAGTTCGGCAAAATTGACATACTAGTTAATAATGCTGGTACTAGCCCTGTCTATGCTGCTTCACTCGATATTGAGGAAAGGGGATGGGATTCAGTTATGAATCTAAACTTAAAAGGTTTGTTCTTCCTCAGCCAGGCTGTAGCTAGAATAATGAAAGAGCATGGTGGAGGTAAAATTATTAACGTTGCTTCGATGGTTGGATTTAAACCAGAATCGAATATTGGCATATATGCTATTAGCAAGGCTGGTGTCATAATGACAACTAAAGTCATGGCTTTAGAGCTAGCCAAGTATAATATCCGAGTAAATGCTATAGCCCCAGGAAATGTATCGACTCGCCTCGGTGACTCTCGTTGGGAAGTAGCACTAAGTTATAAGGAAGAAATGCTAAGGAGAATACCGATGACACGCAGGGCTGACCCCGATGAAATGGTAGGTACCATGATTTATCTAGCTTCTGATGCTTCCAGTTACATGACAGGAGAGACCATCCTTGTAGATGGAGGGGCTCTGTTATCTTGAGAGGAATGAATCTAGCATCTTGTGTCGACGTAATGAAAAGGAAATGGGGAGTTTGCCTGATTTCCTCCCGCAACTATACAGAAAAGGAGGAGGTGATGCGTATGAATGAGTTTAATTAGGTGGATGGGTGGATAAAAAATATAAAGAAAGGAGATTTATTAGATGAAACACAAATTATTGACATTAATTTTAGCAGTAGCAGTCATTGTGAGTATGGTAGTTGTCGGCTGCACTAAACCAGCGCCAACGACACCAACGACGCCAACAACACCAACGACGCCAACAACACCAACACCGGCACCAGAGGAAAAAGTATATAAGTGGAAGATGCAATCAATCTTTGCACCCACAGAAGTCGCGAACACTATCACGCTGGCTGACTTCGTTAATAGAATCAAAGAAATGTCCAACGGGCGGATTGAGATTGAGGTCTTTCCTGCCGGCGCGCTGATACCCAGTCTGGATATTCTGGATGCTTTAGGAAAAGGTGCAATCGATATGTCTGCATCCGCTACATCCTATTGGATGGGCACATACCCAGAGTTTGCTGTTTCCCTCCTACCAATGGGGCCGAGGAACGCAGATGACCTCGCGGCTATTTGGTATGGTGGACTGAGAGACATCTACCAAGAGACTTATGCGACCAAAAATGTTCAGCTTCTTACCACGATGCAAAGCGATGAAATCCCACTACTGTCCACAAAAGAGATTAAGTCAGTAGAAGACTTCAAGGGTATGAAGATAAGAACCCATGGTGCAACTGCAATGCTTGTTGAACAGCTAGGAGCATCTACTGTTTTCATTCCTGGTGAGGAAGTCTATATGGGACTCTCATTGGGCACAATAGATGCAGCAACCTGGATTGGTCCAAGTTCGCTGTATACTTGGAAATGGTACGAGGTCGCCAAGTACATAGTGTATCCGGCTCTCATCACTGCTTACCAGCAACAAGATATATTAATGAACATGGATGTCTGGAATGAGCTGCCAGATGACCTCAAGGCCATCGTACAGGCCTCCGCAGATATAGCATACTTTGAATACCGTGTGACTTTGCTGCGTGAGAATGATTGGGCTCTTGCTAAGATGCAAGAAGAAGCGGGACTCAATATATGTCGCCTGCCAGATTCAGATATAGCGAAAATGACACAGGCGGCTGAGGTCGTTTGGCTTGACATTGCCAGTAAGAGCCCCAGAGCTAAAGAAACGGTTGCCTTGATACTCGATTACTGTAGACAAAAAGGATATACAGACTTCACACTGGATTAAAAAAGGGGGGCCATACCTAATGGTGATCGTCAAACGACTCTTACGTATTATTGATGACATTAGCGATCGAAGCGGTTCGATTATCAGTGTATTGTGGTACTTCATGCTAATACCACTTATATTGGAGGTCATCCTTAGGTATGGTTTCAATCGGCCGACGATATGGGCTCACGAAATAGCAGCTATGGTTTTTGGGGCTTATTTCATGTTGGGAGCAGCTTACTGCCTCCGTCATAAAGGACATATTGCTGTTGATGTTCTTTACCTTCGCTTGTCAGAAAGAAAGAGAGCAATCATAGACATAGTCACCTTTATATTCTTCCTCGCCATTTGTGTCACATTAATTTGGCACGGGGGAATCATAGCAAGAGACTCCTGGCAAACCTTGGAACACTCTAACTCCACCTTCGCTCCTCCCCTCTATTACATGAAGACAGCAGTGCCTTTAGGAACACTCATGCTTTTAGTACAAGGGTTAGCCAAATTGATTCGCGACTTCGTGATCGCTATTACCGGAAAGGAATTAGAGTACTGAACTAAATGGATATAGCGCTTATTACAATATTGCTATTCGTAACCTTAATAGTAATCCTCTTATCAGGCCTCCCCCTTGCCTTTGCACTAGGAGGTACAGCCATGATATTTGGGCTTCTATTCTGGGGGCCTAGCTGTCTTTTCATGTTTCCAGCGAAAACCTTCGGTGCTATGAAAAGCATTGTTTTGGTTGCCGTGCCTTTGTTTGTCTTTATGGGTAATGTTCTACAGCGCTCAGGCATAGCAGACGAGCTATACGAAGCAGCATATGTATGGGGAGGCCGCTTAAGAGGAGGTCTGGCTCTTGGCACAATAGCAATATGTACCATCTTTGCAGCCATGTCTGGATCCAGTGCTCCTGCAACGGTCAGCATGGGGCTCATAGCTTACCCTTCTATGGTTAAGCGGAAGTACGACCCCAAAATGGCTATGGGTTGCATAGCTGTTGGTGGCGCCTTAGGAATACTTATTCCTCCTAGTATAACTATGATTGTGTATGGCATGATGACCGGAATTTCAGTAGGTAGACTCTTCATAGGAGGTATCCTGCCTGGTTTATTGCTAGCAGGTTTGTTCATGGCCTACGTCGAAATTAGATGCTTAATTCAACCCAACTTAGGACCACCAGTGCCTGATGAGAAGCAAATCCCTCTAAAAGAGCGAATTGTTTCTCTGCGTGCAATAGTATTACCACTACTCCTCATTGCCGGAATTCTAGGGTCTATTTACTCTGGCGCTGCCACACCTACAGAAGCTGCTGCTGTTGGTGCTCTTGGTGCTATTGTATGTGCTGCTTTCAAGCGACGGCTCAACCGACGAGAATTACGAGCCGCAGGCCTTGATTCACTCAAACTCACCACAATGATTATGTGGATTGTCGTAGGCGGTTATTGGTTTGCCGCGATTTTTCAAGCAATAGGTGCCTCCGCTTTTGTGGCCCAACTGATTGGAGGCCTCCCATTCGGCCGTTGGGGTATAATGATCGTAATACAACTGACTTTCTTTATACTGGGGATGCTTATGGACCCTATAGGAATTATTTTCGTTACAATGCCAATATATTTCCCTATGATCATGAGTTTGGGCTTTGACCCTGTGTGGTTTGGTGTAGTGTTCATAGTCAACATGCAAATGGCATATATAACTCCACCCTTTGGGGTAAACTTATTCTACCTTAAAGCAATCGTCCCAAAAAATATAACTATGATGGACATATACCGTAGCTGCTTACCATTTGTGGCCATCCAGCTTATTGGTTTACTTATAGCCATGTTCTTCCCCCAAATTGTGCTTTGGCTCCCAGGCAAAATGTTATAGATAGGAAAAAAGGAGGTAAATAGCATGGTCGATTTCAACAAGATTACTGAAGGAGTGATACAAGGAGACAGCACTGTTACTCTAGCCCTAGTTAGAGCAGCCCTGGATTCTAGTATCCCAGCTAAGGACATTCTAGAAAAGGGGCTCATTCCCGGCATTAAGAAGGTGGGCGACCTGTTCGGAGCAGGTGAATACTTCCTGCCCGAGCTGCTGGTATCAGGTGAGGCTATGTTAGATGCAGTGAAGATCCTGGAACCGGAACTAGCAAAAGGAGACATACCGCCAAAAGGCAAATTTTTAATAGGAACAGTGCAAGGAGATGTACACGATATCGGCAAGAACATCGTCGTTATGATGTTGAAAGGCAATGGATGGAAAGTAACAGACCTCGGCGTTGATTTGTCACCGGAAGCCTTCTGCTCTGCTGTGAAAGAGGGTGACTATGATATCGTCGGCTTGTCCGCCCTGCTGACTATGACAATGCCTTCTGCAGTCCAAACATTGGAAGCACTCAAGGTCGCTGGATTGAGGGACAAAGTAAAAGTAGTAATCGGCGGCGCGCCAGTGACAAAAGAGTGGGCTGACGAGATTGGATTTGATGGCTTCGCTTCTGATGCAAACGAGGCTGTCAGAATATCAGAAGCCCTCATAACGTAACTTTAGAGGAGGAAAGAAAATGCAAAAGCTTACAGGTGTAGAGAGAATACTAAAAACAATTAAACATCAGGAACCGGATGTAGTCCCTCATTTCGAACTATTGCATCATAAGAAAGTGCGAGACGCCATATTACCGGGTGCTTCTTATGCAGACTTCATTGACTACATGGATATAGATGGTTTCCTACCTTTCGATAAAGTCTGGAATTGGAGCTACGAGACCGTGGATGCCAGCAAGAATATTAAACGAGACCAATGGGGAGGAATCGTTCAATTTACATCCGAGGATTTAGGTCACCCCATAATACCAGCAATCAAGACAATGAAAGATCTCGATAGCTATGTGCCACCTGACCCAGATGCAGAGTGGAGATACAATGACCTGAGACAACTAATAAAGAGGTGGAAAGGTCAGAGAGCGATAATTGCTCATGTCACTGATGCCTTCGATATAGCTAAAGAGAGTTTACTCGGAGATGTAGCATACTTCAAAGCAATGATTAAGAATCCTGAGATTGTAGAGAGATGCAACGAAATTGTCACTAACTATCACTTACGCTTCCTCAGCAATTGCATCGATTTGGGTGCTGATCTAGTTCTGGTCTCGGGGGATTGGGCAATGACAAAGACCCCGATGGCATCTCACGAGCAAACGAAAAGATTTTTGGCACCACCTCTCAAAAAATGCGTCGAATTGGCTCATAGCCGTGGCGTACCTTGCCTCAAACACACTGATGGGAATATCTGGCCTATCCACGATATACTTATTGATTATTGTGGTGTAGATGGATTACATCCAATAGATCCCATGGCAGGTATAGACATGGCTGAAGCTAAGTCAGTCTTCGGTGATAGGTGCTGCTTGATGGGGAATGTTAGTTGCGCTGCCACCCTGTCCTGGGGAACAACCGAAGAGGTACGTCAGGAAACCAGGGAAGTCATAAAGAAGGGGGGCAAAGGTGGAGGACTCATAGTAATGTCCAGTAACACCATTCACTCTGGTGTCAAACCAGAGAACTATGTGGCAATGATTGAAGCCATAAAGGAATACGGTAAATACCCCCTAGATTGGTCCAAGCTCGTGCCTACATACTGGACCGGTGGAGGCAAGTAAATACACCACAACATAATTGTTCTAAATGGGCAAAGGTTTGAATTCTTCCCACATTGAGTTTGGCCTTCGATAGAGCGGTGAACAATTCGGCCCTAAGTGAAAAGTGTTAAGCACAACAAAGGTAACAAAGTATGCCAATATAAAACTTTTTCATAAAATATCATAAAACAATTAATAATAATATGCAGATGACATGAGGAGGAATGTTAGATGAAGCTGGAGGATGTGAAAAACATAGCAGTTATCGGTGCAGGTACCATGGGTCATGGCATCGCTCAAGTCTTTGCCCAGAACGGATTTCCTGTGAGCTTGACTGATGCAGTGGAATCTGTTCTGGCTGAAGTGAAGAAGGAAATCCACTCTAATCTAATACTCCTTGCAAAGGAGGGGTTAGTAAGCGATAGGGGTATAGAACAAACTCTAGATAGGATTTCCATAGTAAAAGATTTGAATCGTGCTGTCCGTGACGCAGATTTTGTTACTGAGGCTATAGTTGAGAACCTTCAGGTCAAACAGGATACTTTCAAGAAAATGGAGGGGTTTTGCTCCACAGCTACCATCTTAGCAAGTAATTCTTCCACTCTTCAAATTACAGATATTTCCTCTACTATGTCAAGGCCAGAGAGAGCGGTAACAACTCATTGGTTCAATCCTCCTTACATTGTTCCTCTAGTAGAGGTTGTATGTGGGGCGAGAACCTCTGACGGAACATTCAATATAGCCTATGATCTCCTAAATAATATAGGGAAAGTGGCAGTCAAAATTCAGAAGGAAATCCCAGGGTTTTTGGTCAATAGAATCCAGGCAGCTATGTACAGGGAGGTAGTATCCTTAGCAGAAATGGGAGTAGCGAGCATGGAGGATATTGATTTGGCTGTCAAATCGAGTATGGGATTTCGCCTGGCTAGTTTTGGTGCTCTAAGAATAATGGATATGGGAGGACTGGATATATGGTATAAAGTTTTTGAGCATCTTTTGAAGGAAATTGATTCCAAGACTGAGGTTCCCAAATTCATCAAGGATAAAGCAGAGAGGGGAGAGTTGGGAATGAAAACCGGGAAGGGGTTTTTCGAATATACACCTGAATCTATACAAGCACTTATTAAGGAACGTGATAGACAATTCGTGAATCGCTTGAAGACATTGTACTATTCTCAAGAAAAAGGGAAAGGCTAGAAGAGGCTTTGAAGGAATGGGAGAGAGTCTGGAACAGGGTTTCAGGGAAACAAAACAATTGAGGACGCAGTATCGTGATTGAGAAATTAGATCATATAGGAATAGTAGGTGCTGGCACTATGGGGAGTGGAATTGCGCAGGTTGCTGCACAGGTTGGGGGATTTGATGTCATTATAAATGATATTAGTGACGAGCTTGTGGATAATGGACTTAGTGTCATTACCAGGAATCTTGATCGTTTGGTATTCAAAGAAAAGCTTACTGTAATACAAAAGGATGATGTTCTGAGGAGAATCAAGAGGACTATAAACGTCGAAGATATGGAGGAGGCTGATTTTGTAGTTGAAGCTGCTACTGAGAGGCTGAGTCTTAAATTGGATATCTTTCAAAGTCTGGATAAAGTTTGTAAACCCGGAGTTATCTTAGCGACAAACACCTCTTCTATTTCCATTACAAGGATTGCTTCAGCGACAAGGAGACCAGAATTGGTTGTTGGAATGCACTTTTTTAATCCCGCTCCCGTTATGAAGTTGGTGGAGGTCATTAAGGGTATAGCTACATCGGGGAAAACATTTGAAACGACCTGTGAGCTGGCTGAGCACCTTGGCAAAATTCCCGTGGGAGTCTGTGATTCTCCCGGATTCATTGTAAATAGAATGCTTCTTCCCATGATTAACGAGGCTATTTATGCTCTCTATGAAGGTATAGGGACTGTGGAAGATATTGATAAAGCGATGAAGCTTGGTGCGAATCATCCTATGGGACCGTTGGAGTTAGCAGATTATATCGGGTTAGATGTGTGTTTATCTATTATGGAGGTTCTTTATTCTAGTTTCAGTGACTCGAAGTACAGAGCTTGCCCCCTTCTAAAGAAATACGTTGATGCGGGCTACCTTGGCAGGAAGACTGGGAAAGGATTTTACGAATACTCCAAGGTGAAGGAGTGAGGGCAGAAGAGTGAGAAACGCAATATTATAATTCCGATATGAGGTGACCGAGTAGTGAATAGTTCAGATATAATTGAGATCAAAGAGGCTGTCATTGAGAAAAGCGAGATTTTAGTTGTTAAGGATAAATACTTCAATCTCCTAGAAGTAGCCAATCTCTTCATTATAGGTTTCTCACATTTAGGTAAGTATTTGACAGGAGGAGACCTTCTTTTTGATGGTGGTGTGGTAAAAACTTATTGAAGGAGTATATCGTGGAAGTAATTGATACAATAAAGACAATACGCAGTATTCGACGATACAGGTCAGATGCAGTACCCAAAGAGGAGCTTAGTATTATTCTAGAAGCAGCTCGCTGGGCACCTTCTTGGGCTAACACACAATGCTGGAGAATTGTGATCGTTCGAAATGGTGACAAAAGAGCTATGCTGGCTGGAACTGTACCTGACTGGAATCCATCACGCTTAGCCGTCAGTGAAGCACCTGTAATTATTGTGATTTGTGCTGAACTAGGTAAATCTGGCTTTCATAAAGGTAAAGCGTCTACGGATAAAGGAGATTGGTATATGTTCGATGTGGCTCTAGCAGCACATAATCTTACGCTAGCAGCTCATTCACTTGGTCTAGGTACAGTTCATATAGGTGTTTTTGATGCTAAGAAAGCTGCTTCCATTTTGGAACTGCCGGAAAATATTGTTGTAGTTGAGTTGATCCCTTTAGGTTATCCTGCAGAGGAACCAAAGATCCCTCTTAGGAGAGAGATAAGTGAATTTGTGTGGTTTATCGATTGAGATATGCTAATGAAAAGAGAAGTGGGAATAGATATGGACTCGGCAAGTGTAGCGGGCAATCAGCGGGACACTATTGATCTTTCAAAGGAGGCAAAATGAAAGAAGTAGTTGTTGTTAGGGGTGTGAGGACAGCTATTGAAGCCTTTGGTGGCTCGTTAAAGGATATGTCAGCTGTCAATCTGGGCAGTGTGGTGATTAAGGAGGCGCGCAAGCGAGCCGAAGCACAGACCATAGCCCGTCAGGTTGGCTACATTGAATTAGCCAGGGCTCCTCGTTTTATGCCAACTTTTGTTGAAGCGATGTATATAAGACCATACACAGACAAAGGAGGTTAGTTATATGGAAACCAGAGTATCGAGTGCTACAAAGGAGGTAATCATAAGTGATAAGCGGCCAACAGTGCTCATAGGGGAACGCATTAATCCCACGGGTAAGAAGAAGCTGGCTGCAGCATTGCAGGCTGGCGACCTGGGACTTGTATGCCAGGAAGCCTTGGAGCAGGTGCAGGCTAAGGCCGATATTTTGGATGTTAATGTTGGGGCTGCTGGTGTAGATGAG
>Ga0114918_10005620_pt1 | contig 10726 bp, 15 predicted proteins | sample LantaG_FD_87015 | JGI IMG/M metagenome (GOLD analysis project Ga0114918, IMG submission 87015) | Deep subsurface microbial communities from Baltic Sea to uncover new lineages of life (NeLLi) - Landsort_02402 metaG | ecosystem: Environmental > Aquatic > Marine > Oceanic > Sediment | place... | reverse complement strand
TCTATCTGTGTGCGTATTTTTTCTGCTGCCACATCTGTGACGTCAAACTGTGTCTGCATGTTTCTTACGATAGTCTTCTATGGCCGCTTTGATGGCATCTTCGGCCAGGATGCTACAGTGTATTTTCACTGGCGGTAGCGCCAGTTCTTCTGCCAATTGAGTATTTCGAATTGTACCGGCTTGATCCAGGGTCATGCCTTTGACCATTTCAGTTACGAGGCTGCTGCTGGCGATGGCACTACCACACCCGTAGGTTTTGAAGCGTGCATCAGTGATGATGCCTGTGGCAGAATCAACTTTGATCTGTAGTTTCATCACATCCCCGCATGCCGGTGCTCCTACCATGCCGGTGCCTATATTGTCATCTGCTTTGTCAAATGCACCCACATTACGAGGGTTTTCGTAGTGATCTAATACTTTTTCTGAATAGGCCATGTCATGTCTCCTTTATTGTTCCACAATGCTTCATTGCTAACATTAGATCTTCTATAATATTGGCAACTCCAACTTCTTTTACCTTTAATTTCCAATACTCTCCACCACACAGCGAGTCTATATCAGTTTGTTGATCCAAGATGTCGGATCAGACCATATTTCATAGTCTACACTGTAATACAATTCTATGGCTTTGTCAACTAAAACCTGATGCTCTTGGATCAACTGTTGCAGATCTTGCTGGTGATGTTTGCTGTTATTTAACCGAGCAGCGTTCATATATCGATCTACAATCTGTTGATGTCCAGCAAAAAAGGGATGAGCCAGGGTCTCTTGGTAGAGATTTTCAAACATCAAAATTTCAGTGTAGCTTTTGCCTGCTATAAAAGCCACTTGTGGTTCTAAGTGTTCGTCAAAGCACGTGGGATCATTGATCAAATCTTCCAACAAATGTTTGACTGAAATATCTGGATTACTATGCCACTTTGCGGAGTGGCGCCGCTTTCGATATTCGCCCAGGCCGCTCAATAAGCGTGTCCTGGGATCACGGATCACAAAAATACTGTGATCAAGACCAAGATCGTCACGATATCGTGTGATCGGTACATCCAAATCTTTGAGTATTTTCCTGTACACCATGTTGGCATTCTTGGGAATACTGGTCCAACAGAATTGCGTGTTGGCCCAGACTTCGCCAAGACCTATGTCTGTGCGAGTGATCTGATAAGAAGTCTGTTGAAGAGAGCGTTGCACAGTGATCTCAGTGGTGTCGACTCTGTGCACCTGCCCACGCACTGTGATTCCCATTGCGCTCCTTAGGGCAATGCGCGCTTGGCCATCTTGTCTACTGTGTTTCGGGCCTGATCCACACTCATGGTATCGTTGTTCTGAGAAGTAGATCCTTTGAAAATCACTCGTCCATCATTGCGCCCGCCTTTGATGTCGGCGATCACTGAATTCAATGGTGCTGTTCGGATCAAAGTTTTGAGAGAATCTGCAGTGACACTGATACCCATGTTTTGTGCTAGATCCACAAATGCAGAAAGGCTGAAGTCTTTCTTGGCATCAGTGTCTTTGATCCTGCCTACCAGAAATCGACTCAGTGCCAACAATTTTAGATTTTGCGGATCAGTGTCCGACAACTCTAAGAGACGCATCAGCGTCGCTCACGTCCTAGCTCACCGGCTGGGGTAAGTTCTTCGTCGTCGATGTTGGCATCAAGACTGAGATCGAGATCGTCTTCGTCGCCGGCTGGCTCAGTGCCCATGTCATCGGTGGCACCCGGCTGTGATTGCTCTCCTGGAACCTGCACGGGCTGACCAGTGAGCACGCCTTGTGCTGCTTCCATTTCGGTCTTGCCAGACTGCACAGCCTGCAACAGCGTGGTGAGAGCCTGGCTGGCTGCGGTCTGGAACTGAGTGGCCTGATCCACACCCATGTCTTGACGGATGCTGTCAACCAGGGCCGGCAAATCTTTGAACTGCATTTCGCTGATGTCTTCCAGCATGCCTTGCAGTCTATCAATCATGTCTTGGCTGGCCAACACCACCTGTGCCTGTTGCAGTTCGCTTTGTTCACGAACCATGGGCTTGGATTTTCGGCCTTCTGTTTTGGTGAGAGCTATGGCATTCATGGTTTTCTGTTCATCGGGTGTGAGTGTCTGACCACGTTCAGCTTTTTGCATGGTGGCCTTGGTCTTGGGATCATTTACATCCACTACCATGGCACTGTCATCTAATTCTTCAAGCTGTGATGTCAGAGCTTGCTCCAACATCACGGCCTTTAGGTAACCTGCATTTTTTTCGCTGGTATGAAAACTGCGCTTACTTCTTGCTTCTTTTAGCAGTCCTCGCACGCGAGTCAACATATGCACAGTCTGTGTTCGTGTTAGATTTGCGAGCATTGCTGCGCCCCCAAGTCTTGATTCGATTACCCGGTTGATCTGATCGGTTGGATTTGATCGATTGAGTTCTTGCAATTTCATCTGAGAATCCTCGTAGTTGGAAATATTTAGCCAGATTGCAACATTTTTCTAAACGATTTTTCCGCACCAGCAGCTGATGTCTGGCTTCGCTGAGACGATTGTGTAGCAAATTGTGTGTCCAAGCATCGATTTTTTTAGCCAACCTTTGTTGATATCCTTGGATCTGTGACTCGTAGCGTATGATATCACTGTCTAGGTATGCTATGTCTCTGCCAAGGCCGTGATTACCGATGTGGTCCGCCACACACCAACTCAATGCAACACGCAGAGTTGAAAAATCGTGTACATCTGCGGCGTTTTTTTGCACCATAAAACGTTCCATGTTTCTACGGATGGCATATCGTCCAAACACATCAACTGTGTCATCCTGCACATCGATCAAGAACTGACGCCAATCGCCGCCTTCGATGATTTTTTGTAATTTTTCGATCACATGTGAATTCATTGAATAACAAATACAGCCAACAGATATCCAATGATACCAACTAGACTCACTATGACTGCTCCAGCCCATGTCATGATCTGATCGTTGCGCCTGTTGGACATTTGATCTATTTTGTCGTGTACTTCTCGTATCACTGAGCCAACAGAGGATATTTTGTCATCTAGAGCAGACAGCTTGTTTTCTAAATATCGATAGCGTTCAGCGCACAGTTCCACGTGTGCTTCGAGGCTTTTCTTTTCTATTTCTCTGGTATCCGACATACTAGCTCCCATCATCTTTTATTTACCAGCATCGAACTCGAACCAAAGGTTAGTGCCGTCGCCATCTACTACCAAAATCGGGCTGTGATCGTTGTATTCGTTGAGGCCCAGTATCATGGGCACACCCTGGCAATCGTGTTCCAACATGTCCAAGGCTTGTAGGTCGGTGATCGCAGACGGATCTGGCACATCGAAACTGAATGACCAAACACCAAGCATCGGGTCATGCACAGGGTCAGTGATGTTTTCTGGTAGTGTGCGCAATGATATCAGTTGATTGATGGTTTCCCAGTTGCGCTGTTGATTTCTTCGACGGTTGATGCCAGGATCGCTGCTGCGACCTTGCCTGCGTTCGTTGGTGGCTGTGATATCAAAGGTGGTGGTACATTTGATCCTGATAGTCATAGGATGTGTATTTAACGGCCAAAAAAAACCCCGGAAGATATCCGGGGTGTCATCCAGATAGAATGATTATGATGTTGCTAGTTTAAAGCCAGTACCAGCCGCGCTGTTGAGTTGGAAACCAGTGGCAGTGATGTTTGCTGCGCTGAGAAACACTGTTGCATTAGCGAATGCACCTGTGGGGTAAATGCCAAAGCTGATCTGCGCGGCATCAACTTGATACATGGCCACTGTTGATGTCTGCTGGACAGCAGCGATCACATTTGCCACATACTCGTTCACGCCCTGCTCACCGGCCACACTGGTGTTGGCTGTGACCGAGAAAAAGTCTAGCTTGGGACCAGCAAGGTTGACCGGCGTAGCTGCTGTGCTGGCGCTGGGTAATACGGGACCATCGGCCACGTCGATATGAAATACTGGTTGTGAGTCACCATGAACTTTCGTTACTATTGCCATTTTAATTCTCCTAATGTGTGGGCTTTTGCCCTACACATATTTATATCATAGATGCCAAAAACGCCGCTGTGTCAGGATTTGCGTGCGCCAAATCCGCCGGCCAGGCGGCTTACCAGCTTGGCGCGACCCGCTGGAGTGGCCAGAACCCAGCCTTCTTGTCCGGGCTGTTGTTGGTCCAGTTGTCGCTGCAGATCACGCTTGAGATCGTGCAAGAGATTCCAGATGTCAAAGGCTGTCTGCATGCCCTGCAGATTCTGACCTTGTAGATATTCCACGGTGTTGCGGTATTTCTGTGGTGTCACGTTTTTTTCCAGCCAGGCACCAAAATCGGCCGGGGTGGCTTGGCTGTAATCGGTACCCTTGAGACTGTTGATGTATCGTTCCATGAGCGCTGGTAGATCTGTGATCTTGCGATCTCGCAATGTTGCAGGGTTCAAGAAACTGTTGAGAGCCTGTGCTGTGGTGCCAGTGCTCAATGCTTCAATGCGTCGCACTATGTCGGGATCGGGCTGCACGTTCTCCAGGTGCGACACTTCAGCACCGGTGATCATGAGGCCCGGCACTGGGTCAAGTATGGTCATGGGATCACCCACTGGTTGTTCAGGTGCTTCGGGATCTGCCATGCGGGTATGCACTGCCAAACCTATACGGCTCTGGTCTATGGCCTGGCCCAGGGCCGAGTCCTGCGGGAAGCTGTAAGAAATACCATCGTGCTTGTTGGGCTGGAATTTCAGCATGCCATTTTCTCAGCGCACCGGATCTGCGCTGCTGTACAGCAGGTCGCCCTTGAGATAGCCGCGAAAATCAGCCGGGGTCGCACGCTCAAGATAGGGCCAAAGTTCGCGATACATGGGCATGAGTTTTTGCACACGGTCGGCTGCCTTGTCTTGAGCTGCAGCCCTCTGATCTCGCTGAGCCATGACATCTTCGATGCCTTGCACGCTGCGAGCTGGACCTTCGGGACCCATGCTGCCTTTGTCGGTGAGTCGGAAATCGCCGCTGGCGTCCCGACCAAAAATCACAGCCGGACTGCCATCCCATTTCTGTGTGGCATAGCGGCGTGTGTTTTGTGCGGTGTCACGCACTATGGCCAAGGCCTCGCGCACACCCGTCAGACCCTTCTGGAAAACCAAATCTTCTATGTAGGGTATCCTGGGACTCTTGGCTTCAGTGAGCCACTCACTTTCCACCAAGGCCTGCATGCCCTGGTTCACTATACGGTCTCGTAGCCGAGCCATGAACGACACTTCGTTGTATTCAGTGTAGAGCTGGGCACCTTCGTCAATGGGCTTGCCTTCCCTGGCCATGTGATCGCGAAAGTCAGCCAGTTTTTGATCACGTCATGGATCATCGCGCAAGGCTGCCAGGATGCTTTCCACTGACCTGAGATCGCCGCGAGTGGCCCCGGGCTTCAGCAGCATCTTGGCGATCTCATCAGGGTCGTCCGTGATCAGCTCGTTGGTGGTACGATCCATCAAACCAGTGTTTTGATTCAATTTGTAGCCCAGGGCTTTGCCCATGCTGTTGATCAAGATGTTACGGCTGGCACCCTTGAAGTCACTGTCCGGCGGTGATCCTGCCAGCATGAATCGGGCCCATTCCATCTTGGGCACAAACATGAAATCGGTTTGCACAAATCCACGATCGGCTCGGCCTGCGATGGGAGTCAAGAAGTGCACTGATATACCGCTTTTGCGCACCCAATCCCGTGGATCTTGTCCGTTCTGGGCTACATAGTCAGACAGCAGTTTTGCAAGATCGTCTTTGGAAACCTGATTGCTATCCACACCGAGATCGAGATCACCTGACGTGGGTTTGAGACCGGTGGTACCTAGAGTATTGTCTCGAAGCGGTAGGCCAGTAACTGCTTCCAACCACTTGATGGTGGGTGCTATATCAGCGAGATTGATGCGTTGTGTTTTGGCATTGCCAGAAGAATCTTTGAATACGTTGCCGCCTTCAGTCAGCATTGATACGCCTCACAGTACGTACGAACTTGCTGGGATCTTTGTCTCTCAGTGAATTCAAAAACTTGCGAGTGAGATTTTCAGCGACATCAGGTGCGAAACTAGCTTCAAAATACTCGATCAAGCGTATGCCAGCAGCGATGGCATTGGTGGCACGGCTTTCTGCCACATACAAGTCATCACGACGTGAATATTTTTCCTCGTGCAGCGAGTCAAGTTCTTCTAAGATACTGCGAGTTTTTTTTTGCATAGCCTTGGACCTTTGATAGTATTTATTTTAGTTGCTGTCGTTTGTTACTAATGTAAATATCCGCACAGGCATTTCAAAGGCACATTATGGCAACCGAACTAGAACAAATACAAGCATTGATGAACGAATTCCGGAGACCTTGTCCCAGCAACCAAGAATATCAACAGCGTCTTGTAGAAGAATTTGAAATAATCATCCAACAGAGATTCACTGAATACTTCTTAAAGATCCGACACATCCTGGATCTCAACCAGGACATACCACACATGACACGCGGATCAGCAGGATCCAGCCTGGTGTGCTATCTCATGGCGATAACTGATGTTGATCCTATAGAGTGGCGCATACCATTGGCCAGATTCCTCAATCCGTTCAGAGATGATCTCCCGGACGTAGACATAGATGTTCCTCATCACCAGCAGGCCTTGGCCATGCAACGTATCTTTGACGCATGGCCCGGCAAGACAGCCCGTATCTCTAACTATGTGATGTACAAAGAACGGTCGGCACGGAGAGAAGCTGCCAAACGCTTGGGTGCTCGGGGCAGATTGCCCCGAGATATCGACTATGCGAAACTGGGAGTAGATCCTGAAGAAGCCAGCAGGATCGAAAAAAAGTTGATGGGCAAGAAACGCTGCCTTTCAAAGCACTGTGGCGGTGTGATAGTGTTTGATCGCAAACTGCCACAGAGCTTGTTCCGTGCAGACAATCTCATCTTGCTGGACAAGAACGAAGTGGAAGATCTTGAACATCTCAAAGTGGACATCCTAGCCAATCGTGGACTCAGCCAGCTCATGGAGATTGATCCCACTAGGATGATACATGAATATCCCAAGACTGATGATGTCACTGCTGATCTCTTGCAGAGGGGGGACGTGTTGGGCGTGACACAGGGAGAAAGTCCGGCCATGCGGCGGCTGTTCCGTGCCATAAAGCCCACATCAGTGGAAGATTGTGTGTTCGCCACAGCTCTGGTGCGTCCTGTGGCAGTGGAAGGTCGCAAGAAAGCTAGTTTCTTCCATGACTGGACCAAGGCCACAGTGCAGGAATCTGCCATAGTGTGCGAAGATGATGCCATAGAACGGATCATGAAGTTGATCTCTGTGAACGCCTACGAAGCCGACATGTATCGTCGTGCATTTGCAAAACGCAATGAAGAGAAGGTCATGGAGTTCATGTCTCGCCTGGGTGACCATCCTGGACGCGAACAGATACGACAGGAGATGCAGAGTCTCTCAGGCTTTGGTTTGTGCCGTGCGCATGCGGTAAATCTCGGTCGCTTGATCTGGGCCTTGGCCTGGCAGAAGGCGCACAATCCCAGAGAGTTCTGGCGCGCTGCTTTAAAACACTGTCAAGGCAGTTATGCTCGTTGGGTTTATCGCAACGAAGCCAAGCGTGCAGGCTGGGATCTGCGCGATCTAGGGTTTGACAACTGGATCACGGAAGATCCTGTGCAAGCATTCCTAGAACACGGTTGTTGGAATTCGCCCGGCTTCCTGCCCGGCATGGGTGTGAGGAATCTCTATCTCGATAGATTTGAATTTGCAGGCATCGTGGCCAACAGCCGTGTGTTCCAGCGAGATCGCAAACGCTACATACACTTCATTACACTGGGAGTGGGGGAGGGAGAATACGTGGATCTAATCGTGGACTGTCCTGTGAAATATGGATCTGGTTCTGTGATCGCAGGACAAGGAGAGCTGCAGAGCCGTGATGGTAGCCAGTTTCTACAGGTGCATCGTGCCAATGTCAAAAGCATGGCTCTCGATCAATATCTCAACAAAGATCGATGTCTCTCGTGAGTATCTATTTCAATGTCCACTAAGTCTCCTTATTTTTGCGTGCTACCGTGGTACTCAAAAGAAATCGCAGGTAATTCTACCAGTATATGCTGTCTTCTTGACAAGAACCATGATCTGTCACAGCTCCAAAAAGATCTGTTAGCCGGTATACCGTCGCGATATTGTCAAAAATGTTGGGGTATAGAATCTCAAAATCAAGACAGCCGTAGGATCCAAGAAAATAGATTATTGGATTATAAATTAGATCGAGACATAGAGCTGATCGAACAAGACTGTAGAGAAAACAAACATCAAACCCTGATGTACCAAATTTTTTTAAGCAATCTGTGTAATCAAGCATGTGTTACCTGCAATTCAGGTGCAAGCACCAAATGGGGCGAGTTAGAGCACAAGAGTACAAAAAAAAGCATTACGATAAAAAAAACTGATTTAATCACGGCCAATATCGATTTTCACAATGCCAAACGCATCTACATATTAGGTGGCGAACCATTGTTTGATCCTGCAGTGTTGGAACTGTTACAAGAACTGATCAATCACGATAATACTGATTGTTTTATCAGTTTTGTAACCAATGGTAGCGTGCGGTTATCAGCACAACTGCATGACCTATTGACTTCGTTCACGGATCTAAATATCTGTATCAGCATTGACGGGATAAAATCCAGATTTGAGTATTTAAGATGGCCAGGTAAATGGGATGTGCTGTTGCAAAATATAAAAGATTACAAACATATTACCAAAAATAATCTGTCGGTCAGTTATACCATAAGCGGTGTGAATGCCATCTACTACGAAGAAACAATTGATTGGTTCAACTCAAATCAACTGCGGTATAATCATAACATCGTGACATCTCCAAAATGGGCCAGCCTGGCTCATATGCCAATCGAACTGAAACAAAGATTAGATCATCCTTTTTTTGCGCCTTGGCGGTCAGTCATCGGCAATGAGATCTCAATGGACGTGTTTAAAAACCAACTGTTAAGGCAAGATCAGATGAAACAAATCTGTATGGAATCTTACATGCAGGAACTGTTCAACTTCATGCATGATAGTGCATGAGGCGAGCCACCTCTGGCAGTATATCTGGCAGTCTCACATTTCGACGGCTATCAATTTCTTTTGTTCGTGCCACAAATGTAGCAGGTCCGTGAGATTTGGTGGACAAAAAACTAGCCTGTTGAATCCAAGGTTGACAATAATCCGGCAGACTCTTGAGAGTCTGCGCCATTTCCGGTGTCATGTTCTCTAATCCTGCCCATCCAAACGCCTGATGTACAAAAATTTCAATGTCATCTTGGAATTTTGATTTATCAAAATAAAGTTTTTTCCAATCAAAAATTTCACCAAGATCTAGCACGTTGAATATGCTTGCAGTAGTGGTCAACGATAACATAGAGTTATGTGGTAGATTTTCACGCCACCACAGAAGATTATCCTCTACTTCATTCCAACAACCAGGATATCTCAAATATTCAAATTTTTTGCCTGTTCCATCAACGCTGAAACTAATCCTGACGAATTTAAATTCCTCCAAGAGTTCTCTGGTTTGATCACTGATTCGTTGAGTTCCATTGGTATTGTACATTAACTTTATAGTCGATGTATCACATCTAGCAGCGATAAAATCCAAAATTTGTTCATGAGTACGGGTCAGGAAAGGTTCACCGCCCCAGAATCTTATTTCCTTTAAGGTAGAGAAATCCAAAGAATCAAAAGTCTTAAGGAAATTTTCAATCTTGGGTCTCACAGACAGATTTTTTATATCTAATTCTTTACGCCATGTGGTGCTGTATTCAGGTCCGCATGTAACACAGGCCAAATTGCAAGTGTAGTCAATATTGATGTCAAGATATTGCAAAGAGTTGTCGTAACTAGGGGCTTGATGTAACTCTATGTAACCCATGCGCATGCTTTTTTGTCCGGCTTGTTCTTGATCGATACAAGATTGACAATAGTCGGGCGGTATCATACCCATCTTGTTCTGCTGCCTGAGAAGATCGAGATCTGCATGATGCCATTCGATGATGCCTTTTGATTTGATGTTGCTTCTGCCCCAACAACAGGCTGCATAGGTGATACTCTCTGACGATATATCTGTCAGAGTGAGACCGTGATGTATCCTGGGACAATAATCCGATGGCATAGTTAACCTTGTTTGATCTTGCCTAATAACTGTTTCAATTTGGCGCTCTGCACATCAGCCGTGATTTTGCCTGGTTCGTCTGGAACAGTGGCGTTGGGTTCATCATCTGGCAGTGTGCTTAACATGCTCTTGGTCTTGATTGATTCATATATTGAAGGCGCTCGTTTCTTGAACTCTTGATAGTCTGCGTCTTCAGCAAGGTCCCTGATCCTCAGGCTTTCGATATCAAACTCTAGTTCAACTTTTTGACCCACACCCGACGATGATCGAGTCTTCATTAACTGCAACTGATAACGTCCACGCTCACGCATGGCTCTGCTGGTAAAGATACCAAACACATTGTCAGCAGTGTTGATCTTTGATATGCCGCCCGATATGTGGCTGTGATCAAATTCAATCTCTTCCACGGCAGCTCGATTCAACTGCGATGCTGTCACGAACAGGATATTGAGTTCTTTGGCTAGATTGCGCAGTTCTTCACTCACATATTTGTCTTTCACGAACAGATCATTGGGGCTCACCTTGGCCGATACCGGCATCAGCAGGTCTAAATAGTCCACACACAAGAAATCGGCC
>Ga0114918_10005619_pt1 | contig 10726 bp, 9 predicted proteins | sample LantaG_FD_87015 | JGI IMG/M metagenome (GOLD analysis project Ga0114918, IMG submission 87015) | Deep subsurface microbial communities from Baltic Sea to uncover new lineages of life (NeLLi) - Landsort_02402 metaG | ecosystem: Environmental > Aquatic > Marine > Oceanic > Sediment | place: Baltic... | reverse complement strand
TCGGTTAAAGAGATTCGTCATACCGGGAGATACTCGCGCGGGGTTAGGGTAATGAACCTTGCACCGGAAGACAAGGTGGCCAGCGTTGCCCTGGTATCAAGTGAAAATATTGACTTAAGCTAACAAGTTTAGGAAAACAAAAAAGATACCAACACACAACACACAACACGCAGCGAAACTTGTTAGTTAGATTATAAAAGTGAATTATTTAAAGTTTTAACGGTTCACTTTTTATTTTTAAACAAATAATTGGTCTTACCAGTTGACAATATGACCTCTTAATAGCTATAATATAAATTAGCGGTGCAATATAAAAAATTTAAAGGAGAGTTAACTTTCGAAATGTTTAGTTAGAAGACATTGTTCCCCATCAATGAATAAAAAGGAGGATTGCGTTGTGAAAGCAAAAGAATACATCGGAATTATTCCGCCAATTCTATCTTCATTTACCGAAGATGGAGAAATTTATGAAAAAGGGATTCGTGATATAATTAAATTCACCCTGCCCCATGTAAACGGATATTACCCAATCGGTACATACGGTTGCGGACCCTTAATGTCACTCTCTGAGCGTAAAAGAACCCTAGAAATTATTTTAGATGAAACGAACAACAAAGTTCCTGTAGTGGCACATGTAGGGGAAACCAGCACCAAAAAAGTAATTGAATTAGCCAAACATGCAAAAGAAGCTGGGGCCTCTGGAGTGGGGGCAATTGCCCCATATTATTCCCCACATCTTTCAGAAGAAGCATTATATGCTCATTTTGCCAGCCTAATTGATGCAGTAAATGAAGAAGAATTTCCAGTCTTTGTTTACAATAATTATGTTTATTCACAAAATCCAATTACCCCTAAATTATTAAAACGATTAGCTGATCATGGCCTGCGAGGCTGCAAAGACAGTTCTTTCGACTTAGTAAATTTTTTCCAATTTCAAGACGCTGTTTCTGATTATCCTGATTTTAACTTAATTGTTGGTACAGAAGCAATATTTATGGGAGCATTTGATGCCGGAGCAACAGGGACAGTCTGCGGAATGGCAAACATTTTCCCGGAAATAATGGCTAAGATGTACAAGCAGTATTTAAATGGTAACAGAGAGGCAGCAATGGAAACCCAAAGACTGATTTTAAAGATCAGAAAAACCACTAAAATGGGAGCAACTGTGCCAACCATGCATTATATTCTAAAATTAAGAGGTGTTGATGCCGGATATAGTTTAAGCCCGCAAATTGAAATCGATGAAACCACCAAAAAGAAAGTTAAAAAAGAATTAGAAGAGCTTGGCTTATTGTAAGTAAATTATTAGACATCAGCATTTAGAAATTTATAAATTAAGCTCAAGGAGAGAAAATGCATAAAATATTGGTAACCTGGAAATATTTTGGTTTTGGAGATAAAAAAGAGAACATTAATAGATTATTCTTAAAATATAATTGCGTTGGAGAACTTTTGTCCCTTGAAGAAGCTATTCCAAAATTGGCAGAATTTGAAGGGATTATTGTTGGGACCGATAAAATTACCCCAGAAATATTAGACAAAGCTCCAAATTTAAAAGTGATTATGAAATACGGGGTAGGAACAGATAATATTGATAAAGAAGCAGCGAAAGAACGAAATATAAAGGTTTTTAATTTACCAGGAATTAATTGTGATGCAGTTGCCGAACTAATATTAGGATTAATATTAGCATTAGCGCGTAAAATAGTCATTGCCGATAAATTGTTGAGGAAAGGTTATTGGAAACCTTTGCTTGGAGTATCAATACAAGGTAAAACATTAGGCATAATAGGAACAGGAGCAGTTGGTACAACTTTAACAGAAATGGTTTATGGTCTAAAAATGAAAGTAATAGGTTATGATATTTTACCTAACAAAAATTTTATTAATTACGGTGGTCAATACATGGAGAGAAACGAAGTATTTCGTAAGGCTGATTTTATTTCCATTCATATCCCCCTAAACAATCAGACTTTTCACTCAATAGGCACCAAAGAATTTGAATTAATGAAAAGGACAGCTTTTCTTATAAATGCTTCAAGGGGGGCAATCGTAAACGAAAAAGCTTTATATCAAAGCATAATAACGAATGAAATTTCAGGAGCAGCAGTGGATGTTTTTGAAACTGAACCACCGAGCGATAGTCCTTTAATCAAGCTTGACAATGTAATAACTACTCCGCATATAGCAGCATTTACTTATGAAACTTTTAGGCATATGGATAAAGAGTCTGTTGCTAAATTAAGTAAAGTTTTTGAAGATTAATTTTTAATTCATAGAAGTAGATAGTGTAGATAGATTACTATAGGCCTGCAATATTAGATTGTTTAAACACGTTTTTAAATATTTGTAAATCTTACAAATAAAGGAGATTACAATATGTTCAACGAAATCGTAAATCCATCATGTGTTATATGCGTTGTTGATCAAATATTACAGGCTATTACCCGAGGAAAGTTGAACCCAGGAGACAAGCTTTTTTCAGAGCGGGAATTGGCGGAACAATTTAAAATAAGTAGGCCTGTTCTAAGAGAAGGAATTAGCGCTCTTTCTTTTCTTGGAATTATTCAAAGAAAGCAGGGAAAGGGCAACTATGTTTCTGATAATTTAAATAGAACAATAATTAGTAATTCTTTTAAACATATATTAATTTCAAAAGAAAAAGAAGTAGAGGACCTTTTAGAAGCAAGAAAAGCTATAGAATGTGAATTAATTAGTTTGGCCGCCTTAAGAAAAACTTCTTTTCATTTAACAAAACTGAAACAAAAAATTCAAGAATTAAAAGATTGTGAAAAAACTAACTTCAAACGAGTTCAATTGGATTTTGAATTTCATTTACTAATAGGCGAAGCAGCAAAAAGTAAAATGCTTCAAAACTTACAGATAGCTATAGGCGATAAGGTTATAGGAATAATGAAAGTAGGGGTTTTTCTTCCCGAAGCGCTAATTAAAACAGAAGCTGAGCATATAATGATGCATAAAGCAATTGAGGACTCTGATGCAGAAAGGGCGCGAAAAATAATGGGAAGACACATAGAACAACTTAAAACAAGACATATCAGAAAATTAGAAAACATTGATAGTCTTTCACTCCAAAAAAAAGAAAGAATATAATCTCTAATTTCAAATAAACTTAAACAAGTACATTATATTTTATAATTATCTTATAAAAGGAGAACTAAACTATTTTGTATAATGATGCAAACTGAAAGAGGAGAAATAAAAATGTATATAGAATTATCCTATAAATTCGATAAAAACATGCCAATATATCCAGGTTCACCAGAAGAAGAAATTGTTCCTGTTACCAGAATGAAACAAGGGGACCCTTCAAACACCACATCTATAAAACATTTTATACACAATGGTACGCATGTAGATGCCCCTTTTCATTTTTATGATAAAGGAAATACTATCGATCAAATACCGATAGAAAAATTTGTTTATAAAAAACCTTTAATAATATATAAAGAATTAAAAAAATCTAAATTAATTGAAGTAGAAGATTTGATAAAATATGGCCGAGAACTTTATTCCGCTGATATTCTATTTTTTTACACAGGGTATTGTGAAATTCGAAACAAACCAGATTTATATGTAGACGATTTTCCAGCGATTTCAGAAAAAACCGCGAGATTCATCCGCACCGAATTATTAAACATAAAAGCTGTTGCCATTGATGTTTTAAGTATTGAGAGCGCGATTTCTGGACCTAAAACAAATTTTAAAGTACATAAGACATTACTAGATGGAGATTTATATAATACCAGGCCATTGCTTATATATGAAGATGTGAACATCGGGGAAATTTTAGATAAAAATATTAAAAAAGTATATGCGTTCCCTTTAAGATTAACTGGTTTGGATGGTTCACCGGTTAATATTGTTGCCGAAATATAATGGAAATAAATAGAGGCAGAGTTAAAATCTGCGGGAATTTCTGTTGGCCATACCGGTATCTATAATGTTCTTAAAAAACGCAGCCCTAATAGAGCCAAGAGGCGCTTAGAATGGGTAAGGAAATTATATGGCGAGGTAGTAACTCTCGATGAGATAACCAGGGATAAGGAAAATAAAAACAGTTTCAGCTTTAAAAAGAAGTTTCTAGTTTGCCTTAAATCTGTTCATGATCTTACCCCTACTTTTCTGAAAAGTTGCTAAAACTGAAAAATAATATTTTTAAAATATTATAGGGCAAAAGATAGGTGGAGGGGAAGAATAAAATAGAGGTACTCTAAAAGCCTTGTAAGACAAGGGTTTTAGAGTTTTCTGAAAGGCAAAAGGGAGTTTTAAAAAAGGAGGTGAAATTTATTTATCTTTTTTCCAAAAGTAAAAAAAATTTAAGAAAGGAGTATTTAAAAATGAGAAAATTATTGTGGTTTATACTGATAGGACTAGTGACTGTGTCTATGGCACTAATAGTAGCAGCGGAAACTACGGCGCAAGTTTCAGATGAGGTAAAAAAACTCCAGGAAGCAGTTGAGTATAACTGGCAGCCAGCTGAACTTGACAAATGGAATATAGAAACTTTATCCTATAAAAAAGCGCCTCCATATACTATTGCTCTTTCCACAAATCACATGGGAGTAACATGGATGGAAATCTACAAGGCTGAAATGGAAGATGAACTTGCAACGTATGGAGATGATATTGCAAAATTCATCCATGTAGATGCTGGTGGTGATATACCAACTCAGATAGCAAATATCGAGGATTTAATTTCAAGAAAAGTAGATGCAATAATAATAGATCCTGCATCACCTACTGCTTTGGTACCTGTTGTAGAAAAGGCATTTAATGCCGGAATAGTCACCATTGTTAATAAGAGTGGTATTAATACTACCAATTATACTGCTTTCCAGAATAATGATGAAGTTCAGTTTGGCCAATCAGGTGCTCAATGGCTTGCTGATCAACTGGGTGGAAAGGGTGTTGTACTTGGTCTTAGAGGCATTCCGGGATATGGGGTTGAAATTGAGAGATGGACAGGTGGCCAGTCTGTATTCAACAAGTACCCAGATATTAAGTTATATGCAGAATATGCTGAATGGTCCTATGACAAGGCAAAAGAAGTTTCTAAAGCATTAATTGCTGCACATCCTGATTTTGTTGGTATCTGGTCTGAGGGTGGTCAGATGTCAAGAGCTATGGTGGATGCTCTGGTGGAAGCAGATTTAAATCCCGCTGATTATCCTCATGCTTCAGAAGACGATAATGGATTCTGCAAACAAGTTTTAAAATATGGAATACCTGCTTGTGCTACAGGTAAACCAGTATGGCTGAGCAGACTTGCAGTTCGTTCTGCATTGGATGCTTTAAGAGGAATGTATGTTGAAAAATATGTAATGGTTCCATCACCATTTTATGGTCCTGATGATTTTGAAAAAATTGTCAATCCAAATTTATCGGATCTATCATGGCTTACCACTACTCTACCAGATGAACAAATTAATAAAATGTTTTCAGGTAGATAAGTTGTTGTTCTCTATACATTGAGTAGTGCTACTAAGAGAGTTGAAAGCTGCCCTTTTATAAAATAAAAGGGCAGCTTTTATAAAATTTATTAATATGTATAAATAATAAAATATTATAAAGGAAGAGCGATTTAATAAATGGGTGAGATATTAAAGATTGATGGTATAAGTAAGTCTTTCCCTGGAGTTCACGCATTAAATAAGGTTAATACTAGTTTTAGCAAGGGAGAGATAAACGCACTTGTCGGAGAGAATGGTGCAGGGAAATCGACGCTTGTTTTTATTTTAATGGGCGCCATGAAGCCTGATGAAGGAAAATTATTTATAGAAGGAAACGAAGCTAATATTATAGGTGTTCATAAAGCCAAAGAATATGGCATTGGTGCTGTTTTCCAAGAACCAAGCCTAATTAAAAATATGAGCGTGGCAGAGAATATATTTCTTGGTGAACAAGGGAGGTTCAAGCACAGGGGAATATTATCATATTCTAAACTTTTTAAAGCTGCTGAGGAAATTTTAAATGATTTAAAAGTTGAAATTGATGTAAGACAACTTGCTGGATTACTAAGTCCGGCACAAAGAAAATTAATAGAATTTGCCAAAATGATAAGATACGATCCTAAGGTAATAATTCTGGATGAAATAACTGCTGCTCTTGACTATGAAAGCGTAGCTAAGCTGTTTGAAATAATTAGAAATAAAAGAGATGAGGGAAAGACTGTAATTTTTATTTCCCACAGGTTAAAAGAAGTTTTTGACATTGCCGACACAGCAGTAGTTTTAAAAGAAGGAAAGATGGTGCAAAAACTAGAGTTGAAAGATACAACGGAAGAAGGATTAATAAATCTAATGATGGGTAGAAAATTGAGTGAAGTTTTTCCAAAAAGAATAAGTGTTGGCGGAAAAGAAAAAAAAGTAATCTATTCGATAAGAAATTTGACGATTAAAGGAAAATTGGAAAATATAAATTTAGATATAGCTAAGGGTGAAATAGTTGCACTTGCTGGATTAAGAGGACATGGACAAAGTGAATTACTCAAAGCAGTTTTTGGACTGGTTCCTAAAAACAGTGGCAAAATTTTCATTAATAATAAAGAGGTGATAGTTAATAATCCAGTTAAAGCAAAGATGGAAAAGATAGCCTTTATTTCTAACAGAAGAGAAGATGAACTTTGTTTCACTCATAGTATCCGCAGGAACATAGCCCTATCCAGTTTAGGCAAGAGGCAAAGAGCCGGGTTTATAATTCAAAGTAAGGAAAAAAAAGAAGTAAGTGATATCAGTTTAAAAATGAATGTAATAGCCCCTTCAATAGCTACCGAGGTAAGTAATCTTAGTGGGGGAAATAAGCAAAAAGTGATATTCAGCAAATGGTTACTTACTCTACCGGATCTTCTATTATGTGATGAACCTGCCGAAGGGCTGGATGTGGGAGCAAAGTCAGAAGTTTATCATATATTAAGAAGATTGGCCAATGAAGGTAAAAGTATTCTGCTGGTTTTATCTGATATGATCGAGATTTTAAATCTTCCTGATAGGGTTGTTGTATTAAGAGAAGGAAAGATAGTTAAGGAGTTCAGCATTATAGGATCTGAAGATAGTGAGATGTTGGAAAAGAAAATATTAAAAGCTTCTGTAGGAGTAACTTAGGAATGAAAATAAGAAAAATAGTTGGAGAATGGTATATATATATATTAATGATTATGATATGGGTTATAGCTAGTCTGATAACTCCTTATTTCAGACAGATGAGTGTCTTTATGACTATAATTGTATTTTCAGTTCCTTTAGCCCTTATAGCATTGGGTCAGAATTTTGTTATTTTAAGTGGAAGATTGGACCTGTCAGTTGGTGGTATCCTGGGTTTATCAACAGTTATCGCTTCAGTAATTATGAAGAATAATTTATTTATTGGGATACTATTTCCACTTCTTTTAGGTGCAGTTCTTGGTCTTATAAATGGTATTGCTATTTCAAAATTCAGGATAGATTCATTTATTATGACATTTGGTATGATGTCTGTTTGTCAGGGTATAGGACTTCTTATAAGAGATTATCCGGGAGGATATATCCCTTCAGAATATATTAATTTTTTATTGAAAGAAACCAGACATATTGCACTGACTCCATTATTTATTTTAATCATTGTTTTAGTGGTGGGTGAATTTGTACTGAAGAGAACTAATTTTGGCAGGGCCGTCTATGCAATTGGAAACGATGATGTGATTGCTCATAGGTCTGGGATTAACGTATCTTTAATCAGAACTGCAGTATTTATCATAAGTGGTTTTACAGCAGCTATGGCCGGACTTTTCCTTAGTGCGGTAATGGCAAGTGGTGATGCGACTGTTGGGTCTTTGTATCCACTTGATTCGATAACTGCAGTTGTCATGGGTGGAACAATCCTTGCTGGAGGGAGAGGAGATTATAAGGGAACAATTGGTGCAGTTTTGATACTTACATCCTTGGCGAGGATTTTTAACCTGATTGGTATAAATATCTGGTATACCTATATCGCGAAAGGATTATTATTATTAATAATAGTAGCAATCAGGATGTTTGGAGTGAAGCAAGAAAGAGAGGAAGTACTATGACTGGTATAGGATTAAAAAATAGGAATATAAATAAGGATATCCTGCAAGTAATTATTTTGTCTTCCCTGCTGGTTGTTATAATTTTAGTTGCGGGAATTTTGAAGCCAGATTTTTTAACAGCCAAGCATTTAATAACAATTGCACATGACACATCAATACTTGGAATAGCTGCTATAGGGCAGACTATAGTTATCCTTATTGGTGGAATAGACCTTTCTGTAGGCGCAACTATGCTTATGGCAGATGCAGTCGGAGCTATGTTATTAGGCGGCCAGAATAGAATAATACCGATTTTAATCTGCCTGGGGCTGGGACTTCTAATTGGTGCAATAAATGGAGCAGGAGTAGCCTTTTTGAGGATTCCACCATTTATCATGACTCTGGGAATGATGGCGATACTTACAGGTAGTATTTTTATTTTTGCCAAAACAAGAGGTTTTGCTTCACCGATTCTCAGATATTTAAGCGTTGGAAAGGTAGGGAATATTCCCATTCTAATTATTATATGGATTTTTCTTACTATAATGATGGTAGTTATAATGAGACTAACTGTATTTGGTAGGGCAGTTTATGCAATAGGAAGTAATCCAATAGCATCTTATCACTCGGGCATAAAGAACAAGATAGTAATTTTTTTCGTTTATGTAATTAGTGGTATATTTTCAGCTATTGCTGGGCTATTTTTATTAGGATATACCGGTGTACCTGAGCTTACCTATAGGGGGGGAGGTCTTGGCTCTGATTATACATTGTCAGCTATTGCTGCTGTCATTATTGGTGGAACAATTTTTACCGGGGCTCGAGGTGGAGTAGAAAGAACTATATTTGGTGTTTTAGTATTGAAAATTCTATTCAGTATATTGACTATGATGGGAATAAGTGGATCAGGGAAACTAATTGCACAGGGTTTAATAGTCATAGTTATAGTTGGCACATATATGAAGTTAGAAGATTTATGAGAATGTGCTTTCAAAATTCATAAGTATTAAGCAGGTATTTGCCCGGAATTTTCTATTTTTTCTATCCTGAGTAGATATGCAGCATATTTAAAAAACATATTAATAGAGAGATTAAAGGGAGTAAGCTAAGTGAAAAGTAAAAATTTGGTTGGTGTTATAACTCCCGTGATAACCACATTTAATCCAAATGGGGAAGTAGATAGAAGCATCGCAGAAGAGTTAGTAGATTTTCTCATGCAGTATGTGCATGCTCTATTTATATGTGGAACATATGGATCAGGAGCATTAATGGAGGCTGATCAGAGAAAAAAAGTAGCTGAAATAGTAGCAAAGAAAATAGATGATAAGATAAGCTTAGTAGTTCATATGGGTTCTACAAATACAAAGACTGCAGTTAACCTGGCTATATTTGTTTCAGAAAATAGTTTAGTAGGATTATTATTTATTTTATATTAAATTTCATAAGGATCTGTTTTTCTTTTCGTGAATTAAAATCAAATAATTTCTTTGAGGTAAAAAAAGTCCTCACAAGTTCTTGACACCAACCATTTTTCGATAGTATAACATTTTTCAAGGGATTTGATACAAGGATTAGAAAGTTGTAAGATGAAGCCAGTTAGAGAACTTTCTCTAAACGGGGTAAAAATACCAGAATCAATCAGAGACAAAAAGGCGGCGGAGAAAGTGTTGCGCCAGGACAAATTAATCAATTTTCGGGGGGCTTTTATTATATGCAACAAAAAAGTACATCTGTGGTTTCAATAGTAAAGTCAAAAACTTCTATCTATAATGAAATTGATTTTAACGAAATGATTTCACAATCAATTGTTAACTTGGAGTTCAAAGGAGTTAAGATTCCTTCGAGTGGGAATGTTTTTATTAAACCTAACGTTATTATGGGGGCATCAGCAAAAGAGGGTATAACTACAGAACCCAAGCTTATATATGGTTTGACTAAATATTTAAAAAATAGAGGGGTAAAAAAGGTATATATAGGTGACTCGCCCGCAAGCTATTTAAGGGCCAAGGAAGTATTTAAAGCAACGGGTATGGACGTTGCAATTAAAACATCTGGAGGGGAATTTGTAAATATCGATGATGAATCGGAAAGAACCATAATTAAACTACCTAATAGCAACATGATAGAAAATATTTCAGTTCCTAAAAAGGCATTAGAAGCAGATTATATTATTAATTTTGCCAAATTAAAAACCCATAGGATTGCTGCAATGACCTGTTGTGTTAAAAATTGGGTTGGCTTTATTCCTCAAGACATCCGCTTAAGGTTTCACCAAACGTGTTTACCAAAATTGGTTTCCGAGATACATCAAGCATTGCCTGAATCTCTATGCTTTGCTGATGCAGTCATTGTGGGAGAGGGAGATGGACCCGATTTATCAACTTCAAGATTTCTGGGAGCCCTGTTAGCCTCTAATGATCCTGTCGCACTTGATTCAATAGCATCTGAGCTAGTTAATATCCATGTTGATGACCTAACTTTTACCTGGACTGCATTCTTAGATGGGCAAGGTGAAATCGATAAGAACAAAATTATCATTGTTGGCAGTAATCCCTCAGAATTATCCATACATATTAAAAAGCCTATGGGTGTTTTATATAACAGATTTCCCTGTAATATTATTTTAGGTGGAGTCTGTGAGGGATGTTTTGCCTGGTTTATGGGACCTGCTCTTTTCTG
>Ga0114918_10005618_pt1 | contig 10727 bp, 7 predicted proteins | sample LantaG_FD_87015 | JGI IMG/M metagenome (GOLD analysis project Ga0114918, IMG submission 87015) | Deep subsurface microbial communities from Baltic Sea to uncover new lineages of life (NeLLi) - Landsort_02402 metaG | ecosystem: Environmental > Aquatic > Marine > Oceanic > Sediment | place: Baltic... | reverse complement strand
CTTGCTGCACCCATTCTGCCAAATATAACCTTAGGTTCACCATAACGATAGTTCCAATTATTAACATAGAACCATACTGAATAAGCAAAATTACTGGAAGGAACATTACTTCCATTTGTTGCTAAAGACGAAGCCGATATTACAGAGGATGTTTTTCCGTCTTGTATATTTTGTAGAAGATAAGGCTCTGTAAAAATATATCTTAATAGCATAAAAATCAGAACGATCACGACGACTGTAATTACTATACCTAAGGGGCTCATTGTATAATATAGATGTAGAAATTTTCTAATTATTTTATTGTTTTAATTACGAAATAAATAATTCTTCCAAAAGCACTTAACCTATATTTTTAGATGCTGAACTCACTTGATTTATATTTTGTATTAATATAGTTTTATTTGAATCGTTAAGAAGAGGCGGCGTCTTATTTTTTACCATATTGTATAAAAAATACAAATTAGACGCGTTAAGTGCACGATTAAAATAAACTACATTACATATTCCTCCGTGTATACCATTTTCTTCTCCAATTGTCAAATTATCAAGAGTATAATAAGGGACAACGCCTACACTAGACTTTACTAATTCTCCATTTAAAAATATATCTAAAACCCCTCCACTATAATTGATTACAATATTGTTCCATTTTTGTAGTAACATATTTTCATTTTTGTAAATAATTCTATTACCATCGTCATCAAAATCGGTTAATTTATTACTAGTTGCCTTGGGCAAGTCTTTCTGATGCATAACTATCTTTAGTGTATTTAATTCACCATTATAAAGGACATTCGGTTTATTACCAAAGTTCAATAGTGATGTATATTTGCTATATGACTTATTTGTATTAGGTGGAGCGGCGTCTAAAAATACCCAAAATGAAATAGCATACTGATACTCAAATTTGTCGGTTCCGTTTAGCTCTTGATAGGTTCCTAATGAATACATTGAATCTGTGTATACTGGTTTATTTACAAGCTGTTTTCCACCTTGTGTGTTTATTATATTGAATACGGATGGGGTGTAGTAATACCCGACTAATAATCCAGCGGAAACAACCAACATTATTAATGACCCCATTGTCTCGGAGTCTGACTTACCAGATACAACACCACCAATATAATCAAATATGTTAGTAAAGATACACGGAATATAAAAGATAATATTCATTATTAATGAAAAAAATGCATTTTTGTTTGAATTGCCAACAGGTAGTCGAACGACAATTGTTTTATATATAATTCCTAAAACAATAACAACAAGCAGTACATTCAGTATAAAACTGGTTGTACCTGTCTTACCCGCGAAATGTTGTATATTATATACAAGCCATAATATTATTAGGCCTGATGTAACAACTCCAAATAAAATTAATAACGCACGCTTGAACGTATTCAATTTACTATTTGTAATTGCTGTGTCAACTACTTCTGGAAATAAATTAACACCTAGCATCAATGCCCATAAAATACAAATTATCAATAATAAAATCATTGACCCTCCAGATGTTGTTTTGTCTGTGAAAAATCCGCCCGGGTATGTTGAGATTATAATTGTAATAGCAACAAGAAACAATAAAAACCCAATACTACCATAAGAAGCTAGTCCAGAGAAATTGTCTAAAAAATTACTTGTTTTTGCTCCAGAGCTGGTATAACTGACGTTATCTGGTAAGGTAAATAAGACAATTAAATACAAAAAGGAAAAAACCGTCACTAAAATTGTGAGTAGTAGAGAATACCCAAAATATTTTTTAATATAACCGCCTGGGTCTGAATGATAATACACAATAAAAATAGTAACTAAACAAAACAATAATATCATCGTTTTAATTCTCTCGTAATTTACATTAAAGTTAACAATATAGTTTTGAGATACCCCCTTATAAAACATAAATACACCGAGAAGGATTGAAGCAGGAGCAATAATATATGCGTAGTCATCAAGCGTTTTGTCTGGCATTGCACTGAAAAATATGATTAAACCTATTGTATAAATAATTACATATGTTACGGTGCTAATTTGTTCGAAAAGACCCTTTACATCTTTTAAATTTGGTAATAATACTATACCGATACCTCCTATCAATAGCACGACAGATAATACAATAAATATGTCAGCAATTGTTTCTTGTGTGGATTTACTAGTGTCCCCCTTAAAAGGATTCGGAACTTTATATATAAAACAAATCAATACAATTATTAAAAAAACAATAAATGCCATTACTGGATACAATACTGATTGTGTTTTGAGAGCCGGTAAAAGGTTTGTATTTGATGGAGTAGTAGTAGGCATTGATATATTATTATAATACAATAATATTATAATACTCTAAAATAGTTGTAAAGATAATTTACATGTTTTCATTTGCGGTTTTTCTACCGTGACAATTGCGACATAATGCAATCAAGTTTTGAACATCATTACCACCCCCATATTCTAATCGTATCTTGTGATCAATTTCGAATGTATGGTCTAATTGCGATTGACAGTTACCACATTTCCAATTTTGATTGGATGCAACATATTTCTTTTTTGTTTCACTGACGGAACGTTTTGTGCCGTTTTTACCTGAACTAGTTATTCTTCTCTCTCCAGAAAATCCAGGTGAAGATATTCCATTAAACGACTCCATAAAACTTTCTTCTTCGTCAGTATCATTTTTAGATGTAAAATCTATTATAGGACTTAACAGGTCAAGCGAAGATTTATCTATAGGCATAAATTTAACAACATTATTTGCGTATAACAACATATTTCTACCTTGGGAAGGGTTTCGTTTTAACAATAAATACACCCCTATTCCGAGAAGAACATAAAAAATCATACTATAATATTTTTTAAAAGATAATAACATTTTAGTATATTTCCCGTCTGAATATGCGTTATATACAAAAAATGCGGTTAATCCTAATACAAAAAATTCCAATCTCATTATATATATTATAAAATAATAATAAAAATAAAATAGTATATATTATATATACTATGAACGCGTTATATTATGTGGTTATGTTTTCATTCTTAACATGTGTTACATCGTTTAAAGGCTTGCGTGGCACCGAGTATACAAGTGATGCGCTAAATGATAAGATAGACAATTTGCCTGGGCTGACTACGGATCTAACATTTAATCAATTCAGCGGTTATTTAAATTTACCCAACTCAGAAAAACAAATACATTACTGGTTTGTTGAATCCGAAACAACACCCGATACTGCTCCATTAGTATTCTGGACAAACGGTGGACCGGGATGCTCAGGGTTAATCGGATTTATGACAGAACAAGGACCGTTTAGACCAGACAAGAATGGAAACCTACAGTTAAATAATTGGAGATGGAATTCCATAGCAAACATGGTATTTTTAGAACAGCCAGTCGGGGTTGGCTTTTCCTATTCGGATAATAAGTATGATTACAGAATCGGGGATTTACAAGCAGCAGAAGACAACTTACAGACTATATTGCTTTTTTTAAAGAGGTTTCCGCAGTTGGTCAAGTCACCATTGTTTATTACGTCAGAGAGTTATGGAGGACACTACATGCCAACACTTGCCTCTGAAATTGTCAACTATAATAAGAACAACGGTGGTGTTTTAAACTTTAAAGGGTTTGCTGTTGGAAACCCATATACAGATTATTATTCTGGCACTGGAGCTGAAATGGAAACATATTGGGGTAAACAATTACTTCCAAAGCCATCTTGGGATAAATATGTATCTGCTGGTTGTCTCAATGTTGAAACACAATTTAATAATACCGCGTGTAGCACTTATATTATAGATTTTATGAAGAAGGTTGGAAATTTGAACCCATATGCTCTCGATTACCCTGTTTGCGTTTCTTCGCAGCAAGTATGGACTACCAATATGATACGTAAATCATTAGCCAAGGAAAATCGTGATCTTAGTGCCTTTTTTTCAGTATTTGAAGCAGTTCCATCAACCGACGAATATGAGCCGTGTGAAGGCAACTACGCAGCAGATTATTTAAACAATGATGATGTAAAACGGGCTTTACACGTGAAGGAGGATATTGTATGGGAGGAATGTTCAAGAACTGTCAAGTATGAATATTTAGATAAAATGTTGCCTATGGAACATTATTATAATGAATTGTTGAATTCGGTTAGTGATAAAAACCTACGAATTCTTGTATACTCGGGTGACGACGACAGTGTCTGTGGAACGATTGGAACTCAGAAGTGGATATGGGACCTTGGGTTTTCTGTCAAACCAAACATATATTGGAATGTTTGGGAAATTGACGACCAAACAGCAGGTTACATAACCCAATTCAATACACCATTCTCAGACGCAGCTCGTTTAACATTTGCGACGGTTCATTTTGCAGGACACGAAGTCCCTACATACAAACCCAAAGAAGCATTTTATCTTTTTAAAGCATTCTTAGAGAATGATTATTCTTTCACCGATCTATAAAATAATTTAATAAATCTATATAAATTATTTTAACTTTGTTATACTTTACTTGCGCTTGTCTTGGTTAGACATATGTCCGAATGGTTCTTTTCCATAAGCGCCTTGTAGTTTAACACTGCGCATAAGTTGACGATGTTCTTGTGTTACTTCATAAATTCCAAACATTGCCAAAGCAATCAAAATATATGGCAATAAAACTAAGCCCCACGATAAAGCCGAAAACCCTTTATCACATAGCCATCCTAGCACAAATGTCCAAATAAACGCGAATATTAATTTCATTGCTATCATAAAAAATTGTACACCATTGAAGAGCGCAAAAATTGAAGCGATTACGGCAATAGCAAAATAAACTTTTGCTGGCATGCATATCTTACTAAAATCCTTGATCATTTATATATTAATAAAATATTTTATTTTACATTTAAGAAGAATGGGCGCCTAAATCTTTTAGGGCGTTTTTCACGCGAAACAACTGTTAATGTTTTTCTGCGAGAATTACGCGGTTTGTTTCGTTTTTTTCGTGTCTTCACTCCAGAAGCAAGGTTTATCACTTCTTTTACTAGTGTTACTTCCTCAGAAGAACTAGGTTGTTTTCTACCAAAGAGAACGATATTCATCGTATCTTCTAAAGTTTTTAAATCTGAATACAAACTATGCATATCTACAGGCTCGTGTCTGGGTTGATACAAATATTCGGCAAAAATAAACTGTAGATATTGAAAAACTTGTAATTCAGCCGGTGTTAATGTAGAATAATTATTACTTAGTATTTCAACTATAGGAATATATATACTAATAAATCCCCATATGTCAACAATTTTAATAAATACTTTGTCGAGGTATTCTCTGAGATCTAGTTTACCATCTTTTCTAAAACGTGTGAAGTGAACCAACACATCAACAATATAGTCAACAATATAATTCATTGTTATTTGAGTTTCAATTATCTTGGGCAATTCGCGTTTTGACGCGTTTGGAAAAGAATGACAATTTAAAGTAAACATTATTTCGTTGATAAACTTGTAATGTCCTGCTCCACGTTCTTTCATCCATGAAATGACGAACTCTAACACAAACGGTCTCAACATTTCCACATCTTCCCAACCCCCCTCACTAAGATATTTGGTATATCTATCAATAAAAAAATCTGAAAAAATAATTACTGAAAATGGAACGTTAAACTGTAAAGGTCTATTTCTCCACGTGCTCGGGAATGCTTGTCCGATAAAAGGTTTATACTCAGTTGATAGCCCCCAATCAATCAACCTAGTCTTTAATGAAGATGAGTCTTCTTGAACAAGAACATTTGAATCTTTAAGGTCGCAATGATATATGTATTTTTCATTCATTGGAACAATCCCCTTCTTAAGTGTTTTAACTAATTGTTTGTGTAGTTTTAGTATAGTTTCAAATACAGGCAAGCTATTTAAATAATCATCTACAGGTAGACCTCCGTTAGGCATATTTAACGTCATTAAATCATTTAATTTTTCATTTATATTTTTGGAAGTTAAATTTTTTTTCGTAAGTGCGCTACATTTCGAATCGAACGCAGTTAAATCCGTCTGTGTAAGTTGGCTTGGTTCACATAATACCACGTCTTTTAATAAAAAGTAATCTTCATAATTTTTAATTGAATTTAATTTATTCTCGATTGATATTATTTCCTCATATTCTTCGACTGCATGTCTTGTAGTCATTAGTTTTGATATTTTACCTTTCGCACGGGTTTTCGCGTCCTTACATTTTAAGGCAGGACTAAATACACAGCCAAACCCACCAGATGCTAATACTTTACCGCCTTTATTTGTCTTCATATATATATAGTATAAAGAATTTGTATTATTTGTCATATAAATAATATATGGCTCCAGAAATCCCCAATATTATTGTCAAATATATTACTTTCTCTCTAATAATGTAATAACTTGTTAGTTTATCGTTGGTGGTTTTATATTCATCGTAATAATTTACAAAGAAATCGTTGAGTGAAATTTGAGGTTTTTCTAGTTTTTCGTTTATCTTATTGTGAATAAAATGCATCCAGCGAACAAATGAATCTCTGTTATCTAAATATGGTGCAACAGGATATTTATCAATTAATTTACTAAATTCGCCTGAAATCTCTTCAACTGGAAGAAACAATGACAAGTTCATTATAAATTCATAATACTTCTTCTTGGTTATACTGTTGGGATGATGAGGATATGTCATTGCTAATGTATGTAAAAAAAACCAATAATGAGGCCCCCATACTTTCGGGTCTAGATATACTGTCGGCATTAATATTTTCTACTATTAAAATATTAATTATTAAACTATCAATTATTAAATGTATTTGTATAACAACTGATGTTAAATAAATAGTAACTATTATTTAAATATAGAGCATTAGTATATTTAAGTATATATGAATCAACATACACTATCAAATATGAGCACATGTAATAACTGTGGTAAACAAGGACATTCTTTTCACCAATGTAAACTACCGATAACAAGTTATGGTATCGTTGTGTTTAGAAAAACGCAAAACGTCACACAATATCTAATGCTAAGGCGTAAAGATAGTTTCGGTTATATTGACTTTATCAGAGGAAAATATTCACCCTATAACATTTTTCAAATTCAAGGCATCGTTAATGAAATGTCATTAGACGAAAAACAAAATATTTTAACCAAACCATTTGAAGAATTATGGAAGACAATGTGGGGAGAAACAAATAACGGGCAATATAAAAGTGAGGAACTCACGTCAATTAAAAAATTGGATACTATTAGAGAAGGTGTAAATATAAATAATGAGTTGATAACCCTAGAGGATATTGTAAATAAAAGTACGACAACCTGGTTTGAAACTGAATGGGAGTTTCCGAAAGGGCGACGTAATTATAAGGAACGAGACCTTGATTGCTCGTTGAGAGAGTTTGAAGAAGAAACAGGAATAAAGTCGTCTATGATTAATGTTATAGATAATATATTACCATTTGAAGAAATATATATTGGAACAAATCACAAATCCTATAAACACAAATATTTTTTGGCATATATGAATACAAATGATGCCTATCTTGATAATTTTCAAATAACAGAGGTAAGTAAGTTGGAGTGGAAAACACTCGACGAGTGTTTAGAAGCGATAAGACCGTATAATTTAGAGAAAAAACAATTAATTATAAATATTAATAAAGTAATACAAGAATATAGATTATATTCATAATATATAGTATTATGACAGAAAATCCAAAAAAAAAGAACCAACTAATAATAGAATCTACAGATGACTCTAGTATAGATAATGAACCGCTACGCACCTCTAGCGCAGTATCTGTATCAAAGGTGTTGTCTACCGCGCCATCTGTACAACCATCCGTATCTAGTGCTGACAATACTGAAATAAATACATCTATTGGTGAACTTGAGAGTGAATACAAAGATATAGATTGTGGCGAGGAAAAATACTATTCGTCAAAATGCAATAAATTTTTATTAAAGAAAGAGGTTCTAGAGAGAAACTATCTTGGTGAGCACGAGGAAGAAAATCCGTCATTATATCCAAACTTAAACGATACTACTTTTAATATTAAAATTGCGGAAAAGACCGAGTTTAATGATACAAAGTATGATGGACCTGACTTTAATAAATCTATTAAGGAGCAATCTGACCTTTTAGCAAATGCTGATTTTGAATTGCAACCTCATCAAGCATTTGTTAAAAATTTTATGTCATTTCAGACACCGTATAACAGTTTATTATTATATCACGGCCTTGGTACTGGAAAGACGTGCAGTGCTATTGGAGTGTGTGAAGAAATGCGCGATTACATGAAGCAAGTGGGAATTACAAAGAGAATTATTATCGTTGCTTCTGAAAATGTCCAGGAAAATTTTAAATTACAATTGTTTGACGAAAGAAAGTTAAAACTAGTTGATGGATTATGGAATATTAGAGCGTGTACCGGGAATTCATTATTGAAGGAGATTAATCCAATGAATATGAGAGGAATGTCTAAGGAAAAGGTAACTAGTCAAATAAAAAATCTAATCAACACCGCATATATTTTTCTAGGATACGTTCAATTTGCTAACTATATTATTAAAACAATGGGTAAAGACAAGGAGGAAATTATACAGAGAGAAAAGCAAACAAAGAAGAAAGGTGTTCAAATGTTAAAAGATGTTAAAATCGAGTTAAATAGTAAAATTATGAAAAGACTTCAAAATGAATTCGACAACAGACTAATCGTTATTGATGAGGTTCATAATATTCGTAAAACAGACGATAATGAAAATAAAAAGGTTGCTGTTAATCTTGAACTACTCGTAAAGGCGGCAAGAAATATGAGGTTCTTGCTTCTCTCTGCTACACCAATGTATAACAGTTATAAGGAAATTATATGGCTTTTAAACCTTATGAATACAAATGATAGACGTGGTAGAATTGAGACTAAAGACATATTTGACAAAAAGGGCGACTTTAAGAAAAATGGCGAGGAGATGCTCATAAGAAAGGCAACGGGTTATATTTCATTTGTTAGAGGTGAAAACCCATACACATTTCCTTATAGAGTTTATCCTAGCGAGTTTGCGAAAGACCATACATTCTCAGCCATTACATATCCAGCTTATCAACTCAACCTTAAAAAAATAAAACACGAAGATAAAAAACGCATTTTAAGCTTATATCTTGTAAAGCTAACCGACTGTTCAAATTGCGGAAAATGTCAATATTGCGCATATAGATATATAATTAATAGTTTAAGACATAAACAGTTTTCAATAACAACCAAGACAGGTGTTGTAAAGGAGATGCCTAGTTTTGAAAACATGGAGTCGTTTGGATATACATTGCTTCAAATGCCGTTAGAATCACTCATTATTTCTTATCCAATTCAAGGATTGAAAACCTTATTAGATGAAATTCCTAGAGAACAAGTATCGGAAGAGTTTTCTCCTAGTTTTTCAGAGTCTGTTTCTGTCGATGAATTAGACGAAAATGAAATTATAACTCCGCAAATAGACAATGAGGGTGAAGAGGAAAATAATACCGAAATAATAGCAACAGTCGAGAATAGTTCCGAGAAAAAGGGAGGTTATAAGGTTGGCGGAGCACATATTGAACCAAATCAGTTAACCGGTAAAATCGGTTTAGAGAGAATGATGTCATTTGTAGATAATAAATCGCCTCCTAATAAAGGCGAATTTGAATACAAGAAGGCAACTCTAGATAATTATGGTAAAATATTCTCTCGTGATGTAATTGGACAATACAGCGCAAAAATCAAAAACATATTGGATAATATCTACAACCCAGAAACAGGCAAGGTATCTGACGGAATCATTTTAATATATTCTCAATATATCGACAGTGGTTTAGTTCCTATGGCATTAGCATTAGAAGAAATGGGGTTCACAAGATATGGGCAAGGGGTAAAACCATTATTTAAAAATAAACCATCTGAAGTTGTTGATGTTAGAACGATGAAGGAACTTGAAAATAAAAAACAATTTATGCCCGCAAGGTATGCTATGATTACTGGCGACCCAAGATTATCACCTAATAATGTATTTGAAGTGAATGGGTTAACTGGCGAAGACAATAAAGATGGTAATAAAATAAAAGTAGTTTTAATATCTAGGGCGGGTTCAGAGGGTATAGATTTAAAATTTATAAGGCAGGTACATATTTTAGATCCGTGGTATAATACAAATCGTAGTGAGCAAGTTATAGGACGTGCTGTGCGTAATTTCTCTCATAAGGATTTGCCATTTGAAAAAAGAAATGTTGAAATCTTTATGTATGGCACAATTATAGGAGACAATCGCGAGGAATCAGCAGATTTATATGTATATCGTGTTGCTGAATATAAAGCAATTCAAATAGGAAAAGTAACCAGGGTTTTAAAAGAATCTGCTGTAGACTGTATTATAAATCACGACCAAACTAAATTTACGCAGACCATAATGGGTAATTATCTTAAGGAATCTATTACACAAGAATTGTCAAATGGATTGGTCTTAACTGATTTTAAAATAGGAGATGCTCCATTTTCGCCTTCGTGTGACTATATGGTAGAATGTAATTATGATTGTCGTCCAGATAAAGAAATAAATGAAGATGACTTAAATCAAGACACATACTCCGAATCATTTATTATTATGAATTCGGAAAAAATTCTACAACGTATACGAATGCTTATGAAAGAAAGCTTTTTTTATAAAAAGGACGTTCTTCGCGACGAAATTAGAATTCAAAAGGAATATCCTGATGTCCAAAT
>Ga0114918_10005617_pt1 | contig 10727 bp, 6 predicted proteins | sample LantaG_FD_87015 | JGI IMG/M metagenome (GOLD analysis project Ga0114918, IMG submission 87015) | Deep subsurface microbial communities from Baltic Sea to uncover new lineages of life (NeLLi) - Landsort_02402 metaG | ecosystem: Environmental > Aquatic > Marine > Oceanic > Sediment | place: Baltic... | reverse complement strand
TCCCCAAGGAGCACCGGTCCTGGGTGGCGGCCCTGGTGGCGGCGTCGCGCGGAGGAGGGAGTGCGCGGGCCGCGGCCAAGGCCGCGCCGCGCGCAGCGGCGGCGGCCGCGCCGGCGCCGGCGCCTGCCGCCGCTGCTGCAGCTGCTCCGCCTCCACCCCCGCCGCCCGCGGCCCGCCGGGACGCCAACCCATTCTTCAGGGGGGGTACCCTGCAGCCCCGCCGCCCGACCCTGCCGGTGCAGGCGGCGGTGGCCCCGTCGGCCGCGCCCCGGCCGTCCGCGGCCGCCCAGCGCCCCGCCCCGCTGTACAACCCGGCCGCCCGCGCCCGCCTGCCCGCGGGCGGGACGGCGGCGGGCCTCGCCGCCGCCGCCGCTGCCGCGGTCCGCCCGCTCGATCCGCCCGGCCGGGCCGCGCAGGCCTTTGGCAGCCTGGCGATGCCGCCCGTACCGTCGGGGTTGGGCGCCGGCCTGGCGTTTGACGCGAGCGGCGCGTGCGGTGCGGGGCGGCCGCGCGCGCTGCCCGTCAACAATGGGGCGGCCGTCCTGCTGCCACGGCCGCGCGGGGGCCGGCCTGGCATGGAGCCGCTGGCGCTGTCTCAGGGCGGTGGCGGAGGAGGTGGAGGCGGTGGCGTCACGCCGGGCCCGCGGATGGGGTGGCAGGCCGCCCGGGCGGCCCGGGCGCTGGAGGAGGCGCGGCGGAAGGGAGGGGGGGGGAGGTAGAAAAAGTTCAGGCTCGGTCATTCATTCTCTCTCGCGCCGGAGCGCCGGGACTCACACGCCGCACCCACACCCATGGCTGACGCCTTGATCGCGGCCGCCCTGGCCCCCGCCCGGGCGGCGGCCGACCCGGCCGCCGCCCAGGCCGCCCTGACAGACGCGGCGCCCGCGCTCGCGGGCGCGGGCGCGCCCGCCCTAGCCGCGGCCCTGGCCGCCCACCCGCCCGTGCCGCAGTCCCTGGTCTACTTGCACCTGCTGTGAGTTTTGTGGCCGTGCGCCGAGAGGGCTGGGGTGTGTGTGTTGCGTGCGTGCACGCGGCGGGGCGCGCTCTCGTGTCTCTCTCTCCGCTTCCGATCTGACAAAACCAATGCCTCTCTCCCATTCACACCCCACCCATCAGCGCCGCCGCCTGGGCCACCGCCGGCGACACCCCCGCCGCCCGGACCGACCTGGCCGACCGAACGGCCGCCTTTGCCATGGCGTGCGATGGGGAGGAGGTGCAGCAGGATGCTGTCAAGCGTGCGTTTCTTGTTTTTCTCCTTCCTTCCGCAGCGCCGCGCGCCCACCCTCTCCCCCCGGCCCTCTCACATCTCAACCTCCCCCTCTCCATCCACCACACAGTCTGCACCGTCTGCTCCGCCATGGCCTCCATCTGGCTGGACGGGTCCGCCCCGACCCCTCGCCGCGCCTTGCTCCCCCTCTCCTTAGCCCTGTCCAAGCTGGGCGGCCCGCCAGGGACCATCACCCCGCTCCACGCGCCGCTCGCGCGGTCGGCCCTGGCCGCGGGTTTCCCCTCCGCCGCCGCGCCCGCCTTTGCCTCCCCGCCCCTGGGCATCTCCTGCCCCGCCGCCACCGGCCTCACTCCCGCTGACTTCCTGCTGGCCTGCTACTACGGCGGCCTGGTGCACGCGGCCCGCCGCCGGTGGGGGCCCGCGGAGGCCTGCTGGGCTGCGGCTCTCACCGCGCCGACCGCCGCGGGGTCGGCCATCGCCCTGGCCGCCTGGAAGAAGTGGACGCTATCCCGCTGCCTCCGCGCGGCGGCAGGAGGGAGTGGGGGTGGGGGTGGGAGTGGGAGCGGCGCCGGCCGGTCTTCCTCCAGGGGCGGCCCCGCCGCCCTGCCCCGCGGCGCGCCGCCTGCCGTGGGGCGCCTGGTGCGGGCGGAGGGCGGGCCATACGCCGACCTGGCGGCGGCCGTCGTCGCCGTGCCGGGCGCGCCCAGCGGCAGGCCACGTCGCGGTGGGGGTGGCGGCGCTGCCGGCGCTGCCCCCTCAGACGACCCCGCGGCGGCCGTCGCAGCGGCGCACGCGCACGTCTGGGCGGCTGACGGCAACGCCGGCCTGGTCGTCTCCGTCCTCGCCGCCCGGGCCGCGGGCCGCCCGCTCGTGGCGCTGGGCCGAGTGTACGCGGCCCTGCCCCTTGCCGGACTGGGAGCCAAGGCCGCGGGCGCGCTGGCCGCGGACGCGGCGGCTGTGGCGGGCTGCGGGGTGATGGGAGGGGTGGAAGGTGGCGCCGGCGGCGCGCCTCGGGGCGGCCGCCCGCCCGCGGCCGCCTTTTTCGGCGGCGGCGGGCCCGGAGGCCACGCCTCCGACTCGGACGGCGAGCCGCACCTGCACCACCCGCACGACCACGACCATGACGAGGACGATGAGGATCGGTCGGACGACGACCGGTCCGGCGGCAGTGGCGGGGAAGGGGGCGGCGGCCACGCGGCTGCTACCACCGCCGCGGCCGCGGCCGCCGCCGCCGCCGCCGCCGCCCCGCCGCCACCCGCACCCCTGCCCCTCCTTGCGCCCACTCTACCGCCCGACGCGGACCCGCTGGCCGCGGAGCGCGCCCTGGTGCCCCTCATCGCGTCGGGTGCCCTGGCCGCCCGCATCGACGGCGTGTCTCGTGTCGTGCGTTTCGCGGAGGAGGGTGAGGGCGAGGGCGATGCCGAGTCCGCGGGCCCGCCCCTGCCGGCCGACCCGGCGGCCGCGGTGGCGGCCCTGCACGCCCGCATCCGGGCCGCGGGAGCCCTGGTGTCCCGCCTGCGGGCGGAGGACGCCTCCTTAGCGGCCGACAGAGGCGCGCTTGTCGCTGCCGCACGCGCGCACGACGCGCGAGCTGCGGCCGCGGGCCGCATGTATGGCGGCGGCGCCCCGGGCGGCCCTCCCGGCGGCTTGCTGGGCGCCATGAGCGGCCTGGGCGGCGGGGATGATGACGAGCTGATGGTCGGGGTGTGAGGAATGAGGGGAGAGAGAGAGAGGTGGGGCGAGAAAGAGAGTGTTTTTTTATAGAGGAAACAACAAGGACCACCGCCGTCCTCCCCCCCCTCCCTCCATCCCCACCATCCTCATTTGTCCAGCCACAGCCGCGTCTTCTTCGTGCGCCCGATCTTCTTCTGCAGCTGGAGGACGCCGTACAGCAGCCCCTCCGCCGTAGGCGGGCAGCCGGGGACGTACACATCGACGGGCACGATCCGGTCACAGCCCCGCACGACGGAGTAGGAGTAGTGGTAGTACCCCCCGCCGTTGGCGCAGGAGCCCATGGAGATGACCCAGCGCGGCTCCGGCATCTGGTCGTAGACCTAGGGAAAAGGGAGAGGAGAGAGGAGGAGAGACGGAGAGTGGAGAGTAGAGAGTGAGAGCGAGGATGAAAGGAATGATGAGGAGGTTGACCAGGTGAGTCGTTGTGTGTGCCTGTCTCTCTCTCTCTCTCTCTACTCACCTTGCGCAGGGCGGGCGCCATCTTGTTGGTCAGCGTGCCGGCGACGATCATGACGTCGGACTGGGGAGAGGAAGGGTTGCGCGCGGGCGTGGGGAGAGAGGGGTGAGGTGAGGGCGCGAGAGGGGGGTGGTCAGGGGGCGCGCCGTGGCGGCGGCACGAGAAACAAAAACATCGAGCGTGCCTCGCTCCTTTTCCTCCCGTACCTGCCGGGGACTGGGCCGGAAGATGATGCCGAACCGGTCGAAGTCGTAGCGCGCGGCGCCGGCGTGCATCTGAGAGGGTGAGAGAGAGCGTTTGAGAGGGTGCGCGTGCGATTGGGGCGCAGCGAAACGGGGGCCCTGGACGGCGGCCGGCGTGGAGCTGCTGAGCCTTTCCTCTCTTTCTCACGCCACAGGCGCCGAGCGGCCGCCTCAGGCCACCTGCTCCCAGGCGTGCCCAGGCGCGGAGGGAGCAGCAAGCGGGCGCACGCGCGGACACGCTTTCACTCTGCCACGCCGCTGGCGCCCTCCCTGAACAAACTCACCATCTCCACCGCGCAGCAGGCCAGGCCAAAGGTCATGGGCCACATGCTGCCCGTGCGCGCCCAGTTGACCAGATCGTCCACCTTGGACACCACAAACTCGGCGGCGGGCGCGGGCGCGGGCGCGGTGTCGGCGGCGGCGGCGACCGCCGAGGTGGAGAGCCCGCGCGATGAGGAGCACGCGGCGGCGACCACGGCGGAGGAAGCCGGGGAAGAGGAGGACGAGGAGCAGGCCAGCGAGATGCCGGCCGCCCGGCTGAGCAGGGCCCGGGCCGCCGCCACAGCGGCGGTCGGGGCGGGAGGAGGCATTGAGTGTGGGCGGGTGTTCTCTCGGCGGCGGAACAAACGTGTAGAAGGTGCCTGCGTTTTTTTTCAACCTCCTCTCTTTCCATCCCTCTCACCCCGCCACGCCCCCTCCTCCATTCGCCACGCCTTGGGCGCCAGACCGGCCGGCCCCTCCCCAACTGGGCCGCTTTGCTGCTGCAAGCTCGCCAGCGCCGCCCGCAGCCGCGCCGCCTCCCCGCGGGCCGCGGCCGCGGCCACCACCGCCCGCGCCTGCTCCCGCCGGGCGGCCCGCGCGGCCTCGTCCGCGGCCACCAGGGCCGCCTCCAGGCGCAGGGCCCGCCGCTGGGCAGCAACGGCGGCCGGGGGTGGTGAGAGTGGCGGTAGACGGGCGGTGGCGGCGACGGGCGGGCGGCGCGCACCTCCCAGCCCCACCGCTGCGAGTGCGCGCGCGGCCGCGTCCTCTGCTCGCACGCACCGGGCCAGGAGGGAGGCCCGCTCCGACGCGGCGGCCGCCAGGGCGGTGCGCAGAGTGTGCAGGGTGGAGGCTGTGGGCAGGGACGCGTCGTCGGGTGGGGATGGGGCCATGTCAATTTGCGGTGGTGGGCGGGCGCGCGTGTGGAGCAGATGAAAAAAAAAAGTCGGGCTGGTGTCAGCAGGGTCAACACCCGTCTGTGCGAGGGCGCGCCGCCCCCCCGCTCTCAATCTCAAATTCTCTCCGCTCCGAGAATTTGAGCCCCGCCACGCCCGCCAGGGCTGTTCCGTACCTCTCGGCCCCTCTTGCGACACCCACCCCTGCCTGCGCAGCCTCCCCAGGACGGCCTTAGTGGCGAGAGCTTGATTGATCTCTGCCTTGCCGCCACACCGTGCGGGACGCACACACGACTCTCGTCCGCGCCGGCGCGCTTGCCCGTCGGCGAGATTGCGGGACGCCAGCCCCGCTGGTCGCACCCTCCCGCGCACACCGCGCACCACCCTTGACGATAACTGAATATCTGTCGACGCCAAAGGAAGGAAAAGCGTGAGACCCGAAGCGTTTCCTGACCCAGGAGGCCGAGAGTCTTGGCGCATTAGCCTCGTCTGCGTCAAGCCGGCGCGCGCCTCCTCCTCTCAACCTCTCTCTCCAAAACAAAAATGCGCGCCTCCCACTCTTCCGGCGGTGGCGGCGACGTCGGGTCCACTTCGACGGCCACCCACAAGCCGGCCGGCCGGTTTGCGTCCCTGATGCGCAAGGTCCCGTCCGCGGGCCTGCTCGGGTCGGGCGGGTCGGGCGGGGGGCCGGCCGGCCTGGGCGTGCCGTCTCGCTATGCTTTGAAAGAAGAGCTGGGCCGGGGCGCGACAGGGTCCGTCTTCCGGGCCGTCGACACGTTGACAGGCGCCCCCGTCGCGGTGAAGCGGCTGGACCGGGCCGCCAAGGGCGCGCCCGCTGCCCTGGCGCGCGAGGTGCGCGCGCTGGCCGCTTGCCCGCCCCACCCCCACGTCGTCCGGTACGAGGCCGCCTTCGCCGCCCGCCGCCACGTGGCGGTCGTGCTCGAATACTGCGCGCACGGCTCCCTGGACGCGGCGGTAGGGCCGCGCGGGTGGGGCCCCGCGCCGGAAGTCCTGGCCGCCGCGGCGGTGGGGCAGGTCCTGGCCGGGCTGGCACACCTGCACGGATCGGCCGGCCTGGCCCACCGGGACGTCAAGGGCGCCAACGTGCTGATCTCTGAGGCGGGCCTGCTGAAGCTGGCCGACTTTGGCATCGCGACGGCGGCGGCGACGTCCTCCACGGCGGCAGCCTCTGCGGCGGGCGGCGACGGCGGCGGGTCGCCCTACTGGATGTCTCCCGAGGCGGTGGAGGGCACCCCAGGGGCGCCACCCACGGCCGCTGATGTCTGGGCGGCGGGCTGCCTGGCGGTGGAGCTGGTGACGGGGTGCCCACCCTATGCCGACCTGACGCCCGTCGCCGCCCTATTCCGCATCGTCCAGGACGAGGACGGGCCGCCACGCCCGGGCGGCGCGTCGGCTGAGATGCGGTCTTTCCTGGATGCCGCCTGGGAGCGCGACCCGGCCGCGCGGCCGGCTGCGGCCACCCTGGCGGCCCACCCCTGGGTGGCCGGCGCGGGCGCCCGCCTGGCGTTCGCCTGGCCAGCCCTGAAGGCGGACGCGGTGGAACGGGGAGTACCCACGGCCGCCCTATCCGCCATCTCCGCCATCGTTGAGCGGGAGGCGGCGGAGGCGGAGGCTGAGGCGGAGGCTGTGGCGGCAGCTGCCATGGCTGAGGAGAAGGCAGAGGAGGAGGACGCCACCGGCCCTGCCCCTCCTCCTCCACCTCCTCCCCTCCCCGCCCCCATCATCACGCCCTCACCCGGGCTGATGAAGTGGCTGGACGACCTGGAGGCTGCGACCCTGGAGGGCGGCGGCCTGCCGTCCCCGCCCGAGTCGCCGGCGGAAGTGCGGCCCTCTTCGGCCGACGCGGCCGGCCTTCCGGCCCGCCTGGCCGTGGCCGCGGCCGCGGCTGCCTCGCCTGTTGCTTCCTCCGCCGGGCGTGAGGCGCTGAGCGCACGCGGCGGTGGCGCCGGCGTCGGCGCCGGCGCCGGCTTGGTCGGCCCCTCCACCACGCCCGCGGGCGGGTCGGCCGACGAGGCGGCCGCCCGCTCGCTCGTGGCCTCCCTCCGTGCGGCCCTGGGTGGCGGCTCCGACGGCGGCCCGGACGGGTCTGGCCCGGCCCCGCCCGCCGCGGCGGCGACGAGCATGCTGGTCACCGACCTGGCGGCGGCGGCGGCTCTGCTGGCCGCCTCCAAGCCCGCCCGGGCGGCCTTTGTTGGCGCGGGCGGCGCGGACGCACTGGTGGATGCTGCCCTGCGGGGCGGCCCGCGCACCGCCTTTGGCGCCCTACGCGCCGCCCGGGCCCTGCTGACGGGCGCCGCGCCCGCCTCCCGCCGCCTGGAAGCCCTGCTGACCGCAGGCTGGCCAGCCGCGGTGGCGGGCCTGGCCGCGCCGCCGCCGACGGGGCTGCCCCCCGCCGCGGGTGCGGCCGCGCGCCGCCTGCGTGGGCGGGCGGCGCTCGCCTTGCACGACCTGTGCGCCGCGGGCGCGGGCGCGGCCCGAGCGTTGTCCGCCCAGCAGACCCAGGCTTTGACCGCTTTAGCCGGCCTGCTGGACGCGCACGGCGACGCCCGCCTGCCGCCCGTCGGCATCGAGGCGGCTTGGCGCCTGGCCGAGGGCGTCGGGCCGTCAGGCCTGAAGAGCCTGACCCGCGGCCTGGCCGGCGCGGGCCTGGCGCAGCGACTCACCCGGGAGCTGGCGGCTGGCGCGGCATCCCTAGCGGTCAAGCGGGAGGCGGCGGGAGGGGGGGGTGAGGAGGCCGGCGGCGCCTCCTTTGGTCGCCGCCGGGGCCGGAAAGGGCGGGCGACTGCTGCTGCTGCGGCTGTGTCCGCCGTCGCCTCCCCCACCGCGGCTGCCGGCCACCCGCCGCTCGCCTCCCCGCCCGTCACTCCGCACGCGGGTGACGTGGCGTCCCCGCCCGCCGCCCGGGCCGCCGCGGCGCGCAGCCCCGGCCTGGGCGTGTCGTCTGCCTCGTCCTCCTCCGCGGCGGCGCTAGCCCTGGCCTCCCTGCGGGCGGAGGCCGACGGCGACCCGGCCATAGACGCAGCCTTTGCCGCGGCGGCCGAGGCGGAGGCCGCGGCGGCCGCTGCGGCGGCCGCGGCCGCACGTGCCCACAAAGGCCGCGGCCTGTTCCGGCGGAAGCCCCGCCCCGTGTCGGCTGCTTCCGGCGCGACGCCCCGCCAGGTGTCGCCCGCCGGCTCGGCGGAGGGCGGCGACGGCGCCGCACAGCCCGAGCAGCCGGCCACCTTTCTGACCATCAACCCGTCCGCCTACCCGCCCCCCTTTGCCTGCGACGCGGCCTCCACCGCGGCGGGCGTGCACCGGGCGTCTAACCTTCTCCTCGTCCTGGCTTGCGGTGACGGCGCGGCCCGGCGCGCGCTGGCGGGCGGCGCGGAGGGCGCGCCCGCGGGCAGCGCAGCGCCAGCGACCACCCTCCTCTCCCTGCTGTCCGCGCCCGAGGGCGCGCCCCTGGTCCGCCGCCTGCTGCGGGCAGTGCGCCACCTGGCGGACGACCCGGCCGCGTCGGAGGGCCTGGCCCGGGCGGGCGGGCTGGGCGCCCTGGTGCCGCACGTCACGGCGGCCGGCGGGGCGGGCCTGGACGCGCTGAGCGCGCTGGGCTCGCTCATCCGGGGTGTTGGGGTTGGTGGGGTCGGTGACGGCGGCGGCGCGACCACCGCCGCCCTGGAGGCGGGGGGCACTGCTGGAGGCGTGCCAGCCACCGACCCGGCCGCCCCGCGCCCGCCCCTGCCGCCCGGCGTCGTCAGCCGCATGGTGGCGACGGCGTCGGCGGGGGGCGTGCCCCCCCTGATTGAGTGCCTGGGCCTGGGCCCTCCCGCCCTGGCCTCCCTCCCGCCGGGGGAGGCCGCCCGCGCGGCCCGGGCCCGCCAGCTGGCCGCGCCGCTTCTGGCCGACATGGCGGGCGCGGGGCACCCGAAGCTGGCCCGGGCGGGCCTGGCCGCGGGGCTCCCCTCCGCACTCATGCGTCTGACTGCGGACGACCCCGCCTGGGCGCCCGCGGCCGTGGGTGGGCTGGCGGACTGGCTGGCCGCGGAGGCGTCCGGCGAGCTGGGGGGCGGCCCGGGCGGGGTGAGGAAGCCCCTGGCCAGGGCCCTGTCCACCCCTGCCGCCGCCGCCGCCCTGCGCTCCGTCGTCCGGTCGGGCGCGGGCGGCGTGGATGGGCGGCGGGGCGGGGCGGGCGTCGTGCACGCGTCGCCAGCCGAGCTGGCCGCGGTGCTGGGCCCGCTCTCCCGCCTGCTGGCGTCCTCGCCGGCCGTCGCCCGGGCGGCCGCGACGGCGGTCGGGCCCGTGCCCGTGGTCTTACGCCTGCTGGCACTGCCCACCCCCGCGGAGCGGCGCCTGGCGGCGGCCCTGGCGGCGGAGGAGGGAGGGTGGACAGGCGAGAAAGGCGCCGCCCCGCCGCCCCCACCCCCACCTCCTGCCACCGACTCATCGATCGCCCTGCCCCTGCTCGACCTGGTGGCCGCCCTGTACGGCGCGGACCGGGCGCCCCGCGACTTCCTGGCCCGCACGGGCGCGGAGGAGACGCTGGAGGTCCTGGCCCGGACGCGGGTGGTGCGGGCGGTGACGGAGGGTGCGGAGCCGGAGGAGGAGGAACAGGAGGCGTCGGCAACCGAGGATGGAAAGGGCAAGGCGGCGGTGGCGTCCGTCGCCGCCGCCGCCCCGTCGGTCGCCTTGCCCCGCTCTGCCGCCGCCGGCGCGGGCATCCCGGACATTGTGGTCCCGCCCGCGGTGCGGCGGCGGGCGGAGGCGCTGCTGGCCACGTTTGCGGCGAATGCTGTGGTTGGGTGAGAGACGAGAGAGAGAGGGGATGGATGAAGAGGATGGAAATGAAGTGCGTGTGTGTGTCTTTGGCGGCTGTGCCCCGCGCCTTACGGCGCGCCCCGCAGTGTATTAGGTCTTGCTTTTGGTGGGTGTGTGTGCCTCGTGTGCGTGTGGTCTGCGCAGGTTGCGCGGCCTCCAAAGGGACTCTGGTGCGTGTTACTGCCGAATGAAGAACAAACAAGGGGCCATCCTCTCTCTCTCTCTCCTCTCTCTCTCTCTCCCCTCCCTGCTCGCTCTCCTCTCACCCCACCATCGCCTCCAGGTCCACGCCCGCCGCCGCGGCCGCCGCCGCCACCGCGGCCGGGTGCGGCGTGGGCGGCCGCGGCGCGCCGCCGCCGGCGCCACCCTTGGCGCCCCCGCCCTCTGCAAACGCGCGCCCGCTGTCCGGGCGGGGCCGCCCCAGGGCACCCCACCCGGCGTCGATGGCGTCCTGCAGGCCGCGCACGCCCGCCTTGGCCGCCCGCTTGGCGTAGCCGCCCCCTCCAAAGTGGTCCAGGCTGCGCTGGGACAGCCAGGCGCAGTTGCCGTCCCCGTAAAAGACGACAAAAATGGAGTCTGGCTTGTGGCGCAGGCGGTGCGCGGCGGGCGCGGGCGGCACGACCTGGGCGGGCCACCAGGGGTAAGACAGCATGCGCGCCCAGACGACTTCGCCCAGGGCGAAGCCCGCGGCCGCGGCGGCTGGCGGGGTGGGGCCGCCCGCGGACGCCGCGGCGGCGGCCGCGGCCGCTGTGGCCGCGTCGGGCGGGCCGGGGGGCGCATCCACGGGCAGCAGGGCCCCGCCCGGACCGAAGGAGGCGGCCAGGCCGTCCAGCCCGGGCGCCCAGGCGGGCAAGGGCGTGGCGGACCAGCCTCCTGGCGGGGCTTTCGTGGGCGGGGCGGCGGCCAGGGCGGCCGCGTGCGCGGCGGCGGCGGCGGCAGCGGCCGCAGCCGCGCCCCGTCCGCCCCCCCCCCCCCCCCCCCCCCCCCCCCCCCCCCCCTCCCCCCCCCCCCCCCCCCCCCCCCCACCCCCCCCCCCCCCCCCCCCCCCCCCCCCCCCCCCCCCCCCCCCCCCCCCCCCCCCCCCCCCCCCCCCC
>Ga0114918_10005616_pt1 | contig 10728 bp, 1 predicted proteins | sample LantaG_FD_87015 | JGI IMG/M metagenome (GOLD analysis project Ga0114918, IMG submission 87015) | Deep subsurface microbial communities from Baltic Sea to uncover new lineages of life (NeLLi) - Landsort_02402 metaG | ecosystem: Environmental > Aquatic > Marine > Oceanic > Sediment | place: Baltic... | reverse complement strand
TGTGTGGCAGCACAAAGATTCGATGAGTTTTTTTATCACACACACACACAGTCGGTTCCAGCCTCTCTCTCTCTCGCCGCGCACGCACACAGCACACAGCGCGCAGCACAACACACGCACACAAACATCCTCATGACCACCCAGCCTGGACCACCCGGCCCGGGCGAGGGCGAGCCGCCGCCGCCACCGCCGCCGCCGGTGGAGGAAGAGGCGGAGGAGGAGGCGGCGCTGTCGCTGCCGCCACCCGCCTCCGCAGCCCGGGCGACGCAGGTGTGTGTGTGTGTGTGTGTGTGTGTGTGGTATAGGCGCGGCGTGCCCGCGCCCGCGTCGCCCCTCTCTCATTCTTGCCGTGTTTGCATCCTCCATGCGCGCAGCCCTGAGGCGGGAGAAAGGGAGAGAAAGAGCGCGCCAAGGCAAGGCGCCCCGGTCTCTCTCTTTCTCAACCACAACCAAGCCACGCGCTCCCTTTTCTCTAACCGACGCGCCTGGGGTGCCCCTTTCTCCCCTCTTATCCACTTTCCCCACACAGACCTCCCGCCCCGCCTCGCCCCTGGGCGACAACGTCGACGACCCGGTCATCGCCACCGCGGCCGCCTACACCGCCGTCCTGGCCGTCATCATGGCCGAAGCGGCGGCAGCGGCGGCCGGGCACGGCGCTGGGGGTGGGGGTGGGGCTGCTGCTTCTGCCTCATCCACCACCACCACCCTCAGCCCCGCCACGCCCTTTGCCGATGCCGGCCTGGACTCGCTGGACATGATGCGGGTGCGTGTGCGCTCAGGGAGAGAGAGAAAAGGGAGAGAAAGAGAGCAGGGAGGGCACAAAGCAGTAAAAGGGGCAACCGCTCTCACACCCACTCATCCATCCTCACAGGTCGCGGCCGCGGTCGGCGCCGCACTCAACCTCCGCCTGCCGTCGACCGCCCTGTTTGACCACCCCACCCCGGCCGCCCTGGCGGCGGCGGTGCTGGCGATGCGCGAGGGAAGTGCCGCCGCGCAGGACGCCACCCCCACCGCCGCCCGCCCCTCCCCAGTCCCGCGCCCGCGCCGCACCTCCTTTGCCGACCTGTTTGCAACGGGCGGTGGGAGCGGCGGCGGCATCACTGCCGCCCCCGCCGCCCCGACCCGCCCCACCCTGGGCGACGTCCTGGGCCGCCGCCCGTCCGTGGCGGCCAGCCTGCTGCTGCGCGGGGCGCCGCCTGATGCATGCCTTTCCACCCCTCCATCCCCTGCCCGCGTGTGGATCGCGGCGACCAGCCTGCGGTCGCCCGCGGGCGAGGCGGGCGGCCCCCTGGCCTCCCACGACGCGGCCGCCCCCGTCCCGCACACGCGCTGGGACGTCGAGGCCGGGCGTGGCTACCCGCTCGCCTCCCGCGCCCGCTTTGCCGCTTTCTTACGCAACGTCGCCGCCTTTGACCCGGCCGCCTTTGGCATGAGCCCCGCCGAAGCGGCCGCGGCCGACCCCCAGCAGCGCCTGCTGCTGGAGAGCGCGGCCGACCTGCTGAACGGTGGTGGTGGTCGTGGGCACCCCTCTTCTGCTTCCTCCTCTGCCTCCTCCCTGCGTCGCCCCGTCGCCGTCATAGTGGGTGTCTCCTACACGGACGCCGCTCTGCTGGCCGCGGACCGGGACGGCCACGCCGGCCGGGTCGCCCCGGCCGACCCGGCCGCGTCCGACCCGGCCCCACACGCCGCCGCCGCGGGCGCGCTGTCGGTCGTGGCCGGCCGGGTCTCCTTCGCCTTTGGCCTGGCCGGCCCCGCCGTCGCGGTGGACACGGCCTGCTCCTCGGCCCTGGTCGGCACCGCCTTGGCCGCCCGGGAGGTTGCCAGCCCGGCCACGCCCTGGCGGGCCGCCCTGGCGGCGGGAGCCTGCCTGGCCCTGGCCCCCCGCACGGCTGCAGCCTACGCGGCCGCCGCCATGCTGGCGCCCGACGGGCGGTGTAAAGCCCTGGACGCCGACGCGGACGGCTTTGGCCGGGCGGAGACGGTGGGAGGTCTGGCCCTGGTGGCGGAGGTGATCGGTGGCGCGTCCGGTGCCGACGCCGACTCGACCGCCGCCGCCTGGCTCGCCCTCCCGGGCAAGGCCCTCCTGGCCGGCACCGCCGTCAACCAGGACGGCCGGTCCTCCTCGCTCACCGCCCCCTCCGGCCCCGCCCAGGCGGCCCTGCTGCGGGCGGCCCTGGCGAGTGCTGCTGCGGGCATTGGCGACGGCTTCACCACCACCCTGCCCATCCTGGCCTTGCACGGCACGGGCACGCCCCTGGGCGACCCGATCGAGGTCAGCGCCGCGGCCGGCGCGCTGGTACTGCCACCGCCCTCCTCCTGCCCCCTCACCCTGCTCGCGCCCAAGGCAGTGGCCGGACACGCCGAGCCCGCGGCCGGCCTGGTGGCAGTGGTGATGGGCATAGCCGCCCTGGGCGGCGGGGCGGGAGTGGGCGGCGCCCCGCCCGGCGCCCCCTCCATCGCCCACCTGCGAGCCCTCAACCCACATGTGCGGGCGGTCCTGGACGCCAGCCGCTCGCCTGCCTCGCTGCCGCGGTCGGCCGGCCCCCTGGCGGCCGGGTCGGGCGCTGCGGCCAGCCTGGGCGTGTCCGCCTTTGCCTTCCAGGGCACCAACGCGCACGTGATCCTGGGCAAGGGCGGACAGCAGGGCGGCCGCGCCCTGCTTTCCTCCCCCTCCCCACCCGCCCTCCCCTTCCGCCGCGCGCGCTGCTGGGCCGCCCCACGCCCGCACGCCCTGCTGCGCCAGGCGGTGGCGACGGCGTCGCCAGGCCTGGCCTCCTTTGAGCTGCCCGCCCTGGACCGCACACCCGGCCTGGCCGCCCTGGTGGGCCCCCGCTCCGCCCTCCTCCTCCTCCTCCCATCCCTGCTGGCCGACGCCGCGGTCGGTGCGCTGCGCGCGCTGGCGGGGCCAGCCCTGGACAACGCCCCCGCCTGCCTGTTGCTGGGCCTGGCCTGGCCGGCGGCGGCGCCCGCTGAAGCCGTTCTGACCCTGGCCGTGTCGGCGGGGGATGGGCGGGTCCAGGTGGCGGCGCCCGGCGGGGCGTGCGTGCTGAGCGGGTGGGCCGGGGCGGCGGCGGGCGGCGGCTGGGCGCCCGCCGCGGTCACTCTCACCCGCCGCCCGTCGCCGCTCCTCCGCCGCCAGGCCCCGCCCAGCTCTCCAGTCACCACCACTGCATCTGCTGCCTGGACCCACCCGTCCCCCTCCACGCCCGCCTTTGCCCTCACCCACCCGGCCCTGCTGGCCGCGGCTTGGCAGGCGGCCGCCATGGCTCGCGGGGCTGACGAGAAGCGGGCGGCTTCCCTACACCCGGCCGCCGCGGCCTGCCTGGCCGCGCCCGGCGGGTCGGCAGCCCTGGCATCAGCGGCGGGGCATGTGGTGGCGGGGCCGGAAGGCATGCACGCGGTGGCCCTGGCCCCAGGCCAAGCCCCACCACCCCCGCTGTTTGCGGTCGGCGGCGCCGCCTGGGCGGACGGGCCGCCGCCACCTACAGCGACCACCCCCGCATCGACCACCCTTCTCCACTCACCCTCCTCACCACCCCAACAGGTCAAACACCCCGCCCGTATGGAGTACCGCACCGTCTGGCGGGTGTCGGAGCCGGCGGACCTAGGCGGGTATGGGCGCGCGACCGCCGTCGCCGCCGCCGCCGCGTCTTCTCCAGCTCACCACCACCACCACCACGCCCTCGCGTCCTCCGCCGCCGCCGCCACCCCGGCCACCACCGCCGCCGCCCTGCTCCACGCCATTCACCCCGGCCCGGACCGGCCGCGTCGCCTGGCCCTGGTCACCACGGCCGCCGGCGGCGGCGGGGGCGGCGGCGGGGGCGGCCCCGCAAGGCCACCAGGCACCCGCAGCGCCGCCCCCTCATCCTCCTCCCTCTGGGCCCTCCTCCGGTGCGCCCAGGCCGAGGACGCGGCCCTGGCCGTGGCGGCCCTGGACCTGGACGGGTGGGGTGCGGTGACGCCGTCCCAGGTGGCGGCAGGCCTGCTGGACCAGCAGCAGCCGGCCGTCTCGGCCATGGGTCGCGCCCGCCTCGGCGGCGCGACCGCAGTGGCGTGCCTGGAGCGGCATGGGGCCGCCGCTCCATCGACCTCCTCTCCGTCCGCCGCCCTCATCACGGGCGGCGCGGGCGGCCTGGGCGGCCTGGTTGGCGCCTGGGTGGCGGCAGGGCAGGCCCCGACCCGCGTCCTGGCCCTGGGCAGGAGGGCGCACGCCCTGCCGCCCCCACTCCTGGCGGCCGCCTCCGACGCCGCCTCGACCTCCCTCCTCACCCTGGCCTCCTGCGACACGACCGCGGCAGCGGACTGCGCGGGCGCGGCCGGCCTGGCACGGAGGCTGCTGCCCTCCTCCCCGACCATCTTTCACGCGGCCGGCACCATCAACGACGCGCCCCTGGCGTCCCAGACCGCGGCCAGCCTGCGTGGCGCGGCCGCACCCAAGGCGGGACTGGCGGTGCTCTCCCTCACCCTCAACCCCGCCCTCCCGTCCCCGTCCCGCGTCCTCTTCAGCAGCGTGGCGGCCGTCCTGGGCCCGCCCGGGTCGGTCGCGTACGCGGCCGCCAATGCAGGGCTGGATGCCGCGGCGGCCCGCGCGGCGGGCACGGGGCTGGCGGGCACGATGTCCGCCGCCTGGGGCGCGTGGAGCGGGGTGGGCATGGTGGCGGACAACGCGGCCGTCGCGGGGCGCATGGCCCGGGCGGGGGTGGAGGGGATTACGGCTGTACGCGGCCTGGCCGCCCTGGGCAGACTGGTGAAGGGGAGCGCGTCGCCTGTCACCGTCCTACCCGTCGACTGGGCCGCCTTCCGGGCCGCGGCAGGCCGGGGCGTCGCTGCGCATGCGGCCTCGCCCTTTTTCCGGGGCGTCAGCTGTGGCGGCGGGCAGGCTGGCACGGCACCGCCCACGCCGGCTGCTGCTGCTCCACCGCCGCCAAAAGATGACGGGGCGGCCGCCTCCACGGCTGCCGCCGCCGCGGCCGCCGTCGCGGCCGCCCTGGCCGCGGTCCTGGGCCCCGACGCGGCCGCGGCCGCGGCGGCCGACCCGGGCGCGCCGCTCGCGGCGGTGGCCGGCCTGGACTCCCTGGCCGCCGTGGAACTGCGGGACGAGCTGAGGCGGGTGCTGGGCGTGGCCCTGCCGGCGACGCTGGCCTTTGACGCGCCCACGCGGGACGCGCTGGTCGGGGCGGTGCGGCGGGCGGTGAGTAGAGGCGGAGGCGGGAGCGGGAGCGGGAGCGGGCCGGCCACCACCACCACCTCCACCACCCTCCCGCCGCCGCCACTCTCCACTCCCTCCTCCGCGCCGGCGCTGACCCCGGCTTCCCCCCTCCTCATCACCATCGACGCCATCGCCGCCCGCCTGCCGGGCCCCCCGCTTTGCGCGGCCGCGACGGGGACGGGCCCAACCCCCGACACCGCCCGCCCCGCCCCCCTGGAGCGGTGGGACGCGTCCCGCCTGCCCCCCCCCTCTGGCGCCGGCTTTGGCCGCTTCCTCCCGTGCGTCGCGGCCTTTGACGCGGCCGCCTTTGGCGTGTCGTCCGCGGCGGAGGCCGTCCGGATGGACCCTCAGCAGCGCCTGCTCTTGGAGGTGGGCGCGGAGGTGGTGCTGGGGGGCGGGTGGGGCGGCGGCGACCGCGCCCCACCACACCCCTCCTCCCACGTCGCCGTCGCGACCGCGCTCTCCTTCTGGGATTATGCCTCTCTGGCGGCCGCCGCCGCCGCCGCCGCCGCCCCCACCTCCTTCGCCGCCGCTGGCGACGCCCACGCCGCCACCGGCCGGTGCCTGTCCGTGGCGGCCGGCCGCCTAGCGTTTGCGTTCGACTTCCGGGGCCCCGCCCTGGCGGTGGACACGGCCTGCTCTTCCACCCTGGTCGGCGCGGCCCTGCTGGCGGGCGAGCTGCGGGCGGGGCTCTCCAGCGCCGCCCTCCTGGCGGGCGCCCTGCTGTCCCTGGACCACGCCACCGTGCGGGGGCTGGCGGCCGCGGGCATGCTGGCCCCCGACGGGCGGTGCAAGACCCTGGACGCCGCCGCGGACGGGTACGGGCGCGGGGAGGGGGCGGTCGCGATCGGCCTGTCGGCTGCTGGGGGCCGGGAGGGCAGGCCGCTCGCCCTGCTCGCGTCCGTCGCCGTCAACCAGGACGGCCGGTCGGCCGCCTCCCTGACCGCCCCGTCCGGCCCCGCCCAGGGCCGGGTCATCCAGGCGGCGTGGAAGGAGGCAAGTGCCGACCAGCCTCTGCACTGCGCGGGGCTGGAGCTGCACGGGACGGGCACGCCCCTGGGCGACCCGATCGAGGTCGGCGCGGCGGCGGGCGCGGCCCCGCCATGCCCCGCCCTGCCCCTGTCCGCGGCCAAGGCCGGGGCCGGCCACACCGAGCCCGCCGCGGGCGCGGTCGGCCTGGCACACGCCCTGGCCCGGCTGGGCTCCAGGTCCGCGGGCGCGCCCCTGCCGGGACTGGCGGCGCCCAGCCGGTTTGTGGCCGAGTCGCTGGCGGGCCGCGCCGCGCACGCGTCGCGGGTGGCGGGGCCGGGCGGTGGTGCCGTGCACGCCCGGCCCCGCGCCCGCCCGGCCATCGGCGTGTCCGCCTTTGCCTTCCAGGGCACCAACGCACACGCGGTGGTTGTGAAAGTGCACGGCAGCCCTGACGACGGGCGCGCCGTCACCTTACTGGGCGGTGACGGCAGGTCTTCGCCTCTCCCGCTCCGCCGGGCGCGCGTCTGGTTCGCGCCCACGCCTGCCCGCCTGGCAGCCGCCTTCACCTCCACCTCCACCACCGCCGCCGCCGCCCTGTTCACCACGCCCCTGGCGTCCTCCCCGCCCCTTGCCTACCTGAGCCACCACGTCGTCCGCGGACGCCCCATCCTGCCGGGCACGGCCATGCTGGAGGCCGGGCGGGCGGGCCTGGGCTGCCTCCTGGCCGAGGAGGACGGGGACGGGGCGGGCGTGGCGGGCGGAGCCGTGGCCTTTGGAGGCGTGGCCCTGCTCGCGCCGCTCCTGCTGACCGGCCCGGGCATCAGCCTGTCCGTGTCCGTAGACGTCCGAAATGGGGCCATGGTAGTGGGAAGCGGCGGTTCGGGCGGCCTGGGCCGCCTGGCAACCGGACGGGCGGTGCGGGTGGCGGGAGCGGCGGCCGTGGCAGCGGCCAGGCCGACCCCGCCCGTCAGCCACCCCCTCCTGGCACGCGTCCGCCCCGCTCCTCCCCCCCTGTCTGGCACCGGCTGGACCGCGGCCATCACGCCTGCTCTCACGCATGGTGATGGCTACGGCGCCCACCCGGCCCGCCTGGACGCGGCCACCCACCTGGGCGCCCTGGCGGACGGGGCGGCGGACGGCGGCGCCGCCCCGGCCCGCGTCCCAGCGGCGGCGGGCCTGCTCGCGGTGTGCATGCACGGCGGCGGCGGCGGCGCGCCCACCGACTGTGTAGACGTGGAGGCTGACGCACACGCCTGCGTGGTTGGCCGCCGGACTGCACTCCCAGGCGGCGCGGTGGACGCCAGCTTTGGCCTGGGCCCCGCCCGCCTGGCGGGGCTGCTGTCCCGCCCGCTGGGTGCGGGCGCCGTGGCTGCTGCCGTGGCGTCTGTCATCACCACCGCGTCTCCCATCATCCCGGCCATCTACGAGGACGCTTGGCTGGTGGAGTCGCCGGCGGTGGTGGTGGGCGCCTCCCGTCGCGCCCGGCGCGCCCGCCGTGCCCTCCCCTCCACCGCCTCAGTCCTGGCCGCGGTGACCGCCGTGCGGGGCGCGCCTGCCCGGGCCACCCTGCACCCGCCGCCCGCCGACCGGGCCGCCGTCCGGGCCGCCCTGGCCTGCGCCTGCCTGGAGAACGCTGCGCTGGCGGGCGTGGGCCTGGACTGTGCGGAGGAGGAGGAAGGCGCCCTCCCCGTCGCGCTGGCCCAGACGGGGCCACACGCGGCGCGGCGGCCAACGCCCATTTCCCCCACCACCCCTCCTCCCTCCTCCTCCTCCTGGCTCATCTCCGGCGGCCTGGGCGGGCTGGGCCGGCTGATGGCGGGCTGGCTGGTGGAGGCCGCCGCCGGGCGGACCCTGGCCCTGGCCCTGGTCGGTCGGGACGGCCGGCGTGGCGGGGCGGCGCTGGCGGGCCTGTCCGCGGCCACACCCAACCTCCTCATTCGGGCAGCGGCCGCCGACACTGCGTCCGCGGCGGACGCGGCCGGCCTGGGGACGGGTTCTTTGTGAGCTGACGAGTCGTTCCGCCATCTTACTGGCCTCATCCTGGCGGGCGGCGTCCTGGCGGATGGGAACGCAGCCGGCCTCACCCCGGCCGCCGTCCGGGCCGCGGCCGCCCCAAAAATGGGCGCCGCTCGCGCGCTCACCCGCTGGTGCGCACCCGCCGCCACCCCGCTCCGCGCCGGCCACGTCTTTGGCTCCGCCTCCGCGGCCCTGGGCAACCCGGGCCAGGCCGCGTATGCGGCCGCCAACGCGGGCGTGGGAGCGTGGGCGGCGCGGGCTGGCGAGGCGGGGGTGCCCATGTCCGCCGCCGCTTGGGGCGCGTGGGGTGGCGGCGGCGGCATGGCGGCCGCCGTCGCGGCCCGCCTGGCCCGGGCCGGCTTCCTGCCCCTGGCGCCTGTGGATGGGCTGCGGGCGTTAGGAGACATCATGACCGCCTCTGCCTGCGTCGGCCCCGTGGGCATGTTTGCGTGGGACGCCATTCTGGGGCGGGCGAGGCTCCTGTTGCCGCCTGTGCCGCCGTCGCCCCAAAAAGGCTCCTCCCCCTCCCCACTCTCCTCCGACGCCCTCCTGGACACCGTCCTCTCCACCCTGCGCCGCGTCGTGGGCGCGGACGTCCCCCCCACCACCCCGCTCATGCAGGCGGGGCTGGACTCGCTGGGCACGCTCGAGCTGCGCGACGCGCTCGCGGCCGCGACGGGGCTGGGCGGGCTGCCGCCCACGCTCGCGTTTGACCACCCCACGCCCCTTGCCCTGGCGGCAGAGCTAGCGGAGCGGCTGGCCAAAATACACGGCGGAGGAGATGCAGTGGTGGTGGTGAAGAAGGCGGCGGCGGAGGTCGACGTGCTGTCGCCGGCCATCCCCACCACCGCTCCTCCGCACGCGCGCGTCGTGCGGGTCGTGGCCGCGGCCGGCCACTTCCCGCCCGCTCCCCCTCCTCCCGCCGGCTCGCCCCACCACCCGCGCGTCCCGGGCACCGGCCTGGCGTCTTTTTGGGCCGCCCTGGCCGGTGGAGTCTCCCTGCAGGCTCCCACTCCCCTGGACCGGTGGGACATGGATGCGGCCTACGACCCCGACGGCGGCGCCACCACTGTCTCCGTCCGCCTGGCCGCGTGGGCGCCAAGCTTTGACGCCCTCGACCCGGCCGCCCTGGGCCTGGCCCCGCCCGACGCGGTCGCCCTGGACCCCCAGGCCCGCCGCCTGCTGGAGCTGGCCGGGGAGGTGCTGCACGGCGCGGGCGCGGACGCCCCGCCGCACTCAAAAACGGGGACGTTCGTCGGGTGCATGTTCTGGGATGCGGCCGACGTCGCGCGCCGGGCCTACGGCTCGCCCGCCACGGGCCCCCTCATGACGGGCGTGGGCGCGCCTTACCTCGCCGGCCGCGCCGCGTTCACGTACGACCTGGCTGGCCCATGCCACGGCGTCGACACCGCCTGCTCCTCCTCCCTGGTCGCCGCGCACGCGGGGCGGGCGGCCGTGGCGGGCGGGGAGTGTGGCGGGGCGCTGGTAGGAGGCGTCAACGCGATGCTGTGGGTGGGCACCACCGCGGGCATTTGCGCCCTCCAAGCCCTGTCTAGGTCCGGGCGGTGCCGCACCTTTGATGCGGCCGCAGACGGGTACGGGCGGGGTGAAGGCTTTGCCGTGGTGCTGCTGGCGAGCGGCGGAGACAGCGGCGGCGGCGGGCGCGCCCCGCTCGCGCTGCTGGCCGGCTCCGCCGTCAACCAGGATGGCCGGTCCGCCTCCCTGACCGCGCCGTCGGGCCCCGCCCAGCGGACCCTGGTGGCGGCGGCCCTGGCAAGTGGCGGGCTGGCCGCGTCGGCCGTCGCGTCCGTCATCGTCCACGGCACGGGCACGCCCCTGGGCGACCCGATCGAGGTCGGCGCCCTGGCGGGCGCGCTGGGCGGCGACGGCGGAGGCAGCGGCAGCGCCGCTCCCCACGCCCCCCCTTCCCTCGCCTCCGTGAAGGCGACGTACGGCCACACGGAGGGCGCGGCCGGCGTGAAGGGCCTGTTGGCAGCCCTGGCCAGCCTGCGGGCCCGCCTGACCCCGCCCGTTACGGGCCTGCGCGGGCTCAACCCGTACGTGGGCGCGGCGGTGGGCGAGTGGAGTGGAGGGAGTGGAGGCGGGGCCGCCCTGCCGCGCGCGCCCGGCGCCGCGCCCGGGCTGGGTTCGGCCACGCCCGTCGCCGTCGGCACGTCCTCCTTTGGCATGTCAGGCGTCAACGCGCATGCCCTACTGGTGCCTGCGGACAAGCCGGACCACGCCCCCTCCACCCTCTCCCCCCCTCTCCCCTGGCGCCGGGGCCGGCACTGGCACGGGCCCCACCTCCACCGCCTCACCCACCCGGACGGTGCCGCCCCGCTCACCTTCACGGCCCCCCTGGACGCGCCGCCCGACCTGGCCTTCCTAAGGGACCACGTCGTCCGGGGGCGGGTCCTCCTGCCCGCGGCGGCCATGGTGGAGGCCGGGGCGGCCGTGTGCGGCCAGCTGCTGGCGAATGCGGCGGCGGCGGCGGTCGCGCCGATGTCGGCCGCCCTCACCGGCGCGGCCTT
>Ga0114918_10005614_pt1 | contig 10732 bp, 9 predicted proteins | sample LantaG_FD_87015 | JGI IMG/M metagenome (GOLD analysis project Ga0114918, IMG submission 87015) | Deep subsurface microbial communities from Baltic Sea to uncover new lineages of life (NeLLi) - Landsort_02402 metaG | ecosystem: Environmental > Aquatic > Marine > Oceanic > Sediment | place: Baltic... | reverse complement strand
GGGGGGGGGGGGGGTGGGGGGGGGGGGAAGAAAAAGGGGGGGGGGGGAGAGGGGGGGGGGGGGGGTGGGGGGGGGGGGGGGGGGGGGGGGGGGGGGGGGGGGGGGAGAGAGAGAGAGAGAGAGGAGAATTTTTGCGTTTTATGTTTTGCTTTTTCCTTCTCCGCACGCTTTAAAAAGACAACAAGAGTTGGCTCTCTTTTCCCCCCCCCGTTATCACTATAGCCATCATTACTCCCCCTTAGCCATGTTCAAATGAAAAAAGGATCAGCAAGCATATATTTTTACTAAAAAAAACACGAAAAAGTTCTCTCGCAGACTGTCCCCTCTTTTCAATTTCAATTCAATTCTTCCTTCTTCTTCCTCTCCAGCAGCAGCCCGCACTCGATGTGATCCGTGTAGGGGAACTGGTCGAAGACCGCCGCCGCCGTGACCTCGTGCGTGCCACCACCTCTTTGGCCGCCAAAAGCAGAATCAGAACCTTCGCCTTTCGCGCTGACGAGCGCCGCGACGTCAGCGGCGAGCGACTCCGGGTTGCAGGAAACGTAAAGCACCCGGTCGAACCTCGCCAGGACGCGCCCCGTCACGAGCCCGACGCCGGCTCTGGGGGGATCGACGAAGAGGGTGCGGAGGTCGAAGGTCGAGAGGTCGGCGTTGCCCCCCAAGCTGGTGGGGACGACTCCCGCAAAGACGTCGTCGGCGGCTTCGTTTTCGCCGGCGTTGTTTTCGTCGTCTTTTTCGGCTGTTTCGGCGACGGCGGCGGCGACGGTGTCTCCTCCTCCTCCTCCTCCTTCTCCTTCTCTTTCCCCCTTGTCCAGCGCCGCCAGAGCAGCGGCCACCCTTTCCGCGTCGGCCCTCGCCACCACGACGTCGTCGCCCTCGCCCGCGTTCTCCGCCAGGTTGACGATTGCGGAGGCGACCCCGCTGCGCGAGACCTCGGTCGCGACGACGCGCCTGAAGGCCGGAGCGAGCGCGGCGGTGAAGTTGCCGTTGCCGCAGTAGAGCTCAAGGAGGTCGTCGCTCCTCCTCCGAGGAGTATCCTCGCTTCCGAGGGCTGCCCTCCACGCCCAGCCCAGCATCGACTCACAGACGCGGCCGTTGGGCTGCGAGAAGGAGCCCTCGGTCTGTCGGTACCGCAGGGAGCGACGAGGGGGGGGAGAAGAAGAAGACGAGGAAGAAGACGGAGAAGACGGAGGCGAGGGTTCCGCCGCTCCTCCTCCTTCCTCTCTTCCTCCTCCATGCTTCCTCCCCCCAAACTCCACCTCGAGCTCCTCCTGCACGTGGTCCTTCTCTACGACCCGGGCGACGCCGCGGGACCTCCCGATGACATCGACGCTCCTGCACCCAAACTCCGAGGCGGCGCGCAGGAGCCTCTGCCTGAGGAGCTCAGCGGCCGCCTCCCACGCCGCCCCTTCGGCCTCGCCGCCGAGGTTCCTGTGGTAGATCAGGGTCACGATGCACTCGCCGCTGAGGGTCGTGTGGAAGTTGGCCTGGAAGAGCTTGCGGCGCAGGGGCCCGCCGCGGGACTTCGGGTGCTTTCGTCGTCGGAGCTGCCGCCGCCGCGCCGTCGTTTCAACGACTTCTTCCTCTTGTCCTTCTTCTTCTTGCGCCGCTTCCGCCGCCTCCTCCTCGCCGTCGTCATCTCCTTCTCCCTTGTCCTCCCGCATCGCCGCCAGCGTCTCCTCCATCAGAGCGTTCATCATCGGGGGACCCACGGGGAAGTGGTCGATGCGGACTTTCGGAGGGGGCTTCACCGAAGGGTCTCGCTGTGAACAAAGAAAGTTTTGTTTTTTTCGTTTTTTTCCTCTCGAGTGAGCGGTCTTCTTTCTCTCTCTTTCTCTCTCTCTCGCGCGCGCCAACTCCCCCCAAGCTCTCTTCCTTCACTCCCCCCTTCAACTTGCTCCTCACCGTGTCAAACATCACGTAGTAGAGGTCGCCGCCGTCGTGCCAGACCCGGAACTCGGCGCGGAGGCGGAAGCCCTGGTCCGCGGACGCAAACACCTCGAGCGGGAAGGGGGCGGGCTCCCGCTGCTGCCTGCCTCCGTCCTCCTCCCCCCCTCGCAGGGGCTCCTCGCTCCGGGAGGAGGGGAGGACGCCAGCCAGGAGAGAGCGCACCCGCTCGACTTTCTCCTCGAGGCGGGCCTCGTACTCCTCGGGGGCGACGGACCCGGGGGCCAGGGGAGGGAAGCGCCGGCGCTGTTGTTTTGGTTCTGGCGGTGTCGAGGTCGATGTCGCCGCCGCTGCCGCCGCCGCCTGCGACGACGAGGAAGAGGCCGACGACGCTGCGGCAATCGTCGTCGTCATCATTGGCGACGAGAGTGGAGCCCGCCGACGCAGCGCAGTGATCCTGGAAAAGGCTGAGCGGCTGCGGGTCTGGCTCACGAACGCAGTGACGCGGCGACATGCGCCAGCGCGACGGAGCGTCGCCGCTAGCATCGGGCGGAGGGGACCCGAACTGAGAGATTGAGAGTTGGCGGCTTGAACGCTCTCGCTCGGCGCCTTTTTTGAAACTGTTTCGATTGTATTGTCTCTTTCTTCTTTCTTTTCTCTCTTTTTACACGTCGCGGGTGTGGACGAACAGGCTCCCCTTGCTCCCGCGCGTCACGCGGACGTCGGCGTCCAGGAAGAGCCAGTCGACGAAGCCGACGTTGTCCTCCTTGTTTTTCGTCCTCTTCGCCGCCTTGCCCGCCTTCTTCGCCTCGGTCTTCGCCCTGGTCTTGGCCGCTGCCGCGTCCCTCCTCTCGGCCCCGCTCGCCGTCCGCCTCGACGCCGGGAAGAGCGCCGGCCCCGTGTCCGACTCCGTCCTTTCCGTCCTGTCGACCCTCAGGAGCCTCGCCCTGCTCCCCAGGGTGCGCAGCTCGAGCCCGTCGATGTCGACCAGCGTGCGGCTGTCGGAGGCCGCGCGGCACGTCGCCGTCGCAACGACGTCGAGCAGTCCCGGGACCAGGCTGACCACGTTGGACAGCGGCGTCGCCGCCGCCGCCGCCCTCCCGCCGCCTCCTTCGCATCCTTCCTCGCCTCGCCCGTCCGCGCCCCCAATGACCTGCCAGTTGGCGACGCGTCCGGCCAGGGCCCTCTGCAGCGGCGCGGCGTCCGGGGCCTGCTCCGACCACGCGAGCCGCCACCTGCCGAGGGCCACCGGCGACCGCGCCGGCGCGGCCTCGCCGGCGCCCGAGGCCGCGAGCTCCGCCGCGGCCGCCTCGACCTCCGCCGCCGTCAGGCCCAACCTCCCCGCGTCAATGAGCCTCTGCTTCAGGCCCTCCTCCCGCTGCAGCACAAACAGCGTGCCCTTGTTGCCGCGCGAGAGTCGGAAGCCCCCGTCGGGGCTGAGGTACGTCGTGTCGAGGAACCCCTTGACCTCGTCGCCGAGGTCGCCCGGGATCTTGGACAGCGTCTCGAAGGGGACCGGGTACGGCACGCTGAGCCCCCTGGCGACGCCGCCGGTGACGTGGAAGGCCGCCCTGCGAAAGGCGAAGTCGAGGCGCTCCTCGGGGGCCCGAGGGGGCGCGACGGAGCTGGTGCCCAGGAACTTGAGGAACGGCGCGCCGGGCCCCCGTCTGGGGGTGAAGCCCGGCAGCGGCGCCGCGGCGGTGCTCGTCGCGGCGACGACGCGGAGCGTCCCGGCCCCTTTCAGCGAGACGACGTTGGTGACCGACCCCGGCATGACGACCTCCCCCGTCCGCGGCGACGCCACGGCGCGCGTCACCTCCTGGTGCACGCCGAGCGCGCCTGCGCCGGTGAACGCGCGCTGGATCGGGCTGCTCGAGCCCGGGCGCGTCGTGAAGAGCAGCTTCCACCGCCCGGAGAGCAGCGGCGAGGAGGCAGGGTCGCTGACGCCGCGCGGGGAGGCCTCGAGGGCCGAGACGGCGGCGTCGAAGGCGCGGGCCGCCTCGGCGGGGAGGCCCTTGGCGCCGCGCGGGCCCGCGGCGGGCGAGGAGACGAGCTCGACGATCGCGGCGACGGCAGCCGCGTCGGTCTTGCTGGTGCCGTTGTTGTTCTGTTGCTGCTGCTGCTGCGTGTTCTCCTGGGGGAGCTGGGAAGCAGCAGCGGCGGCGGGGGGTGCCCCCCGCTCGGCGGTCGCGGTGGCGAAGGTGCGGGTCCTCGACGGCGGCGGCGGCGGCGCCACGGCGGCAGAGGAAGAGAAGTGAGATCGACGAGCGAAGACAAGCGCATCGGGCGTCGTCGCCCCTGCTCCCGCTGCTCTCCGCGCCGACGTTGTCACTGCCGCAGCAGCAGCAGCTCGCTGCGGAGCCGTGAGAGAGGTCCGCATCGTTATGCAGGGACGGAAAGGAAAAAGAGGAGCGCGACTGGTGAGAGAGAGTCCAAGCGTGGAATGCGTGCCTCGAAAAGACTCAGAGTTTCTGATGTGGCAGGTGCGAGAGTCGCTGGCAGCAGGTACTGAGCAGCTCATTACTTTTTCCTCTCCTACCGACCGAACACGAAACAGCAGAGCATCGATCTCTTTCTTCGTTTCCAAACAAAAAAGCCAAGCCAAAAAAAACGATGTCCTCTCTCTCGCAGCCTCTCTCGATCCTGGGGTCGATCGTGTTCTTCCCCTGGCCTCTCGTGATGTGGTGAGAAGAGCGGGTAGAGAGAGAACGGCTGCCGTTTCTTTCCCTCGACGCCATCAAGCCACCCGCATTGCGACGGAAAACTCTCTCTCAACCTCGACTCCCTTGCATCCTCTCTCTCTCTCCCCTTCTCTCTCTCCCTCTCTTCTCCGCCACAGGTACCAGGTCAAGAAGTGCGAGAGGCCGCACCACGACGTCCTGCGCACCCTCGAAAGCAACAAAACCCGCAGCTGGTACGATCGCGCGCCGGCCGCGGAGATCCGCCGCTCGGCGCCGCTCGTCGTCGCCGAGGTCGAGGTCCCGAGGAAGGGGCCGGCCTCGGCCTCGGGGACCGTGGAGGATGCAATGCGCGACGCTCTCTCGCGCGGGTTCCGCCAGATCGCCAGCTACATCTTCGGGCGCAACGACGCGGCGGTGGGAGCCTCCCCCGAGTCCGAGACGGACCCACGCTTCCTCGACGGCAGCGCGATGGGAGGGGGCTCGGGCGCGAAGGTGCGAATGAGAGTTTCTCGGGAGTTTTTTTTTAGTTTGAGTTTTTTTTCCTGGGGCGGAGGAGGTCGACAAAAAAACTCTTCGAGACAAAAACAAACTCACCTCTCTCTCTCTATCTTTTTCTTTCTTTTCCTTCTGCTCTTTTTCTTCGATCGACCGGCGCCCCACTAAATAAAAACAACATAAGATCGCGATGACCTCCCCCGTCGTGACGGAGATGCCCCCCGTTCCGTCCGCTCCTGCTTCTTCCTCTTCTGTGTCAGCCACGGAGACGGCCAAGGGCTACGTCGTGGCGTTCGTGAAGCCGGCGTCCAAATACAAGAGTGCCGCGGAGCTCCCGCGCCCGACCAACCCCAACGTCAAGCTCCGCGACGTCCCCTCGAAGGTCTCCGCGGTCCTGGGTTGGCGCGGAGGACCCAGGGCCGACGAGGCGATGGTCGCGGCGCGCCGCAGGGAGCTCGACGAGATTCTGAAGAAATCGGGGATCAAGCCACTCGAGGGCGCCGGGACGACGCTCAACCAGTACTACCCGCCGTTCGCTCCGGCGTGGCAGAGGCTGTGCGAGATCTCCATCGACGTCGACGAGTCTACCGTCGGAGCGGAAAAGGCTGCGGCGGCGACGGAATGAAAGAGGTTTTCTTCTTCTTCGAGAGCTTCGTGCGCAGAAAAAATAAACAGAAAAAAACATGCACTTGCCCTTTCCCGTTGTGTAAACAAAAACCAACTTGCATTCACTTTTTTGCTTTTCGAGACTCTCTCTCTATCTCTCTCTAGTCTCTCCGCTTTGCGAACTGAAGCATGCGATTCCTGAGTTGTTTTATAAAATTACTGAGTTCTGTTTCCTCTCTCTCGTTCTCTCTCTCTCGTTGTCCCTTGTTCTCTCTTCTCCGCCTCTGTCTCTCAACTCTCTACTTGGAAGAGAACACGCTCCCGAGCGCCGAGGCCGCGACGCCCCCTGCCGCCCTCAGCCCGGCAGCCCCGCCCGGCACGTAGCTCGCCGCGTAATAAGCCAGGGCGCAGATCTGTCCCCCGCAGGCCACCAGAGAGAGGAAGTAAGAGTGCAGCCCCAGCGAGGCCCACAGGGTGAGGAAGAGCGTGCCGCAGTAGGCCGCCGTCAGAGGGCGCCGATCCTCTCCCAGCATGCTGGCCGCGTGCGCCTTGGCGCCCCGCAGCGCCGCCGGCGCGGCCACGACGAGCCCCGAACCCAGAGAAAAACACGCCGCGAACTTCGCGGGCGCGACGACCAGCATCGGCAGGAAGACGAAAAAGGCGATGGCCAGGAAGAGCGCGCCGGCCCCCAGCAGCGCCGCGAAGTAGACGACGCCCGTCGCGGAGGGGACGGCGGCGGAGGCGGAGCCCACGGCCGCGGAGCCCGCGGCCGCGGCCCCTCCCGCGGCGGCGCTGGCTCCGGCCAGGGCGCGGGCGAGCGCCGAGGAGACGAGGGCCTGCGCCGCCACGGACCCCTCCTCGGCCCGGGCGAGCAGGCGGTCCGAGGCCGAGGCGGCGCCTGGGTGGAGGGAGGGAGGAGTTTTTCGTTTCGTTTTCGTTTGTTTTTGTCGATTTTTGTTTCGCGTTTTCGGTGTGAGGGTGGCGAGTGGGGGTTGCGGCGCGTTCTGCCGGGCTGGCTTCGACGCGGGAGAAGGAGAGAAGGGGGCGCGAAAAGCGAGAGGAGGGGGAGAGGAGGTCCAAGGGGGAGGAGGTCCAAGGGGGAAACCCCGTCGACGTCAAAGCGAAGGGATCGGTTCGAAAAAGTCGGGGGGGGAGAGAGGGAGAGAAGGATTCGAAGCGCGCCCCTCCGGGCTCAAACGCACCGCCTGCCGAGTAGGACTTCCATTCAGAGAGGAGGCCACTGCTGTCTGCATCGCTCGCCGAGCCCGGCGGGAGCGCGGCCATTCTCCCCATGCGCGATGGAAGAAGGCGCTTGACGAGGAAAGCAGAAAGGAGAACAACGAGGGGAGAATTGGAAAAAAAATGTGACGCGGACCTCGCGAGACTCCCTTTCCTGTCTTTCAGTCAAGTTCATCCGATGCTCAAGTGCTTTTTCCCTCTACAACTGGCCTCCCCCTTCCCCCCACCCGTCCACGCTCGAGTCCACCTTCTCGGCCACCGTCGCCACCCAGGCCTGGTCCACGGCGGCGAACCCGCGGACGACGTTGGTCGCCGCCACCAGCACGACCCTGCCCGCGGGGGCGACGGCGACGCCCTGCGTGCCCCCCGCGAGGAACGAGAGGAACTCGCCCCTGCCCGGGTACAGCGTCAGGTTGGCGAGGTAGGTGCCCGCCTGCGACTCGGCGGCCCTCGCGCAGACGTCCCCGAAGCGCACCGCCGAGGAGCCCGAGCCCGCGCTCGAGCCCGAGCCCGGGCCCGACGCCGAGGCCGGCGTCTCCCTTCGGAAGGCGCCGAGCCTGGCGACGCACGCGCCGTCGACAAAGGCCGCGAACGCGACGCAGCTCGGCGCTGCCTCCGCGAGGGAGGCGGCGGCCCACCGCAGCTCGGCCGCCGCGGCGCGCGGGAGGTCCCCCCGCGTCCAGTCGAGCTCCTCGGGGTCCTCGAGGGGCACCGCCTCGGGCGTCCTGGGCGCGATGGTCAGCCACTGCAGGCCGGTCAGCGCGAGCACGGCGGCGAGCGCGACGGCGAGCAGCTCGGCGCGCGACTGCGCCGACGCCGCGTCGAGGGCCGCCGCCGTGCTCGCTCCGCCGCCCCCCGAAAACAGGAATCTGTTGAGCAGGACTGAGGCCATTCCCCCCGCGGCGAGGTAGAGCGGGGCGGCGCGGAGCAAAGGGGTCAGGGAGGCGGCGGGGTCTCCGATGTCCGAAGGAGGCGGAGGCGGAGGAGGAGGAGCTTGAGGTGGCGAAGAAGCGGCAGCGGCGACGGAGACGTCGATCGAGCGCCAAGATTGTCGGGTTCGCAACCGCCTCGCCTGCGCTCTCGGAGCATTTCTGTTGGCGAAGGTGGTTGGATATCGACACGGTTCATTCGCGAGCATGCGAACCGGGGCGCAAGCGGGCGCGGCGGCGCCGCGAGAGAGCACGTTGAGCGTCATAGTACAAAATCGAAATTGTGAGCTTCAGAAGGGAGAAGAAAAAAACAAGGTTTTGTTCACTCTTCATTCAGGTTCTTGAAAGAGACTCTCTCTCCCTCTCTCTCCCAGCCCCTCGCGATGCTCGTGTCCCCGCATGCGGACGCGGCCGTCGTGCTGGAGCTCGAAGGCAGGGTCAGCGGCAATAACAACGGGACCGCTGGCTCGTCGCCCAAGGACACGTTCTTCGAGCCGATTGAGGCTGAAAACACCGGCGACGACGTTGGCGACGAAGCCAATGCCCCATCAGCCGCCGCCGCCGCGACCCCGTTCTACACCCCCAAGCCCTCTCGCCGCGCGTTGGCCGAGGGGAACGGCGTCTCTTCTTCGTGCTCGGACGCGGAGGGCGGCTTCGTGAGCGCCGGAGAGGAAGACAAAACGCTCTCTTCGTCGTCGCCTGAGGAGTCGTCGACTGCGGCGCCCTCTTCTTCGTCGTCGTCGTCGGAAGAAGAAGAAGAAGGAGACGGCGAGGAAGAAGAAGGAGGGCAAGGAGGAGAACCGGGAACAGCAGCGCAAAAAAGGAGCAGCAGCGGGAGCAGGAGAATCGGCAGACGGCGAGACGACGGCGGCAGCCCGAGCAGCGTCCCAGCGTCCCTCCTCGCGGAGGAGCGCCGGCGGCGCGAGGCGGCCGAGCGGGACGCGGCCGCGGCGGCCGCCGAGGCCGCGGCGCTCCGCCGGGCGCTCGCGACGGCCGTCGCGCAGGTCGCTGCCGCCCAGCGACAGGCGGAAAGCGCCTGCGCGCAGGCACTCGAAGCCAGAGAGGCCTCGCGGGAGGCCCGCTCCAGGGCCTCGGAGAGGGAGCGGGCGGCGGAGGCCAAGGCGCGCGCCGCGAGCACGGCGGCGGCGACCGAGGCCCGCGTCGTCGTGGCGAGGCTCGTGTCATCGGCGGTGTCGCGCGCCGCGGCCGTGGCGGACGCCGCCGCCGAGTCTCGGGAGTCGGCACGGCTGCTCTCGGCGCGCGTCGACAGGTTCGCGGCGATGGAGCGGGCCGCGGCGGCCGCGGCGAGCGCGGAGGCAGCGGCGGGGGCCGCGACGAGCGCGAGGCTTTGGCGGTGGGGCGCCGTCGCGGCGGGGGCGGTCTCGGCCGCGGCGGCGACGAGCTACCTGTTGCTGTCGTCCCGAGCAAGTGGAGAAGGAGGAGGAGGGGCAGCGGGAGGTGGTTCGAGTGCTCCTCCTCCTCCTCCGAGCACTGCTCCCTCACCGTCTTCGTCAGCAACAACGACGGCATCAGTGGGTCCTCGCTGAGAGGAGAAAGACCGCATTGCTCGTAGAGAGATACGAGAGGAAGAGAGAGGGAGAGGGAAAACACTGATGCAAAAAAAAAAGGTGACGACAAGGTCTTCACAGAGAAGAAAGAAGAAAAAAAAACACTTCACTTTGGGAGCCACCCTCGCTCGTCAATGTCCTCCCCGCAGCTCCCATCGGCCTTCCCCCCGCCGCCACCAAGGCTGGCGGCGGCGAGCTCCGCGGCGGCCTCGACCGCCGCGGCCTCGGCCGCGGCGTGCATGACCCCGTCGTCGCCGCCATCGTCGTTGTCGGCGGCGGAAGTCGCCGACAAAGGGTCGAACGAGACCCTCGGCCTGCCGCCGCCGCCGCCGTCCCTCTCGCGGATCTGCCGGAGGCGCTCCTCGGCGGACAGAGGGGAAGCAGCAGGGGCTGCTTCTGCTGCTGCAGCAGCTGCTGCTGCTCCTGCTGCTAACGCAGCTGCAGCAGCAGCAGCTGCAGCGGAAGTAGAAGCGGCAGAGGGAGACCCGGAGGAAGAGGGCGGCGCCCTCATCACCGCGGGCGTCGGCGTCGGGGCCCGCGGCGCGAGCATCACGATGTTGTCCCGGTGGACAAGCTCGTCGGGGCCGTGGTACCCCAGTACCGCCTCCGCCGAGTGGCCTCCGCCGCTGCCACTGCCGCTGTGGTTGTTGCCGCCGTGATCTCTGCCGCCGCTGCCGCTGCCGGACCTCCCTCCGGCGCTGCCGCCGTTGTCGCCGCTCGTCGAGGCCCAGTTTCCTCCCCCGTTGCCGCTCCCCGCGCCTCCTCCGCGCCTCGCGGCGGCCACCAGCGCCCTCACTTCCCCCGAGGAATAATTCACCAGGCCCCTCGCGATCTCGCCGCCGTCGGCGGAGGCCACCAGGAGGACCGCCTCCTCCGCGTCGAACTCCCCGCCCTCGAGCCCGACGACGCCGGCCGCGAAGAGCGACGCGCCGCGCTCGCGCACGGCGCGCACTGCGCCCGCGTCGAGCAGCAGCCTGCCCTTGACCGGCACGGAGGTGATCCACCTCTTGCGCCCGCGGGAAGGGTGCGGGATTGCGTGGAAGACCGTGCCTCCCGCGCTGGGGTCGCCCGCGATAACGGCCCGGATCGTCTCGGGCCGCGCGGCGTGCAGCACCGCGACGGAGCACCCGGCCGCCGTCGCGATGCGCGCCGCGGTCAGCTTGGTCGCCATGCCTCCCGTGCCCCACTGGGTTCCCGCGCCTCCTGCTGCTGCTCCTGCTGCAGGGGGGGGCACGGGGGGGGTCGAAGCAGGGTCGGAAGCAGAAGAAGAAGAGGAAGGAGCACTCGCAGCAGCGTCCTTTCCGTCCCCCCCCCCCCCCCCCCCCCC